>Ga0208746_1000390_pt1 | contig 15567 bp, 10 predicted proteins | sample CryBogCBH15Jun09_FD_184623 | JGI IMG/M metagenome (GOLD analysis project Ga0208746, IMG submission 184623) | Freshwater microbial communities from Crystal Bog, Wisconsin, USA - CBH15Jun09 (SPAdes) | ecosystem: Environmental > Aquatic > Freshwater > Lake | place: Crystal Bog, Wisconsin, USA... | reverse complement strand
GTACGTGCCTTGCTCACTTCTATGGAGGAGCCCTTAGGTCATGCTGTTGGCAACGCTCTAGAAATTGAAGAAAGTATAGCCTGTCTTAAAGGAAATGGTCCTTTAGATGTTATGGAAATTACATACAGTTTGGGTGAGCACATGCTTGTTATGGCTAACGCTGCTCCCACACTTTGTGATGCTCGTAAAAAATTAGAGAATTCAGTTAAAAGTGGCGAAGCGCTTCATTACTTTAAGGCTCTTATCAAAGCTCAAGGAGGAGATGATCGTGTAGTTGATTCACCAGAACTTCTACCAAAAGCAAAATTCAAAAAAGAAATCTTAAGTACTTCTTCCGGTTTTATTCAATCGGTTGATCCATTAGAGGTAGCACTTGCAACGGTAGATTTAGGAGCTGGACGCCACAAGGCAGAGGATCGTATAGATCCAGCAGTAGGGGTTTCTTCTCTAGGAAAAATAGGTCAAGCAGTGACTACGGATAGTGTAGTCGCAGTTGTTCATGCGAATGATGAAGCCCTTTTGCAGGTAGCAGCTAAGCGCATATCCAACGCATTTAGCTACAGTCAAAAACCTGTTAACAAACCTAAGCTTATAGAAAAGATAGTAGGTCTTTAACGACTGAACTTACTTTTCTAATTCGTGGAGTTTGGCAGCAGCTTCTTCCCATGTTTTGGTAGCGTCTTGAAGTTGATCTACAATAATAGCTAACTCTCTGTTTAAGTGCTGAGCTCTGCCGGGTTGATTGTAGGTTTCAGGAGCTTCGAGTTGTGCTGTTAATTCACTTTGCTTTGCTTCTAGTTCGGAGACTTTCTTTTCGAGCATTCCTACTTCGGTGCGCATTTTTTTGATCACACCCGAATTAGCGGCACGTCCTTCAGCTTCGATTCGTTTTTGATCTTTAGATTTGCGAGCATTGGAATCATCTACAGCTGTACGCGTTGGGCGTGCATCAGTTAATCCAGCAGTAAGTGCAGCACGTTCACTCATAGAGCGTCCTGCATCTTGTTTTGATGGCTTAGATTCACTGTTTGATTTTTTATTTCTAAAACCTGATTTATCTAAGAAGTAGTCATAGTCTCCAGCATACGGAGTAAGTTTACCAGAGTGTACATGGAGTACCTTTTGAGTAAGTGAACGAATGAAGTAAACGTCGTGGCTGATGAAGATTAAAGTGCCTTCGAAGGCTTTGAGTGCATTTACAAGTGCATCAATCGATGGAATATCTAAGTGAGTTGTTGGCTCATCCATCAAAAGTAAATTTGGAGGAGCTAAAAGTAATTTTGCTAAGGCTAGACGTGATTTCTCTCCACCGGAAAGTACGCTTACCTTTTTAAATACGTCATCTTTTCTAAACAAAAATCCACCTAGAATGGTGCGTGCGATTTGTTCTGTTACGTCACGATTAACCTGACGCATTTCCATCGCTTCTTCCATTACGGTTCGGTTTGGATCAAGATTATCTAAACGATTTTGTGAGTAGTAGCCCGCGAAAACATTGCTTCCTAGTTCACGCGTTCCGCCACGAATAGGAATTACGCCTGCTAAAATTTTTAACAACGTTGATTTGCCTGCTCCGTTTGGTCCAACGAGAACGATTTTCTGTCCACGTTCAGCCTCAAAGTTAAGATCTTGGTATACCACGTGATCACCATAAGCCTGTTCAACATGGGATAGTGTTATAACGCGTAGTCCTGCACGAGTAGGTTGTGGAAATTTAAAATTAATCCGTTTTAAATCTTCTTCTGGTTCATCAACGGCAACTGCTTCTAAACGTTCAATCTGCTTTTCTTTAGATTTAGCACGAGACGCCATGGAGGCTTTAGCACCGAAGCGGTCTACGAATTTTTGTAAATGCGCAATTTCGCGTTGCTGATTCTTAAAGAGAGCTGCTTTTTGTTCCTTACGTGCGTCCTTTTCGTTTAAGTAATCATCATAGTTACCGGTGTAGCGCTCAAGGCCCCCGTTTTTTAATTCTAAGATACCATTACATAACGCATTTAAAAATGCTCTATCGTGAGAGATTACGACGAGTCCACCTGGGTAACGTGTAAGATACTCTTGAAACCAAATAAGCGCTTCTAGATCTAAGTGATTGGTTGGTTCGTCTAGTAAGAGTAGGGAAGGTTCACGGGCGAGTAGACGAGCGAGGTGAGCGCGCATAACCCATCCACCTGAAAAACTTTTTGCCTTACGATCAAAGTCAGATTCTTTAAATCCTAAACCGGAGAGTACGATTTTTGCTTTTGTTTCTACTCCGTAGCCTCCCAATTCATCGTACCGGCCATGTAAGTCGAGATCGTTATCAAATTCTGGATCATCGATACCCGCTTCGAATGCGAGCATCTTGGCACGTAGCTTTGCAAACTCAGGTGTGATTGCACAGGCGATATCCAAAATCGTATCTTCACCTGCTTCTGCTGTTTCTTGGGGTAAGTATCCGAAATCGGCGCCACGTTCCCAAACAATTGTACCTTCATCAGGAGCTTCTTCTCCTAAGATCAAATTAAAGAGTGTAGATTTACCTGCACCGTTGGGACCAACCAAACCGAAGCGATCTGTGCGTGCGATAAAAAGAGATATGTCACTAAAGAGGGTACGAGTACCGTAGGACTTGGAAATGTCTGCAAGAGTCAGCATGAAAAAGGTACATAACACTACTTGTCTTATAGTGGCGTCAACGACCTGCTGAGTATGTTTTGGATAATTTAGATTTATTTAACTCGATAGCTATGTATAAATATATAATTTATAATTAGTTACGTAATTTTAACGTAAAATTAATAAGTTAATAATATTTGAGGTAAAAATCCTTAATAAGCTATTTATAGAGTATTTGCGCGGTGAACTTGCGCATCGGGTTTGGCTAAACATTGTTGCTACATGCCTAATCGCTTAGCATCCGTGTCTTCTCCTTATCTGCGTCAACATGCCGATAATCCTGTGGATTGGTACCCCTGGTGTAACGAAGCGTTTGAGAAAGCTAAGTTAGAACAAAAGCCGATTTTTTTAAGTATCGGTTACTCAACGTGTCACTGGTGTCATGTGATGGCACATGAATCCTTTGAAAATCAGGAAATAGCAAAGCTACTTAATGAATCTTTTATTTCAGTAAAATCTGACCGTGAAGAGCGACCTGATGTTGACCGAGTCTACATGAGTTTTGTTCAGGCTGTTACAGGTCATGGAGGTTGGCCATTAAGCGTTTGGTTAACTCCAGACTTAAAACCATTTTACGGTGGTACGTATTTTCCGCCAGAGGATAGGCAGGGACGCGCTGGTTTTCCTTCAATTTTAAAAGCAATCGCTAAAGGCTGGAAAGAAGATCGGCAGACGCTTGTTATTCAGGCCGAATCTGTTTTATCACAGCTTAAGGAAAATAAAAATACGGCAATAACTCCAACGTCAGATATTGGGGCACTACTTGTGGAGAAAGGCTCTGAGGCTTATCAAGCGTGCTTCTCTCAACTATATGAATCCTTTGATTCTACACACGGTGGCTTTGGAGGTGCTCCTAAATTTCCTAGACCATCAAATCTCGATTTTCTTTTTAGATGTGCTGCGATGCAGGGTGCTAAAAGCGATGTAGGTGCAGCTGCTATAAATATGGCAGCACCCACATTAAGCCATATGGCTCGCGGTGGTATCCATGATCATATCGGTGGAGGGTTTCATCGCTATTCAGTCGATGTAGAATGGTTCGTTCCGCATTTTGAAAAGATGCTCTATGATCAGGGGCAAATTTGCGTAAATGCTCTTGAAGCGTGGCAAGCTACGGGTGATGCGCGTCACATATGGCTAGCACGAGATATTTTAGATTATGTGATTCGTGATTTACGAGATCCTCAAGGAGGATTCTACTCGGCAGAGGATGCTGACTCGACGCTTTGGGATGATACTTCAAAACATGCAGAGGGAGCCTATTACGTTTGGAGTAATGCCGAGATACTCGAACACCTGAAGTCGGACGCTGCATTATTTAATGCAGCATTTAGTATACAGGCTAATGGTAATGTTGCAGAAGCAAATGATCCTTTTCAGGAATTCAAAGGTAAGAATATTCTGCGGATGAAAAAATCCCTTGCTGCAGTAGCGAAGGATTTAAATATGTCTGTCGAAGAAGCGAGTGATAGGTTAGTAAAATCAATTGAAGTTTTGCGTTCGATTCGCTCAAAGAAACCACATCCACATAAAGATGATAAAATTATAACTGCATGGAATGGTTTAATGATTTCTGCGTTTGCAAAAGCATCGCAGGTTTTACGTGCCTTTGATGCGGATTTAGAAGCCGAAGCTAAACATTATTTAAACACAGCAACGCAAGCTGCTGATTTTATTTTTAATCATCTCTTCGATCAGAAAAAAGCTGTTCTATATAGGTCGTGGAGAACTAAGCGATCTGATGCTGAAGGTTTCGCAGAAGATTATGCTTTTCTGATTCAAGGTTTGTTGGATCTATATGAAGCTAGTTTTGATGCAAAGTGGCTTAAATGGGCTGTTCAATTACAGGCAATGATGGATGCCTTGTTTTATGACTCGGTAGCTGGAGGTTATTTTAACTCTGCAATAGGAGCAGAGGATATAGTTGTAAGGCTTAAAGAAGATTATGACGGAGCAGAGCCTGCCCCGAGTTCTGTCGCAGCATTAAATCTAATGCGTTTTGCTCTCTTATTTGAGTCATCGGACGCGAGTTCTAAACCAAAAGCATCTGATCATCCTATGCAGGGCTACCGAGAGAAAGCGCTTAAAACGCTGATGGCTTTTGAATATCGCTGGAGTCAAGCACCACAAGCGCTTCCCCGCATGTTGTGTGCACTAGAGCTTGCACTAGAACCTCCAAGGCACGTGGTTATTGCAGGGGATCCTAAGTCTGATAATTTTGCAGCTTTAGTTTCTGTACTTTACGAAAGTTTAGGACCAAGGCGTAGTATTATTGCCGCAGATGGATCTGAAGCGCATGCATGGTTAGCTAATTTTGCTCCTTGGATTTCGCTGATGAAACCAATCGCAAATAAGCCAACGGTTTACTTGTGTGAAGGCTTCACCTGCCAGGCACCTGTTACAACGCCTGAAGATCTAAGAAAACTTTTATCCAGTAACTAAGCTTAATGATGGCGGTGTGATGTCGCCATAAGTAAGAAGAAAAGAAGTACTTGGATTAGTATAATACCTACAATAATCAGGCCTTTGTAGCCCTTACTCTTCCATGGTTGAGGAGCACGAAGGCGCTGATCACGGTGGGTAATTTTAACACTATCTAAATCTTCGAGCTCCTTTTTCATGTCCAAGGCATCCGCGTAGCGTTGTTTTGGATCTCGTTCAAGAGCGTGTAGTAATACTTCTTCAAGTGCGGGGCTCAGTTCTGGATTAATTTTGCGCGGTGCAACAGGGTCTCCTGTTACACGAGCATTCATAATCACATAAGGACTTTCACCTTCGAAAGGAGTTGAGCCTGTTACCATTTCATAAATAAGTGCACCTAGGCTATAAATGTCACTACGGTGATCACCTCTTTTACCTTTAACTTGCTCTGGTGAAATGTAGTCGGGTGTTCCCATCGTAGGCGTGAGTCCTACAAAAGTAAGACGTCTTGCTGATTCAACTCGGGCTATACCAAAGTCAAAAAGACGCAGTGATCCATCTGTACATATCATTATATTTTGCGGCTTTAAATCACGATGAGTGATTCCTTGTGTATGCAGGTAATGCAAGGCATCACAGATGCGTGAAGCATAGGAAATTGCTTCGGATTCTGAGATAGGTTTTCTTTTTGCTAACAAATCAGACAGGGTCTTACCGTCTAAGAATTCCATAACGAGATAAGGACGACTTTTCTTTTCCTCGACTTTAATCACCTTTAAGATTGCTGGATGATTTAGTTTGGAACCGATCTCTTCTTCTCGTTGGAAGCGTTCGAATCCTGCGACATCACTCTCTAAAGCAAGTAGCGGAACTTTAATGGCTACAGTTTCCGAGGTTTTTTTATCTTTTGCCCTGAAGATAGAAGCCATGTTACTTCTAGCGACAAGATCAGTAAGTTCGAAGCGATTATCTAACAGCATTCCAGGTGTAAGGTCTGCTCCAGTAGCTGCCTTAGAATTTGAAGCTTCATCTTTTTGTTTCGATTGGCCAAGGGTAGCTACCTTTGGAGGTGTTGTGAGTTTAGCTACTCTTTCCCAGTCTCTTACTTCAATAATTTGAAGTGTGATATTGTCATCACTTCCTCTTTTCTCTGCCAAAGCTACAAGCTCTTTGCATGCGTCATAGGGATGACTACGTGTAACGATTTCACGTATTTCTTCATCTAGTACGTAAGCGTGTAGACCGTCAGTACAGTGTAGTATGAAATCACCGTGATGTAAAAATTGAGTAGTAAAGGATGGCTGGCAAAATGCTTCTGCTCCTACGCTCCTTGTAAGTTGGCTGCGCTGAGGGCTTGCCATTGCTTGGCGTTCTAGCATTAAACCAAATTTTACAGGAAGAGCAGTTGCTACGTGATCCGTGGTTAAGCGACTGATTTGTTTTTGTCTAATGAAATAGGCTCTTGTGTCACCTACGTTAGCAACGCATACAGTACGATTTCTAAACAGTGATGCGACAAGTGTAGTCGCCATCATTTGGCCTTTAAATTCTGTATTGGCTTTTTCGTACACACTAGAGCATGCACGATTAAACATTTGTTTTAATACATCGTAGGGTTTTGTATCTACAGGAGCTTGCTTGAATTCTTCGATTGCTTGCTCAACAGCTAATCTGCTGGCGACTTCACCATGTTGATATCCTCCGACGCCGTCAGCGATGAGTGCAACGCTACCTTGTTGTTCGCGTACTAGGGGGTCGCTTGATTCCCAGAAATCGATCCAGTCTTGGTTCACTGCTCGAACAGGTCCGGTCGTTGTAATTTTTGCGTAGCGTAAGCGCATGTAAAAAGGGTTTATCCGAAGTTATTAAAGAAACAAGGCCCCGTAGGTCGGATGTGCCTACGGAGCCATGGAATAGCTAACTGAAGTTTAGGTCAAATCAAGCTGCCTTGCTTGAAACAAAAACTTCTTTACCGGTTGTTTTACTCTTCTTTAAGAAGTAGATGAGTCCGTAAATACCCCAAATTGCTGCTATACCTAGAGCAATAAATGGTTCCTTTACGCTCATACCTGCAACCGTGAATGGTCCAAAGATGTAGAATAACATACATGCTAAGTTAGCAAGTAGACCGAATAAAGGTACTACGAAGTGTTTGAAACCATTGAACATGTGATGTTCACGGAATGCTACAATTGCCACTACGCAGGTTGTCATATAGAGAAGGAATGTTCCGAAGTTACTTACAAGCGTAACAATCAGCAGAGAGTTTGGTAACTTAGTATACGTTTCAGGACTAAAGATACCAAAGCTATACCAGAAGTTATGTTTATCTAGTGCAGCGGGAGGTGTTGATTGGCCACCCATGTAAAGGACTACGGTAGCGATACCGATTACTGCCGAGATACCAGCAAGGGTCCAAATTGCTTTATATGGTGACATTGTTTTTCCGTGGAGAAGTCCGAAGTGTGATGATACTTCTTCGTCTTTACCCATAGCATAGGTTACACGTGCACCTGTGCTTAAGCAGGCGAGTGTGGTTCCGATAAGTGCTAAGAATACGGTGAAGGCTTGTACTAACATGAATGCACGTCCTGCAGCGTAGCTACCGAACAACCATGTACCTGTAATTACCATCATATCTCCAACAGGAGCACCTGAAGCGCCTGCGTTTTGAAGTGTGTATCCACTATTAAGTAAGTAATTAGCAGCAAAGTATTCGAAGAGGTAACAGATAGCTCCTTGAATGACTAAGGCTAAGATAACTGCTTTTGGAATATCTTTTGTAGGATTTTTTGCCTCTTCACCCATTGCTGTAACCGATTCAAATCCGACTAAGATCAGAATAGCTACACAGGCTTGAATGATCGTATAGTTAATTGAGTGAGGAGCGATAACGGATGAAGCAGTTGCGTGGTAGTTAAATGTTGGATTACCACTTGCATCTTTAGTGATCGCTTGATCAGGTGCGTAGGAAATGGTGAATGGCGCAGCCTTACTGATATCAGTGACAGCTTTACCGTTTGCATCACATGGAATTGGATTTCCATCTTTATCTGTTTGATCAGCCATTTGGTAAACTGGCTTACCTGCTGAATCTACGGTTGGCTTGTTGTTAGCATCAAGAACGGGAACGGGATTTCCTTTATCATCTTTAACGGTATCTTGAAAAACTTGGTAATTAACTGCCACACCGTTTGAGAGGTGATAAGCGGTTGAGCCTTCTGGGTGCTTTGTGCGGTAAGCAATAGCGATCAGTGAGAAAACAACGAGAGCTGAAATTTGGATTACGTTAACGGCTAAGTTAACTGCTGTAGTTCCTGTAACACCACGGGAAGCGATGTAGGCAACACCAAATGAGAATAAAATACAGAACGCATACATGAAGAGCGGACTGTTATATGTACCTGAGAATGTATCAGGGAAAAATTGATTAAGTAGGTAGCCGCCAAGAATTGCAGTTACACCTACCATACATCCTGGATAGACCCAGTAGTATAGATGAGATGCCCAACCCGTGAAAAATTTTACGATACGAGCATACTTAAAGGCTTTCGATTTTGATAAGAATGCTTGTTCAGCATAATAATACGAAGAACCAGCACCTGGATAAAGTTTAGAAAGCTCAGCGTAACTGACTGCTGTTGCTAAACATAGTAAGAGAGCACCTACGATACCGAACCACATAGCTGAACCAGCCATCGGTGCGCCGTATAAAGACTGCTCTTGGAATGTTAGCCAAAGAAAAGCCCCTGGAGCAATAAGCGCCATGGCGTTTGATGTTAAACCAGTAAGGCCTAAGGTAGGCTTTATGGCGGAACTAGTGGTTTTGGAGGGTTCTGACATAGTAGTTATCGTTGATTGTTTAATGCGACGAGCAGCTACCAATAGCCAATGCCATGCCAGAACGGATAAATTTTTAGAAGAAAGGATAAAAAGATGATTTTTTTTTAAAAATCTTGCTCCTAAATACGCTCCAAAGTTGGATCTACTGTATTATGAATACACCTGTTGTAGGTATCATTATGGGAAGCGCTTCTGATTGGGATACGATGCAGCATGCTGCACAAATCCTTGACCAACTTGGAGTTGCGTATGAAAAACGCGTAATCAGCGCGCATCGTACACCTCATCTTATGTTTGAATGGGGTAGCTCAGCTGCAGCAAGGGGGCTCAAAGTTATTATAGCAGGAGCTGGCGGGGCAGCTCATTTAGCAGGCGTTGCTGCTGCACTCACACCGCTCCCTGTTTTGGGTGTTCCTATTGAATCAGCATCCCTTAAGGGGTTGGATTCGCTGCTTTCTATGGTTCAAATGCCAGGTGGTATTCCTGTTGCGACCTTTGCTATTGGTAAACCTGGTGCAACCAACGCAGCACTATTTGCTGCGGCTACTTTGGCACTCAGTGATGAGAGACTTAAGAAAGCAGTCGATGACTATCGAGCAGCTCAAGCTAAGAAAGTCACCGAGACTAAGCTACCGTAATTAGAGAGTCGATACAGCATGATTGTAATCGCTCAAGGTGTCTATATCTTGAGCGAGTTGGGGTAGATCGATTTCAGTAATCTTTAGATCTGCTGAGTTCAATAGGTCGCGTGCGCCATTTTCACCAGAGAGTTTCTTTAACGCAGAGAATAATTTTATACTGAATACAGCTGGCGTTGCTCTGCGGTTGTTGTATTTAGCAGTTGTTATTTCAGATTTAGATGAAATATGCGTTTCGATTAGATCTGATAATATTTTGTTATCTAATTTGATTTGGTCGCATACAATAAGCATTGCCGCTTCAATTTCTTTAGAAAAAGCCGATAAGGTTTCTATACCGCAGCGAATTGAGGAAGCCATGCCTTCTTTCCATGCAACATTCTCAACACATATAATGGGGTGTTTTATAAGGCTTGGTTTGATTTTATCTTGGTAGGCTCCTAGTACAACGATGACAGGCCAGGCTCCAGATTTTAGTGCAGCTTCTACCGAGCGTTCGAGCAGAGTCTTATTATTGACGATAAGTAATTGCTTAGGCGTTCCTAGGCGTGTTGATGCTCCTGCCGCAAGAATGATACATCCAACTTTTGCAGTGTTTTTAATTGTGGATTGGTTCATTTCTTTCCCTGAGTGGTCGTGCATCACAGCGAGTGAGAAAAGCTTGGATTTCTGCGACAATAGATAGCGCTACTGTTTGAGGTGTATCTCCTCCAAGGTTTAATCCAACAGGTGCATGAAGCCTTTCACGCATTTCTGGGGTTATCGATATACCTTCCTTAGTTATATCAGCTAAAATTTTTTCAGCTCTTTTTTTAGGACCTAATAAACCAATATAGTTACATGAGCTGGCAAGTAAGTTTCTTAAGATGGGTAAGTCATGAATATAGTGATGCGTCATAACCACGCATAAATACGGATCTTTGATTTTAGTCTGATCGACTAATGTGTGATTTGGTCCAGAAATGATATGTGTGGCTTTTGGAAACCTAAGAGCTGTTGCATAGGTAGGCCTTGGATCTGCCACAGTAATAGTCCAACCAAGTTCAGAAGCTAGGTTATGTAATACAATTGCATCATCTCCAGCCCCGAAAATTACCAAGTGATACGGTGGAGGTATAACTTGAATGAATGCGTTTTTTTGTAAAGTTGTGTTACAATTATTACGTATATACGTGCCTAATAATGACTTATCTTTTAACTCTTCGTCATAAACAGATATGAGTTCAATCGATTTATTGTGCTTTAAATCTTGATATAAGTTGCTAACAGGCAATCGGTTAAGATTTATTTTCTCAACTAAAACACGTACGATTCCATTACACCCAAGCCCAATACCCCATACCAAGTCGTTTTCGTTTGTTGTGTCATACATAACAAGGCGGGGTATTCCTGTAGTACTCACGATGTTTGCATGTAACAGTAAGTCTTCCTCAAGGCATCCTCCGCTTACATTACCTGTTATCTTGCAGTTATTTATGATTAGTAGTCTAGCACCTGGTCTACGGTAAGATGACCCCTCTACACTTACCAAGGTGCACAAAACGGCAGTATCTGAGGGCTTTAGATCTGCCAGATGCTCGAGAATTGTGCAGATTTCAGACATTTAATATAAATCAATGAATAACAGTTAGTTAAGTTATTTCAAGAAATAACGGTATATGTAATACAGTTAAACAGGGCTTCGTAACACGATTGTCGCCATAATATCTTAATATTGTTGCAGTTCTGGCTCTAATCATGCTTAAGTTGAATTTCAATCTAAGTTAGTTAGGTCAGTTATACACACGTTATTGTTAAATCTAATATGACTACACAACACAATCGTTCGCGTTATTCGATCGCACTATTGTCGTCTTTGGCGACAGTATTGCTAACTTCGGTTACGGGATATGCCCAGTCAACCGAAACTTCAACACCTGCTACAGGCGATCAAGCCGTTGTACTTCAAAAATTTGAAGTAACCGGTTCATACATCCCAGCAGCAGCTGATGAATCAAAAGCTATGCCTGTTCAAGTTCTCTCGACAGCAGAGATCTCAGCTACAGGTGTAACATCAAGTGTTCTTGATGTTTTACGTAAAACCGTTCCTCAAATTCAAGGTTCTGGTAACGTTGGACAAGAAAACGCTAACACCGCGTACAACAGTAACTCTGGTGGTTCGATGGTTGCTCTACGTAACTTAGATACACTCGTTCTTATCGATGGTAAGCGCGTAGCTTCATCTCCTGTTGCTGCATCAGGTGGTTATACATTCGTTGACCTAAACTTAATTCCAGTTTCAGCAGTAGAGCGTATTGAAGTTCTTACAGACGGTGCTTCAGCTATCTACGGTACAGACGCTGTTTCTGGTGTAATTAACGTTATCTTAAAGAAAAACTACACCGGTGCTGAAGTTGATTTCCACTATTCTGCAGCTCAAAAAGATGCAAATGGCTGGAACCACAACAAAATGGCTTCAATCGTTGCTGGTGCTGCTAACAAAGATACTTCCGTTTTAGTATCAGCTGAATTTTTCAGCACACCTTCATTATACGAAGGTGATTTCAATATGACACACCCATACTATGGCACATCGTCATATCCTGGTGTTATCAATTCCTCAGCTGGTGTATTCTATACATTAAAGCCAGGTCTTAACGCTCCTCCTACTCCTGCAGCAGGAACAATAGCTCCAACATTAGCTACATTAATTTCTAACGGTACTTATGTTGTTAATACAAATGTAGCTGCTGGATTTGACCTAGGTGTTCGTCCTACTTTCCAATCTGGAGATAACAAGAAGATCTTCAACTTTGCTCTAAATCATGACATCAACTCGATGTTAACATTTAAGAGCACATTTATGTATTCAATTACTTCAACAGAAGCTCAATTGAATCCACAACCTGTTACTGTATCAATGGCAAGTATTGCTGGTAACCCAGGATTACCTGTATCAGATACAACTGGTTATACGATCCGTAACCGTTTCTTAGGATACCCAAATCGTATTTATCATACAGATAATGATTTCTCACGCTTCACAGCAGAGCTCGTTGGTAAGGTTAACCCATACTTTAACTTCGATGTTTATTTCAACTATAACAACGGTAAAGAACTAGAACAAAACTATAACCTCATTGTTAACTCAGCTCTTCTTGCTGGTATCAAAGCTGGTTTAGTAAACATGTTCGCGATCAACCAAGATCCAGTGAAGATGGCACAAGCTAACATCTTCGGTACAGCATTCGGTGATTTCCAAAGCCAAATGACTTCTGAAGACTTTATCTTCAATGGTAAGCTATTTGATCTACCAAGTGGATCAGTTGATTATGCTGCTGGTTATGAATACCGTATGGAGCATGAAGTTGCTACAGCAGATGCTAACTCACTTGTTCAACCAGGTGGTGGTTCTCTCTGGAATAACGGTACAACAATCAATCCTTTCGATAAGGGCTTTAATGTTAAGAGCTATTTCGGTGAAGTAAAAGTTCCAGTATTTGCTCCACAAAACAAGATCCCTGGTCTTTATCTCGTTACTTTAGACGGTGCTATGCGCCATGAAGAATATTCAAGTGGTGCTAAGGTTACAGTACCAAAGTATAGCTTACGCTATCTACCGTTCGATGACCAATTTGCATTCCGTGCAACCGTTGGTAAGTCATTCGAAACACCAACACTTTATGATCTATACGGTCCTACTAACTCTGGCTTCACATCAAGTCCAGGTGGTTTGAATGTATATAATTCATCCGGTGTTGCTACAGGTGCTAAGTTCGCAAACTTACAGGGCCAAGAAGAAGGTGGTTCAAATCCATTATTAAAACCACAGACTTCAAAGAGCTACACAATTGGTGCTGTTGTTTCCCCTCGTTTCTTAAAGGGCTTCGAATTAACTGTTGATTATTATAACATCAAGTTAGTCGACCAAATCGGAAATCCAGCTAGCGATTTAACGATGATGCAATCTGTTGAACAATATGGTCCAAATTCACCATTTGCTCAATATGTCACTATCGGTGGTTTCCCTGGCGCAGGTGGACGTGCTGTTACAGCTCCTGGTCAAGTTTCATCAAATATCTCCAATATCTATGTTCAATCGAGCTTAGTTAATATCGGTGGTACTTCTGAAAAAGGCTATGACCTCACAGCTAAGTATGCATTCCCAAATACAGCTTATGGTCGTTTCACAGCTCAAACAACTTGGGCTTTCTTAAAGAGCTACTTCGTAAAGAGTGGTCCTACAGATCCAGGTACAGAATATGCAGGTTTCAACAATGCAGGTACAATGCCTCATCACCGTGCATACTCCTCACTTGATTGGAACTACCGCTCATACGGTGCAACTCTTGGCTACACATACATCCCAGCAACTCCTGATATGTCTGGTGGTGGTGAATCAGCTTGGAACACCTTCGATCTACAAACTCGTTTCGATTTAGGTAAGATCATTGATTCGAGCTTAAACGGTCTAATGTTAAACATCGGTTTAAATAACGTTACGAACCAAAAGCCACCATTAGATCCAAACGTATTCGGCAATCCTCCTGCTGATACAGGTACTTATGGAGTATTTGGTCGTCAATGGTACACAGATATCAAGTACAAATTCTAATATTTCTAATAGATTTATTATGCAAAAAGGCGCCTCAAATGAGGCGCCTTTTTTATTAGTTATTCCAAATTTAAAACATGAATGTTATACAGAACCTGATGAACCGCGTATAACAAGTTCCGGGTCTATCATGATAGTCCGATTTTTTGATCCCGGATTGTCTATGTGGTCCAACAGTAATTTAACAGCAGCATCAGCAGTTGCTTCTATACCTTGATCGACACTCGTTAAGTGCGGTCTAGGCATAGTGCAGATATCTTGATTGTTAAATCCAACAATTGATAAATCGTCTGGAATTTTGAAACCTGCATCTTGGAACCCGTGTAATGCTCCGATGGCTATTTCATCGTTAAGAGCTGCGTAAGCTGTAGGTGGATTTTTATCTAAGGCAAAGGATGAGGCAAGTGATCTACCGTATTCGAAATCGTTTTTTCTAATATGTTTAGAGTCATACGAAATAATACATTCTGCTTTAGATAAGGTATGTTTATTGAGAGCAGTTTCGATCCCTGATAGACGATCTACAATAGATCGTGTGTTTCCAGAAAGTCCTAATAGGCCAAATCTTCTATGACCTAATCTAATTAAGTGCTCGAAAACCATCTCCATCGCTTTCGTGCGATTGAGGGTAATGGTATTAGCACCTGCAATTCCTAGTTGATCTATAATTATGTGAGGCGTGCCTTGGCTATTGAATTCTTGAACACGTGCGGCGATTTCTTCTTCGATGAAGTGTCCTACAAAAACGATCGCATCTACTCTGAGTGATAAGAAGTGACGACATACCTCCTTAGAATTACCTGGCTCTAAAACTTCAATGAGAGAAGAGTAGCCCCGTTCTTTTAATTTTTGCTGTAGTCTTGCCAATTTACGCACGACAGGAGGTGTGAGTAAATTTTCCATGCATATACCTACGGTTGCTGTTTTTTTACCTTTTAAGTGCAACGCATAGGCATTCGGGGTAAAACCTGTTTCCTCAATTGCTTGTCTTACTTTTTTAACGGTAGCTTGCTTTAAGCCTGGTTGATTATTCAGTACGCGCGAAACGGTTGTTCTCGCAAGACCTACGTATTTAGCGAATTCCGCAGTGGAGCTTATACGAGGTAGAGGTTTTTTAGACGGGGAGCCAGAAGAGGAAGGGGAAGCGCTCACGGGTTGAGTAAAAGACTAAGCGGCATAAAGGGCTAACTAATATTTATATGAATAAAGTATAAAAAAAGAGGAAATGAAAAACAACTTGACTAAGACACGTGTCCCAAGAAATTCTTATTGCTCGTTGCCGTCTACTTATTCCTTACCCCTTTATCTATGTCACCACGCTTAGTTTTATCCGCTGTATTTATATCAATTGGTTTAGTGTCTGCACATGGTAGTGCAGAATTCAATATCCGTTATTTTGGTGGAGTAGGTGAT
>Ga0208746_1000384_pt1 | contig 15660 bp, 31 predicted proteins | sample CryBogCBH15Jun09_FD_184623 | JGI IMG/M metagenome (GOLD analysis project Ga0208746, IMG submission 184623) | Freshwater microbial communities from Crystal Bog, Wisconsin, USA - CBH15Jun09 (SPAdes) | ecosystem: Environmental > Aquatic > Freshwater > Lake | place: Crystal Bog, Wisconsin, USA... | reverse complement strand
TTAGGTAATGCGCTCATTCGCGGTTTCTCCATTGCGTAATCAAATATACTGCACTGTCAATAATTGCGAACCAGAACAAACACGTAAGCATTTGATGATCGCTCATTTCTCCCCCCGTGCGCGGATGGCTGCGACGCAATTCAGTACACCGCTATTCCATTCCGGCGTTCCCCTCATTCCGTCAGCAACCAAATCATCACACACCTTCGCACACGCCTCACGTTCTTCTCGAACCACCATATCAACAAACTCCATTAGAGATATAGCCATAAGCGCATTGTCTGAAATAGGCGTGCTTTGCCATAACCCTGATTTAACCGCCATGTGGTAGTAATCATTTTTATTCATTTGACTAAGAACCTTCTGCTGCCTGGTACTTCCGTCACGAACTGCTTGTAGATGTCAGGCATGGCCTGTTGGAACAGCGTCGCATTGAACTTCATACTGCTCTTGGCTGTCTTCCAAGTCGCTACCACCGTACCATCCACACGAATGATCTCGCTGTGATCGCGCATATAGCCTTGCAGAGCCAAGGTTAAGTTTGCTTCATGTTCCTCAAGCTGTTTGATCTGTTGCTTAATGCCCTTAAGCTGTGCCGCAGCCGTTTCGATCTGCTGATTAGCCGTGACACTGGTTCCCGAATCTGTGGCATACATCAGACGGGCTTGGGCAACCGTCTCAGGCGGCAAAGGAACCCCTGATTGAACATGACCCCAGAACACCGCCATATCCTTGATTAAAAGATCGCGCTGATCTTGCGTAATCGTAAAATCAAAGGTCTGGAACTCATTACCGCCGAACAGAACAGCCAGCACAACCCGATCAATACCATGACAAGCAGACTCATGGATAAGTTGAGCCATGTCAGCGGCAGGGATAATGTTGGCAGTCTCATCGAACTTATTCCTAGTCATCTTGTCGTAGTTTTTGGCCTCCACCAGTGTCTTACCGTCGGCACTGATGAAGTCAAAATGGCTCTTGAGCCATGTCTCTTTAGGATGCGTCATCACATAGTCGGCATCCTTCAGCTCCAACCGGAGCTTCTCAGAAGCCAGACGGCCTATGACAGGCTGCATGACATGACCCATCTGCACCGCCTCCACATCGCTCAGATCGACCGGAGGCATCAGCCCCATCTTGGTCATCACCGCTTCATTGGCGTGACCGTTAGCAGCCTTACGGGAATCCCCAGACCACCAGGCGCTATTACGCACTGATGGTTCAAAGTCATTGCGATCATTCGCCATGATTCATCTCCTCCAATTCCATGTTGAGTTCAAAGTGACGACCCTTCTGCCCGCAGCGAGCAGGACTCGTGGTATTGCGCTCGATAGAGCAGTAGTCGTAGATAGGCTGACCAGTCACAAGGTCAAACCGTTCAGTCGCTTTGCATTTGTGAAAAGCAACGTTGAGCTGAGACGGGATAAAGAATCGACAATCGGCACAGATAATTTGCATTTAATAAACCCCTTCGTTGTGTCAGGAAAAACGACTATATATGCTTATATTAGGGTCTGTCAACAATTATTTGCTTTGCACCAGATTAGGTACACAGGATTCGGTAGAAAAAGGCCATAGAATCCCCACTTTCTCCCTTCCGGTGGAGAGGTTCTGACCTCTTTACTAGGGGATACTCGTCTGCGCTTCTCCGTGTAGGGCGCCAAGTTGACAGGGGTGGGTCAGAGCCTGGTCTTAAGCCACTGGGAACACGCTACCCTCCCGTGACAGTTAATTGCTTTTCTGACAGACCCCGACAATCAACGGGTACGACTAACGTGTGTCTTGACGACTGGTGTTGCAGAGTAGGGATGAAGGTGTGTTAGGATTCTGCCCGTAGGCGGGAATCCGTAAGTCTTCTTTACATCCCTAACGTCTGGTAAACGCCGGTAGAGCCACCTTAAACCGGTGGCTTTATTTTTTCAACAGGTAAATTCGATGAGTAATGTCCCAAGAGGTCTAAGAATCAATAATCCTCTAAACATTCGTCGCACTGGCGTCGTTTGGCGTGGACAAACCTTAGATCAGCCGGATGAAGCCTTCGTTTCGTTTAAAACGCCTGAATTTGGTATTCGAGCTGCTTGCAGGATTCTCACGCATTACCAGATGTCTGGAATTAAGACGATTAAGGACATGATTGCTCGCTGGGCGCCCCCTTCAGAAAATCAAACCGATATTTATGCAGAAACCGTAGCAAAAGCCTGTGGTTGTCATGTTGATGACATAATTGATATTGTAAAGTCGCTCCATCTGATTGTTCCTGCGATGATTCATGTAGAACAAGGTCAACAACCGTTTTCAGACGCTGTTATTAAAACGGGCATTGAAGACGCATTAGCCTAGGATTTGCGATGAAAGGTGATCCGATCCAACTGGATTCAAAAAAATGGTATGCGGTCGCGCATGGCGCAAAACCTTTACTGGAAGAATGTTGTGACTGCGGTTTGGTTCATCGCGTGAGTTGGAAAATCGAAAATAGCCGCATCTATGTAAATTATGCGCGTGACGATAAAGAAACTAAAAAAGCCAGAGCCAGAATCACAAAAGCAAAAAATGCAGCCAAAAAGCAACGTAAGTGATGAGCAGATTGTCGAAGCGTTCAAAACGACTGGTAACAAGACGGTCGCAGCTTCGTTAGTCGGTCTTTCACGCAGAGCCTTCCAGCATCGAATTGCTAAAATAACCGCAGAGGAAACCATGCGGGGTTCTCAGAGAAAACTGGGAAACATCCATATCCCGACATTGCCATCTGGCGAAATTGATATCCGAACACTCATAGACCGCCGAAAGGCGGTTTTTGCTAGAAAAGATAAAGCCGCTAAAGCCCGTAAACTCATTCCAGTTAAAGTACGCACTAATGACCCTGTCGCAGTTGTTTTTATTGGCGATCCTCATTTGGACGATGATGGTACTGATCTTGCCGCCCTAGAGCGTGACATGGAAATCATCAAACGGACGCCAGGAATGTACGCTGGCTGCATCGGTGACATCCATAACAACTGGGTAGGCCGATTGAGCCACCTCTGGGCGCATCAAGAAACTACCCAAGGTCAGGCGTGGCAACTTGTCGAATGGTTTGTGAAAGAGCTGCGGGAAGACTGGCTGTTTATGGTGCAGGGAAACCATGACAACTGGTCAGGCGTGGGTGATCCTTTGCGATGGATGCAAAAACAATCCAACGTCACCTTAACTGGCGACCATGCGGTGCGTCTGGCACTCCAGTTCCCAAATTCTCAGGAAGTCCGTATTGCAGCTCGACACGACTGGCCTGGCGGCTCGATGTGGAATCCCACCCATGCACAGTTAAAATCTGCATTGATGGCGAACCATGACCATGTGATTGTGTCAGGCCACAGGCACACGGGCGGTTATCAGATGATGCGAATTCCGGCAACCGGACAACTAACCCATTTACTGCAATTAGGGTCTTACAAGATTCACGATGAGTATGCAGATCGTCTGGCTTTGCTTCCAAGGTTGATTTCTCCATCTTGCACAATCATTATTGACCCGAAAGCGTCTGAATTGGGTCTCGTGCGCGTGGAACACGACACTGAATCAGCCGCTGACTACCTCACATGGATGCGAAACCGTGGCACTTGATCCTATTTCAGCCGGCTTAGACCTTGCGACAACCATCGTCCAAAAGATATGGCCTGATCGCTCGCAACAGGAGCAACAGCAACTGGCTGCGATGCTTCAGCAACTCACGGCTCAGACTGACATCAATAAAGCAGAAGCGCAGTCATCAGACCCCCTTCAACACTGGCGCGGGGGTCTGGGTTGGGTCTGCACACTGGCGTACCTATTCGATTTTGTGCTACAGCCCCTTTTGGTTAGCCTTTCCGCGCTTGCTGGACACCCTATTGGCCTTGCGCGGCTCGACCTTGGCGACCTTTCCACACTTACATTGGGTATGCTTGGCCTGGGCGGTCTTCATGTCGCGGAGCGCATCAAGGGCGTCTCGTAGTTCCCTATTTTCCGATTGTATGGTCAGGCAAACGACCTGCAGATCGCCATAAAGAGATTTCCAGTCCCTGTATGGGTCTTCACCGAGCCACCAGTCACAGAATTTGAGCCATAATTTCTTCATTTGACCACCTCCCATAGCGTCATTGATCGACCTTTAGCATTTTTGCCAACGCCACAGGCGCGTACCAGTCCTTTGGCGACCAGTTCCGTGCGACGTTTCCTGATTGTGCTGTAGGCGTATTGAGATAACCCGAAATGCGATTCCAGAGCCGCATCCGTGACCTGACCGCGCTCTGCGATGTAGTCCAGCACCTTGGCCTGAAGATCGCTCAGGTGAGGCTCTACGGCCTCCGCAGCCTCTATGCTAGTGCGATACTCCTGCATCCTAACCATCCCTCTCAGGGGCGTATGGAAACTCAGGGACTCTTGGACAGCCACAGCGATACCCCCCGTACTCATTTCGGACTCCACAAGAACACTTCGTTAAGAACAATTTTAGAAACTCTCAGATTGGAGTCCCATTCATCGTCTGTGATCGCGTTTACGCCATTCTCAGCGCAGTAGATCGGATCAGACCTTAACATGACCTTCACCGCTTGTTCGAGAGCCTCATATATGACCAGGCAGTGGTAATTACAGCATTTCACTTGAGCCTGAAGTTGACTGATTTTTTCTGCGTCAGTCATACGGGCTTCACCGCAAACTTCGTGTTCAGAAAAGACACCAAGCATCGGTGGCAAAGCGGATTAGACGCGAGACTAGCGTTAGTCTTGCTGAAAATGACGATGTCCCTACCAATCTCGCCGTGAACCTTACAATGGTATTTAATATGTTGTCCCTGATGATCCGTGTTGACCCAACTGATGTCCCAACTGCTCATGTTTGATCCTTTAGCCGTGTAACGGCGGTTGCTTTCGATCCAATCTGCTGAATACCTTTCTCCCGCATCCAAGCCCGTGCGCGTAGGCGTTTTAACCTTAAATCAGCCTCCGCTTTGCGGTTTCGTTCGCCCACATACGGGGGCAATTCGTACCCCCTAAACACTCCAAGATCAGTCATTTCAACCCCTCCAAAGTATCGGTTAGAAGATCAACCACCCGCTCAGTATTTTCGTTAGGCTCTGCGCGTAGCATCATGGCGATCAGTTCACCCCGTGCCAAGCGTAGCACCTTTGCCAGCTTTTCAGTCTTTTGCCGTGCCATTTCAGCGTAATCAGCTTCAATGTCGGCATTTGCGATGGTTGCCTCTAATGCTTGAATTTTGTGCGCGTGGTACACATTGTTCGCTTTCCAGTCCTCTAGACCGTCGGCAAAGTCTTTCTCTAGCCGTTCGATTGTGTCGGCAGCTTCTAAGCACGTTTCGTAAACGGGTGGCTTCTGGCGCAGAAGTTCGATTATGTTTTTCACGTTACCCCCACCAAAAACAGGCAAACACGGCAATAAGCATAGCAATGGAAAACAGGGCAATAGTCGCTTGCGCGAGACAATCCAGCACTGGGTGCATCAATAATCGGTCTATAAGGTTATTCATAGTTTTCCCTAGTATTCGTCAATCGTTACATTGTGAATCGCGGCGCGTATTTCAGCCGCATTTAATGCTTCTTCTTTGGTCTTAAAGTCTTGCTCATAGGGAATATCAAACTCCCCTCCAGCATCGGTTACTGTGCGCTCGTAAACGCACCACCCATCGGGGGTAAACTTTGCTGAGTCGCAATATTCCACCCCATCCGCAGTGGTCATAAACGCGTGGACATAAATGCTCTCAATAGTGGTTTTCATTTTGTCACCTCGTGTTCAGTGATAAACCAGTTAAATAGATCAAACTTTATCGCGTCGGACTCTGCCCATGCGCGAGACAGATAAACCCCTACGACATCAACCTCACAATGCAATATATAAACGGTCATTCTGTCACCCTCGCAATCAAAATTTCTGCGTCTAAAAGCAAACCATCCGCGTCAAAATCGCAGCCGTCTGGGTCGCGAGCCAATGCGACTAAATCTCTGAGCGTGCGTAACAGTTCTGGCGCTGCTGTGATTAGGCGAGCGTTAGCGACGTTGAAATAGCGCAAAGTGGCAATCTCTGTTGATCCGTGCATAATTAGTTTCCACGTGTCGTCATGGCTCCAAGGGCCTGGTGTGTGTTTCCTCCAAGGTGCTAACGTGCGTTTCCTGGTCATAAAATACCTTTCTGTTAGGAAAAAAAGAGCGGTGTTAGTCCCGCTCAGTGGTGGTAAAACTTAAGCCGCTATTGATTCAGACTGGGTTATCTTCCGGCCCATGATGCTATCGACCAAGATAAGCGCATCGCTGGCAATCGCATCACTTCGCATGGGCATCACCACGCCGAAAGCATCGCCGCCGTGAGTCATGATCGCGGGTGAAGTGCCATTTTGAAACAAGGTAGGTTTATTTTTACTGGATGAATCGGCAACTAAAATGAGCGCATCCGAAACGCGGTTAACGAGCTCTGAGTCAAAATGCGCTGTCTCGCCGCTTATTGACGTAGGAATCACCCGCGAAATATCAGGGAAACGAGCGTCAATTACGGTTCCGGTGACAGCACCCACCGTTACAGCGTCCTGGTCTATTGTGATTGTCACTGGCAATCGCTTGGCAACAGTCTTAAGACCGTTCACGATTTGATCTCGCCCGATAATAAAATCAGGCACAATCTCGCCCTCTATGTCCGAGAAGAAACGCGTGACCAGTAAAACGTGACCATCGGTGGACACTAAGCGGCGGTTGGTGGTGTCAACCAGCACACCACACAAATAAAACCGAGTATCTTTCTTTGATGCAGTGATTAAATGAGCTTTCAAAACGTGAGATTCGATCGTAATTGTCGTAGTCATTGTGTTTACCTCTGTTGTTAGGATACGGTGCTATTTTGCACCCAATAGCGCACCCTAGTCGGATGCGCTACAAGCTGCATTTAAGCTTCTACCCATGTTCCGCGTAAGTTATTTTGAAATGTTTCTTTAGTCAGTTTTCCCTTATTTACCCATTGTCCGGTGATTCCATAGCACCAAACAGTTCCATCAGGCGCGCGATAGTAACTTGCTAAATTCTGCCAATAGGCGACTAATTCCCCAGAGAACGTGCCTTTGCTTGTGGTTATTGTTGTTGTTGTTTTTGGTAATGCCATGGTTATTTCTCCCCCGATGTCTTAATCGCTCCGATCAGACCAAACACAATTAAACCGAAACACAACACGACACCGGTTATCTCTAATCCGCTCATAATCTGTACCACCTGTTAGTTAGAGTTAGTTATCAACATCAACGTATATATCGTATATAAGCGTTATAGCGATGTCAATAGGTATTTACATTAAGATGTCTTAATGTTTGGTTAGTGGAAGGTTAGAGTCGATAGATCAAACTCTCTTATATATATATATGAGACATAAATAGTGGTCTGTAATGTAGGTATATGTAACGCGTTGATGTAGGGGTGAGAGTGAGAGAGAAGGTCTACTCTCCGTCCTCTCCCAATCTAGGGTAATCATGTCCACCCATCTACACTCTCTCGCGCATCTACTCTCTCGCTCTCTGTAGTCCTCCTATGGCCTTGTCGCTCGCTGGCACACGCGATCGCTAGCACCCGCGCCCAGGCATTGGACACAGGGGGGCTGTAGGGCGTGACCCTTAACTCAACCCCCCCATAAAAAATTCCTATTTATTTGCATCTTCTGTTTATTTGTATATGATGCTTACTTGTGTATATGGAGTTATGTATATGACCAGTGCTATTAAAGTAGATAAGGATGTACCTCTGCCTAGTTTGCGTAGTAGTTATCCCTACGAGACTATGGCTATTGGCGAGAGTTTCCTTATGCCTGGTAAGAGCTTGCAAGTAGCGTGTAATTCCAATTACCGAGCTTCTAAGAAGTTTGGCAAGAAGTTCATTGCTCGAAACAGCGAGGATGGAGTACGAATATGGAGAAGTGCTTAAACTACATTCCCATGCCTGAGCATTACGGGGAGTATTCGATGATCTCCCTTGAGGTGCTTAAGCAGCTTCTTGAGACAGAACGCCGGACAAAGGCGCTGGAGCAAGAGGTTTTGCGACTCCGTCATCAAATGCGAGATTACGACTGATGTTATGTAACACCTGTAAGTTCTGGGACGCTATTCCTGACTATGCTTTGTCAGGTCACTGCAAGCGATATGCGCCCCGTCCTCATGTCTCCCGCAATTCAGGTATCTTTGAGACTGTCATGGCCCACTGGCCTGTTACTGCTGAAGAGGACTGGTGCGGAGAATGGATTGCGATTCCAAAGAAATCCAAGAAAAGTTAAGACAATCTCGCATTAATCTCAAGCAAGAGGTATTGCGAGTATTTGAGTGCAGGAAAAGTAAAGTAAAGAAACGCGCTCTCTGGGAAGAATGGAAAGCGAAGTACCCGCCACTTCATGTTGAAGGCTTGGTTGCTTTAGCGAATGACCGTGATTCAATGAAGAAGATACTGGCTTGGAAATTAAAAGAGGGCAATTAACATGAAAAGCAAAGCAAAAGGTCTGTACGCCAATATCCATGCTAAACGGGAACGGATAGCTAAAGGTTCTGGCGAGAAGATGCGTAAAGTCGGTTCTGCTGGTGCGCCTACGGCTGAAGCCTTTAGGAAGTCGGCTAAGACAGCCAAGAAGCCAGCCCGCAAGAAAGCGAGATGAAATTCAACCTCAAACAGTTTTATAGCTTTTGTTCTCAACTAAAGATTGAAACTAAAGAGGAAGGCTTAAAGCGCATGGATCATCTCTTAGGGACTCAAACCTATGTGATGAACGAAATTGCGTCTGGCCTAGAAAACGATGTTCATATGTTTGTCATCCTCAAAGGACGGCAGCTTGGCATCACTACAATCTCTCTAGCACTCGATCTGTACTGGCACTTTATCAATCCGGGTCTCCAAGGAACCCTGACAACCGATACGGAAGAAAACAGGGATATGTTTCGGTCTACCCTGTCCATGTACATGGATGGCTTACCCAAGGAATACCGGATTCCCCTGTTAGCGCATAACAGAACACAGCTCTCCCTGAAGAACCGTTCCCGTCTGTTCTATCAGGTGGCTGGGTTACGCGCCAAAGGCTCTCTAGGACGCGGTAAGGCAATTACCTATTTGCACGGTACTGAAACCTCCTCCTGGGGCGATGAGGAAGGTCTGGCATCCCTATTGGCATCACTTGCTGAGAACAACCCTAACCGTATGTACATATTTGAAAGCACAGCCCGTGGCTTCAATATGTTCCACGATATGTATGTGACTGCACGGAAGGCCAGAACACAGAAGGCGATCTTCTGCGGCTGGTGGCGCAATGAGTATTACTCCGTAGACCCTAACAGCAATATCTACAAGGTCTACTGGGACGGCAAGTTAACGCCAGAAGAAAAGGAATGGACAAAAGACATCAAGAAACTGTATGACGTTGAGATCAACTCCCGTCAGATGGCTTGGTGGCGTTGGAAGCTACTTGAGGGAATTAAAGAAGAATCCCTGATGTATCAGGAGTTCCCGCCCACTGAGGACTATGCGTTCATCATGACCGGCACTAGTTTCTTCAGTAATGCCCGCTGCACCGATGCGGCAAAGATTGCTAAGAAACTCAAGTTTGATTCCTACCGCTACGTCATGGGAGCCAACTTCCAAGATACGCAGGTCATACCCTCAAACGAGCGCATGGCAACCTTGAAGATTTGGGAAGAACCCATTGATACGGCTTACTACGTTATTGGCGCAGACCCAGCCTACGGGTCATCCGACTGGGCTGATCGCTTTTGCATACAAGTATTCAGATGCTATTCAGACGGTATGGAACAGGTGGCAGAGTTTGCAACCAGTGAACTGAATACCTATCAGTTTGCTTGGGTCATTGCCCACCTAGCCGGAGCCTACAAGAACTCAACCCTTAACCTTGAGGTCAATGGCCCAGGTCAGGCAGTTATCAACGAACTGAAGAACCTCAAGCGTCAGGCAGTTGCCATAGGCGGCTCTATGGGACGTTCTCTGATGGATGTCTACGGCAATATGCAGAACTACCTTTGGCGGCGTAATGACACGCTCAGTGGCCCTAGCAACAGCATTGGATGGCTGACCACCAGTGCGACTAAGGAACGGATGTTGTCCTACATGAAGGATTACTTTGAGCGTTCCATGATGGCTATCTATTCGATGGATTTGCTTGAGGAAATGAAGACCATTGTTCGGGATGGCGGTACGATTCAGGCAACCGGACGTAACAAGGATGATCGGGTCATAGCCACTGCCCTTGCGGTAGCGGCCTATGCTGAACAACTTCAGCCCCGTTTGATTAACCAAAAGCTGTCACGGGAGATTTCCCGTAATCAGGAAGATAAAACGCCAGAGCAGATTGCGGTCGGGCGCAATGTGTCTGACTACCTAAAGAAGATTGGCGTCTATGGATAAGGTGATTCCAAAAAAAGACCTGTTGCTTTATATGCAACGGTTTGCCAAAGACAAAGACCGAGGCATCAGCCTTGCTTTGTTTTGCGATCTGGCTGGCATGAGCCTGACGCACTTCAAAAAGGTGTTTCTGTATGAGCAAGACACTTTAACGGAAACCATTCAACGTCGGGTCAGTCGGGCGTACCACACCTATGCCGAGGGCAGGGTACGCATATTCCAAAACAGAGATAACACCCGATATGTTGCATACAGCAAAGACGCTGCGCCAAGAATGAAACGCAGCACTGGCTTACAAGTGGTTAATGGCGAAATAAAGATTAAGTTGGGTATTACTAATAAGGCTGATTATTCAAATCCTACTCTGAATGAAATGCTAGGAGGTAAATGAGATGGGTGTGCTTCACGATTACAAATGTCCCGTACATGGCTATTTTGAAAGCAATGTTCCTTCGTGTGTCAACGAAGACTGTCAAGAAACCGTGATGGTGGTCTTTCTACAAGCCCCCAGCATTGGTTCTGAAACCACTAAAAAGAGCGATAAGACGCTGAATCAGTTGGCTATGGATTTCAACATGACCAACATCAAGTCAGCGCGTGAGGGCGAGAATCAAGCGGGTTATTACACCCGTAAGAACACTCAGCCCACAGCGCCTGTTCAATCTCAGAACATCAAGCGAGAACCACGACCTGGTGATGCAGCGGTCTGGGGCGGTGGTATCAATGGTATGAACATGAAGTCTGTTCTGTCCGGTCGATACGGTAAGCCAGTACGCGATGAAGGGGTTGGCATCAATCCGAAGGCGCAAGGCAATTTGACTGGGCCGAGAGCCGCGTCTTACACTCAAGACCACGAAGGTCTTCAGATTAAGAAATAATGCGTATACCAACCAATCATGATGACAGGGAAGATTTTTACCGTGATCTGGTAGAAAAGTGCCTTGTTTCTCTGAATGAGCGTAAGGGCGATTATTCGTCTTTACGCGCTTGGTACTTGTTTGGGGCGGGGCCGGAAGAATCCCCGTCCCACTTTAACAAGATTTATCCGCACATTGACCAACTGACCAGCTTCTTGTATTCGGCTGAAACCACACGTTTTACCATCAACATGGGCGCAAGTGTTCCACAACCGGAACACGTTAAGGTTCCCCGTTTGACACAAGCACTGAACGACGAGTGGCTAAATTCCAATACTGACCAAGTGTTTAGCGCAGCCCTCACCTGGGCACTGGTTTACAACAGTTCATTTATCAAGATTGTTGTTAATAACGGAATTCATCCCTACTTGGTAGAACCCGGCTGCATGGGTGTGTTGCGAGAAGATGTTCCCTACACAGACCGGCAAGAAGCCATTGTCCAGACGTATTACATGACCAAGTCGGAGCTATACAACCGTTTGTATAGTCATCCGAAGCGAGACGCCATTGTTAAACGGATTGGAACGGCAGTTCATACCCGAACAGAAGACATCCCAGAGGGTATCGACCGAATTGTAATGTCGCAGACCAATCCAACCATTTACGGTAACGTCAACCTCGATTTGTACGGCATGAACCGCTACAAAGCCCGTGTTGCGGAAGATACCGTCAAGATGCACGAACTCTGGGTCTGGAACGATGAGATCAGCGATTACAACGTGGTGACGATGGCTGATCCAGATATTTTCATCTATGACCGACCTGGTGAAACCGTATTCCTCAAAGGCGAATTGCCCTTTGTGCAGATTTGCCCAAGCCCACAGTACGATTACTACTGGGGTCAGTCCGAGGTACAGCGGCTGATCTTGCTTCAGCAGCTTCGCAACGGACGCATGACCGAGATTTTGGACTTGCTATCTAAGCAAGTTAATCCACCTACCGCACTTACCGGATTTACCGGTATCTTGGATGAAAAGAATTTTGCGTTGAATCGCGCTGGTGGATTGCTATCAACCGATATGCCAAACGCTAAGGCAGATCGTTTAGCCCCTGCCATGCCCGCCGAGTTGTTTGAAGTTATTCACGAAGTGGACGCCATGTTTGCGGAAGCCAGTGGTATTTCAAGCATCTTGTCTGGTCAGGGTGAGAAGGGTGTTCGCTCCGCTGGTCACGCCTCGCAGTTAGCTAGATTAGGTTCAAGTCGCGCTAAAAAGCGGGCGCTGATCGTTGAAGACAGCCTTGAGAAAGTGGCAACCATGTATCTCAAGCTCATGCAAGCGTATGACAACACGCACTTCAAGGACGAAGCCGGAAACAAGTTCATTGCCGAACAGTTCACCAAAGACTTTGTCGTTAAAGTAGACGCTCACTCCAATAGCCCAATATTCACCGAAGATTTACGGCAGTTGGCATTTAACCTGTTCAAGACCGGCGCGATTGACAAAGAATCATTGATTGATTTGTTAGAACCGCCGATGAAGCAGCACTTGATTGAGAAACTCAAAAAGCGAGAGAAAGCAGAGGCCGCGCAAGCAGCATTAGCTCCTCCTGCTCAACCGAAAGGCAAGGGCAAACCTGATTTGAAGGCAGTGGAATAATGGCTAGAAAACCAGAGGTTTCCTCAACCGCAGATCAACCGAGAGTTAGCTCACAAGCGTTATCTGCGAGAAGCGGCCCAGGAAATTTGCAATATAAAACAACCAATGTTAAAACTTACAAAGCGTCAAGTCCCAGAAAAATGGGACGCGCTTTAGGAAGGTACTAGTATGCGTAAAATGCACAAAAAGGGTCGGAAGGCTCGTCGGTAATTCCCACTTGGGATTTAATGGGTTTGGCTGACTTCCCAATTTAAGTTGGCCCTGCACTGGAGAACCGTAATGGCTCGCAAGGCACGCAAGGGTCGTAAGGCTCGCAAGTAAGATCAAAGGAGCAATCCTTTGCCTTACAGAGAGAGGGGTGGGTAACTACCCCTCTTTCAACTAAAGTTGACAAGTTTTAAAAGTATGATTCACAATCGGTTAAATTCGACTGGAAGAATAACTTGAGCGTTTCGCAAGATAAAATGATGGAGCTGATGAAAAAGCAACAGGGTGCGCCTACAGGTGCGGCTCCTGATGCTGGTATTCAGGCTCCTGGTATGTCTGATTCAAGTACGCCTCCTATGGCATCGCCCATGTCTACCCCAGAACCTAAGATGGGAAACAAAGAAGGCGCGATGGTCAACCTGTCGATGGCGATGGATTTGATTGAACAATCATTGCCGTCCCTTGGAAGCGAATCGGTAGAAGGCCAGAAAGCAATGGCTGCGATACGCGCCTTGACTGGCGTGATCGGCCCTCGTAAGGGCAAGACCAAAGAATTACAGCAAACTGAAATACTTCAGATGTTGCAGAATTTACCGCAAGCGGGAGGTGCTACGCCAGAAGGCCAAGCAATGGCGCAAGCTCCCGCCATCCCTATGCCTCCAATGGGTGGCCCACCAGGTGCTGCTCCAAGCGGCGCTCCACCGCCTCCTCCTCCAAGTCCGATGTAAAGGAAAGAAATCATGGATTTATTTAAGCCCCGTGGCGCTTCGCAACCCCGTCGCCCAACCGACAATAACCAGGCCAATGGCCCGATTATCAACACCCCACGCTATGAGCCATTTGGCGGTTTGTCTGGCCCAACCAAGATTGGCGCTAAGAACAAGATGGCCGTGAATGATCGCGGCAACGGCAAGAAAGTAATCTAATGTCTAAGGGTAATCCCTACAAGCATCACAGCCCTATGCATAAGCGCAGCGGGAAAGAGCTTATGCAACAAAAGCATAAGTCTTCTAAGCGTCGTAGCAAGAGATAATGATGGCTAATACTTCGTCAAAACAAGATGACAACCGTGAAGCGTTTGCCAACGACGTTTTGGCGTACCGTTCTGCTAAGGGACTTCCCAACCCTAAGCGAACGGCTGCACAACGAAATCCTAATCGTAAATCAAGAAAAGCACCGAGGTAATTCCTAATGAGCCTAGAAGACCTATCGCTTGAAGCCCGTGATGAATTGGCAATGCTTGCGCGCAGCCTTGCGGATAACCCCGCTACGCGCAAAGATTTCTTGCGTCTAACCAAGAAAGCCAAGCCTGAGATGTCAATTCCTGAACTAGACATCGAAGATCAAACCAACACGGCAGTCGCATCCGCTAACAAGCGGGTAGAGCGCCTTGAATCGCAATTACGTGAACGTGATGCGATGGAAGAATTGACTGCACGACGCAATCGTGTGGTTAAAAATGGTCTTGCAAAAGAAGAAGATATTGAAGCTATTGAAAAAGTAATGCTCGACAAGGGCATTACCAATCACGAAGCCGCTGCGGAATATTGGTCGTGGATGAAGCAATCTGCTCAACCAACTCCGTCTGGCTACAACCCAAGTGCTATTAGCAAATTCGACCTTAACAAATATTGGAAGAATCCGGTTACTGGCGCTAGGGACGAAGCTGCAAAAGCATTAGCTGAACTGCGAAAAGGTTCGCGCCCAATCGGTTTTTAATTAAGGAATTTGGAGAAAAATTATGCCAATCGGTGGTGGTATTGTACCCGCAACAGGTAGTTCGCAATATACGGAACTTACCTATGTAACGCGTAGAGCGTTTATCCCAAAGCTGGTTGTCCAGCTTTATAACTCAACGCCATTGATGGCTGCTTTGATTGCCAACAGTCAGAGCGCATCGGGCGGTGTCAGTTCGGTCACTGTGCCAGTGCAGGGTTCACAATTTGTGAACGCTCAGTGGTCAGACTATTCTGGTTCGTTCAACCAGCCCAGCGTTCAGCAGGGTGCGTACAACGCAGAATTCGACCTCAAGCTGATGATCGCTCCAGTGCCATTCTTAGGCATGGAAGGCGCTGTTCAGCAAGACGCTGCCATTATCCCATTGATCGAAGCGCGTATGAATGACGCGACTAACGTGATGATGGACGCGATGGCGACGGCTCTGTACACCAACACCACCAACACGCAGCAGTTCATCGGTCTGCCTGGTGCGGTATCGAACACTGACCCAGCCGCTGGTGCTTACGGCAACATTTCCCGTTCAAGCAACACATGGTGGCAGTCAAAAGTGTATGCCGCTGGTAACGTCAACCCAACCCGTCAGAACATCTTGCAGTACATTTCGGGTACTGTGAAGTACGGCGCTGAAGTGCCTACGTTCGGTGTTTGCGGTTTTGGTACTTGGACGCTGTTGGCTCAGGACTACGTTGGTCAAGAGCAATATGTCATTACCCCAGGTTCGGGCTTTGATGGCGAAGCTAACGGCCCACAGGCTGCGTTCCGCGCCCTGATGGTTGCTGGTGTGCCAATTTATCCAGACCCATAT
>Ga0208746_1000357_pt1 | contig 16492 bp, 22 predicted proteins | sample CryBogCBH15Jun09_FD_184623 | JGI IMG/M metagenome (GOLD analysis project Ga0208746, IMG submission 184623) | Freshwater microbial communities from Crystal Bog, Wisconsin, USA - CBH15Jun09 (SPAdes) | ecosystem: Environmental > Aquatic > Freshwater > Lake | place: Crystal Bog, Wisconsin, USA... | reverse complement strand
GTGTTGTTTCCATCTTTTATTTATATTGTTAGAAACCCCAATATAAGACTTATTATTTTCAATGCATTTAATTGCATAAACTGCTATCATTTTTTAGAGTCCAATACAGGAACTACAAGTTTTTGATAGTAATCTTCACCGAATAACTTTCTAAAATACTCTGGTCTTTGTTTATAATGTTCTTTTAATGCTGCATCTCCTACCATTCCCATTATTGGGCAAGGACTACCCGAATTTATCATGGCATCCCATACTTTAGGGTCTTGGCATAATACTGATACTGCGGCTACTTTGAGTCCTAAGTCATTTAACGTTTTAGCTAACTTAATCTTTACGCAGTTATCATCCAATAATACAGTACCGCCAGACAAAGATAAAACGCCAATGTTCCCAGCCCCAGAGACTGGAACAGCACAAACATCTTGGCTAAATGCAGACATACTAGGAGCAATGGCACTACCAACGGGCATCCCCTTATTTTGAATGACTGTGGTGTCAGCAAAAGCAACTGGCATATATGACACACAAGCGGTTAATGTAAGTAAAGCTAAAAGTATAATAAGTTTTCTCATAGGCTCCTTAAACGTGAGTTACTGTATATCCGATTTTAAATGTACCACCACCCGCTACATAAGAGTTATTGGTAAAATTACCTTGACCCCAATAGTAAGCTTCAAATGCAACAGAGCTGTTAGGATTTACATTGTAAGGACCTAAGTTTCCATTGAAACTTGTCGTACCCTCACCATTACTTGTTTGGTTATAAACTACGCCATCTACATTAGCACGCCAGTTCATTGTCTTAGCTGATGCTGCACCAATGTTAGCTACAATATAAACTTGACCTGTATATCCAGTATTGTTAATCCAAACCATACCTTCATTTTGGAATACAGATATACGGCTTGATCCTGCAGCAGCTATAGTTGGAGGAGTTCCTCCAGTTCCAAATCCTGTATTTGTAGCATTAGCATAGAAAGTAATTGTTGTACCTGGATTACCAAAAAACTTAGCATTACCTCCTTGATAGCTACCTGTTGTAGTATCTTGTTGTGAATAGAAGTGATAACCAGAATTAAGTGTTGCAGTAAACCATTGAGTAGCTCCTGTGTTACTTCCCCAAGTCACATTACTAAATGCAGAAGCACCAGCTCCACCTGTATTTAAATCATTGTATAGTGTTGCTAATTGTGTATAACCACCTGGATCTACTTGAGTAAAGTAATTTCCTGAATTAGGATATAAAATATCACCTGTTCTAAATCCACCTGCTAAGTTATTTGGTGCAATAGGTGTATATGGCGTTGCATTACCACCGTTATCATAACCACCTTGTCCTGTAATCGTTGTATATGAATAAGGCGTTGTAGATGTACTTCCAGCTAAATAGTAATAATATTGGTTATAAAAGTTAGTTGGCATAATCACTGCACTATTTGCAGTTGTTTGCCTTGCTAAAGCTCTTACAGATGTATCATTTAAAGATACAGTCGTATTGTAAGCATTGCCAATCTCTATGTTAATAGATTGACCTGTTACTATGCCGCCCAAACTAATGGGACCTGATGCGTTCATTACCATTAAACAGTTCCGTAAGCGGTTACGTTAGCTTTAGTTGTTAAGTTGCCTGATGAATCTAGTTTAGCCACATTCACATTGTTGTAGCTAAAGTATAAAGTTGTACCTGATGGAGTGACTCCCCAACCGCCAGTGTTAGCAATTGAGTTAGCAGCTAGACCTGTACCACCGTTTGTAATCGTAGCACCTGAAATTGTACCGCCAGTAATGTTAACATTATTAGCATTTTGTGATGCCATTGTACCTAAAGTACCTACAGTTGATTGTACAAATGCTGTTGTTGCAATATTAACTGAATTATCACCTGATGCGGGTGTGGTAGCTACAGCACCAGCAGCTCCTGTAATTGTTGTACCGCCAGATACTAATTGAGTATTATTTACAGTGTAAGTTCCTGTACCGCCAGATCCTGTACCAAAGCCTGTTACTTCTGTATTTGAAGATACGCCTGTGCCTGTCACACGTTGACCAATAAATATGACACCAGAGTTTACTGCGGTGACATTTAAAGTTGTACCTGATGCACCAGAACCGTTACTAATACCACCTACAAATGACGCAGCTTTATAAGCACCAAGAACACCAGCAGCTAAGAAGTTACCTGTTTCTGTTACGTTACCAGATACGGTTAAGTTACCATTGATTGTAAAATTACCCGCAGATCCTGTTTGGGCTGAGTAAAAGCCTGTTCCATTACCAGATACATTATAAGCATCACAATAACATTGAGCAGTGGTTAAAGGTGGAATTACAAGAGATACTGAACCACCAGAAGCTGACATGGTTAGGTTATAGATTGTATTGTTTGTGATGATATAGAACTTGTTAACTAAAGGAGCTACAATCGTAGAAGCTGTTGTTGGAGTTCCACCTACTACGAGAACCATATTTCTAGCATCATCAGATGTACCGTTTAAATTGGTAAGTGTATAGGTATTTGAAGATGGCATAGAAATACCATCAACGCCTGTAATAGCTTGTTCTACAAGATTCCAGTTCGTATTGGTTGTGTCTCCCCATAATCCAGCTTGGTCACCATCACCAATGAGGGTTATTTTTAACGAGGTTGAGTAGGTTTCTGCCATGATTATGTCCTTAAATTAAGCCTATATTATACATTATTGATTGTTATTTACCAATGTCCAAACGCCTGTTTCTGCGTTATTTACTAGCGTCCAAGAGCTTGGTTGGGTATTATTTACTGTATTCCATACCTCAGTTTGAGCATTATTTACAGAAGCCCAAACAGATGTTGCTGAATTATTAACCTTATTCCAAGTAATGATGTCAGTATCATCAATTGTGATCCATCCTCTTTGGATAAGAAGATCTAAAAGACCTATATTTTCAAGTATTGATGCGGCAAATTGTGCTTTAATTTGAAGCACATCAGCCATGCCGATATTTTCAATTATAGATTCTAAGAATCCAGTAGATACGGTATTGGTATCTGCAGCATTAAAGTTCTCTGTAATAGATAAGAAAAATACAGAAACTATGGTTTCTAATTCAGCTAAAGTAATAGCTTCAGCTACACTTGATATAAACCCTGCACTTGCTGTTTCAAGATCACCTACATTAATGTTTTCACTGATGCTAGACTTAAATTGAGCAGTAATCGTAGGTGTATCGTTCCAATTGCTATTTTCAGTAATAGATGACTGGAATTGAGCTGAAATTGCAATTACATCTGCCCATGTAGAATTTTCAGTAATAGAATCTAATGCGGCAAAGTAAACAGCATAAGTGTCAGCCATTGTAATATTCTCTGTATCAGACACTGCAAATTGGGCTGTAATACTCTCAGAATCGTTCATAGTAACGTTTTCTGATATGGTTTGACCAAAAGTACTCACTTCACTATTTGAATCAGCCATAGTAATGAATTCATTTAAACTTTCGTAGAATTGTCCACCTAACGCATTAATATCCACCATATTGACATTTTCTGTCACAGATTGATTAAATACAAATGCTTGGCTATTTGTATCAGCCATATTAATATTCTCTGTAAGATTTAGAGAATAAGCATTACCACCTAAAGAGGCATAAGGAGGTTGAGCAAAGGCAGCGTATCCAAAACTCATTGATTTACCCAGGCAAATTCACCACGGTTTTCAATACACCAATTATTATAAGCAAGACTAGCTTCTTCTGGCGTAATATAAAGACCTAAGTGTTTAGGTTTATTATTGACTGTAACTACAGCTCTCCATTTTTTAGAGCCTTTATGGAAATGTACTCCTTTGTAACCACTTGTATTATGAATAGGCTTTTCCATATTATGTAAGTTTTGTTTTTGTGTGGCTTCACGCAAATTGTTAATAGCATTATTAGCGGGATTTCTGTCAATATGGTCAATTAATTCTTTAGGCATTACACCATAAACATATAACCAAGCAAGTCTATGTGCACCATATTTTTTACCATCTACGCCTATATATAAATGTTTGTGAGACCTAAATGATGCTATATCTCCAACTTTAACTCGTGGAGATGTAGTTTTTATCCAAGTAAACTGTCCATTATCTGAGTTGTAATGTAACAGCTCTTTTAATAGTTCTTGAGTTAACATTATTCGTCTGCTGGTTCTGGTGTATTGCCTTCTTCAAGCCATTTAAGGTAGGCTTGGTAATCTGTGTTGGCGAGGTCAAAAGGGATGCAAGCACCATCGGAACGAACCACAATCTTATTTTGTATTGTTGTTCCATCAATTAAAGTAATATTTTGAAGTTTGTAGATCATTTATAACTCCGCAGACAAAACGCAGTTGATAGAAAAAGATGCACCTGTTGACCAATTGTTTGCCCTGGTGTTATTTTTGGGTTGGGCAATTCAGCAGCAGGTACGCCATTAGATAGATGGAGTAATCCTAGTAATAGTAGACCTGCTTTTGTGCTGTTTATCATTTAGTTTGTTGTATCCATTTTAAATACTTCAAGAAATTACCTTGGTACTTTTTAACACCTATGTGGTTACAAGTCATAGATGGCTCTATAAATACTTTACCACCTAGGTTTCGCCATTTACTACAGAATATGTTGTCTTCACTGACTAATTGCCCGTCAATAATTTTAACATCAAACACCATTCTGCATGATCTACCTTCGTTTTGGTATTCAGGACTTGCATCCCAAACCTTTTTTAAAGCTGAACGAGATATCTTCATAAACCCAGTACCTACAGCTTCTACTTCCATCAAACCATTTTGTTGCATCTTTAGGCCATCAGGCAATGCTTTAATATTAAACATCATCTGGTCTGACTTTTTAACGACTGGTAACCCTATGACTTCTTCTTTAAATGCTAGAAGTTTAAATATCCACTCAGGGTCCCACTCTTCGTCACTATCAATAAAAATAAGATCATCAAAGTCTTCTTCTACTGCTAACCTAACTATATCGTTTCTTGCCCGTTGGACTAAGCTATCATATGACATATAAATGGGTCTTAAATCTACTTGTCTTTGCATCGCCAATTTAACTGTGTTGACTAAGCTATTTGCAAACCAAACGTCTATCCTACCATCAAATGCTGGAGTACCTATCATTACTTTGCGCATCATGCGTTCTCCTTATCTTGGAGAGACTATTCTATACTGTTGGTGTTGCTTTTGCAAGTTTAGCTTCTAAATCTGCAACTTTAGCAGTTAATTCTTTAACTGCGTTAATTAAAGGTAACACAAACATTTCGTTAGATACGCCTTGTAAACCATCTGCTTCACGAACATCCCAACCAGCAAAGTTTACTGCACCTTCTGCGTCAATCGCAGCCTTAACATCCTGTGCAATCATACCGTGCATGATTGTTTCTGTATCTTGAGTGTTTTCTTCCGCATACCCAATAATATCTGTAGGAATTTCGTTAGAAGGTAACCAATTAAATGTAACTGGATTAAGTCTGTTAATAAATGATAGACCTAGTGTGTCAGGTTTTACATTTGTCTTAAGTCTAGCGTCAGATGCTTTAGTCCAAGTAGCGTTGGTGTTAAATTGGTTATAGATATAGTTAGTACCTCCTTTACCAATAGACACATAGTTATCACCTTGTCCTACGTTACCTGAACCAAGAACAATTTGGTTTTGTGCGCCAGCAGATGATACATATACGTTTGCGCCAACAAGAACATTGTTAATACCAGTGGTTAAATTATTAGTACCTGTATTTCCTGCATTATTACCCATTAATGTATTAGAGCCGCCAGTAGTAATTGCATAACCAGCTTGAAGTCCAACTGCTGTATTATTTGATGCTCCATTTAATGTATATAATGCAGATGATCCTACTGCTGTATTATATGAGCCTGTAGTATTTGTATATAAAGAATTAGCTCCAACACTTACATTTTGAGTACCAGTCGTATTACTATAAAGAGCTAAGGCACCAAAAGCATCGTTGGGAGTGCCTGTGGTGTTGTTAAATAGCGCTGATTGTCCTACAGCAGTATTGTTTGCTACAGTATTTTTATTAAGCGCTCCTTGACCAATAGCTATATTTTGTGCGCCAGTTACATTAGTTGCAAGAGCATAAGTTCCAATTGCAATATTATTATATCCTGTTGTATTATTTACTAATGCTTGCAAGCCAACCGCTACATTTTGCACACCAGTAGTATTATTATAAAGAGCTGTGTATCCAACAGCTACATTACCATTGCCAGTCGTATTATTATATAGAGCTTGGTATCCGAAAGCATCGTTAGGTGAGCCTGTGGTGTTTTTATTTAGTGCGTAAAATCCAACTGCTGTGTTATTACTTGCTGTATTTAAGTTTAATGCAGCAAATCCTACTGCTGTATTAAAAGAAGATGATACATTAGTAATTAATGAAAATGGTCCTATAGCAACATTGTTTTGTCCTGTTGTATTGGATTGTAATGCTTGTTGACCTATTGCTACATTGCTTACACCTGTTGTATTTGATTGTAAAGAAGCATAACCCAAAGCAGTATTACCTGTACCATTTGTATTACTATAAAGAGCTAAGGCACCAAAAGCATCGTTTGGAGTGCCTGTGGTGTTTGATTTAAGAGCTAAATAACCAAAAGCAGAATTGTTAGAGGCTGTATTAGATGTTAATGATCCTGCACCTACAGCAGTATTAGCTGAACCAGTACTATTGGCATATAATGAAGAATTAGCATAACCTGGAACATATGAGCCAATTCCAACATTTTGACTTCCAGTAGTATTACTAAAAAGAGATTGATAACCTAATCCTACATTTTGAGAGCCAATTGAATTAAAAGTTAAAGATTGATAGCCTATAGCTGTATTATTAGTACCAGTTGTATTGCTTAATAAAGTACCAGCACCAAAAGCGTCATTTGGAGAACCTGTAGTATTATTTGTTAATGCTTGGTACCCTACAGCAGTATTTCCAGATCCAGTAGTATTAACTTGTAATGCAGTATAACCTACAGCCGTATTATTATTACCAGTCGTATTAGCCCCTAAAGCATTTAATCCAACAGCTACATTACTCGTAACCTGCCCTCCTCCAAACCCTACGGTAAGCGGTCCTGTTATCTGATTGCTACCATCTAATATTAAACTCATGCTAACTGCTCCTCTGTTGGTTTTGGTTGCGGTGGATTTGTAATTATACCGTCTGCGTAAGTTCCGCCAATTTCACCTAGATCTGATTTAACACAAAGTAAATGTTCTTCTAAACCAGGAGGTATTCCTGTTTGTTCTGTTTCGTAATCAATAATGTTTACAACTAAATTTGTTGTAGTATCTATTATGCAATGTCTAATCATATATTATCCAAAATATGCAGTAATAATAATTACGCCAGAACCGCCTACACCACCAGCATAAGCACTTGTACCTGCCGTACCTGCTGTTCCACCTGAGCCAACAGCATAAGAATAAGTTGATGCTAATGATGTAATATATGCTTCAATATATCCACCCGCTCCACCACCGCCACCTACAGCTCCAATTGAAGCAACACAGCCGCCACCTGCGCCACCGCCACCTGTGTTAGTTGCTCCTGCTCCACCTGTTTGATTTTCTTGACCCCCGCCACCACCACCAAATGCACTATTTCCTCCTGCACTTGAAACTATGTATGCTGCTGATACTCCAGTTCCTTGAAAACTGCCGCCTGTTCCTTGACCTCCAGACAAAGCAAGCCCTGTTGCTCCTGCTGCTATTGTTCCTGTTCCTCCAGCACCAACAGTTCCATTTTGTGCCAAAATACCACCACCGCCACCTGTGCAAGTTAATAAAGATGTTCCAAAAGTAGTGCTACCACCTGTTCCACCAGCAACACCATTATTTCCACCTGCTCCTCCTCCGCCTCCCCCAACCATTTTTACATAAAGCCATTTAGCTCCTGTAGGTGTTGTATAAGTGCCTGAACCTGATATGTATGTGGTTACTTGTGGTGCAGCATAAATAGCTAATGTTCCTGTTGCATTAGGTAGTGTTAGCGTTTGGGTTACCGCATCCGTTGCTTGTATTGTTGTTGAGCCTGATGTAGCTCCTGAGAGTACTAATGGCATTATTTAGCTCCTTCTAAAGCTGTTATTCTTGCTTTTAGGTCGTTGATGATGGTTTGTTGTTCTTGGATTGCGGCTGTTAAAGTAGCTACTAGGAATGATGTGTCTACACCTTGATAAATTGGTTTTCCGTCTGCATCAACAGCGTCTTTTTCACCAGTTACGCAATCAGGAACGACAGCTTGTAATTCATGAGCAATGAATCCTTGACCTGCACTATTATCTGCTTTCCACGTATATGTTACAGGTTTTAATTGTGCAACTTTATCTAAAGCACCTGTCATTGGTGCTACATTTTCTTTTAATCTGTAATCTGATGACGTATTGTAGGCAGTAGCTGAAGAAGTGGTACTAATAGAACCAATAGTAGTTAGGGATGAATTAACAAATGTTAAAGCATTACCAGTCGTAGTAGTTGTATTTTGCAACATTATTCCATATATGTATGCACCATTATAATTCATATTAATTACTGAATTGCTTCCACTCACAGTAGCTGTTCTGCCCCCTAAATATAATTGGTTTGGGCATAAAAAACTTCCTGCAGCAGCTGTTGGCGAAGTTGTTGACCCTATTAACACATTACCACTAGCGTCTATACGCATACGTTCTGTAGCACCAGTAGCCCAAGCTAATGTACTATCTGCTGGCAAATACATACCAGCTCCACGACCACCATTTGAAAATACTTGCCCATCAAATCCAAACGCTGGATATTGGGGATTATTTACAGTACCTCCAGCCATTAAAGCAACTTGTGCAGACCCAGCATTTGCTTGTACTTTACCACCAGGACTACTAGTACCAATCCCTACATTCTGTGATGTATCTATAGTGACTGCTGTAGTTCCGCTATTAGTGGCAAGCTGTAATGAACCGCTTGTATCTCCAGTCATGTTGAGTGCTGTGCCTGATGTTGTTCCTGCTGAAATTATACTTGCCATATTATAATACCACCCATCTTGAGCCACTAGGGATTGTGACTGATTTACCTGTTGCAACTGTTATAGGGCCAACACTCATAGCGTTTTGACCTGACGCAATAGTATAACTTGTATTGACAGTATTTGCATTAATTACTAATCCATTAGAGGCAACAATTTCAGGTGCTGTTAAAGCTCCAGTAGATGGATTGGCAGTAAAGCTTGTATTTATGTAATCTACTGTTGTAGTTCCACTAGAAGCCGACTGAAAGCCTACATTATAATTTGTATTACTTGTAGTAGAAGTAATAGTTAAGCCAGCGGTATTGGATACCCAAGTTGGAGGTGTGCCTGATCCGTTGGATTGAAGAATATATCCTGATGTTCCGTAAGATCCATTAAATGCTACTGCATTACTTGGATTAACTGTAATAGCATCAGCTGAGTTAGCATTGGTTACAAAATGAATAGAGTTAGAAGACCCTGTACCAATAGCTAAGTCTGTACCTTGTGAGTATAGATATACGTTATTGGCAGCTCCTAAAGCACCTGTTCCTGAAAAGCCACTACTGTTAATACCAAAGTCACCATAATATGCGGCTGATGTAGCTAAGTTATTGCTTACGATAAAGTCTGTAGAAGCAGCGTTACCAGAGTTGGTATTTTGTAAAACGATCTGATTATATGAATTTACAGAGGAAGTAAATGATGCAAAGATGTTTGAATCAGAATATCCTAGTGTTCCATAACTAAATGCACCAGCATTTAAAGAGCCTGTAATCGTAGCATTAGCTGCAAAAGCAGGAGCAGTTACTGTGGTTCCGTTATAGGTAAATGTAGATGAATTACTAAATGCGTTTGTACCATTACCATATGGCACATAACCCGCAGTTAAAGATGTAAGTCCTGTTCCGCCTGCAGCTACAGGAAGTGTGCCTGCAGTTAATGCATTAGGTGCGGTGGAATAAAGTGCATAGTTAGACGAGCCAAATGTAGTAAGACCTGTACCACCATAACCTGCTGCTATAGCTGTACCATTCCATACTGCGTTAGTAATCGTAGCATTATTAAAAGATGCATTTGTTGCACTAAAGTCAAACTCACCTGGTAAGAACGCATATTTAGTCCATGTACCCGCAGTCGTTGAGTTAGAAATTAAATATATAAAATCAGCACCACCAGATGGTACTGTATCTACAGTTGCAGAAGCATTATTTACAATTGTTAAAAGACCGCCAGCATCATTATCAAATATAAATGCAGCACCATTAGGTAAAGTGGTAGCATCTGGAAGTTGAAATGTTTGGGTTGTAGAACCTGTAAGTCTTTGGATATATGCAGATGCGGCTGTTAAAACAGTTGTAGATGCAGTAGAGACTGTAGCAGCATATCCAGCTAAAACATTATTTGCTGTGATATTTGAATTAGCATCACGCAAAACAACAGAGTTAATACCAGATGATGATGTGACTCCAGTACCACCATAAGCTACGCCTACAGTCGTTCCTTGCCATGTTCCTGAGGCTATTGTGCCTAATGGGGAAACATTGCCTGAAGCATCAAGATTGACTGATTTTTCTGCTGGATATGTAACGAATACGGAAGAACTATTTCCCACTAATGGGATTGCCGTGGTTGTTCCGTTGGAGTTTGATAAAACGGTTGTACGAGCTAGTTGATTTGGAGATCCAGTTGTAACTGTACCAAGACCCACTTCCCATGCTTGAGCTATGTTGTCATAGATCGTGTAGAAAGTGGTGTTATTACCAATAGTCGTGAAGGATTGGAAACCAGGCACTGCTCCATTAAGCGTGAGCGTACCCGTACCACTAGTCGTGGTAGTTTCCTGGACTCTATCACGTATTACTAATGCCATGACCAAGCCTCTCTAGACCATGTATAACCTTTATGGGATTTACGTTTACCGTTTAGGCATTGAATAATGTTGGAGTGTTGTAGTCCTGCATATTTCATTTTTTTTTGACCTATATATTTAACTACTTCACCTGTTTTAATATGAGTGCCAACCCAAATCCATTTGCGTTGTGCAGTATTGCCTGCAGCGTAATTATTACCTTTGGATAGTTGACTAGCAATTGCTTTTTGTTTAGCTGACGTTGGAATGCCTTGACGCCATTTATTGCCTTTGTGTAACGCACTTATTTTAGACTTAAACTCTTCAGAATGCTTTAACCCTGAAGAAATTCCTTTATTCCAAGGTATTGCACCAGAAGGTCCTTCTCCACCATCAGATAAGTTGCATAATTTTATACCAGACTCTTTATAAAACTTAATTAGCTTTATTTCATGAATAAATGCCTCTGATTCTGAAAGACCTTTGGCTATTATTTTTACTACGGGTTTTCCATATTTTAATACTATAGAATTCCAATAATTATTACGTCTATAAAATACATATGCACGTTTACCATGACCTTTACCTATATAGAATAAATTGCCATCTTTGGTATAATGTGCGTATGTATAATACAAAAAAAACCTTTAAAATCAAGATGTTGCCGTAGTTTGATAAGTAACGCTAACAGTATCACCAGCAGTTGTAACTTTAGCTACAGAGAAAGCACCAGCTGAATATAATGTACCACCCGTATTGCCTAAAGTACTTGTAGCACCAGAACCAGTAGTTAAGAAACAACCACCTACTGTACCACCAGAACCTGTGATGGTATATGTGATTGCAGTTGCTGTTGATGTAGTAACGTTAGAAGGTGAAGTACCTGTTGATGTAGCTGTACCAAATACTGCTGTACCACGCACTGCTGAACCAGTTACTGTATAAGCAGTAAATTCTGTCCAACCAGCATGTGATGTCATTGTATCTGATGCTGCAAATGTAGGTGATGCACCTGAAATAAGACCTAAGAATGGACCTACTGTAGTGTATGTACCAGATGTAGTAAGTAAAGTGTTTAGAAGAAGTTGTTTACCAACAGCATTTACTAGGTTAGGAAATGAATCTGACCATTTTAAATTACCATTAGCATCACGACATTCAACTACGTAATGTCCTTCAATACCTACTGATTCATTGGAAATAGCATTAGCACCAAGACTAATAACCGCTTGATCTCCAAATCCTTGTGTTTCTTTTAACATAAAAACTCCTTTAAGTTGCAATAGAACTAGATATTCTCAACACGGCATTTGAAGAATTGCTAGTGGGAAAAGTGACTGTAAAGCTAGATGTACAGATCTTGTCTGAACCAAAATTTAGCACAAATATAGCTGCACCAGTGGTGCTATTATAAACTAAACCACCCCTACAGGTAAAGCTTGCAGGACTCCAAGTTACATTATTAAATGTTAAATAAGATGTATTATTTTGGTTATCATAAGCTATAGTAGGTGTTAAAACTATGCCTCCAGCTGTATAGCCTGTTCCTGTAACTTCGTTTACTGTTGTGTAAGCAGTTGTGGTATTACCTAAATTGGCATTAGCATTATAAAGGGCTAGTTTATACACATATGGACTTGCAGGAGAGAAGTTTTCTGCTCCTTTAAGCATATTGTATTCAAATACAGTACATGCGGTTTGAACGATCATGGATTAACCTTCATACGAGCCTGACCATTACGGTATGCATCACCTCTTTCAAGACCTGTACCAAGACGACTAAGTTGTTGGATAGCTTCTTGATATTTTTCTTCGTAGTTCTTAATAACATCAGGTTCTTGACGTTGGAATAACATAGCTTCACGCATAGAGCCATATAAAAGTACTGGATCATAGTTATCACCTAACCATGATGTACCATTGACGTTAGAGATTGTATTTACTGGTATAAGTAATCCAGAACCAGAACCACCTAAACTTGAATTAGATGCACTTAATACATCAGTTAATGTGTAGAATTGACCACCATTTGTAAGTGTGACTGAAGCTACTGCGCCTGAAGAATTCACTACAATATTAGCTGTAGCACCAGATCCTGAACCGCCTGTTAAAGCTACTTCGGTATATGTTCCAGGAGTATACAAAGAACCACCTGAAATAGCATTAAAGCCAGTAATTTGACCTTGAACAATGGTAGGTGGATAGTAATAGTAGTGAAGTTCTACTTGATAATTATTATCTGGTGTTGGTCCTAAAATCAATGATAAAGCATCTAAATTGCCATATTGATTACCAAATAATGCATAATGTTGTGGTAAACCTGTAGACGTAGAAGCATTAGGATAAGCTTGACGGATGTAGTTGACGTCTTTGTTTAAAAGGTAATTATAGTTACCAGATGAATCTACTACGGCTAATGAGAATGCAGATAACCAATCATTTGGTAAAGATACGTATTGATTACCAGATGTTAATGTACCCGTTACGTTTTTACGTAATGATGGCAATTGAACAGAATTATAAATCCTGTCTTCAGCTTCTTGGACAAAACGAGGTATGTTAGAAACGAACAGTGGTTCTGTTGTTTCAGCATAGTCCATTATGGCTTGATACAATTGGACGTAATTGATTTAAATCACCCTAACCAAAGTATATTTATTTTTTACCTTGCCTTTATTAGCTATTAATTGTGAAATATTACCTGCAACTGTTCCAAAAAAATCTGCTGCATATTTTTGATTCAAAAATGATATGGCAAGCTCTTTACAATATACTGGTTTCCATTTTGCTTTTGCAGTTTTAGCAATATCATCTTGAGATTTTTTACGACCTATATTTGCTTTTCCCCATTTACTTCTAATTACAGGATCTTGCAATGTTTTCTTTAAAGATATGCTACGTTTAATAACAACTTCTTTAGGTGGAATATATCCTTTAACTCCAGATCCACCTTTAGTCATATTATAAACTGGTTTAAACTCTTCTATAAGTAATTTTTCAGCTTGATGCAACGACTCTTCATCAAAAGCATAAAATATCTCATCAAATACAAAGCTTTCAAACTTATATTTGTTAAGTGCTTCTGAAAATTTAGTCTTATATGTTTTCATTGAGCATTTATGATTGGTAATTCTTTTCTTTATATTTTGACAAGTTTGACCGATATATTGTTCACCAGTAATCTTGTTGGTACAAAGATAAATAATACCAAATCTATTCATTACGCCATTGGACCTCTAGCCTTACGGCCTTTAGTAGCAGCACCATTACCACGTGTTTCAACGCCATCAGTTTTTTCTTCACTGATACCATAGCTCATGCCACTTTTAATTGGATCAGTAATACGAGCATCCTTAGCTGATTTTTCACGGCTATACACTCCATCTTTCATTGGAGCTTCACCAGCTGCAACAGATGTACCATTCATTTCATAAGCTTCTGCAGGTTTGTTATTTCTAGCATGACCTGTTTTTACAGATGGGCTATTCTTTTTTGTTGGTTTAACTTGAGTGACCATATTATTTGCTTCCTGGTTTTTGGTTGTGAGCACGTGCTAAGTTACGGCCTACAGCTTTCATTGCTTTGCCTGTAACGCCACCTTTAGCAAGTTTAGTTTCTTTCTTGCCTTTGTGCATATGTTTTTCATGCTTGTGTATTTCTACATCAGCAATCTTTTTAACAGTTTTCTTTTCCATGTTTACTCCTTAAGTAGTTGTTATTGTAACGCTATTAATTTTTATTAATGGTAGCAAGTCATTTGGTGTTAATAATGTATCAAAGTTTCTTGCACCACCCACAGGGTTCCAACCCCACTGCGTTTGACGAGAACCATCTGAAGGATATCCTGCGTCATCTAAGTTTGTTACAGTTGGATCGTATGGGTTAGTCATTAATCCATATGTACCACCAACATTATAACTCACATCTGGTCTTGGTTCACGTACTGCTTGTGGATCATTAACAGGATAAAGACCAAGACTTAATTGTGGATGATCTGGATCCCAACATTCAGGACAAACTTTAATGTTAAAAAGCTTTGTCTTAATGACTTCTTTTTTAAGTTCTTTTAACTTATAACGTTGACCACAGCGGTCACATTCGGCAATTGCATACTTACCTGAGGCAAATTTATTAGGCATGAATTACCTCGTATAGAACATATTTCTTGGCACAAATCTTACAGGTGCCTTTTCACGATCCTCTTGTGAAGCTAAATCCCACTGTTGATCATATTCCATCTTTAATGCAGCAACACGATTAGGGTCAACACCCGCTAATTTCATACTTAAATAATAAGCTAATCCGGATACCATGGGTGGAATAAATCTGTATGGAATATCATTAATAACCACACCAGATCCAGCATCTTGAATACGTCTTAATCTCCAATATACAAATGTATAATTACCACCAGCATTAGGTGTAGGCCATACATTAATATTTGGAAGTTGAGGAACTAAAGCAGTTGCACTATATGCATGAGATGTTGCTGTTGTTCCATTTTGTCCACGAATACAGTTAAGCAAGTAATTGTTAGTTGTATCAACATTAGGATAATAAATGATTTCATTGTCAAATTGTATAAAACCTGTGGCTGCTAAATCAGAAATATTTGGACCAATTTGAATATTTGTATCTGTTGCACTAATACCGCCATTACCATTAGATCCATTACCTACAAGATAGTCTTTATTTGCAGATGGACTAGTATTTCCAGATTGTCTATTGATCCAAACTTGAATTGGACGGCCAACAGCTAGTTTATTAGGAATTGTTGAGTATGTATCTTCAGATATGCGGGAAATATTGATATCTATTTGATTTTGCAACGTACCTTGACGTACAACATGACTTAAAAGATCAATGGTATCTACAGGAAGTGGGTATGATATCTGTCCTGTTACTAAAGGTATCTGACCTTCTTCAACAGTCCACAAATTAATGCCACGATTAGCCCATTCAATCGTTAAAATGTTAAGACTGCGTTGAGCAGTCCTAAAATCATAACCAGTTCTGAGTTCTAATCCACAACGCTCAAAGGCTTCTTCAATGAGGTCGTTCATGTTTAGATTGAACGATGTGGTACCTGTGGTATATGCCATTATTTTTTCTTAAATTTCTTTAAAGTTTCCGCTAATCTTGCTCTTTGACCAATTTTTCCTGGTTTTTTTGCGGCAGACGCTAATTTTTTAGCTGGAATCTTCTCTCCAGCCTTAACTTTTAGCGCTTTACGCAAACTTCCAGGATGTTTTATGGCACCTTGAATCCATTTTTCAGCCATAACTTTGCCTCCTTTAGCGTATTGATAGACCTTATTAGGGTTATCTTTACGAGTGATAACAGTTGGACGAGTTGGCATCTTTGAGGGCTTAATATCCCCCATTCCACGAGATGCTCTCATTATTTTTTGTGGTGTACTGCACCACCCATGCACATAGCTTCTACAACTTCGTGATGGTGTTTATGACCGTGCATACCGCCATCGTGATGTTTTAGATGTTTTTCTACGTGTTCATGGTGATGAATATGACCACCGTGTGCATGATGACCATCATGATGTTTCATATGATCTGCTACGTGTTCGTGATGATGTTTATGACCGTGTTTCATATATTACTCCTATAAATA
>Ga0208746_1000348_pt1 | contig 16659 bp, 19 predicted proteins | sample CryBogCBH15Jun09_FD_184623 | JGI IMG/M metagenome (GOLD analysis project Ga0208746, IMG submission 184623) | Freshwater microbial communities from Crystal Bog, Wisconsin, USA - CBH15Jun09 (SPAdes) | ecosystem: Environmental > Aquatic > Freshwater > Lake | place: Crystal Bog, Wisconsin, USA... | reverse complement strand
ATCGCTGAGAGAAGAATGATTGTTCCAGTAATAGCGAAGATTGTTATGTGGTTCGTTGGATCGATGTGGGTTTTGAACCAAATGTTTGAAAGAGCTGAAACGTAGCCAACTGCTCCAGAGTCCACCGAGGCAACGGTTGCAAGCAATGCGAATCCGTATATCCATCCGACGTACCAACCGTAACGAGGCCCAACGTTGAACTTTCCGTATTGATACAAAGCCCCGGACAATGGATACTCACTCGAGAGTTCTCCAAAGACCAGCGCAACCAGTGTCATTAGACCTACGACGATTGGAATTGTCCAGATGTACCGAGGTCCACCAGCTCCAAGTCCAATTACGTAGAGCGAATAGATTCCAACCATTGGGCTGAGATAGCTAAACGCCACTGAAAAGTTGTCAAATAGCGAAAGAACTCGCGACAACTCCTGTTTATATCCGAGTGCGGCAAGTCGGTCATGGTCATGACCCGCCATGTGTTCTGTAGACATACATCCCCCTTGGTGCGCCATTTGGCAGCAGCCATTTATAACGATAATGATGCTGTCCAGCGAAAAGTGGTTTTATCAAAAATGGCCAAACAGCACAGAATTTTGCCACTGGATGTGGGATTCTTAGATGGTGAGTAATCCAACACCAACGAATGAAGAATACGAAGAAATTATTCGTGATTTGAAGGCAGAAATTGGACGGCTAAAAGAAGAAATTAGAAAAATCCGACGAGACAATAACGAGGTCCCGCCGCACTATTTATAAGTAGATGTGGCTATTTCTTCTTTGCTGCGTTCACTGCACGCTTTAGCGAGATTGATAGTGCACAAACGGCTAGGACGGGAAGCGCGATAACCGCTGCAGTATTCGCACCCGCACCGCGAAGTCCGGCAACCACTCCAATAATCACCAGCGACGAGACAAATAACTCAGGAGTATCACCCACGAGAAAGTCCCACCAAAACATAGCGAAGCCCTTGAGTAGTCGAACTGGAAGTGGTTTCTTGTCGCTCATGCGTGAGCCTCAACTTTCGATTTTGATGTACCCGACTTAGCGAGGCCAACAAGTCCCCATGTCACCAGCGTGTACATGGCTACAAAGAAAGCTAGAAAGCCGTCGTTCCCCGGCCACGTTACCTTGAGTCCCTCTCCTACCCAGAATGTTCCATAACTGACGAGCAGAATACCGACACTCATCTTCATTGCATTTTCTGGGACTGAAGAAAGTTGCTTGGAGACAATTGCGCCCGTAATTGCAACGAGCACGAGTGCAATTCCAGCGGTGGTTGCAGCGAGACCTAGACGATGTGCCGATGTGCCAAGGGTGAGAACTGTAATTACAACTTCGAGCCCCTCGAGAAACACACCTTTAAACGCCATCACAAACGCCAAGCGGTCACGCCCAACGGTCTGACCACTCGCTCTCAGCTCTGCCACCGTCTCTTCATAAATTGCGTCTTCATCATGCTTGGCCTTCAGACCACTTGATCGAAGTACCGCTTTTCGCAACCACTGCATTCCAAAGATGAGGAGTACACCACCAACAATGAGTCGAAGCGTGCTGAGCGGCACATGAATGAGTGCTGGACCAAAAGCAGCCACGAGGGCAACTAGCGCGACGATAGCTGCGACAACTCCTTCAAATGCTGAACGCCAGCCCCGCGTGTGACCAACAGCAAACACAATCGTCAATGCTTCAACCATCTCTACAGCACACGCCAAAAACACCGCACCAACGAGAACAATCACACCTGAAGAAACAGTTGCTGCAAACATTTACATCTCCTCTGTAGTTGGATCAATAGCAAAACATGAAGCTGGGTCAAGGGTCACTTTTATGTTGACGCCTCGCTCAAAACGATGTTTTGAATAAACCTTAGTTAACATTTCAGATTCACCCACTTTTACAACGTGCTCGTAACCACGACCGTTAAAAGCAACGTCTCGGATTTCTCCAGGAATTCCTTCTTCATTAGTTTCAGGAAAAATAGAAACTCCAGCAGAACGAACAAACAAACTTGCGTTGGCGTCCTTTGAAAGTTTACCAATCTTGGTTGCTTCGACAGTGATGTCAGGTGCAAATGGTAGATACGCTTCAACGAGTGAATCTCCCATTTTCTTAAATTGCTTGATTGCAAACTCACCAGATACTCCTGTAAATCTAGTGACGAACGCATTGGCTGGACTCTTGTAGATCATCTCAGGTGTATCGAGTTGAATTAGCTCACCCTGCTTAAGCACACCAACTTTGTCAGCCAGCGCGAAGGCTTCTGACTGATCGTGAGTGATATACAGAGCGGTGGCACCTGACTCACGAGTCAAGGTTGCAATCTCAATACGTAGCGATTCGCGACGATCAGCATCGAGGTTAGAGAGAGGTTCGTCGAACAGAATCAGGCCTACTTCTGCTGCTAGCGCACGAGCTAGCGCGACTCTCTGCTGCTCACCACCAGAGAGCTGATTTGGATATCGCTCAGCCAAGTGGGCAATACCCACTCGATCAAGGAGGTTTCCGACACGCTCGGTGCGCGCTGTCTTAGATAGCTGCGAATTATTTAAAGGGAAACCAATGTTCGCACGAACTGTTAAGTGGGGCCACAAGGCATAGTCCTGGAATACCATTGCCAATCCACGTTTTTCAGGCGGAAGGAATCCGCCTTCACCAGCAACTGGAGTTCCATTAATGAATATGGAACCTCGACTAGGGCGTTCAATACCTGCCAAACAGCGAAGTAGCGTCGTCTTACCTGATCCTGAAGGCCCTAGAAGAACTAGGAACGTACCGGGTGCAATTTCAAGGTTGACATTATTGAGTGCATCCTTTTCACCAAACGTCTTTCCAACATTTTCAAAAAGAACCGATGATGCTTTAGGCGCTGTTGCGTTGCTCACGACTGAATTCCTCTCCATCCAATTCTGCGCCAACCCCTAGGAGTGACCAGACGATAAATACCTAAAGCAATGACAATGATTCCAAGCATCTCTAGAAGTGTCATGACTGTCATTGCTGTTCCAGCGCCAGTGTTGAAATTAGCCAGGTAATTCTGAATAGTCACTGAAGCGGGCTCTTGGCTTGGGGGGAACAGAATTGTGGCAATTGCGAGTTCCGAGATGGTTTTAGTAAATGTCAGTAGCCATCCCCACAGCAACACACGTGACATAAGGGGCAAATTAGTTGTGCGCCATGCTTCAAAGCGACCAGCTCCGTGCACCCGCGCCGCTTCAGAAAGTGAAGGTTGAATTTGACTTACGGGACCAGCCATAAAGCGAGTCTGTCCAGGTAGTGAAGAAGCAATTAACGCAATCACTAATAGTGGAAGCGTTTCATAAAGGTTGATTACATGGTGGGTAATAAAACTCAAGTTATAAAAAAAGATGTAACCGATCGCAAGAACGACACCGGGAATCGCAATTGAACCGAGAAGAAATATGTCGGTAATCCTTTGGCTTAGTCCACCAACTTTCGTTACAAGTCGACGGGCCATTACTACTGCGAAAGCACCTGTGCATGATGCAACGACAAACCCCAATTGATCAGAAAGTAACAAGGGTGTTCCTAAGCTTTTGCCGGCTGAAGGTGGATTAAAGATTTCGCGATAATAAAGCAAAGTGAGATGAAGATGGCCACCGTAAAAACTCTGACCGCTAATGAACGAGGTCATTACAGCACCAAGAATTGGAACTCCGATTGCGACTACAAAGACTGTTGCGACAATTGACGTTGCCAAGGCACGAGGTCCTTTGCGGAACTCTCTGACCCTTGGTGTGCGTGTACGCCCAGAAAGCACTGCGAATGTGTTCTTCCTCATAACTCGAGATTGAAGAGTAATTGGTGGAATTATCGAAAGAATCAACACCGCGGCCACGACAGCAGCAGCAGAAAAATTGGCTGGATAGCTCGAAATGGCTTTAAACAAAATAAATGTAGCAAGGGGAAAGTGCGCGTGATAGCCCAGCGTGTCAGCAACACCAAAGTCACTAATTGTTTCGGCAAAACTGACGGCGATAGCACTAAGAATTGCTGGTGAAATAATTGGAAGCACCGTCTTAAAGGTTTGGACTTTATTTGCCCCATGAATTCGTGCTGCATCTTCAAACTCAGGGCCAAGGCCCTGGAGTCCCGCAGTAATAATGAAATAGGAGAACGGTAATGCTGCTGTTGTCAGCACCACCACGATTCCCAGAGGTCCAAAAAACTCATGATAGAGGTATGAACAGTTAATTCCTAGGGCCTGGAGACCACCAACTGGTTGTAGAAGATCAGTCCATCCAAGTGTCATCATCCAAGTGGGCAAGAGGAGGAGGAGCCACATTGCTACTGCCCAGAATCGACGAGCTCCAATATTCGTTCGGTGAATTACCCAGGCCATTGAAGTTGCAATAGATACCGCAAGGATAGACACAACAGTTGCTACCCAAAGAGAGTTAAATATTGCACGTCCAGCAAATCCTTGTAGAGCTTCATGAACATATTTCAGCGTGAACCATTGTGGCCCTTGTTGGAAAAGGCGTGGGCTGACTCCCAAAGTGAGAAAACAGAGAACCGGGGCGCCAATGAGCAAGAACAGTGCTGCCCACACTCCAATACTTCCGAATGAGAACTTACGGCGAGTATCCAACCCGTTCTCAGTGAAAGACTTTGTCTTTAATACGTTCATTATTTTTCTAATTCCTGTATTAATGACTTAACGCCGCGGACTAATTCCGCGGCGTTAAGTCATTAATACTTGCAAGTAATTATTAACCTACGAAGTTACTGTCGAACCAGTTGTTGATCTGAGTTTCGAAAGGGGCCCATGTGTAAGGGTTAATTGCGTATGGGTGGGTTGTAGAGATGCTTGGAATAATTGGATTTGCAAGAGTCGAACCGACTACTGGCCAGAACAGTGAGTCTCCGGTTGGGTCACCAGTTCGCATTGCCACCTGACCAGCAGGCGTGTAGAGCCATGCGACAAACTTCGCTGCATCTGCACGGACGATTGCAGGCATCTTCGCGTCAATTCCAATTACACTAGGTAGCTCGATAGAAGCATCGAGGTACTTTTCACCAAGAGTCTTGTAGCTGCCGAGTGACTTTGAGTAGCAGGCTGAACCTTGAATAGTAGCCATTCCAACTGCCTGATTCTGCATTGCGCCAAGTGTCACACCGTTAGTTGCATTCACAACAAGTCCACCCTGAGTCTTCTGCGCAATGTTTTGATAGAACGCTTCACCCTTGGTGATTGCAGCCTTTACCTGAGCGGTTGTTGCATTGAATGGTAAGTTGCTCAGTTTTGAGAACACTCCAGCAATAAGTGGGAATGTTGGACCAGAAACTGATGGGTCATTCATTCCAAGTGCGTATTGAGTTGTAAGAAGATCAGTCCACTTCGAAGGCAGGTTTGACGCACTGACTTGTGCAGTGTCGTAGCAAAGTACACCAGTCTCAGTCACACCAGTTGGTGAGAAACTGCCATCAGCTGGAAGATTCGCCTTTCCGAGTGTGTTGAATGCAGCCTTTGGCGCACTGTTCTTCACAAGCATGCCAATTTGGTCAAGGTGAGCAAATGGGATAGCACCATCAACCCAGAGTGCACCCCACTTAGGGTTGTTGCCTTCTGCTTGCACGTCAGTAAGAAGGGGACCTGTTGAGTCATCCTTCAAAGTCACCGTGAAGCCGGGGTGTGTTGCGTTAAAGGCATCAACAGCTTGCTGGTCATAACCCTGAGCCGAGTAAAGAACAAAGCCTGGATTAGAGGCAGCGCCAGCCGTCAAGCTAACAAGGGATAGGGACGCTACAGCAACTGCTGCAGATACTGCAATGACCTTCTTGCGAAGTTCACCTGTTTTGAATGTGGAAAGTTTCATGAACTAGTTCTACGCTTCGTACATTTCCCCAATGTGACAGAATGCACAGTCCGGAATGAAAAGAACCGAAAACTTCTGTGACGTTATTTATCGCGACGACGAAGTTCGTCTTCCAACGCAGCAGGATCTAAGCCCCTGCTCTTAAGAAGCAAGAGAGTGTGAAACCAAAGGTCTGCGGCCTCACTGATGACCCGCTCGTCAGTTTCGCTAAGAGCAGCAACAGCAAGCTCAACCGCTTCTTCGCCAACTTTTCGTGAAATCATCGGGGTGCCTTCAGTGAGCATCTTTGTCACATAGGAATCTGGCGAAGCTTCTTCAGCTCGTTGAAGAATTTTGCGCCATAGCCATGGTGTGAAGCAGGATGTCGCTCCATCGTGACATGTTGGACCATCAGCATTAGCGCGCACCAAGACAGCGTCTTCATCACAGTCAAGAATCACTTCAACCGTGCGAAGAGTATTGCCCGAGGTTTCACCTTTTTTCCAGAGTTGCTGGCGTGATCGAGAAAAGAAGTGAACAAATCCCGAGGACCTTGTGAGTGCCAATGCTTCCTCATCCATCCAACCAAGCATCAAAATGCGCCCAGTTGCGTCGTCTTGGACAATTGCGGCACGTAGGTTTTCACTCATACTTTTTCCTTTAATGGTCGAAGGGTAATTCCCAATGATTCAATTTCCGCTCTCAGGCCTTTTAACCCTGATGGATTTTCATGCACAATTGAGGCAATAAGTGCTGCGTCAGTAATTCGCAGTGCGTCTACAACATGCTGGGCGTTTCCAGCTCCCCCTGAGGCAATGACTGGGATTGAAATAGCTTCGCGAACTTGTCTTGTTAGTTCAAGATCGAAACCTGTGCGCTGTCCATCTTGGCGAATAGACGTCAGAAGGATCTCACCAGCTCCACGACGTGCTGCTTCGATGGCCCAAGGGACCGTTTTGATCTCTGTGGCATTACGCCCACCATGGGTGTGCACCACGCCATCTCCAGCGTCAATTGCCACAACAACTGCTTGACTTCCAAAAAGTTCGGCGATCTCACTAATCAGCTCCGGATTACTCAGTGCTGCTGAGTTAAGTGACACTCGGTCAGCGCCTGCTTCAATAATGCGAGATGCATCATCAACCGTTCGAATTCCACCACCAACAGTGAAAGGAATTTCAAGGACGTCAGCAACTTGCGCAACTACTGACGTCATTGTCTTGGCGCCTTCTGGAGTTGCGGTGATGTCTAGGAAAACAAGTTCATCTGCACCGCCATCGCTGTAAAACTTTGCCAGCTCTACGGGGTCACCAACGTCACGAAGACCAACAAAGCTGACACCTTTAACTACGCGTCCATTCGCGACGTCAAGACAAGGAATTAGACGAGAGTAAGGCATTGCTCTAAAAAGTTGAGTCCTGCGTCACCACTTTTTTCTGGGTGAAATTGAACGCCGAAGAATGATCCATTTCGAACAGCAACGCAGAAGCCGTCAGAAGTCGCAACGGTATCTGGAGACTGGCCAACAAAAGAGTGCGCAAAATAAAAAGACTCATTCCAAGGATCTACGTTGGCCCATCCGAGTCGTGGCACGCGGTCAGCCTGCAAACGACGAACGTCGCCTTCAAGTAGTCCTAGGCAAGTAACGCCGCCATCTTCTTCACTGGTCTGAAGCGCTAACTGCATGCCAAGACAAATCCCAAGTGTCGCTCCACCATTGTCGAAGCGTGTGCGAAGCGCATCAGCAGCACCGGTTTGATTGAGGTGTTCCATGGCGCTTCGAGCTGAACCAACTCCAGGTAGCACCACGAAGTCTGCAGCAAGGATGGCCGTGGGATCGCTAATGACAACACTCGATTTACCGAGGTGCGTTAATGCAGCGCGAACTGAACGGGTATTACCCGCTCCGTAGTCCACAACCACAACATCGCTCACAGCGAAGTGTCGCTCCACCATTGTCGAAGCGTGTGCGAAGCGCATCAGCAGCACCGGTTTGATTGAGGTGTTCCATGGCGCTTCGAGCTGAACCAACTCCAGGTAGCACCACGAAGTCTGCAGCAAGGATTGCCGTGGGATCGCTAATGACAACACTCGATTTACCGAGGTGCGTTAATGCAGCGCGAACTGAGCGGGTATTACCCGCTCCGTAGTCCACAACCACAACATCGCTCACAGCGTGCCCTTTGTTGAGTTGATCTGCGTTCCGGTCTTTACGAGTGCTTGAGCCATGGCACGGCCAACTGCTTTAAAACAAGCCTCAGCAACGTGGTGCGCGTTTTTTCCTGAGGCTGTCACGTGCAGCGTGATGCGTGCAGTTTGTGCGAGGGACTCAAACGCGTGTGCGGCCATTCCCGGATCTGGGTCAATAGAAATGTTGGCTGTGGCGCGCCCCGATAGGTCCACCACTGCGTGAGCAATAGCTTCGTCCATTGGAACTCTGGCTTCGCCGTAACGAGCAAGACCCTTGCGGTCACCAAGAGAAATGTCGAGAGCTTCGCCAAAGGTTCGCATCATGTCTTCAACAACGTGGTGCTCGCCCGTTTCTAAGTCACCAACGCCTTCGAGGCGTAGATCCATGCCTGCGTGGAAAGCAAGTGCGTGCAACATGTGGTCATAGAAACCCTGTCCTGTGTTCACGTACACACGACCTTCTCCAGGTATGCGCAGGCGCACCGTCAGAAGTGTTTCCGCAGTTGCGCGACGATAACGAAGTGGCGATGTTTCAACGTCTTCACCCTTCAGGACTGCGCGAAGAGCGCTTAGCAGCATGTCATCATCGATCTCGTCACGGATGCTGATTCGAAGCCCACCCTTGAACGCGCGAACAATTGTGCCGTACGGCATCAACTTGTCAACAAGTTCTTGCGGATTCTCCATGGGAATAAAGAGAAAGTTCGTGTACGACTTCGCTGGAACGAGACCGAGCGCTGTGAGCTCTTTCACCATTCGTTCGCGCTCAGCTATTTGCCCTTCAATGTTGAGAGGAACCGATATCGCTGCAAGCGCTAGAGATGCCGAAAGGGCAGACACCGAAAGAGGTGCCTGTCTCGAGGTGATGACTGCGGTCAATTCTCTGTTCGCAATTGCGTAGCCAACACGAGCTCCAGCGAGACCGTAGGCCTTAGAGAATGTACGAAGAATAATTGCGCCATTTTTAACTTCATCAAACGCATCAACTCCTGCGTAGTCGGCGTACGCCTCATCAATTACGAGTTGGCCTGGCACCTTAGGGATGTCAGGAAGCTCCCCCGTTGGATTGTTTGGTCGGCAAACAAAGACCAGGTCAGCCTTCTCTGGATCATCAATGACCGTGGCGTCAGCCATGATGGCGGCGTATCTGTACATTGAGTATGAAAACGCAGGAACGCTCGCGACAGTTCCACCTTCAGCGAAGATACGTGTGAGCAGAACAATGAACTCATCACTCCCCGCGCCAATGGCAACCTGATCGAGATCTACTTCGTGCTTATCTGCAATCGCTTGGCGAAGCGACTCGTAACGTCCACGGTCGTATTCATTTATGTCAGCTAGCGCTTTTGCGAGTGCAGCTGGTCGTGCCGTGGCGGGTGGCGTCGCTGGAGTATTGCCATCAAATCGAATGATGTTGCGTGGATCAATCCCTACTGAAGCCGCAATCGCTTCATTCGAAGGGGGCCACTGGTATGCCTCGAGGGCTTCTGGCCTAGTCACGACGTGCCGTGGCCTTGTGACTTGGAAGACCTTCTAGTTCTGCCAGTGCTTCGATTGTTGGTGCCAATTTCTCAAGCCCTTCTTTGGTCACACGCTGAACGGTGACTGTTTTCATAAAGCTCTCAAGGCCAAGTCCGCCAGTCGACTTAGACCATCCGCCGGTTGGAAGAACGTGATTTCCGCCCGTTGCATAGTCTCCGGCAGGAACTGGTGAATACTTACCAACAAACACTGAGCCAGCATTTCTAATTCGTGGTGCCAGTGACTCAGCTTTTTCGCCAAGCAAGAAAACGTGCTCAGCCGCATACTTTTCGACTTCTAACAGTGCGGCTTCAAGATCGTTGCCCACGCGAACAATGAATCCTCGTGAATCTGGACCGTGCTCCATTTGTGCAGCCATTTCTTGCTCGACGAGTGTCTCATCGACTCCATCATCTGCGACCACAACAATTTCACTCGGTCCAGCTGGAAGGTCAATTGCAACATCGCGACTAACTAGCAACTTTGCAGTATTGACCGCTGCGTTGCCTGGTCCAAAAATCTTGTCAACCGGAGCCATTGATTCAGTGCCGTACGCCATGGCGGCAATTGCCTGTGCCCCGCCAATAGCCCACACTTCATTAATGCCAAGCAGTGCTGCAGCAGCAGCTACTGCGGCCGCGCCACTTGGCGGAGTGCAGACAACAATGCGCTCAACCCCAGCAACTTGTGCCGGGATGCCAGTCATGATCAGTGAAGAAACAAGGTTTTTTGGCACGTAGAGCCCCACAGAACGCAGTGGTGTCCAACGACGCTCAAGAGTTACACCAGGAGTTACTTCCATCATTATGTCCTGGGGGCGCTGCGCTGCGTGCCACGTTCGTACGTTGTCAGCAGCCGCAAGAATTGCTGCAGTTGGGATGTCACCATACGCTTCAGCACGCTGAGGCTTTTCGTAGTTCGTGCCATCAAAGAGATTGGTCCACTCAACTACCGCAGCATCACCGCGACTTTTGACGTCATTAACAATGTCTTCAATGGTGAACTTGCGGTCAACTTTTACTTGAGAACTCATCGGACCATTCTTTCTACTGGAAGGGTAAGGATTGAACTTGCGCCACTTGCTTCAAGCTTTGGTAGCAGTGACCAGATGTCGGCTGCAGGTACGAGTGCGTGAACAGAAACCGTGCTGCCGTTAGCGAGGTCCATGATTGTTGGTGAACCCTTGGTAGGTAGCAGTGCGGTGACCTTTTCAAGGTTTGACTTTTCAACGTTGCACATGAGATACCTGTTTGCACGCGCATTGATGACTGAGCCGAGCACTGTAGAAAGGGTGCGAGCCGCTTCAAGGTTTGCTGAACCAACTCGACCAACGAGCACTGCTTCAGATTCGAAGATTGTTCCTATTGAGCGAAGTCCATTCGTGCGAAGTGTGCTGCCCGTCGAAACAAGGTCAATAACCGCATCAGCTAATCCGAGGCGAGGTGAGATTTCTACTGAACCAGATACTTGAACAATCTCTGCCTTTATTCCAAGTTCACCGAGCACTTTGGCAACAATGTTCGGGTGTGACGTTGCAATACGGCGACCATTTAGGTCTGAGATTTGAGTTGCCGAGTCTTCCATTGGAACTGCAGCCTGGAGCGAGCACGTTCCGTATCCGAGGCGAAGTAGCACTTCGACGTTGCTGCTTCGCTCTGCAACCAGATCGAGTCCAGTGATGCCACAGTCAACGACGCCATCTTGGACATATTCAGGAACGTCGTCAGCGCGAACAAAAAGAAGATCGATGTCAGCATTACGGCAGTGTGCTTGGAGCACGCGCTCTCCTGGTTCTTGAGGCGAGACGCCACTCGCCTCAAGCAGTTGCCATGATGGTTCGCGAAGGCGTCCTTTTGACGGAAGCGCCATGGTTAGTCGATTCATTTGCGACCTTTCTTAAGTACAGCCTGATAACCGCCCTCACCGTGGTGTAACCACTGTGCGACTCGAGTCACTGTTGCAGTTGACGCACCGGTGCGTCGTGAAATTTCTTGATACGTAACACCTTCATTAACGAGTCGAGCAACTTGTAAGCGCTGCCCCATTGCGTCAAGCTCAGCGCCAGTGCAGATGTCTTTTAGAAAGGCTGCAATAGTTTCTGGGTCACGCAGTCGTGCGAAGGCAGCAACGAGTTCGTCGAAACGCTCGCCCGTCTCTGCCTTCTCGGCCGCTGGAATTACTTTGCCAGATGTCATGATGCTATGCTAGCATGCTAACACGCTACTATGCAAATAATCCCAGCCCTTGATCTCCTTGGCGATAACGCCGTACGCCTCGAACAAGGCGATTATGACCGCGTCCTTTTCCGCCAGCCCATTGAAGAATTCATGGGGCGCATTGTCGAAACAACGCCTGAACTCATTCACGTAGTCGACCTTCAGGGTGCGCGTGATGGGGCCTTGCGCCTCGATGTCGTCAAGCGGTGCTTGGCTGCAGCAGAAGGTATCCCTCTCCAGGTTTCTGGTGGTATTCGCTCAATTGACGCCGCCAAGGCAGCTATCACTACAGGTGCTGCACGAGTGATTGTTGGTACTGCTGCATGGGCCGAGCCAACGTCGCTAAAAGAATTTGCCGATGCACTGAATGAACAATTAGTTGTCGCACTTGATGTTCGAGACGGTGAAATAAGTGTTCGGGGATGGCTGAGCTCATCAGGTGTCAGCGTCGATGACGCAGTGGCCAGATGTGTTGATGCTGGAGTAACTCGTCTTCACGTAACTGCAATTTCACGTGATGGCACCATGCAAGGACCGGACCTTGCACTGTATGAGCAGGTGTGTCAAGGTGGAATTCGAGTTGTCGCCGCAGGTGGCGTTCGAGACGAAAAAGACGTTGCCGATCTAGAAGCAATTGGCTGCGAAGCAGCAATCATGGGTCTTGGTTACTTGAAGCGCTTAGGCATAACACTGCCTGAGTAGTTCCGCCTTAGTTGCCTGCCACAGTCGGTAGCGAACGTTTCTTGCCTTAATACATCGACTGCAATCTGTTCAACAATTGCCTAAAGACTTTTACTCTCCCACTACCAATGCCGTGGCGCCTGTCATTCGTTGTAGTTCGTCAAACGTCGTCGGATACACCGCGTGAGGGTGTCCTGCCGCCGCCCAGACAACGTTGTAATCATTAAGTGCCACGTCGATAAGCGTTTGTGGCTTGGATAACCAACCAACTGGACTAACGCCACCAATCGTGAAGCCTGAAACAGTTTTTACGTAATCAGCATCCGCTCTGAGTAATTCTGCAATCCCTAAGTGCTGAGTGATCAGTGTGGTATCGACACGGTGCCTTCCACTCGTAATGACCAGAATTGGAGAATCATCTGGAAGGCGAAAGATAATTGATGCCGCAATTTGACCAACTTCAATACCAAGTGAGTCCGCAGCTTCCTTAGAGGAACGGGCCGAGCTCTCGAGAAGTTTTATCTCCCTCGTGTTTTCGCCTCTGGCAAGAGCACTCCGAACTCGCTCAACAGCTGGTCTCAGGAGTATTGGATCAATGCTCATTGCTTGAAAAGCCTATTTTGTCGGACCGATGAGGTCCCACTTGTTTCCATAAAGGTCCTTAAAGACCACCACCTGGCCGTATGTTTCACTTCGCGGATCTTCAGTAAAGGTAACGCCATTGCGTTTGTATTTTTCGAACGTTGCCTGAAAGTCAGAAGTGTTCAAAAAGAATCCAACGCGGCCACCAGTCGCGTTGCCTATTGCGAGTTCTTGTGCAGGAGTACTGGCACACGCGAGAAGCAATTTGGCGCCACCCTCACCGGGGGAAACTATGACCCAGCGCTTCTCTTCAGTTAACACGGTGTCTTCCAGTAATTGAAAACCTAAATCACCTACATAATGCGAAATTGCTTTGTCGTAGTCATCAACAACAATTGTGATCATTTCAAGTGAGAGTTCCATTACTAATTTTTAACACCATTCGGTCGCAGAAAAATGAAGGAAATCATTTCCTATTAAGCGCTGTTAAACCTACAGTGCGTCAATAATTGCGTTAAGCGTTGACGATGGGCGCATTGCTGCGCTTGCTAGTTGAGGATTCGGGTGGAAGTACCCACCCACGTCAGTACTCTTACCCTGTGCTCCGAGAAGCTCATCCAGAATCTTGTCTTCGTTCAAGGTCAATGCGTCAGCGACTGGTTGGAACGAACTGGCGAGGGCGCCATCTTGGTGACGGGCCAGCTCCTGTGCCCAATATTGGGCGAGGTAGTAGTGACTTCCGCGATTATCAATTGTGCCGAGCTTGCGTCCAGGTGAACGGTCTTCATCTAGGAATCGACCCGTGGCACGATCCAAAGTGTCCGCCAACGCCTGAGCACGAGCATTGCCAGTTCGCTGTGCGAGGTGCTCAAAACTCGAAGCAAGAGCCAAGAATTCACCGAGTGAATCCCAGCGCAAGTAATTTTCCTTAAGGAATTGTTCGACGTGCTTTGGTGCAGAACCACCAGCTCCAGTTTCAAAGAGTCCACCACCAGCGATCAGAGGAACTATGGACAACATCTTGGCACTGGTCCCGAGCTCCATGATGGGGAAAAGGTCCGTCAAGTAGTCACGCAGAACGTTTCCTGTGACCGAGATGGTGTTGAGACCGCGGCGCACTCGCTCCAAGGTCTGGGCCATTGCGCGCGCGGGAGACAGAATCTGAATGTCGAGTCCCGTAGTGTCGTGCTCAGACAGGTAGCTGCTGACCTTTTTAATTAGTTGAGCATCGTGAGCACGATTTTCATCAAGCCAGAAGATTGCGGGATCCCCACTCAAGCGTGAACGACTAACAGCAAGCTTCACCCAGTCGCGAATTGGAATGTCCTTGGTCTGACACATGCGAAAGATGTCTCCTGCGCCAACTGCGATTGCGAAGACAACCTCACCAGAAGAATTTGTGACCCGCACCGTTCCGGCGTGAGCAATTTCAAAAGTCTTGTCGTGACTGCCATACTCTTCTGCTGCTTGCGCCATAAGTCCAACGTTTGGAACTGAGCCCATAGTGGTTGGATCAAATGCTCCGTGACGTTGACAGTCCTCAATCGTTACTTGATAAATGGTTGCGTAACTCTGGTCAGGGATAACTGCCAAAGTGTCATCTTCATCGCCAGCAGCGTTCCACATGTGTCCCGACGTGCGAATCATTGCTGGCATGGATGCATCAACAATCACGTCGTTAGGTGCGTGCAGATTAGTGATTCCCTTAGAGGAATCAACCATGGCGAGTGATGGTCCACTCGCCAATTCCTGATCGAAACTTGCACGAATTTCGGCACCATTCGCCAATGCATCAAGCCCGGCGAAAATTCCAGCTAAGCCATCGTTCGCACGTAGCCCCGCAGAAGCGAGTTGCTCGCCATACTTCTCGAAGGTTGATGGAAAGAACGAAGTGACAACGTGACCGAACATAATTGGGTCTGAGACCTTCATCATGGTGGCCTTTAGGTGCACCGAAAAGCTCGCCATACTTCTCGAAGGTTGATGGAAAGAACGAAGTGACAACGTGACCGAACATAATTGGGTCTGAGACCTTCATCATGGTGGCCTTTAGGTGCACCGAAAAGAGGACTCCAAGATTCTTTGCCATGGCGACTTGTTCGCTCAAAAAAGCACGAAGTGCTGCAACGTCCATCTTGGTCGCGTCAATCACTTCACCTTCTTTAACAGCTAGAGGCGCGCGCAGGGTAGTTGTAGATCCTGCTGCATCGATAAGTTCAATCGTCAAGCTGTCCGCTTTAGTCATTGTGAGCGATTGTTCGTTCGAGAAGAAATCACCTGTCGTCATGTGCGCGACGCGCGTTGTCGAGTCAGCTGACCAAGCACCCATCGAATGTGGGTGGCTCTTGGCGTAGTTCTTCACTGATAACGGTGCGCGACGATCGGAGTTACCTTGGCGCAGAACTGGATTCACGGCAGAACCAGAAACTTTTTTGTATCGAGCGAGAACTTCCTTTTCCTGATCACTAGACGGTTCGTCTGGATAATTAGGAACAGCAAAACCTTGACTCTGTAGCTCTGCAATCGCTTCTTTTAACTGCGGAACCGAGGCGGAAATGTTGGGCAATTTAATGATGTTCGCTTCAGGAAGGTTTACCTCCTCCCCCAATTCTGCCAAGTCGTCAGCAATACGCTGATCTTCGAGGAGAAAATCTGGGAAGGTGGCCAAGATGCGTCCCGCTAGAGAAATGTCGCGTGTTGTGACACTCACTCCAGCTGTTCGGGCGAAGGCCGCGACAATGGGCAGCAATGAATACGTCGCCAAGGCGGGTGCTTCATCTGTATGCGTGTAAATAATCGTGGACTCACTCATGGCGAAACCTTCCGATGGGGGTAGTCATACGTTACCGGACACAACAAAACCCCCAGGAAAATCCTGGGGGTTTTGACGTAAATTTATTACTGCATTGGTGGCGGGGGCAGGATTTGAACCTGCGATCTTCGGGTTATGAGCCCGACGAGATACCGTGCTTCTCCACCCCGCGTCGAGATGAGTTTCTATTCTACAACGAACTAAACAACCAGTCCAATTGTTATTTTCCGTTTAGTGCATTCTGAGCCAGCGTTAACTGCTGATTCATTGCATTTACATCCGTTTGGTACTGGCCCAAGTTCCCGGCCGACAGTGCTTTCTGAGCAGCGGCATAGTAAGCGGCTGCTTGCTTCAAGTAAGAAGCTGTGGTCCCCCCGGTTGTAGTTGTGCCGGATCCCCCAGTTGTTGTGGTGCCACTGGAAACAGTGCCCCCAAGAACTTGCGATAGGGCTCCACTGAGCGTTGGAGAAATTGCAACATTTTGGTTGAACACCGCGATCATGTACTTCAACTGTGGGAGTGGGTTTGAAGAACTTGTTACGTACATTGGACGTACGTAGAGAATGCTCTTATCGAGCGGAACCATCATTGTGTTTCCGAGCAAGACCGATGAGCCGTGCTGGTCCAGTGGCGTAGTTATAGAAGAGACAATTGAGTTCTGCTGGATTTCAGAGTCCGCTTGGACCGGTCCAAGCACTGAAGTTCCTCGAGGGGTGACATAGACATTGAGCTTTCCATAATTGTTAGCGTCACTCGTCGCAATCATAAAAGCAGTGAGACCTTGCACTGAAGAAGAATTACCCGATGGAACAAATGCGAGTGTTTCAAGTAGTTGCTGCT
>Ga0208746_1000332_pt1 | contig 17128 bp, 27 predicted proteins | sample CryBogCBH15Jun09_FD_184623 | JGI IMG/M metagenome (GOLD analysis project Ga0208746, IMG submission 184623) | Freshwater microbial communities from Crystal Bog, Wisconsin, USA - CBH15Jun09 (SPAdes) | ecosystem: Environmental > Aquatic > Freshwater > Lake | place: Crystal Bog, Wisconsin, USA... | reverse complement strand
TCAAAGAGATCGCCTCATTGGTCACATATGGCTGGGGGGGTAATCCCTGTTACCGCAAGGTCGGGAAATTCAGAGTGGACCACATCCCTCTTTCCGAAAGACGGGACCTACGTCGTGCCAATCAAGAAAGTAGTTCGCGAAAAAGAGGCAATTGAAGTTGGAGATACCGTCAAAATTACTCTGGAGATTTGAAGCTACTCGCCTGCGCTGGGCGGTAACAACTCACTCAACAAAACTTCAACTCTTCCCTTGATGTCATCGCGGACTCTGCGCACAAATTCAATATCTTGGCCCGCAGGATCCTCAAGAACCCAATCTTCGTAACGCTTTCCAGGAAAGATAGGACAGGCATCTCCGCAACCCATCGTGATCACCGCATCAGATTCGAACACCGCTTCGGTTGTCAAGATCTTTGGTTGCTGATTTGAAATGTCGATCCCAACCTCTTGCATAGCGGCGACGGCAACTGGGTTGATCGACTCTTTCGGTTCAGATCCAGCCGATAGAACGTCGACACGATCCCCAGCGAGCTCGCGCATGAAGCCGGCCGCCATTTGCGAGCGACCCGCGTTGTGGATACAAACAAATAGCACCGCTGGTTTCTGGTTAGACATTTGTGCTCTCCTCTTTCGATGTATAGAAGAATTTTCCAAGCAGTGTTCCTAACAGGGCGCCGAGTAATTGCGCGAGTATGAATCCAGCGATCGAGCGCAACGCTATCCCGCTAAAAGTATCGGTGAACCCACGCGCCAAAGTGACTGCGGGGTTGGCAAAGGAGGTCGAGGAGGTGAAGAAATAAGCACTTCCTATCCATCCTGCCACTACGACTGGCGCCAATGCGAGCTTCTCTTGGCTTCGTAACATCTGAATCAAGAACAGAAGGCCAGCAGTCGCGACAACTTCTCCGAGGAAGAGATTGGCTCCATTACGGAGGTGATGCGACTGGAAATAGGCGGGGTTTTTAAACATTAGATTTGCGAGTGCGACCCCGGCGAGCGCACCAGAAAATTGAACAACCAAATATCCGATCGCAGGCAGTGCACTGACCCGTCGTTGCGCCCAATCACTCAGGGTAACAACGGGATTGAAATGGGCGCCGCTTATTGGCCCCAGCACTTGAATCAATATGCCGAGAGCCAAAACAGTCGAAAGAGTATTTATTAAAAGCTCCACCCCGCGATCTGCACTCATGCCGGTAGCCATGGTGCCTGAGCCCACAACTACTGCGACAACAGTGCAGGTCCCGAGAAACTCTGCTGTAAATCTCCGAAGCATTGATTAGCAGCAGGCTGGGGTGCAGCAGCAAGGATCGCACTTGCAGACCTGGCAGTTGCAACCGATTTCGATATCTTGAGCCATGATTTCCTCCAATTGATGTTTGTCAATGCGTAAATTAATACTCAAATTGATGATTGTCAATGTATACTTTGGGCATGTCGACAGCTATTGCTCTCACGAAGTCTCCGGCTCAACTCGCCACCTTGGCGCAGCAATTCAAGGCGCTAGGCGATCCCACCCGCCTCGAGTTAGTTATGAATGTAGCCAGAAGTGCTGATGAGGAGGCTTGTGTTTGCGATTTAACCCCTGACACTGGTCTAACTCAGGGCACCGTCAGTCATCACTTGAGGATTTTGGTTGAAGCCGGGCTCCTAGAACGGACGCAGCGCGGCAAATGGTCGTACTACTGTCTCACTCCAGATGCGAAGGAACTTCTTGCATCCCTTAACCTTTCGATTCCAGCGGGGATGCCTACAAAGGGAAACTGCTAAAACTCTTGACGAGTGAACACTTAACCTTTAAGTTAAGTGTTGATGAAAGCCAATGCGAACCCCAAAGAGCTAGACGTGATCTTCGACGCGCTCGCAAGTGTGCACCGTCGCGAGATCATCTATTCATTGAGTCTTCAACCGGCCTCCATCAGCGATCTAGCGCTGCAACGTAATCTCTCGCTGCAAGCGATTCACAAACATATAAACCTGCTCGTAGAGGCTGGCATGGTTACACGTAAAAAGTCGGGAAGAGTCACATTCCTCACTCTCAATCGCGCATCGATGCGGGGAATCCAACAGTGGATCAACCAATTTCAAGCTCATTGGGACGGCAGCGCCGAAACTCTTGAAAATTATGCGCAGACAATCGAATTTAAGAAGCAACTTAAAAAGGAGAAGAGATGAAGAAGTTTCTATTCATTTACAACGCGACAGACCAGCAAGGCGAAGACACCATGGAAGCCTGGATGGCTTGGTTTGGCTCAATCGGTGAGCACCTCGTTGATGTTGGCAATCCGATTCAAGGTGGAACCCTCGTTAAGGGCGACTCCGTCTCAGAACTGACCTCTTACGCTGATCTAGTCGGCGGCTACTCATTGATCAATGCCGAAGATATGGAGCAGGCAGCAAGTTTCGCTAAGACGTGCCCCAACGCTGCCGGAATTCGCATCTTCGAAACGATGCCTATGTAATTAAGGGTTGACCCTTAATATCTCTTGGAGCGAGCGCTCCACCTAGAAGTAGACTCCCAGTAACTCAAGGGAGTCGTGATGAAGGCTTTGCGCAAGATTGAACCAGGTGCTGGATTTACTCTGGTCGACTTGCCAGAGCCTTCTCCCACTTCTCGGGAAGTAAAAATTCGCGTACTCAGAACCGGCATATGCGGCACTGATCTTCATATCAAGTCATGGGATGAGTGGGCCAGCAAAACAATCAAGGTTCCGATTACTCCTGGACATGAATTTAGTGGGGTTGTTGTAGAAATCGGCTCGGAAGTTACGAGCGTGAAGATTGGTGACATTGCATCAGGAGAAGGTCATATCGTCTGCGGTTTGTGCCGCAATTGCCGTGCGGGAAGACGCCACCTCTGTATGAACACCGTGAGCGTCGGGGTCAATCGTGATGGAGCATTTGCCGAATTCATCTGCCTGCCTGAAACCAATATCTGGAAGCACGATCCCGAGATCGACCTAGATCTTGCGGCCATCTTTGACCCGTTGGGCAATGCCGTTCACGTCGCGCTTTCCTTCCCGCTCGTTGGTGAGGATGTACTCATTACAGGTGCTGGACCGATTGGACTGATGTCAGCGCAGATCGCCCGTTTTGTAGGTGCGCGCTATGTAGTGATTACTGATATCTCCGAAGAGCGATTGGAACTGGCCCGCTCTATCGGGGTGGATGTGGCCGTCAATGTGCTGCACACCGACTTACGAGAAGTCATGACTCAACTCGGGATGACAGAGGGATTCGATGTCGCCTTCGAAATGAGCGGAAGCGCGGCTGCACTTCCCCAGATCCTGGAACATGTCGGTCATGGCGCCCGCGTCGCGCTCCTTGGGTTGCCAAGTAAGCCCATCCAAATTGACTGGGCAAAAGTCATCACCAATATGGTCACCATAAAAGGGATTTATGGACGCGAGATGTTCGAGACCTGGTACGCCATGACAGCGATGATCAAGAAGGGCCTAGATATTTCACCGATTGTCACTCATAAATTGCCATTTACGCAGTGGGAAGAAGGCTTCGATATTGCCGCTCATGCCAATGCCGGCAAGGTTGTTTTAGATTGGAGTTAATGTGTATACAGAAATAAAGGAAGAGCTGGCCGCCGAGTTACTGGATATAGAGGCAGCAGGGACAACAAAGCGAGAAACTGAAATTACCTCAGCCCAGGGATCTCACATCACTATTGATGGAAAACCCTTCCTGAACTTCTGTTCCAATAATTACCTCGGTCTGTCGAATCATCCGGAGATCATTGCTGCTGTCAAAACCAGTTTGGATCAACACGGGTATGGACTTTCGAGTGTTCGATTTATCTGCGGAACGCAAGATCTCCACCTGGAATTGGAGAAGCGGCTCTCTCAGTTTTTGAGTCAAGAGGCCACAATTCTCTTTCCATCTTGCTTTGACGCTAACGGAGGCGTCTTCGAAGTACTTATGAAAGAGCAAGATGCCATCATCTCGGACGAGCTCAACCACGCGTCCATCATTGACGGTATCAGGCTCTCAAAGGCGCAGCGCTTTCGCTACAAGAATCGCGATATGGCCGACCTAGAGAGCCAACTGATCGCGGCGCAGAGTGCGCGCCGTCGGTTAATCGTGACCGATGGTGTCTTCTCGATGGATGGATACCTAGCTCCCCTTCCAGAGATTTGTGAACTGGCGGAGCGGTATCGCGCGATGGTGATGGTCGATGATTCGCACGCGGTCGGTTTTATGGGAGCAACAGGGGCGGGTACACCCGAACACTGTGGAGTTAGTCATCGGGTAGATATTGTCTCCGGCACCCTCGGAAAGGCACTCGGAGGTGCATCTGGGGGCTATATCAGCGCTCGCCAAGAGATCGTCGACCTCCTGCGTCAGAAGGCCAGACCTTACCTCTTCTCAAATTCCGTCCCTCCCTCAGTCGTATCTGGATCACTTAAAGCGCTAGACCTGGTAAGCCAGGGATCGACACTAAGAGATCGCCTGCACGAGAACGCGAAGCTTTTTAGAGAATTGATGACAGCAGCCGGATTCACTTTGTTGCCAGGTGAGCATCCGATCGTTCCAGTGATGTTTAAGTCGGAACTCGACGCGGTCAATGCCGCGAAGCGCTTGCACGCACACGGTATCCATGCGGTCGCATTTTCATACCCTGTCGTTCCCATGGGAAGAGCACGTATAAGAATTCAATTGTCGGCTCAACATAGCGAGGCCGATATCCGCCAGTGTGTAACTGCATTTTCAGCGAGCGAGTAGAGCAGATCTCATTAATAATGGGGCGTTGGTTGTAAGAAAAGAGCGCGACTCTTTGGCTTCCGCAATCAATTTGCACGTACCCTAATGTTCATCTTCGTTTAGTTGAAATTTCAACTATTCTGGATTATAGTTTTTCTGTGCACATAACTAGTGCTCACCACATCTAGCAAAGGACAAAAAAAATGTCAGTTCTTTCAACACTCCCAACAGGAACATTCAACATTGACCCAACCCACAGCCGCGTAGGTTTCAGCGTTCGCCATGCAATGGTGACAAAGGTCCGCGGATCATTCACCGAGTTTGCAGGTTCTGGCACAGTCGATAACGGCTCAGCTTCATTGAGCATCGAAATCACAGCATCTTCAATCAACACGGCACAACCTGACCGCGATGGCCACCTCCAGTCTCCTGATTTCTTTGATGTAGCCAACTTCCCTAAGCTCTCTTTCGTTTCAACATCTATCAAGGATGCAGGCGCAGATAAGGTTGTTGTTGAAGGAGACCTCACCATCAAAGATGTAACTAAGCCAATCTCTATCGAATTCGAGTACACCGGCACAGCAACCGATCCATTTGGCAATGCTCGCTTCGGATTTGAAGGCTCTTCAGAGATCAACCGCAAGGATTTCGGTCTGACCTGGAACGCAGCCCTTGAGACCGGCGGTCTCTTGGTTTCTGAGAATGTAAAGCTTGAGTTTGAAATCTCCGCAATTGCTGTAAAGGCATAATGCCAAATAACTAGCAAATAAGTAAAAAAGAAGCCCCGGGTGATCGCTTACCCGGGGCTTCTGCTATTTAGTTAGATCCCCCAGGTGAGTGTGTTTAAAGCTGGAGTCATATTTCAACCCATACCCAAAGAAGCGATCCCACCCGACGTGTCCAAGCCAGATCAACCCGATCGCAATAGTCAAGGCGTGATGGCTTCTCCAGCCGATAAAGATGGTGGTCGCCGGCAAGAAGTAGGAGTGCCCAGCGTTGTAGAGAAGTGCTCCTAATTTTGTGTCACGGAGATAACCCAACATAAAAATGTCTGGCACAAACAGAAGTGCGGGGTAGATCCACCAGCGTTGGTGCTCCCCCGAGAAAAGAACGATGGTCGCAGCGAAGAGGACTAGACCATCTAGGCGTAACCAACTCTTTGGCTTTCCAATTACATACATTGCTTCTCCTTGCTAACGGTGTTAGCCTGAAAGTACTATGGCTAACACCTACGGCCCAACTCGGGAACGCATCTTTGTTGAAGCTCTTGCCCTTCTGGAATCGAAGGGTCTGGCGGGACTCAGCATGCGTAACCTCGCCGATCGTCTTCACATCAAAGCTCCCAGCCTCTATAAGCACGTTGAAGGGCGCGATGAGATCCTTGCTGAACTCCAGGCTCATGGCATCACCCAGTTTGGGCGTGCAATCGCAACAGCCAGGAATTCAAAGCGGGCTAAAGCCCTGGCCTATCGCAATTGGGCAACTGAGAATCCCCACCTCTATGAGGTCACGCTGCGAACTCCCTTATTACGCGACCGTCTTCCTTCGGGCTTGGAAGATGGCGTGACACAGATGATCATTGAAATAACTGGTAAGGATCACGAGCATGCAAGGGCGGTTTGGGCAATGCTGCATGGCTTAGTTGATCTCGAAATTGCGGGGCGTTTTCCTGAAAATGCCGATCTGGATAAGACTTGGTTGCGAGCCATTCAGATGGCGAGCCAATAATCCTTAATGTACTTCTCGCCCTCGTCGCAAAAGATGGTGACAACGGTTTCAAGTCCCAACTCCTCTTTCAACTGTTTCGCTGCCAGCATGTGCGCACCAGATGATGGGCCAACAAAGATCCCGTGCGTTTTGGCTAGACGGCGGGTCTCGGCTACCGCATCATTCGAGTGGATGTGAACGAATCCATCAATCTCTTTTGCATGGCGCTCGATGATCCCCGGGACGAATCCATCTGAAATGCCCTCGATCAAATGCTTAGCGACCTCACTGCAGGCAATGGTGCAGGATTCGGAAGGCTCTAGCGCGTAGCTCTTTGCACTGGGATTAGACTCTTTAAACGCACGACCGACTCCTACCAACGTTCCACCAGTTCCAACCCCTGAAACTAGTAAATCTGGCTTACTTGGGAGCTGTTCTAGGATCTCTTTCCCAAGCCACTCGTAATTCTCGATGACATTCCACTCGCTATCAAATTGTTGCGGTGCGTAATAACCAGGTTGCTCGGCGATGCGACGCACCTCCTCGAGGGCCTTGTTCACATGGAAGTCTCCGAGCGTCCGGACCTCCGCACCAAATGCACGAGAAATCGCAGTCCGCTCCATGCTTAGCCCTTCGGGCATGACAACCAACATCTTGTAGCCTTTAACAGCAGCGACCATAGACATGGCATTGCCCGTATTGCCACTGCTCGCCTCTACGATGGTGTCACCCGGCTTAAGCAAACCTTCTTGCTCGGCACGTTCGATCATGTACTTGGCGATACGAGCCTTCACCGACCCTGAAGGATTGAGATATTCCATCTTCACAAATACGCCCTCAATATTTATCAGAGGCGTATTTCCAATTGCATCTAGGATGGTTTTCATGACCAAAAGGTTAGCCTTTTAACCCTCTTTTAGTTGCTGAAACTTAGCCTTCAAAACCTTCTTCAATAAAGATTTTGGAAATGGCCTATCAACTGGAAAGTGAATTGACCCTTTTGTCTGTGCATAACTCGCTAAATCGCTTCCCAATCTAGAGGCTACCGAGCCGCTGTAGGGAAAAATGCTGTTGTGCTTCTTGTAACCGTTAAATCCGATGATCGGCACCCCTTCAAGAACGAAGGTTGGAATTCCGTACTTGATGACTTCCTTGGCTGTGGGAAGCTCTGCGGCAATGTCCTCGCGCAATCTCTGCAAGACGGATCTTTGCACGGGTTCAAATTGTTTCAAATGTGCGTTGACCTCGGCCTTTGTCATACCGAAATCTTAAGTTGCCCCAACTACTCTTTGGAAGGCTCGGTCAATCTCTCTGCAGCAGAATTCAGGCGACCAACTGCGGGTTGCAAATTACCCAACTTGCCTAGCCCAAAGGCGGGCATGTTCTTGTAGACGCTCTCTGCATGACCGGGTTCGATCACATAGGTTTCGTGCCAGATCCCTACGGCTGAAGACTTTGCCGCTCGATTGAAGGCTCTCCATGCAGGTAAATGCTCGGATTCAGCGGACTTGGCATACGCAATCAACTTTTCGGAGCTCTCCCAGTACTGCACCATGATGGTGGTGCGACTAAACCACATCTGGTGGGACTTAAAGCCAAGTTGAGGGTTTTTATACAACTCGATAATCATCCGCGGCATCGCTGAGAAGACCGGAATCCAGCGGTGGATTGCCAAAGGGTTGTTCACGCGCATGCCGATCAAGAAGACCACGAACGAACCCTCAGGGCGAGCGGTCATCCGCTCCTTATGTACCTTGGCCATTGCTATCCACTCCCCGTCCTTCTCGCTTCTATCTGAAGCAGACCCGAAGATAGCAGATAAACTGAACACTGTTCAGATTGAAGAAGATGAATTCTTCACACCTTGCTCTCAGAAGGCAGGGTGTAAACTCAAATAATGACTGATCTAGGAACCATCAGCCGGCTGCGCGCCTATCGCAAGACTTACATCGCGATGTTGGTCTCTTCGACATTAAGCCTGATTGCTTCGCTAGTCCTCTCTGCCGATGCCATCACACTGGCCAAGCAGCCCACCGTGAAATTGGCCTGCGATATCAATGCCATCGTCTCATGCGGCAAAGTAGCCCGCTCTTGGCAATCAAACCTTTTGGGATTCCCAAATGCCTTTTTAGGACTAATGAGTGAGCCTGTGGTCATCGCAGTTGCGATTGCCGGACTCGGTCTCGTTGCATTCCCCCGCTGGTTCCTGCGCACCGCTCACGTCTTCTACCTTGCCGGCTTGGCCTTTGCCTTCTGGCTGCTCTCACAATCATTCTTCGTCATCAAAGCGCTCTGTCCGTGGTGCTTGCTAGTAACTCTTTCGACGGTAACAGTCTTCGCAACGATGTCGCGAATAAATATTATGGAGAACACTTGGTCACTCTCTGAAGAGAACCACCAAAAACTTGTGAACTTCCTGGATCGCGGTTGGGGTCGAGTTTTGTACACCTTGACCTACTCGATTCTCGCACTCGCAATCTTCTTCAAGTACGGGACCAAGTTAATTCACTAAGGCTTTTATTCTCCGGTAAATATCGTTTCAACTTCACCGGCTGGATTTCGAAACGCGGCGAGATAAGCCTTCGCGATCTTCTCTGGTGCGAATGGAGTATTTGGAGCCACTGTTCCGCAGATCGTGATGGTTGCAACGTGCACTCCTTCAGGCTTTAGCTCCTGAGCAAGAACAAAAGAAGCGGTACGGATCATGGCCTTGCCAACAGAGAGAACACCGAAATCCCCCGATGGGTAGAGCGAGAAGCCCCCTCCGGTAACCAGCACGGCTCCCTTGGCCTCTTTCAGGCGAGGTAGCGCAGCCTTAGTTGCGCTTATGAGGCTGTAGAGATTGACCTCTGTGGCGCGGCGTAGTGAAGCAGCATCCGCTGCAAGAAGTGGGCCACCGAACGCTGCTGGGTTATAGACGAGTGCAGAAATCGGCTCGTTGATCTCTGCGATCACTCGAGCGACATCACCCTCAATCGAAGCATCGGCCGCGGCAGTGTTGACGATCGCACCTGTTGCCCGAAGCCGCGTCGCCATCTCTTCGAGCTTTGAAGAGTTTCTAGCGATGAGCAGAAGAGAGTGACCCTCCTGAGCGAATGCTTCCGACACACCTAGGCCGACGCCTGGCCCCACGCCAACTACAACTACAAGTCCTTGAGAGCTCACGGAATTTCCTTTCGATTCAGGCTTTGAGCCCGTTCACTTTAGCCAACGGGCGAAACTGGAATTCCGTGATCTCTTAGAGGAAAAGAGTAATGAGAGCAAATACTCCAGGAATGAGTGGTGGAAAGAAAGGCTCCTTACGACGACGGTGGGTGTAAGCGCCTCCGAGCATCAAGAGGATCAGTCCAATCGCTGCAGGAATCCGTAGCCACTTGGCGACCCCCACTGCAGGTGGCAATATGAGTCCGGCGGCACCAAGAAGTTCAGCAAGTCCGATCAATTTAATTTGAGGTTCGGTAAAATCGTTAGCCCATGCAAATTGCGGGTCATCAGCGTTCGCGACCATCTTGGCTCGCGGAGTCAACAACTTCATCAAACCGGTGGCCGAAAAGGCAAATGCGGTAATTCCGGCAATAATCCAATATCCAACGCTCATCTCTGCCCCAACTCCCTAACTGGTTGAAATATTAACCTGCGCAACTTATCTGAGTTGAAAGTAAACCTTCTATAAACTAAATACCTAATCTGATAGAAATGGTCAATCTAGCTAGCAAGTAAGGCTAGAAACGAATTTTACTCGCTGCCAGAACGTCAACTCGACTATCGGGTAGATCGTAATCAAAACAGGCGCGGTTGAGTTCAGCGACGATCATCTCTGCCGGGATAGTTGCCCCATTCCAAGAATCATCAATAGTTGTGTGGCCATCCTCCACGAGGGTGACATCAAGCCCGCGCTCGATTGCGGCGTGGACGGTGTGGCGAACGCAGTAGTTTGTCTGTGCGCCAGTCACTATTAGGTGATCAATCTTTGACTCTTCAAGGACTTCTTCGAGTTCGGTTTCCTCAAAGGCGCTGCGCCAAAGTTTGTGGATGATCTTCTCCCCCGTGGCGGGTTTTAACTCCGGGACGATCTGCCAATACTCGCTATCGATCGGCATATCGTCCTCAGAGTGCTGCACCCAGATGACCTCCGTGTTAGCAGAACGTGCCTGATCAACGAGCGTGGCTATGCGCCCGACCACTTCGTTTCGGTCTCTCGAATAATCGACAACGCCATTTTGCACATCGATGACCATCAGAGCCTTCTTGGAACGATCTGGATATGCGCTCATCGCGTCCTCTGCCTCAATTCCGAATTTACAATTCCACAGAATCCTATCGAATGAGTGTTTACTTACTTCATGACGCTCACACGACGGGGGTTCATAACGACCGGAGCGCTAGCCGTTGTCGCGTCGGTGGACCCTCTTAAGGCAGCGGCCCTCTCTCCCTTGCCTCTAAAGAACGGCGTCGATATCTCGTGGTTGCCGGATGTTGAAGCCGCAGGCGGCCACTTCTACACGGCGCAGGGTCAACGAATCGACGGCATCGCCCTCTTGAAACTCAATGGAGTCAAAATTGGACGCATTCGAGTATTTGTAAATCCCACAACTGCCAACGGAAACCTTGACCGAGCGATCGCCCTCGCTAAACGATTAAAAGCGCATTCGATGGAGGTCTGTGTCGATCTGCACTACTCCGATGGCTGGGCAGATCCAGGTGCGCAGACGACGCCTGTCGAGTGGCCCACGAATATCGGCGATCTACAAACTCAAGTAGCTACCTATACAACTACAACCCTGCAGAAGTTCGTGAAGGCAGGTGTCATTCCCCAATGGATTCAAATCGGCAATGAAATCTCTAATGGATTTTTGTGGCCCCTCGGGAGGATTACAACTGGCACGGAGGAAGAGTGGCAGAGTTTCGTAGCCCTTCACAACGCCGCGACTACATCCCTAAGACAAGTTTTGCCCCACGCCAAATCGGTCATCCACTTAGATTGCGGCGCGGATCCCAATCGAGTCAGATGGTGGTTCACCGATGCAATGGCACACGGACTGGCTAATTTCGATCTCGTCGGTCTCAGTTACTACTGCCAGTGGCAGGGCTCACTCGATGGCCTTTCGCAAGCTCTCCAGGTAGTAACAACAGAACTCAAAAAGCCGGTTTTGATTGCCGAGACGGCATATCCCTGGACCTCACAGAAGTTTGGCAACGATGTTATAGACACATCCACCGCAAAACTGGCGGGCTATCCACAATCCCCACTCGGTCAGCGGGACTACGTCGTCTACCTCAAGAATCTGTTGCGCGCACAACCGGGAACATTAGGAGTGGGTCTTTGGTGGTGGGAAGGATTAGCGACCCGAGTCCAAACTTCTGGATCGCAAGACTTGTGGAATGGCGGAATGGCCAACTCTGCCCTCGTAGACACGAGCGGCAGGGCGCTACCTGCTCTAAAAGCCTTTAATCTCTAGGGGGCGCGGACTTCTTCTTTTTCTTTGGAGCTGGCAACTCCGCGGCTGTGAGTTCCACAAGTTCGTGGAGCCATGCAGTTTCTTTTAATTTCGCTTTCGAGATAGTGAAGGCAGGTTTTGCACCGGGATAGGGGAAGCCTTTGCCGATTCGCCCTGCAATTTCACTACCTGCCGCAGTCACCCTAATGAAGAATGTGTTGTCACAAATCAATCCGAACATCTTTCCCTTATAGAAGAGTCCGTACTCCCCGAACATCTTGCGTGCGTCAACGTTGAGGGGCTCAAGTGCCTCTAGAACCTGCGCAACAAATTTTTGGTCAGATGCCATTTACAAACTCTAATTGAGAAGGCGGTCAAGAGAAATACTTGCCTACTTCTTCTCTCGCCATTGATTGGCACGAATATTTTGAGCTGCGAGAGCGGCAGTCTCGTTAATTCGCTTTTCGCGGGTGGCAGGAGACTTAGCTTCCGCAATCCAGACGAGTATCGCCTTGCGAACTCCCGGAGGAAATGCTTCAAAGTTCTTCTTGGAACCTCCATACTTTCTAAAAGCCGAAAGCAGATCCTGCGGGATTTCCTGAGTTTGCGCTCCGTCGAGTTTGTTCCAACTCCCATCAGCCTTGGCAGCATCAATCAACTTCATGCCTGCCGGTGTCATTTCACCCGAAGCGATCAACTCCTTTATTCGAGCCTTATTCGTCGCGGCCCAGCCGCTCCCCTTCTTTCGTGGAGAAAAGTAGAGTTTGGTCCGATCCTCATCCACCTTGCCAGGGATCGAATCGATCCATCCGTAACAAAGTGCGACCCGAACCATCTCGTCGTAGGTTGGCGCGGCAACACCGCTAGCTTTCTTGTAAGAGACGACCCAGAGTCCTGGGGATTTATCGTGATTCTTGGCTAGCCACGACCTTAAAGTACGCACGTTCTTAACTTCTAGATGTTCGCGGTCGTGAATCCCCATTGAACTATTTAACCAAAAAGTGCCTGAGCTTTATACGGTCGCCCAGTGCTCAACCACTGGGGGCTTTGCAAAATATTCGCCAATGATCGCCCGCCACTTTGGAAAGAGTTCGCCAGCGCGGAATCCGATCGTGTGGTCTTCGAGGGTCTCCCAATGAATGTGGAATGTATAGGTGTTGGCTCGCTCTATACCTTTATGCAATTCAAAATCGATGAAGCCTTTAGCGGTGCTGAGCACCTCTGCAACAGCACGCTTGATGGCTACTTCGAACGCCTGGTGATTTTCAGGGTGTACTTCAACAAATGCGAGTTCAAGAATCATGGCCTCATTCTAGTCAACCAATCTGGCAAGACGTTTAGCGCTTGAGGAAGTTCACCTTGAGATTCGAAAGCGAATAGAGCAGGACTCCTGCGAGTAGACCCCAGAACGGTGAGCCAAGTTGAAGTGGGTGAACTCCACTGATGGTCACCAGGATCGTGACAAGAGCCGCCTCGCGACCACGGGGATCGTCAAAGGATTCGTGAAGAGAATTCGAGAGTGCTGGAAAAAGGGCAAGACCGGCAAGTGCAGCTAGAGCCGCGGCTGGTAATGCGTTAAAGAGCGAGAGAATTGAAACTCCGACTACTCCAGCAGCAATATAGAAGACTCCGGTAAAGACGCCTGCGGTGTAGCGGGTAGATTGATCAGGATCAGCATGCTCGCCCACCGCAATGCTCGCCGTAATCGCCGAGGTGTTCACTCCACTGTTGAGGTACCCCGCGGTAAATAGTGAGATCACTCCTGAAGAAACGAGGGAAGCACTGTGAGGTGCTTGATATCCATTGTTCTTTAGAACTGCGAAGCCGGGTGCGAATTGAGTAGCGATGGTTAAAAGGAATATCGGGAGTGTCAGACTAATCACGGATCCCACTGTGAAGTGTGGGTTGACCCAGACCAAGTGCGTAACTCCAAAATGCGGAGAAACAAGGTGAACTTTTCCCAGCGCAAGTGAAATTAGAACTCCAACTGCCAAGACTGCAACGACTGGAGTGCGGGACTTGAAGAGACGAGCCACGAAATAAGCCAGCACCATGCCAGAGACGATCCACGGTTCTGATGTGAAGTGTGTAAAGACGTTCACCCCAAAGTTAAAGAGAACCCCCGCGAGCATCGCCATGACAAGTTGGTGCGGGATTGCCTTCATCAAACGTGGCATCAAATTGGTAAGCCCAACAATAATGAAGAGAACTGCGACCAAAATGTAGGAAGCGACCGCCTCTTCAATAGTGTGGGTCTTAAGTGCAGTGACCAGGAGAACTATCCCAGCAGTCGATGTAGAACCGATCATCGGCATGCGATATCGCAATGAAAGGTACAGACCCAGTAGCCCCGACATCGTCCATGAAGAACAGATCCAAGTTGCGGTCTGGGCAGCGGTGAAGTGCCCAGCCTGTGCTGCTTGCAGCATGATCACTATTGGCCCCGTGGCAGCCACGAGTACAACTAAGAATCCCGAAACCAGGGCGCTGAGGGTGAATGACTTAGGTAGATCTCGCAGATTGTGAAGGATTGCCTTTAGGACTGAGTCGCTAGTAGTTCCGCTGTAGAAGCCTTCATTCACCCAGCGATTGTATAGAAGTAGACCTAGGCAGGGTCACCGCAGATTCTCAGAGCTTGGCCTTTTCTTCTTTATTCCCCTTGACTCCGTACTGCCAGAAGGCCAGGGCAATAATCACTGCGGGAATCACATTAAGTCGCTCGTTTGAACTTCTTGAGGCGGCGTTAGCAAGAACGCTCAGAACCGTGATTGCGAAGAAAAGTTTGGGAAGCCAAGACGGCCTGACTAATTTACCTTGATACAGGGCAAAGAAGATTACTGACTGATAGGCAACGAGAAGAAAAGAAAGTGCGTAGGCGATTCTGATACCGGTGGGAAAGCTGGAGTACTGACCTCCAGCCGCTCGAGAGAGGGCAAAGTGAGTGTTCGCAATTACCGCAGCGAGAATAAATAGGTTCCACGCCAGTGATGCGACCACCAGCGAGTAAACCAATGGGTTTCTACTCCAACTCCACTTCATTTCTGCATTTCCTTTCCTTGGCTTGGAACAGATCGGGCAACCTGTTCTTTCAGATCTAGCAACCATTCCAATTCAGTCTTGAAGTGGCGTATTCCAAATTCCAATGTCGAATATCGAACAATCTTTCCCAAATCTTTTCCGGCCTCTCCATGAGACGCGACTACCCCCTGCAATACCGCCTGCAGCATGAACAGAATCTGTTGTGTGGCAACGATCCGATCTTCGATCAAAGCGGTGACTCCCTCCGAGCCGAGCCCATCAGCAAAGAACATTTTCAAGAGGAATGGTTCTCGAACGGTGTCGGGTGGGAGAGGGGCCTTCAACCACGCTTCGAAAACCCTTTTCCCCTTCGCAAGAATTCGGTATTCGCGCCGATCGGGACGACCCTCTTGTGGGATAACTCGACTCTTTACAAGCTCTTCTGCCTCAAGATCGCTCAAAGTTCGGTAGATCTGTGATTGATCGGCTGGCCAAAAGTGTCCTGCTGAATCCCGAAAATACGAGTGCAGTTCGTATCCAGACATTGGGGCCTGCTCGAGAAATCCGAGTATGGCGTGCTTAAGTGACATGACGCTATTATAGGATAAGTCCTATATGAAGGGAAAGAGGATGGGAAAACCTAGTTCATTAGAAATGTGGCTTCGCGAATCAGCATTTAAAGGGCGCAAGCCGAAGATTGCCAGTTCGGTATGGTCGCTGGCAGTCATCGGTGTCTTACTCTTCTTGATCGCCCGGCGCTAAAGGATCTTCTCCAGGCGAACGAGAATTACATCTCGCGGTAGCGCTTTGCCTGCGCAGCCAAACTTGCCAGCTCATCAGCTTTTACGGAGCGAGGTGTTCCGGGCCAGTTGGCAGGGTCAGCGGAGTATTGAATTCCGTAAGCCGCGGTGTCACGCTGAATACGCCAACCCTCAGAGAGCACCCCAAGATCCAAAGTGTCGTACCCGATGCGGTCGAGAAGTTTTGTGACAGTCTCCTTCGCTTCCGCGTCATCACCAGCTATTGCAAGAGAAGTGCGCTCCGGCGACCCTGCTGGACGGGCAAGCAAACCAAGGTGCACCCAAGAGATATTGCTAAAAACTTTTACAACTTTTGACTCCGGCAGAAAATCTTGCACCAACTCTGAAGTCGTCTTGGATTCATCATCAAGGGACGCGATCTGACCGTCACGCTGTGGGTAGTAGTTCATGGTGTCGAGGACCACCTTGCCGCGCAATTCTTCAACGGGAACTTCCTTGTAGTTTTTCAACGGGATAGTAACGACCACGACATCCCCGGCAGCTGCAGCCTCCGTTGGAGTCGCCGCTCTGGCGTTCTCGCCAAGTTCTGCCACCAAGTCAGCCAAAGTTTCCGGACCACGACTGTTGCTTAAGACAACCTTGTCGCCTGCATTAACTGCTAGTCGAGCTACTGTGCCGCCGATATTTCCACTTCCGATAAATCCCCATGTCGTCATAGCTGCTCCTCTGGTTTGAGTTTCACCTTTAGCCTACGGGTAACTGCAGGGGGTCGCGCAATGAGTGAGTCATCTAGAAGGTTAAATTAGGTATCTCGTCCAAACTGGTGAAAATGATCTTGCCAAGTTCGCGAGCCTTCTCCATTTCGAGATCGGCTCCGCGAGAGGCACCAGGTATTCGCAGAACAGCGTCACACTTCTCTAAGAGACGGTGCGCGACCGGATACTGATATTCAGAAAATTGTGGCGAGGAGTGGCTATCGCCGCCTGCTTGTCGGATAACGGGCCAGGCGAACCATTCTCCTACCACCGCCAAGTGCCCTTTCTGATAGATCGGAAGGGCGTAATCCTCCATCGCTTTGAGATTTCGAGCGATAGATTCCTCATCACCATTTGTCCCCGACATGTAAGGACCTGAAATCAAAATTAGTAATGGTTGGTTCATGAGAGCTTGAAATGAGGATTGTAAATAACTCCAAATACCTCACCTTGAGGACTCAGAATGTCAGCGATGATTACCCAAGACAATCTTGAGTGGCATTCCCTTTAGCCGTTGGTAATAATTCTTCATCAGCACATACCGAGCCCGAATATTTGCTTCAGATTTATCTGCGAACTTGTCGACCATGAAAATGTCACCAAGGTCAATCAAGAAAGATGCTCCAGAATTCGCTATTAAATCTAGCGTTTTGTTATATACATCGGCACTTGAATTCTCATCCATATGCGGGTCAGCTTGAATAGCGAAAAGAGAGGAAGTGCTCGCAGACGGAGTA
>Ga0208746_1000326_pt1 | contig 17252 bp, 36 predicted proteins | sample CryBogCBH15Jun09_FD_184623 | JGI IMG/M metagenome (GOLD analysis project Ga0208746, IMG submission 184623) | Freshwater microbial communities from Crystal Bog, Wisconsin, USA - CBH15Jun09 (SPAdes) | ecosystem: Environmental > Aquatic > Freshwater > Lake | place: Crystal Bog, Wisconsin, USA... | reverse complement strand
AATAATTGTTCGATACACACGCTCACAGGTAGGTGGATAATGACTTACGCACAACTAGCCTCTCAGGAGAATAACTAATGGCTCAGTCCATCTCACAAGAAGCAATCGGCGCTACCGGACTCCCTGGCGCTACGGCTGCGTCACGTCACGCCGGAGCTACAACTTTTGGCGCACCTACGACAGGTACGTTTGCGGTGGGCGACTTTATCGTGGATCAGTCTGGCTCAACTTGGATTTGCACAGCGTCGTCACAGACCGCTTCGGCAACAACCGCAAGTGGCAATTTTAACCTCATTACCTTTACGGCTTCTAATTCATTTTCCCCAGGTCAGTATGTAAACGTTACTGGGTTTTCTAACACTGGCTACAACGTAAGCAATGCCTATATCAATTCAGCATCAAGCACGCAATTTACTGTCGTAAGCAGTGCTACCGGCACGACTACCGGAACCGGAACCGCAGTTACAACTGGAACATGGACACGACAGCTTCCTTCAACTACTCAAGTTGCCGGTAAAAATGGTTTTATTAACGGTGACTTTGGTGTTTGGCAACGTGGCACTTCTTTTACAGTTGGTTCAAGTGCATCTACATACACCGCAGACCGTTGGCTTTATCAAAGTGATTCTTCGTTAACAACTACAATTACTCAACAAACATTTACGCCTGGCACAGCCCCAGTTTCGGGATACGAAGGAACATACTTTATACGTCTTGCTACAACAGGAACGGCGGCTAGTTATCCAGGTTTAAATCAAAGAATTGAAGATGTTAGAAAATACGCTGGTCAAACAATCACAGTTTCTTTTTGGGCTAAGGCTTCTTCTTCTTGCAATGCTAACTCGGCAATAAACCAAAACTTTGGTTCAGGTGGGTCATCACAAGTACAAACTGGATACCCTTCTTACTACATTGGAACATCTTGGCAACGTATTAGTTTTCAATACAACGTACCAAGCATTGCTGGAAAAACAATAGGCACAAATAGTTATTTTGAAATCCAAATGCTTTATTTTAATGCAGGAACTGTTATGCCAGGAACTGTTGACGTTTGGGGCGCACAAATTGAGGCCGGACCAACAGCAACTCAGTTCACAACTGCTTCTGGTTCTATCGGTGGTGAGTTGGCTCTGTGTCAGAGGTACTACTACCAACAAGGTCTCCAAACTTACGACATAACACTTGGGGTTGGCAGCATAATGTCATCAACATCCGCTGCGTTCTTGTGGAACTTTCCTGTAATAATGCGTGCGCAACCTTCTATTTCTTCCAATAACGCATCATTGGCTTTTTACTTAAAATCTGCTGCGGTAAGTTTGACATACGCAAATACACTTGGAACTTGGAACGCTTCAACCTCGTCGGCACAAGGTTTTTTTACAACCACAGGTTTAACAGCAGGACAAGCCTGTTATGTCAATGTTGGTTCTCCTGGATTTGTTAGCGCAAGCGCGGAGTTGTAATGACATACGAAATAATCACACAAGACAACAGAACAATAATTAAGCGCACAGACGCAGATGGCACAATTTGGTACATCCCAACAGACCCTGCCAACTCCGATTACCAAGCCTACCTAGCAAGTCAGACAGACCAATGAACTGTATCCACTGCTCCCAATCAATCGTAGAACTATCTCAGGGTGAATGGTTCCACGAAACAGAAGGCTACACACGAACCTGCCCTCAGACTTTCGCAGAACCTACTAACTAAGGAACGTTCATGCTCGGTGGTAACTACATTGGACAGGCTTACCTTGCCCAGGGTTACGCTGGTAGTACCGTTACAAACGGCACAGGAAGCGTTAGCGCAAGTTTCTCGGCTAGCGCTACTGGGTCTGTATTTCTTCCTGCGACTGGAAACGTATCTGGTACGTTCAGCGCAAGTGCCACAGGTGATGCAAGGCTCTATGCGACTGGTTCTCTAACAGGTTCGTTCTCTGCTTCTGCCACCGGCTCAGCGTTTTTACCAGCAAGCGGAAGTCTTAGCGGTACGTTCACGGCTTCGGCTAGTGGTGTCGGCGCACTTTACGGTAACGGCGCACTGTCAGGTTCATTCTCTGCTTCAGGCGCAGGGTCAGCCTTTGAGCCTGGTACTGGACAACTTGTTGCTACGTTTAATGGTTCGGCGACTGGAACTGCCTTCGAGCCAGCCAACGGTTCGCTCACATCAGACTTCTCGGCTTCGGGTACTGCCTCAACATTCATTCCTGGAACTGGCTCACTATCGGGTACGTTTTCAGGTAGCGCCACAGGAAACGCAGCACTTTACGCTGTTGGTAATTTGTCGGGCTTGTTTTCCGCAAACGCAACCGCAAGTGTATTCCTACCGGCACAGGGTTCAGGCTCGTACAACTTCTCGGCAAGTGGAACCGGCTCGGCGTTCTTGTCAGCCAAAGGTGCGCTCAGTTCTGACTTTTTAACAAGCGGAACTGGAACGGCATTCGAACCGGCAACAGGAAGTTTGATAGCAAATTACGTATCAACAGCAAACGGTACTGCTGCTCTTTATGCAATAGGAAATGTATCTGGCGCATTTAACACAAACGCTAGCGGTTCTGTTGCTTTGTACGGAACCGGTGCATCCACAGCAACGTTCTCTGCTTCGGGAACAGGAACTGGTGCTTTGTATGGACACGGCGCATTGTCAGGTTCGTTCTCTGCCTCTGCAACAGGGTCGGCTTTTGAGGTAAGTACGGCGCAATTAGTTGCAACGTTCGCTGCAAATGGTACAGCGACACTTATTCTCAACGCTTCGGGTGCGCTTAGTGCTTTGTTCTCCGGCAACGGAACTGGTCTAAAGATTTTTGTTGGTTCAGGAAACGTCAACGGAACATTCTCATCAACTGGAACTGGTTATCCGTTCTTGCCAAGTCAAGGCAACTTAACAAGCACGTTCAACGCAACCGCAACCGGAACTTCATACATTCCTGCTGTCGGAGCCAACGTTGCCTCGTTTTCCGCTAACGCGGTTGGAGCAGCGTTTGAAGTTGGATTTGGAAACCTCAGTGGGTCGTTCTTGTCAGAGGCATCTGCAACGACGTACATACCGGGTCGTGGACAAGTTTCGGCGGAGTTTTTTGCAAACGCGACCGCTACAACGTACCTTCCGGGGCATGGAATTGTGTCGGTGGACTTCACCACCAGAGCAACGGCAACAGCCTTTATACCGGCTTCTGGAACCCTCTCAGGTCAATTCGTCACAATCGCCACCGGAACAGTCATTTATCCGCACCATCCGGGAACTGTTACCGGTGATTTCATAACTGCTAGTGTCCGAGGCGCGTTTAAGGTAGCCTCTGTAACAGGAGATTTTGAAACTGCCAAGGTGCGTGGAAAAGTCAAGATACTGGTCGAGGATTAAATGGGTTACAACATTATTGAAGGCAGCACAATTCGCTTTTACACTTCACAGCCTTTTACGTCTATCGACGGAACAATCGTTGACCCTGACGTGGTGACATTTTCGTATGAGATTCAAGGTCAAACACCAGTTACTTACACATACACACAAGGTTCAGGCGACCCAACCAATACCATTGTGAACACTGACGTTGGTTACTACCAAGCAGACATTCAAACTGCTGGGAATGCTGGTACGTGGACTTGGCAATGGTCAGGACAGCCAAACAGTTCAGGCGACGACCCGACCAACACATCAGTCGTTACTGAAGGAACAGTCATAGTTTCCGTTGCTTCCGTCGCGTAATACACCACGCATACACACGTTATACACATAACTATTGCCTTTTGCGCGGTCATTTGTTACAATCCTTCATGGAGGTAGTAAAGGAGACTTATGGCTAAAGTAGATTTGTCTGAGTTTTATGAGGACAATAAAAAGAAATGCATTGTTGGTAGAGCAATCGCCAATTTGATACCAGAAGATACTGAGAAGATTCAAGCAGCATTTGTTGAAGAAGAAATAACCAACACTTCAATCAACAAGTTTTTGTCTGCTCGTGGTGTAAAAATAAGCACCGATTCTGTTCGCAATCACCGTTATTCGCGGTGCGGATGTAATGGCTGACCTTTCCGAGTTTGAGCGCAAGCAAAGGCACAAAGAAACGCATCCGTCAGGATGGGAACCGAGCCTTTCTTGGAACGGAAAAGACGGCACAATAACTGCTCAATTAGATAATGAACCTGACGAGGGAGTATGGGCGCAACTAATTGAAGACTGGGGATTAGACCCAGCGCGCACGATGGTCGTTGACGGCTCGTTGCAGATACGCGCGTGGGACAGTTCTCGCAACGGCGAAGTAGTGCGCATGAAGTATTACCGCGCCACTATTAAACCACGAGACATTGTTGTTGACCGCGCTGACATTGACAAACTTTGCAAAATGGTGGAGAAGAAAAAGCCTTCAAAACCTGTTGTTGAAAACGGCAATTCTTCATTCTTGGTTCTTCTATCTGACTGGCAATTAGGGAAGTCAGAAAACGGTGGAACAGAGGCAACAACGAAACGGATTATTGACGCAATTGACAAAGCCGTTTATCGATACAAACAATTGCAAAGGTACAGTTCCGCTCCTTCTGAAGTGTACATAATCGGACTCGGTGACTTGGTTGAAGGGTGTGATGGTTTCTATTCCATGCAAACCTTCCAAGCAGATTTGACTGACCGCGAGCAAGACCGATTAGCGCGTCGCCTCATTCTTTACGCGATTGACGCGTTCGTTGACTTAGGGGCAAAAATTGTTGCTATGGGAGTTCCCGGTAATCACGGAGAGAACCGCAAGAATGGCAAAGCCTTTACTGACTGGTTGGATAACCGCGACTTCGCTGCTTTCGAAACAGTCGCTGAAATTATCGCTGCTAATCCTGCTCGGTACAAAAACGTCAGCATCCCAGTGAACGCCATCAACGCCGACGACCTGACAATGACATTTGACTTATCAGGCATTCCTGTCTCGTTTGCGCACGGTCATCAGTTCCGTAGCGGTACCAATTCACAGGCAAAAATGGAGACTTGGTGGAAGGGTCAGGCGCTCGGCAGAACGCAGGTCGCAGACGCAGAGATTCTTTGCTGTGGTCACTTTCACCACCTAGTCATCTCTGAGGGAACAGGTCGTACCGTTCTCCAAGTGCCGGCTATGGACGGCGGAAGCAAGTGGTACACCTCGACCTCTGGTTCAAGTTCCCCTGCTGGAATGGTGACCATGTGCGTTGGCGCAGGAATAGGCATTCGTGGCTGGTCTGACCTGTTAATCTTGTAATAGCCAAATTACCGACACTCGAAATTTGCGCTCAGGAATCCTCAAACAGTCGTGAGATTGGTTGGGGGTTTTTGTTTTTGCTAAGGTGGATAACCCTATGGAACTACTTTATAAATGCGGATTATGCGGAACACTTGTTTATTTACACAAAGGTGAAATGAGCAGGATACAATTCAATAAAATGCCTACGTTGGTGTTAGAAGCAAACAATCATCATTGTCCTAGAAGGGAACAAGCAGCATGAACAACATGGATAGAAACATTTGTCGTACCGCAGTGCCAGCGATTATTGGCGCAATCGGCGCTTGGGTAACTAAAGAGTGGATGACTTTGCCTGCGAATGATTTAATGTATCTAACACCGCTCGCGACTACCGGCTATTACATAGCAATTCGTTTTCTTGAGGAGAAGTATCCGAAGGCTTCATGGCTACTTGGTTGCCTACCAGTAAAGGCTATGGATGAAAGTTCTACAAAGGCAGCAGTACCGTTTCCCATTGGTAACAAAAAAGCCAATCCTCCTACCTCCTAAACGCGTTATGAACAAACCAGCAGTAGGAGACATTGTTTTCGCACACTCAAACGGATTAATGGGAAGGGCAATCCGTTTAGGGGAGAGGCTACGGTGGAGGCGCGGTTCTAAATGGAATCACGTCGCCATCGTTAGCAGTGTGCATGACGACATTGTTTTCATTACACAAGCAGAGCCACGCGGAGTCACTAACGACAAACAATTGCACACGGTTGGCGAATACATACTTATCACGCCACCAGCGAACATCTCTAAAACAAACATGGTGAAGTTTGCTACGGAGCAAGTTGGCAAACCGTATTCGTTCCTGTCTATCGCTTCAATCGTGCTGGACATTTTGAGTCCGAATTGGTTTCCTGCTTTCCGTCGCCACAGCACATGGATTTGTTCCTCGCTCGTTGGTGAATCTCTGCGGTTCGGAGGATACCTCCACGAATGGGATGACATTTATACAGTCACGCCAAGCCAGTTGTACGAAGCGATTTGCAACGACTGGAAATAGTGCTATTCTAAAAAAGACTTCATCAGTCCACACGTAGCATTTTCCATCTGCTACCTCCCAAGACCGTCCGGTTGCTGGTACCTCATTCCAGTGACCGGGCGGTTTTCCTTTATTTGCTCGGGTTTTAGAGCCTTAAAAATAATTCCAAAAAAGACTTGACCGGAACGCGGTCATTGTGATAAGGTTGTTTTCGTGGCGGTGAAGTGAAGTAACTGTCTCAGGAGGAAGTGAAGATGAAGGCTCAACTCAATCAAGTTGAAGTTGTTGAATTTTTTGGTTCAGAGATTGAAGACGGTGGAAAATGGGGAATGATTTGCAACTTGCACCACGAAATGTTTCAAGATACCAACAAGCGTCGCTTGATGACTTTCAAGAAGCACTCGGAGATTTGGTGCATGGGTTGTCAAGATGACAGTAACTTTTGTTACACCTGTGAAATTAGTGTTCCTGATTTCTACTTTGTTGATGGTGTTTGGACAAGTCATGTTGGTCACGTATTCGGAAAGGGGAACAACTAATGTCAACGATTACAGCACGGAAGACTTCGCGTGACGAAGTTGAATTTTGGGAATTGATTGATGTCAATGGGAATGCTTACAGCGAACTTCGCAGTATCAACGATGTTGTTGCTTACGCGATGGCTTGGGGTTTCCAGTTGTCTTTCGAGAAGGGGAGTCGCATCTAATGAGGGAAATGGCTTTCTTTTTAATTGGAATGATGGAAGGTGCGTGGTTTGTCTACGCATGGGCTAAGGGAGCATTTGATGAGTAAGGGAAAAGAATGTAGATGTGGGAAGCGCATAGTTCCGCTCGACGGCGCTTGGGCTCACACTTCAACGGCTATCAAAGATTCAGGTCACTGTTTAGATGGTCACTTGGCTCAACCAAAGGAGGAGAATGATGAATCTTGAATTCAAAATCAGGCACTGGAATACAGAACGATGGCGCGGTGCTTACGTCAATGTTTGGCATGAGAACTTAGTCATCTGTTCAGTGATAACTCCGGCAATTGTGGACGACTTCTACAATCAATACGTAGATGTCTACGAGAGCCTTGATGGAACCACCAAGCGTATCGGCGAATGGAATCACCAATACGAGTCTGTTGACCAAGCAATAGCAGACTTCAAAGAGTTCAGTTTGGATTACATAAAAGTGATGGGAGAACAAAATGCGCTTGGAATTATCTAGAGAAGAGATTTGGATAATCGGGGAAGCATTGACTGAATGTCAATACGCTGCAACTGATGAAAATGATTTTGATTCAGCGAGTGAATACAGAAGGCTCGCGATGAGAATGAGGATGTATCTAGGTTACAGAAAGGAGGAAAGTGAAAACACATTTGTACGAGTTAAAGAACCTCGAGTTAAAAGGGAAGTTAGACGCGTACCTAAAGAAAGCGAGGAAAGACGGGATGTCTTACCGAACAATAGCAAGTGAATTATCCAATTACGGAACTTCCGTAGGTCGCACAGCCGTTCAAGACTGGTGCGAGAAATTAGAAATTAAATAGGAGATAGAGATGGCAAGATTTAATCTTGATGACTACATAGATGTGAATGAAAGAATTCAATTGTTTTACGAAAAATATCCAGCAGGGAGAATCTACTCTGACTTGATTAACGTATCGCACGAACACGAAGGGCAGAAGCAAACGCAATTCATTGTCAAGGCTTATCTGTATGATGGCGACCAACTATTAGCGACCGGATTAGCGGAGGAATCATTCTCAACTAATGGCGCGAACGTAACTAGTCCGTTGGAAAATGCAGAAACGTCAGCAATAGGTAGAGCGTGTCAAAACTTAGGCATGAAAGTTATGCGCAATGGCAAGCCAGAACCGCGAGCATCACGTCAAGAGATGGAGAAAGTGCAACGCGGAACTAACGTTCAGCAACTTACACCTCAACAAATAATCCTTAAAGAAACTTTGACTGCATGGAGTAACGACCCAGTAGAGCGAAGGAACTTTATGGAGATGGTTCTAGACCGTCAAGTGCTCGGCTATCACGACGTACTCAATGAAGAAGTTGATGAAGTGTTAAAAGCATTAGCAGTCTCGGAGAAAAAATGAACCACGAAATAATTGAAGTGGTTATGCCACCGGAATTGTTAGCGGACATTCGTGACGGTGCGAGAGCGGAGAACATGACACAACAAGGATTTATCAGAAAAGCAGTAATGGAGTACCTAAACAAGGAGAGAGAAAATGAGCAGTAACATCACAATTATTGGCAACCTAACACGCGACCCGGAACTTACGTTTCTAAACAACGGTTCTCCTAGCGTGAAGTTAGGCGTGGCAGTGAACAAGCGTTGGCAGAATCGCAAGACTCAGGAGTGGGAAGAAAAGACCTCATTCTTCAACGTGGTTTGCTATGGGAAATTGGCGGACAACGTCTCTACTTCCCTACCGAAAGGCACACGCGTTGTTGTCAGTGGAAGGCTAGAGCAACGTGATTGGCTAACAGAATCAGGGGAAAAGCGTTCAGTAATTGAAATCATTGCTGACGACATTGGCGCCAGCCTTAACTCTGCACACGTTAGTATTACTCGTAACGCTGCCAGCGTCACAGCCGGAGCGTCAGAGGAGTACGCGTTTTAATGCCAGAAGAAACTTACAGTCCAATTGTCGAAGCAATACTTAGTGCTTTGTTAGTTCGTCGCGGTGAAGCAGAAATCACTGCCGATGAAGCAAAGAACCTATTTGGTGGAGACAAAAAGACAACGCTCAATGACCTGAACAAATCACAGTTAATTCAAGTATGCCTTCTCGAGGCGTATGCGATTATCGAAGACATGATTGCAGAACAGGCAAAAGATAAAGTAACTTCAATCAACAGGGCAACAAAACGCGCTAAAAAGTAACGCGTGGAGTTACAGGAATGGCGCAAGCAAGCGTCTTGTCGGGAACTTGAAAAGAGAGACTTCTATGCTCACGAGCAAGGAGAGCGCTCACCAATCCCGGAGTTCGTAATCAATGCTTGCGCCTCCTGTCCTGTCAAAGCACCATGCCTTCAATACGCCTTGACTTATGAGGATTATGGGTACTGGGGAGGAACTACGGCAAGGGAGCGTCGGGAGATGCGCCTCAAAGCCAAGGTTCACATTCGTCGACTTGATGTAAGGTTGCCGGCTCATGGAGATTCAGATGGAGAATGATGGCTATAAATGTTCAGAACTATGTGTGGACGCTTGATTTGAAGCCAAGCGTGAAGTACGTGGCGATTGCCCTAGCAGACCACGCGCACGTCACAGGAGAAGAGGCACGACCCTCTCAGGAATACCTAGCAGCGAAGACCGGATTCGGCGTTCGGCACGTTCGCACCTGCCTAAAGGAACTGCTCGACCTCGGTGTAATCCGCATTGAAAGACCAGCGCGTAACGGTCGTTGCACAGTGTACGCATTCAACCCTCCACCGGAAGGATTTGGGCGGGCATCTACGTCATCTGGGAGGGCGGATACGACCAACTGGGCGGTCGTACACGACCCCTTAATCAATAAGAACCGTAATGATAACCAAAGAGAACCAGTTGCATCAGAATTAGTAGCGAAAGAAGCATTGGCGAACATCAGGGCAACGCTTCGCTCGCCTCGTAAGTTCTGATGGCGTATTCTGTGGGGCATGTCAAAAGAATTTCATTCTTTCCCACAACAAGATTCACCAGACCCCGACCTACCGGAGATGGTAGAGATACTCGCCGAACTTCAAGAGACCGACCGTTCAATTTATTGGCGTCGCTCTTGGAACGAATTAACAGTTATACCTTCTCCTAATAAAAGACTGCTCCACGAAATAGAAGATTACTTTGAAGAATTCCGCGTATTGCTCCCCGGCGTTTGTGACGGTTGCGGAATGTGGGTCGTCAGAAGATTTGAATCGTACTGGGGAGCGCACCCTCATTTTTGCAAACGGTGTGTTTCACAAGCGGTACAGATTTTTAACAAAACTGACAGATGGCCAGACGCAGAAATCCCTGCTGGGTTGCCGGAGGGATTATGAAACGTTCTCGAATCAACTCAATGTCAAAGAAACGCAAAGAACAATTAGTAGAGCGTTCCGAAACGCGACTAAAAGTATTTGAGCGTTCATCACGTTGCGAAGCCGGAATAGAACCAATGTGTTCATACCACGCAACAGACGTTCACGAAATTAAAACACGCGCGCGCGGTGGCAGTATCACCGACGTTGAAAATTGTTTAGCACTATGTAGGAATTGCCATCGCTACATAACAGACAATCCTGCTTGGTCTTTAGAGCATGGTTTCGTAGTTCACGCATGGGCAGGGGAACCAGAGATGCTCGCAGCATCACGCGCACGACACCAGTGGCGTTATGGAATGTTTGATTCGCTCCCCTATGACGAAACAATTTAGTTTGTTGTCAGGGGAACAGTTAGCAAAGTTAGAATTGGAAAAAGATTTCCAACAACGCGTCGTTCAATTCGCACGCCTGAATGGATGGAAGGTGTATGCCGTTCCTGATTCACGCAGAGCAACACTCGCTGGTTATCCCGACCTAACAATGTGGCATCCGAAGCAAGGAAGAATCTTGTGGGCAGAGTTGAAGCGCGAGAAAGGAAAGACCTCACCGGCGCAAGATGAGGTCATCGAGGAACTCAGAAAAAGTGGGGCAGAGGTTCATGTTTGGAGACCCTCAGACTGGGATGTTCTCGCAAATCATCTGGTGAGGAACCTTAAAAAAAATTAGTAAAAAAGACTTGACCGGCACGCGGTCAGGTGATAAGGTAGTTCACGTAGGAATGAAGCGCAGTAATTCTTACAGGAGGATTTACCGATGGAAAATGTTTCAGTACTTAGTGAAGTTGCAGTACCGAAGGCTCGTATCAACGGATTCAACATTTGGGATTTGCGTCACCTTGACCGCAAGGCTGGTTGGCACGTCGTTTGTCAGAACGAAGAACACTCATTCTTTGTAGAGTTCCACCGTCTTGATGATGCGAAAGATTTTGCTAAGAAGAATGCTGTATGCCTCGATTGTGTTGCTGTGAAGCGTGAGAATGAGCGTCAGTACGAAATTCGCAAGTGCGTACGTCACATTGAAGCAAGCATTAATTACCTTGACAATGCCAAGTTCATTTGGCTCAACGGAAGCAACTATTCAACGACCGCGCCTCATGGTGGTGCTAAGGAAGTCACCTTGGGTTTTGGAATTGAAGGTCAGCGTAACTACGACTTCTTCGGCGCTAGGACATCTGGTGAAGTTCGCATTGAACTTGCTTCTGACGGAATGCCTGTCATAACTTACGCAAAGCAGATTTGGGTTGACGGAAATCGCGAGTTTAAGACTTGGACTGACCGCGCTGAATTCGAAGCGGAATTGATGTCTGAACTTGAACCGAAGGAAGAAGAATTCACTAACGACGTTCGTACTTCAATTCAAAGCGAAATGGACAAATTGTTCGAACTCGGTTTGAGTGTTGACGAAATTCACGAACTCGTTGCTCGCCAGCAAGAACTTCGTTTCTCAAAGGTTGGTGCGTAATGAGTTTTACTTACTACGAATACGCCGACCTCACCTACGTTGAGCAGAGAGGCGTTCTTACTTACCAGAAGTCTGACTTTTCAGAAGCGGAAGTTGAGGGTTGGTTTCACGTTCACCCGATTAGCCGTCAGGTCGTTGCTCGGAAGCCAATGGGTTCACGCAAGTGGCACGTTTGCAATGAGCCGGATGTTGTGAAGTTCATGATTCGAGTTGAGGAGGAGGCATGATGAAGAATCACCAAACTTGGCAAGAAGTATCGCGAGGCGTTGATAAAAATAATTTGCCTTGGTGTTTGGGCAATTACATCTTTGACCTTTCGAAAGATGAAGTTCGTCTTGGCTTGGTTGACGCTTGGACTTTCCCCGAATGGCCGAATCGTGCAGCAGACAATGTGACTTGGGTCGCGATGTTTAATCACGGTTTCGACGAGCAAGAGGGTTATCTTGATGATGACGGCAATGTTCAGGCTTGGGATAATTTGCCAGAAGTCATAACTCTGTTTCGCGGTGCGCACAAAGACTATGTTGAAGGTCTATCTTGGACTTCCAGTTTGGAGCGTGCAGAATGGTTCGCGAACCGATTGGGTCAAGAAGACATGGCTGTCTACAAAATCACTATTCCGCGAGAACTGGTGTTGGCAAAGTTCGATAATCGTGGCGAACATGAATTCGTTGTCGAAGTCACTCGTTTGTTAGAAGACGACATCGAGTTGCTTGAAAATTACACAATAAAAAAAATAGATGTGAGCGATTACTTCTATGACATCTTGGAGAAGAAATAATGACATACGACCAATTAGTGCAAAATGTTTATAACTGTCGCAACAGATGGTTCGCTGCGATTGAAGCAGAGGAAAAGTTAGCGATTGTTTGGACTGACATTTTTGACTTCCGAAAAGCGTCTGACGAATTGAAGGTCGCCAAGCGTGAATACGCCGACGCCAGAAAAGCGCTCAGGGAGTACAAAGTTGCCAAAAAAGGCTCACGAAGTTCAGGGATTTTGGCGAAATGACCTCATACCTTCCTGAAACCGCAAAACAAGCGCTTGAAGCGTATTGGGGGGCGTTGGCTCATGCCCGACGGTTAAAGGCTGAAAATGGGCTTTCAGAGGTCGGTTCAGGCGCTCAGAGGCGTGCCGACTGGTTCTTGGGGAACGCTCTCGAAGTCATGGCGTTCGAAACCGAAGAATTACTCGCTTTGGAAGAAATTTATAAAAATTAGTAAAAAAGACTTGACCGCGCGCCGGTCATCTGATAAGTTGATTTACGTGGTGGTGAAGTCCAGTAACCGCCTCAGGAGGAATTACCGATGGAAAAAGTTACCTTGCGTCAAGAAGTTTCAGGAAGCAACAAGAAGTGGGTTATTTACAAAGCCGGCACTTGCACAGTTCTTGCAACTCCATTTTATTTTTGGACTCTTGCAATGTCTTACTGCTTGGACATGAACTACGAAGTTGTAGAAACTCTTAATGCAGAGGAGGTGCTGTAATGAGTTTGAACTGGGAACTCGAATTAGGCAATAATCGCGAATACGCTCTTGCCTCAGGTCACGACCGAAATGGTCTTGCGGTTTCAATTTTGAAATTCAAAGACGGAAAATTTCACGCTTTCACTTACGGTCCACGTCAATCAGCAGGAGTTTTCGATTCAATGATTGAAGGAATGAAGGCTTTTGGTTTTACGACGGAGGTGGAATGATGGCTATCAACATCGCTCTAAGTGAATCAGAGGCATTTATTCTTAGTCAATTCCTTCGCAAAGAAGGTTGGCGAAATGTTAACGCCGACTGGAAACTCAACCAAATAAAAGACCAAGTTGAGCAAAAGTTATTCGAATCATGTCCTGAACTAAAAGAAACGGAAGGTGTGTGATGAAGAGGCATTACCAAACAATTGAAGACATCAAGTATCACAACGTTGAAACTGGTCATTACTTTTTCAGCGAAGGCGCTATGCAATTTTTTGATTCTCGCGTAGCACCGACGTTGTACGGAAAAGACCGAAACATTTTCATAACGAGCGAGAAGTTCGATGATGACACCGAAAGAATGTATACGGTGCGCTGTATTGATGAAGACGGTCAGATTCAAGACTTGAGTGAGTTTCAACAATTCAAGTATTTAAAAACCGCAAAAAAGTTTATAAACAAAATTACCGAAAAGGAGGAAGTAAATGCGTGAACCAGCAGGGAATTGCAAGCACTGTGATGAGCCAATCTCGTTAGAACCGCTTTCTGGTCTCTACATACATAGCGAAGATGGTAACGAGCGTTGTTGGGATTATTCAAGAATAAATTGGCATGAAAAAAATGAAGCAACATTTAGGGAGGAAGAATAATGAGTTGCTCACTAAAAGAAAATCACGACAAGATGAAGGCATGCGGAGGACAATCTTGTTTTCAATGTGGCGAAAGATTACAGAAATGTTCTCATTACATTCACAGTTCAATGTTTAGAAGTGGTCTTGAAGCGAGTTGGAAGTTCTGTCCTGTGTGTGGAGAAACATTATGAACACGTTATGGGACTTCATTGACATTAATGTTGACAAAAACGCAAGTATTCAACAGCGTTTTGAAGCGTTCCACAAAGCAAATCCGCGCGTGTACCAAGAGTTGTATAAACTTGCTTCACTGATGAAGGGCAAAGGTCACAAGCGTATTGGTATGCAGATGCTTATTGAGAAATTGCGATGGGAGTGGTATGAGACGACTACGAATACAGACGGATTCAAAATAAATAATGACTATGCAGCGCACTATTCGCGCTTGCTTATGAAAGAGAAGCCGGAACTAGCAGGATTGTTTTCTGTTAGACCGATTCAACAAGACAGCACGACCGAGACTCGCAGTCAAAGACTCTCGCAAGTGGAAACCGCGGACATCGGAGACTTTTGAGTAAATACCTTTTCGCACTTATTATTGCATTAACAGTAATTAGTTCAATTCCAGCGGATGCGAACGTCAAAGAAGTTCAACCGGTAAAGAAAATTGTTCCGGTGAAGATGATTAGAGACATTCCAGCAGACCCAGTGATTGCACCAGATGTTATGGCGAAGTGGGAAAGGGTTGCTCAATGTGAAACCGGAAGCAACTGGCACATGAGAGGAACAATCTATTCAGGTGGATTAGGCATCTTGGAAGTGAATTGGATGAAGTACGGAGGATGGGTTTATGGCGCGGAATACGCAGCGAGCAAATCCGCTCAGGTGTTTATAGCAATTAAGATTCAAGCGTTAAATGGTTTTGCAAGTTATGTACCAGACCAAAATGGTTGTGGTCACGGATGGTAAGGGAGATACCAATGAATGAATTTGAAAATGTATTACAAGAGATGAAAGAACTGCACGACAAGAAACGTTCAGATTATGGTCGCAAAGAAGACCCATTCGCCAATGTGCGCGCCAGTGAAGACTTTGGCGTTGAAGGTTGGGTCGGTGCAATGATTCGTGCTAATGACAAAATGCGCAGACTTCAAGCAGCAGCAAAAGGAAGCACATTACGCAATGAAGGTGTTGAAGATTCACTAATCGACATGGCAATTTATTCTGTAATTGCTTTGACAATGTACCGAGAGGGTCAACGTCGTGATGAAATAGTTCGCCAAGCAGAAAGTCATCAAGGGAGATAATGATGGAGAATCCAGAAAACTTAAAGTGTGAAGTAATTGCAAACGTCAGTGAGATGTCGCATCGCGAGTGGTTAGACCTCCGTAGCACTGGAATTGGTGGGAGCGACACCGCAGCAATCTACGGAGAATCAAGTTACACATCGCCTTACACACTTTGGGCGCAGAAGTCCGGTCGTGAAAAGCGTGAGGTCGTAACCAATGAAGCAATGGAATGGGGCAATTTGCTCGAAGGAGTCGTTGCCAATAAGTTCGCAAAAGAATACAATTATTCCGTAGTCGAATGGCCAGTGATGCTTAAAAGCAAGAAAAACGCTTTTATGCTCGCGAACCTTGACTTCCTTATCGTTGAAGCAAGCAAAGAGTTTCCTGCTGGAAAAGTAACTCGCCATGACAGTCTTGAACCGCCAACAGGCATAAATGCAATTCTTGAAATCAAAACAACAGGAATCGTTGGTCGTGGTTCTGCTCACCTTTGGGAAGACAATCACATTCCGCGCGCCTACGAACTACAAGGCTTGCACTACGCAACAGTCACCGGAATTGAGCAAGTGGTGTTCGCAGCGCTCGTAGCCAATGAAGGCTTGGTTGTGCGTGGTCGTTTGTATGACGAATCAGAAATGCTGCAATGTGAAATAACGGAAGCAATCTTTTGGAGCAGTGTCAAAAGTGGCATTCCACCGGAACTTGATGGAAGTGAAAGCACCTCTGAGAGCATTCGCAAAATGTTTCCAAAGTCAAAAGAAGGAACAGTTGTTGAAGCAGATGAGTACATCCTCGAAACCTATTATCAATACATTGATGAGAAAAGAATCCTCGACATGCAGGAAGAAAAGGTTAAAGAACTGCGCTCGACACTCGAAATGGCAATAGGTGAAGGTGAAGTGCTGGAATACAATGGGAAACCATTACTCACCTATAAGAGCAACAAAGACAGCATGGCGTTCGACGTTAAATCTTTTGAAGTTGCTTATCCTGAGATGTATGAGCAATTCCTTATGCCTCGCAAGGGAGCAAGAGTTATGAGGGTCAAGAAGGTATAAGATTGCGACATGACCGTTGTCGTGGCACTTACTACCCAATCAGGCTCTTACATGGGCGCTGACTCTATCTCTGTGGATGATGACGGTCTATACACAATTAGCAATACTCCTAAAGTGAAACAAATTGGTGACTTGCTTGTTGGATTCGCCGGTTCTTGGCGTGGCGGATACTTGGCGATGAAGTCTCTTGAACGTCTCGCTAATCCAAGTGTTGAGCAATTCGTGAATCAATACCCTAATGACGAAAAAGGCTGGTCTCTGCTGGTTATTGAGAAGGGCAAAATCTATGAAATCGACGATGATAAGTCCGTCACGGAAATCAAGGGAGACAAAGACGGTGCTTATGGCGCTATCGGTAGTGGTACTGCTGTTGCTCTCGGCGCTCTTTACACCGACCACATTGACAAAGCCAGTATCCTCAACGCACTCAAAGCAACGCAAGCACATTTCTCCAATGTCCGCGAACCGTTCACTATGATAGAAATAAGCATCTAAACAAAGGCAGGGGAAATGTCATTATCGGCAAAGTCAATAAAAATAGACAGCGCAATTCCGCACCCAAAGAATGTTCGACAAGGTGATGTGGGCGCAATCATGGAAAGCCTTACGCTTCACGGTCAATACAGACCAATAGTCGTGCAGAAGTCAACAGGATTCATTCTTGCTGGTAACCACACATGGAAAGCAGCGAAACAACTCGGATGGAAAGAGATTTCCGTCACAGAGATTGACGTTGATGATGAGCAAGCGTCTCGTATCCTTCTCGTCGACAACCGCGCCAACGACCTCGCTACCTATGACGACAGCAGTCTGGCTGACCTTCTGAAG
>Ga0208746_1000325_pt1 | contig 17422 bp, 19 predicted proteins | sample CryBogCBH15Jun09_FD_184623 | JGI IMG/M metagenome (GOLD analysis project Ga0208746, IMG submission 184623) | Freshwater microbial communities from Crystal Bog, Wisconsin, USA - CBH15Jun09 (SPAdes) | ecosystem: Environmental > Aquatic > Freshwater > Lake | place: Crystal Bog, Wisconsin, USA... | reverse complement strand
GTCTACAGGTGGATGGCGCGGGACGCTGAATTTGCGTCATTATGTGCGCGCGCACGCGAAGCGCTGGCTGACTACGAGTTCTATCGGGCGAAAAAACTTGCAGACGATTGCACCGAGGAAAACGTCAATTCAGCTCGGGTCAAGCTTAATCATCTTCAGTGGCGCATCATGAAGGTGTCGCCGAGGACGTACGGCGATAAGACACAGACTGAGCTGACTGGCGCTAACGGCGGACCGATCAAGGTCGAGACAAGCGTACTTGATGTTAGTACGCTCGATGTCGAAGAGCTTGAAGCGCTCGAAAAGGCCCTGACGGCAACGATCAAGAAGTGAGGTTTATATGATTGAAATCGGGCCGAATCTTACCGAACTTCTAGGCGGAATACTTGCCACTATCATTGTCTGTTTTGCAATATGGCGTATCACTAAGTAATGGGCAAAATTCAGCTGCCAAACAAGGTTGACGTGCAGGGAACTCTCGACGCCATTGAAAAGCGTCTGTGTGAGAGTTCCCTGCACGAGTTCATCAAGCGGGCTTGGCACGTAGTCGAGCCCGGTCAAAAGTTTATTGATAACTGGCACATTCCGTTCATTACCGAGCATCTTGAAGCGATCACAGACAATCATGTACTTGAAGGGGGGTCTCCTTATAACCGGCTCTTAATCAACGTGCCGCCCGGCTTTTCAAAAAGTATTATCTTGAATGTCTTCTGGCCTGCATGGGAGTGGGGACCGTGCAATCAGCCGCATCATCGCTACATTTGCGCAGCGCACCAACAGGGCCTCGCCATCCGCGACTCGACCAAGATGCGGCGCCTCATTACGAGCGACTGGTATCAAAAGCACTGGGGTGACCGCGTTCAGTTGACCGGCGATCAGAACGCCAAGACCAAGTTCGAGAACACGGCCACCGGCTTTCGGGAGGCCATTGCCGCAGGAAGCATAACCGGGAGCAGAGGGACGCGCGTACTCGTTGACGATCCTAATTCGGTTGAAGGCGCTAATTCGGATGCCATGCGCGCTTCAACGAATGAGTGGTTCACCGAAGCGGTTCCGACTCGTCTCAATGATCCTAAGCAGTCGGCCATCGTCGTCATTATGCAGCGCCTGCACGAGGAGGACGTGTCGGGCGTGATCCTAGAGCGCAAGGGCTTCCGTGGCACCTATGACCATATCTGTTTGCCCATGCGGTATGAGAAGTGGCGCGATGGACAAAAAACATGGCTTGGCTATGACGATCCTCGCACTGAAGAGGGTGAGCTTCTTTTCCCGGACCGATTCCCTATCGAGGTCGTTGACGATCTAGAGGGAAAGCTCGGACCCTACGCGACAGCCGGTCAGCACCAGCAGGCGCCTACGCCACGGGGCGGCGGTGTCATCAAGGATGCTTGGTGGCAACCTTGGGAAGCTGAAGAGTTTCCCGATCTCGATTATATCGTCGCCAGTCTCGACACGGCTTATTCGACAAAGGCGGACGAACGGGGCGACTACAGCGCCATGACTATTTGGGGCGTCTTCTCCGGCGACCCTAAAACTCGCTCGACACGAGTTGTTGATCGGTACGGCAAAAAAGTGGAGGACGGCGTTACCGTGCCGTATTCCGACGATCTCGACGCTGTGCCCAAGATCATTTTGATGTATGCGTGGGCCGAGCGTCTCGACCTTCACGAGCTGGTAACTAAGGTCAACAAAGATTGCAAAAAGCATAAGGTTGACAAGATTCTTGTTGAAAACAAGGCCGCAGGGCATTCGGTTGCGCAAGAGCTTAGGCGTTTGTTTTCACAAGAGGATTACTTCGTTCAGCTTTATGATCCGAAGTCTATCGACAAGCTGGGCCGGTTGTATTCGGTGCAGCATATCTTTTCTGAGGGAATGGTTCACGCGCCTGATAAAGAGTGGGCCGAGCAGGTCATTCGACAAGTGGCGACCTTCCCGCGCGGCAAGCATGATGACTTATGTCTTGTTGGCGATACCCTCATCTCAATGGGTGATGGATCGACCAAATCACTTCAAGATGTGGTTATAGGCGATTCTGTCATGACACCAAACGGTGCACAGCTCGTATCGGCTTCATCTTTTACAGGTGTAAAGCCGACATGGCGTTTAGAGTACAACGGGCGCGCGATAGAAGGGACAGCGAATCATCCGATCTTTGCCAACGGTGAATGGAAAGAGCTTGCATCATTGTGTCCATCTGATACATTGACATTGTGTCCAGCAAGTGAGGTTCAATCATGGGTTTCAAAAGCAAAAGCGAAATTGTTGTCGAAAGTATCATCTTCAACGGTCGCAAATACAATCGCTACCCAAATTCAAAAAATCCTGCCCATCGTAGGTATTTTGCTCGCGCCGGTGCGCGACTGCATCGCGACGTATGGGAGTTTTATAAAGGGCAAATTCCAGAGGGGTATCAAATCCATCATATTGATGAAGATACCGGCAATAACGACATTTCCAACCTTGAATGTCTGCCGCGCAGGGATCATCGAGCCAAACACCATGCCGATTACGTTGCCAGAGGTAGATCTGAGCAACAACTTGCTCATATGGCAAGAATCAACCATTTGGCAAAAGCTTGGCATAAAAGCGAAGAGGGCCGCGAATGGCATCGTCAAAACGCTTATGCTTCGCTTCACGGCCCAGATACCCCTAAGCCGTATAGCAAAAGCCATTACACCGGTGTTTGCGAATGGTGTGGCTCAGCTTTTGAGGCTAAAAGTCCTAAAAAACTTATGTGTTCAACACCTTGCGTCGAACAAAAATCAAAGTACTTGCGTGGTCGAAGCCGTTACATTCACCCGCACTATGCGGCCCGTTTACAATCTGACAGTTGAGGGAGAAGGCTGTTACTATGCTAACGGTATCTTGGTCCACAACTGTGACACCGTCAGCATGGCCTTACGGCATCTTCGCGATATTGGCCTATTGACTCGCAGCCAAGAGCGCTTGTCCGAGATTAATCAGGATAAACAGCATCGAGGCAAGCCGCCTGTGCCGTTGTACGGGGTTTAAGATGGCCGCGACGTATTATCTCAATCAATATACGAACGGCATGATCGGAACCGCTGTTCAAAGTCGAGAAGCGGCCGATCAAAAGGCTGTATGGGCAAGAGAGGCGGGGTTCACGCGAATCGCTCTGTTCGTCATCAAGCTTAAGAGGAAGAAGAAATGCCCGACATTATGTTGACCTTGATGCTAAGCATCGTGGTCATTTGGTGCGCACTGTTTATTTGGCTTGGCAATCAGTGAGGGGGAAAAGCATGAGCGTTCTTTGCGATAGCTGTAAGTTCTATCATGAACTGGACAGTAAAGAGAACTTCGGTCAATGCCGAAAGTATGCGCCCAAGCCTCATCCGGTTAATCGCGAAGAGATTGAGGAAAACTTGATCGCTGTTGTCTGGCCCGTTATTGGTGGTGATGAGTGGTGCGGTGAGTTTCAGCGTAAGTTTCAGGGGTGAGGGAAGATGGCTAAGCTCAGGTATTACAGCTTTTACGAACTTCGTAAACAGTCTAATCAAGAAAACACAGAATTTGATTCCATCGAAATGCCGGAGCCTATTCCGGGCATGTGGGAAAGAATCCTTGATCGTTTTTTTCCAAATCGACAGGTAGCGATTCAGAAGCTTAAAGAAGAAAACAATAATCTTCGATCAAAGCTTCTCGCCACTTTGCGCTCAGGTGAAGACGCAGGACGTATTGGATTGCAGCTTTATGAGGAAAATGAACATTACCGCAATAAAACTGCTCTCGATATGCTGGACGAAGAAGCCTTGGCAAGGCGGGATGCGGAACTCATTGATTTGCGTAACAAAAACAAAAGACTTGAGCGCGACTTGAGGGCTATGACTGAAATGTATAATAGGCTTAGCCAAGACGTTAACGAGTGGATTGTTAAGTTTGGGGAAGAAAAATGATTCCGGCGAATGCCACTGTCGACGTGGATCGTGAACCGTCCAAGGGTGTGCTTGGACACTTCAAGGTAGAGGTGTGGGGCCGAGAGCCCCACGACTATGTGCGCCGCTATTCTATCCAAGCAAAGTCTGATACTCTTGCGGCACAGGAGGCATTGAAACGCTTCTCTGACGAAATCGAACGGCTACTGGCCGACGAAAAGGACTGACCATGGCCGGCCTCTCGCCCCACAACATTCGTCTTGATCAGTTGGCCACGGTGCCGGAAGATGAAGACGTAGTGGTCGAGATGGCCGAAGATGGCGAAGACCTGCCTGAGTTTGACGATAGTGGCGCAATCATCAAGATCGAGCACGACGACGGCTCGGTCACGGTAAGCCTCGACGGTAAGCCCATCGAGGACGCCGAGCGACGCGCTAATCGCGGGTGGTTCGACAATCTTGTCGAGGATATCGAGGACGGCGAGCTGTCCCGTATCGCAGATGAGTTGCTGCGCGGCGTCAAGAACGACCTCGACAGCCGCAAGGAGTGGATCGAGGATCGTGCCCTCGGCCTAAAGCTGCTGGGCCTGAAGATCGAGATTCCCGGCCTGCAAGGCGCGTCTGACGGTGCGCCGGTCGAGGGTATGTCCAAGGTCCGGCACCCGCTGCTTCAGGAGGCAGTGCTTCGCTTTCAGGCCAATGCGCGGTCCGAGCTGCTGCCGACCGATGGGCCGGTCAAAGTTCGCAACGACGACAACAATGCGGACCTGAAAGAAGATCAGCTTGCCAATGCGCTTGAACGCGACCTGAACCATTACCTCACGACAACTGCGTCGGAATACTATCCCGACACCGACCGAATGCTGTTGATGCTCGGTTTTGGCGGAACGGCTTTCAAGAAGGTCTATTACTGCCCCCTTCGCAATCGCCCCGTCTCCGAGACGGTGGACGCTGACGACCTGATCGTCAACAACGCGGCGACCGATCTGCGCAACGCCAAGCGCATCACGCACCGGGCATATCTGCGCCCCTCGACGGTCAAGCGTCTTCAGATTCTCGGCGTCTACCGTGACACCGATTTGTCGCAGGCGTTGGCGCCGAACCTCGATGCGGTGCAGCGTGAGAAGAACAGTCAGCAGGGTATTTCGAGCGACACGTTCGATCCCGAGGATCGCGACCGCGAGATTTACGAGTGCTATTGTGAACTTGACCTGAAGGGTTATGAGCACAAGCACAAGGGCCGAGAGAGTGGCCTAGAGATTCCGTATCGCGTCACCATTGACGTCTCGTCGCGGCAGATCCTTTCTATTGTCCGCAATTACGACGAAGACGATGCCGAGTTGCCCGAGGCTCGCGTTAGCTTCATCAAGTACACGTTTGCGCCGGGCTTGGGCTTCTACGATATCGGTCTGCTCCACATTCTCGGCAACACGACCAATGCCCTGACGGCTGCGTGGCGCGAAATGCTCGATGCGGGCATGTATGCCAACTTCCCCGGCTTCCTGATGGCGGACACAGGCGCTCGCCAGAACACCAATATCTTCCGCGTTCCTCCGGGCGGTGGCGCTCTAGTGAAGACGGGCGGAATGCCGATTGCTCAGGCGATCATGCCGCTGCCCTACAAGGACGTTGGTCCGGGCCTGATGCAGCTCGCCGACAATATGGCGCAGACTGGTATGCGCATTGGCGGTACGAGTGAGGCTCAGGTGGGCGAGGGTCGGGCAGACGCTCCGGTCGGAACCACGCTCGCCATGATCGAGCAGGCCGCCAAGGTTATGAATGCGGTCCATAAGCGTATGCACGCTGCGCAGGCTGAGGAATTTAAGCTGCTTGTCGAGTGCTTTAAGGAGCACCCGGACAGCTTTTGGCAGCGCAACAAGAAGCCGGCATATCAGTGGGATGAGCAGACGTTCCTGAGCGCGTTAGAGAATTGCGATCTCACGCCGCAGGCCGATCCGAACACGGCTTCTCACGGCCAGCGCGTCATGAAGATCATGGCTTTGAAGCAGCTTCAGGCCGCCAATCCGGCGCTTTACGATCCGATTGCCATCGATACGGCAGCGCTTCAGGCGATTGGTTGGTCCAATCCGCAGCAGTTCATGGTACCGCTCGGCTCGCTTAATCAGAAGCTGTCGCCCGAACAGCAGGCTGCGATGGCCAAGATCCAGAACGATAAGCAGAAGGCTGACGCGGACATGATCCGGGCGCAGGCTGATCAGGCCGAAGTGCAGGCGAAGATCCAGCAGGGCGCGTTTGCTCCGAAGCACGAGGCGCCGGCAAAGGACGGTCAGCCCGAGCAGGATCCGTCCAAGATGGCGACGGCTCAGGCTCGCGTGATGGACGCCCAGACCAAGGCCAAGAACCTTGCTGTGCAAGTTCATAAGCAAATGGCCGAAGACGAGCAGCGTACTGCCGACCGTCAGAGCAGGGACCACTTGGAACGACTTCAGATCTTCAAGGATCATATGTCCGACCAGATGAATCTTGAAAAAGAACGACTTGCCGCCGAGAAGCACGTTCCGCCTAAGGGGACCAAGTAATGTCCATCATTGAACAAGCTCTCCGCGCCGCCCGCGTGCATCTTGCTGAAGGCGGGGAAATTACTCAGAATCTCATCGCTCATCACAATACAACTGCCAAAGGTGTCGAGGCGGCATTCGACCTTGGAGGGATTCCGATGCCGTCCATGGCCGTATCCAATGTTCGCCACCCTTTGACAAATTTCGGTGATGTTTCACTGATTGCGTCGCCGGAAATGATCAAACCTTCTGCTCATACTAAAGTTTATGGCGCAGATGTTTACACAGGTCGTCAGCCCAAGGGCGAAGAAGAGTTTCGTGATCCCAAAGCCGTAGCGCAAGCTATGAGTAGGGATCCGAATTTTGGTCACATGTCTGATTTCCCTCGTATGATGGGCGCGCACGATTCGCTTGAGAGCGCTGATCGAATGATGCGTCGTGCCCAAGCCATGGCCGCACTTGGTGCCGATCCAAAAAAGTTTCAGCGTTTCGATCAATTTGTTAGGGCCGATCACCCCGGTGTTGATTATGCCGCGCCGTACCAGATGGCGGATGAAATGCCGGGTATCCGACAGTATGGGGAAACCATTAGAACTCTTCCGCCCGCTGAACGTTTTACTGCCTCGGGCAATCGACGGAAAAATATCCCGTACACGATGGAAAACGTATTGAAGCAGATGCGCGGCGAAAAAGCATGGGAACCGCAGCAAGAAGGTTTTGATTATGGACCGGCTTCTTTTCGAGCCGGCGTCACCCCTGCGCTAAAAAACATTAACGAAATTCAAAAACAACGGGGAAAAATTATTCATCCTGATGAAATGGAAGCGGTTAAAGGTGAGTATGCGAAAACGTACGATAGTATGATTGACGCAATGAAACAGTTTGCAAAATCAAAAGATAAAAGCGGGTTTAGAGCATATGAAGACGCCCAAGAAGCTTTGAATGACATTGCCAAAGGCAAGTCAGTTTCTTGGTATGGTGATATTCCGGACGAAATGCGATCCAAGGTTGGGGAATTTGTTAAACATACTAAATCTTTACCTACAGAGTATTTTGAAGCAAAAACCAAACGTGCCGTTCCGCTTGACGAATTTTCAGGGGCAATTGTTCCTCGCGGTTCGGAGAACACTATTAACAAACTAGATAAGGAAGGTATTAAAAAGATTCTACAATACGGATCACCCGAAGAACGGGTGGCCATGTTCAAGCAATTCCCAGAGGCAATGTTTGCCCACGGCGGATTGGTATTAAATAATCGTAAAGACGGCGGGGAAATTGTAGACTATACTCTTCAAAAATTCGGCCCCGCAACCGCTCGGGATGCCGTGAAATCAGCGAAAGCGGTCCGGGGACGCCCGGTGAAGGGATAGCTACTATGAGCGAAGCATCCAAAGCTGCTAGATCGGCAGCAAAAGAGAAGATCAAGCGACTGACCGGCAAGGCACCGGGCGCCGTCGATGCATCCGGCTGGACTGAGCCCAAGGACTTTGTGTCCGAAGCCAAGACGGGTATGCGTCCGATCAGCAAGCGCGCTTTTAAGCGCGGAGGCAAGGTCGCCGGTCATGACGTGCATCATCACTTGGCCCGCAAGCCCCGCGCAGGCGGCGGTAAGGCCCTGACGGCTGATTCGCTCATCAACCGCAACGTCAAGGAAGCCAACGAAGAGCGCGCTGGTCATAAGCACATCGGCGGTCTTAAACGGGGTGGTAAGGTCAAGCGCGAACACCATGCCGACGGCAGGCCGGTTGGCGCAGAAGGTTCGCGCAATCCGTTGCCGCTTACTGCTAGGCAGCGCATGATTGGCCCCGGCGAAACTCGCCCGACGTTTGGTTCGACGGATGTCGATACGACTGGTCTGAGCGATGCTGATCGTGCGGCGATGAACGCCCTCGTGTCGGGTTCTACTGCCCGCAAGCGCGGCGGCAAGGTTCACCCCGACGTGGCCGAGGACAAGGCGCTCATCCGCAAGATGGTGAAGCCGGGCGCGCGCACGGGTAAGGCTGACGGCGGTTCTACGCCGAAGTCCGGTTCTGAGCAGGCCTATGGCTCGGACGAGGGCACGAGCCCGAAGTCTTGGGGTGCGCAGGCTTATGGTGAAGACGAGGGCCGTACGCCCCGCAAGTCCGGTGGCCGTAATTGGATCGCCGGCGCCATCAAGCATCCGGGTGCGCTGCACAAGGCTCTTCACGTCAAGGAAGGCGAGAAGATCCCCGCCAAGAAGCTCGCCAAAGCCGAGCATTCCAGCAATCCGAAGCTTGCCAAGCGCGCTCATCTTGCTGAAACGCTGAAAGGCCTGCATAAGTCTGAGGGTAGCCGCACCAAGAAGTTTGGCGGTGGCTCGCTCGGCATGAATCCGGTCTCGATGGGCATGGCTTCGCAGGCGCGTCCTGTTGCGCCCATGGCCCGCAAGTCGGGCGGTCGTACCGGCAAGGGCAAGATGAACGTGAACATCGTCATTGCTGGCCATCATCCGGGCGCAGGCGCTCCGATGGGTCCGCAGGGCGCTCCTCCGATGGGGCCTCCGGGCGGTCCTTCGGCTGTTCCCGTTCCGCAGCCCATGGGCGCTCCCCCGATGGGTGGCGGTGCACCAATGATGCCTCCGGGGATGCCTCCGGGCGGCGGTGGTATGCCTCCGATGGCTCGCAAGAGCGGTGGTCGGACGTATCCCCACATGAAATACGGCGCCGGCGGTGGTGAAGGTCGCCTCGAAAAGATCGAGGAATACGGCCTGAAGCCCCACAAGCGCTAATAATCCGCGCCCGCATCGATACCGGGCGCGAGATCCCCGCCAGCCAGATGATCCCTCCCCGTCTGGCTGGCGGTTTGGTTCCACGGGAGGGCAGCTCGGGAGGCTGTTATGATGACGTATGATACCGCGTTCGCGCGGGAACTGGCTAAGCTTATCAATCAAGCGATTATTTTGGCCACGGAAATTCTGACCGGACGCTCTATTGGCGATTATGCCGAGTATAAATATCGGCTTGGTCAGATCGACGCCCTTAAGGCAGTTCTGGAATCTTTCGACGAAGCCGAAGACAACGCAAATAAGCGGTGAGGAGATAAAAGTATGCCTGTACTCCCTATGATGCACGACGTTGATCCCAAGGAAGCTCTTAACAAGGAGCTTGGGGACATCAGCGGCGTAGAGATCTTCAACAATCAGGTTCTTGTCGCAGTATATCTTCGTCCTAACACGACTAAACTCGGCGGAAAGACGTTTTACCTGACCGACAACACGGTAGATGAAGACAAGTACCAGAGTAAAGTTGGTCTCTTGGTGAAGAAGGGGCCAACCGCATTCGTTGAGGGTGACGGCTGGTTCCTCAATACTGAATTTAACATTGATGATTGGCTTGTATTCAAGCCGTCTGACGGATGGAGCATCACCATTAATGGTGTTCTGTGCCGAATCATCGAAGACGTGAACGTCCGTGGTCGTGTGGATATGCCCGACCGAGCTTACTGAGGAGAGAACAGTGGAAAAAAGCGAAGAAATTACCGAAATCGAACTCGATTTGGCGACTGAGCCTGAAAAGGAAGCCGAGATCGAGGTCGTAAAGGCCGAAGAAGTCCCTGAAAAGATCATTCCGGCCGATGATGGCATTGCGCAGCTCCGCAAGCAGCTCGAAGCCGAGCGTGCCGCGCGTGCCGATGCCGAACGGCGGGCCAATGAGGCCGCGCAGCAGGCGTATCGCGCTACGAGTGAGGTCGAGGATACCAATCTTCATCTCATCAATAATGCCATCGACACGGTCAAGAGGAATAACGAGATCCTCCGTGCCCAGTATCGTGACGCCATGGCGGTTGGCGATTACGACAAGGTAGCGGAAATCAACGATGCGGTCAATGAGAATCACGCCAAGCTGCGTGATCTTGCTGCCGGCAAAGACGCAATGGAGCGCAAGCCGAAGGCGGAAGCCCCGAAGCCTATGGTTTCCGATCCGGTCGAGGCGTTGGCGTCTCAGCTCACGCCGCGCTCTGCCGCATGGGTTAGAGCGCATCCCGAGTGCGCTACCGATCCTCGCCTCTATCAGAAGATGATTGCTGCCCATCAGTTGGCAATCGCTGATGGCATCTCGCCCGATACTGATGAGTATTTCGAGTCGGTCGAGGGCACTATGCGGCTTGCTCCTCGTCGAGCTGCCGAGCCGGAATATGACGCCATGGCCGATACGGCAAAGGTTACTCAGCGCCGCACTCCGCCGCCCTCCGCCCCGGTGTCTCGCGCCGGCACGGGCACTGGCTCACGTCCAAATGTCGTCCGGCTGACCGCAGACGAGCGTGAAATGGCCGCCATGATGAAAATGAGCGACCGTGAATACGCCATCGAGAAGAGCAAGCTTCAGAAAGAAGGAAAAATCGCATGAATGACGCCGTTAATACTCCCCGCCGTGGGCGTCCCCGCAAGAGTCTCTTTGCTCCGAAGCCGGTGACTGAAGAAGTTGCCGCCGTCGAGGCGGTTGCAGACGCCCCGGTCCGACCCGTTCGGCCAACTTCAAAGGACGAAAGTCCCCGTGATCGCGCCGCTCGCCGCGCCGCCGAAGTCCGCAGCCATAATAATGGCGACATGGACGACGGCACGGATGAATTTTATATCGACAAGTCGTCTATCCCCGACGGCTGGTCCTACGAGTGGAAGACACATGCCGTCACCGGCATGGACATGACGGCTTACCAGACCAACTTGCGCCGCAAGGGCTGGGAGCCTGTTGAAGCCTCTCGTCATCCCGAACTTATGCCGCGCGGTGAGATCGGTTCGGAAATTACCCGTAAGGGCATGATCCTTATGGAACGTCCGAAGGAGCTGACCGACGAGGCCAAGGAAATCGAGAAGCGTCGGGCTCGTCAGCAGGTGACGAATAAGCAGGAGCAGCTTAACGCTGCCAAGCCGGGCGAGTTTGAACGCGCGAACAAGGATTCATCGCTCGTTAAAGTAAAGCGCGGGTACGAACCCATGCCAATCCCTGATTAATACCGAACTGACTTCGTTTAGGGGGCCGTTTTGGCCCCCTTTACATTTATATTATCCAGTGTATTTTTATTTACATCGAGCTAGTCTCGTTCCCTCCCCCGTTGTGGAGGTGATCATCTTATTTGGATCCTAGTCGCCCCGTTGTGCGATGATGGGCCTTCTCTGAAAAAGGAGATTCCGTCATGGCGAATACCTTCGCTCCGAACGGTTTCCAGCAGTATTCGGGTACGGGCTCTGCCCCGACCTATGAACAGGTTGCTCTCGGCATTTCTGGTTCGAACTCGACCAATCCGCAGATCTTCTACGGCGATCCCGTTTCCCAGCTCTCGACCGGCTACATTTGCCAGCTTGGTACGAATAGCACCACTAATACCCCCGCTGCCGGCTCGGGCACTATCGTTGGTGTCTTCGTTGGCTGCAAGTATCTTTCGACTTCGCAGAAGCGCGTCACGTGGTCGAACTACTATCCGGGTAATGGCGACGTTGCGTCGGGCACGAACGTCACGGCCTACGTAATCACCGATCCGAATGCTCAGTTCATCGTTCAGACCGGCAATGGTGGACCCGTCACTGTCGCGGGCATTGGCCAGAACATCGGCGTTGCTTATGGCACCGGCACCGGCACGAACTTGAACAGCCTCGGCACCACGCCCGGCAACGTGTCAAACGGTCTCTCGACGGCTTATGCCGATTACGGCACGCTTAGTGCTTCGACGGCAACCGGCCCCTTCCGCGTCATTGGTCTGGCAAACTACTCGGTTGACGGAAATAACCCGTTGTCGGGTATCAACGGCAATGATTCCACCACTGCTTACAACCGGATCGTGGTTGCGTTTAACAACGTGGCGATGAAGTCCGGCACAACCGGCATCTAAGGAGTAGGGCAAAATGGCCGTCAATCTTTCCGCCATCAAAGACCTTCTCCTCCCCGGTCTCCGTGGGATCGAAGGCAAGTACGAGATGATTCCGTCTCAGTACGACAAGATCTTCACCAAGCACGACTCGAAGCTGGCCCTTGAGCGCACCGTCGAAATGCGGTTCCTCGGATACGCTCAGCTGAAGAGCGAAGGCGGTCAGACCGCGTTCGACAACGGCGCTGGTGAGCGTTACGTCTACAATCAGGAACATACTGAAATCGGTCTGGGCTACGCGATCACCCGCAAGGCGATTGACGATAACCTGTACAAGACCCAGTTCCATCCGTCGAACCTTGGCCTCATCGAGTCCTTCCAGCAGACCAAGGAAATCTACGGCGCGAACATCCTGAACACTGCCACGACGTACAACACGTCTATCGGTGGTGACGGTGTGTCCCTCCTTTCGGCCTCGCATCCGATTGACGGTGGCGTGGTTGCGAATACGCCGACGACGCAGGTTGACCTCAACGAGGCCACGCTGCTCAATGCGATGATCTCCGTCCGCACGAACTTCCGTGATCAGGCGGGTCTGAAGGTCTTCGCCCGCGCGAAGAAGCTGATTGTTCCCCCGCAGCTTGAGCCGGTGGCTATCCGCCTCACGAAGACGGAACTCCGTCCGGGTACGGCAGACAACGACGTCAACGCCATCATCAGCACTTCCGGCGGTCTGCCGGAAAGCTATATGGTCAATGACTTCCTGACCTCGCCGTACGCTTGGTTCCTGCTCACGAACATCGACGGCCTGTCGTACATGGAGCGCGTGCGCTTCGAAACCGATATGCAGGTCGATTTTGTCACCGACAATCTGTTGGTGAAGGGGTATGAGCGCTACAGCTTCGGGTACTACAACTGGCGTGCGATCTGGGGCTCGACACCTTCCTCTTGATTTTATTGGATGATCTTCAAACGGTACGAAAGGAATAATGAATTGACTCCCGGCAACGAAAGCGATAAAAAAGTGTATCGCCTTTCCGCGATGAGGAGTGGATTTATGTCCAATCGTACCGATTACAAAGCCGAGTATTCCTACGAGTTCGTATCTTCAAAACTTAGATACGAACCCGAGACAGGAATGTTTTTTTGGCTTGAAGATGTATCCAGAAACATCAAGGCTGGCTACGAAGCTGGTTGTGTGAAGGCTACGAGAGTATCGGCAAAAACGGGAAAACCCGTTTCGTATCGATACATTCGTATTGGCCGCGAAATCCCGGCGGTTCAATTGGCATGGCTACTCGGCCATGGTGAATGGGCTGCCGGGCGGATTCACTTCAAAGACAACGACACTCTGAATCTTTGTCTCAATAATCTGGAAATGGCCAATTCCCTCGGTGAATCGGTCAATGAAAGCGATATTGAGAGTCGCAAAGAATATATGAAGAGTAGTCGAAGAGCGTTTCCTCTCGTTTGGAAAGAACGAGATTTGCAGAAAAAGTTCGGTCTTTCCCTTGCTGAATATGGGAAAATGCTGGTTGTGCAAGGCGGTAAATGCGCCATTTGCAATCAGTCCGAAACACAAGTGCGAAACGGAACCAAAAAGTCTTTGGCGGTGGACCACGATCACGCAACCGGCAAAATTCGTGGGCTTTTGTGTACGGAATGCAATCAGGCTCTTGGAAAGTTTAAAGACGACCGAAACGTCCTCCTTTCAGCGATCCAGTACCTCGACAAGCATTCCGAAAACACTCCGAACGTGGTATCCCTTCCCGACGTCGTAAGGAAAACTTACAATGAGTGACGCAATCCTTGGCGGTGCTGCAATTCTGCACCGTACCATCAACTAACAGGAGGCTCGTATGGCTATTTCTGCCTTTTCGGGTCCGCTGATCGTATTTGGCCAGAATCCTCTTACGGCTGAATACAATCCTGATATTGGTTCCTCGCTGCTGTATGCGGGTGCCGGCATCATGGACCCCCGCGCTCCGTTTTCGTATATCCCGGGTGAGGCGCAGTCTGCGCCTGATTTTGGATGGTACGGCCTTAGTGACATTGTTACTGTCACTGCCGTTCCCTATACGTCTGCGACTGGTGCAATTGTTGCGTCCGCTAACCCAACGGGCCCGACTCTTCTGCCCGTCACCACCAACTCGGCCACGACCGGCGTCTACTATTCGTCCACGTTTACGCGGTCGGATACTGGTGTTCTGGATACCGTTCTTGCCCTTGATGCGTATGCGTCTGTCACGGCGTCCATTTCAAATGGCGTCATGACGGTAACGGCAAATAGCACCATGCCAATCGGTCCCGGCATGGTCGTTCTGTCTTCGACGCAGACGGTTACGGGTGGCTCGCTTGGCGCGACGTCTGGTGTGTACATCACCTCGCAGCTGACGACGACGGGCACGTCTTCCACAGTCGGTAACGGCCAGACCGGCACGTACCAGCTGAGCCAGAACGTGAGCGCCGTCTCGGGCACGGTTACGCTTGCGTACCCTAACGTGCAGTCGTGTGCCGTCCCGACGAATGGGCAGACCCCGTCCATCTGGCTTTGGAACCCGGTCGCGCTTCTGGGTCGAGTGGTTTCGGTGTTTGCTGCTACCGGCGCTACGTACACGACGGCCACAGTTAATGGTTACGACATCTACGGATATCCGATGTCGGAAAACATTACACTTACGGCCAATAGCGCGGTTTCCGGCAAGAAGGCGTTTAAGTATATCAAGAATGTCGTCCTTTCGGGCGGCACGGCTGATACCACTCACGCCTACCGTGTTGACACTACTTCGGTCATTGGTCTGCCTGTCCGGGCTGACACTGGTGCCGAGTGTATTGTAAACGCTGCCGCCTCTCAGGTCGCGCTGACGTCGAATGTCTCGTTTATTGCTAACGGTTTCCTTCCCGCTGATCGCACTACGCCTTCAGCTACGACGGGCGACGTTCGTGGAACGATTGATTTGGCAAATGCGTCGGGCATCAATCTTGCTCCCAGCACTGGCACGAACAAGTACGTTGTGCGCCAGATCCCGCAAGCCGCGAACGTCCAGTCTGCCGCAGGCCTCTTCGGCCTGACGCAGTACTATAACTTCTAAGGAGACTGACCATGAAGGGTCATATGGGTCATCACGACATTCATGGGATGGTTAAGAGCCATTCGATGAAGCATGTTAAGCACCGCAAGGCTGGCGGCAAGGTCGAGCACGAAGAGCACGGCGTTGACGAGGCCATGGAAGACCTCCACGACAAGCCGGAGGCTCGTACCAACGCCAAGGAGATCGACTCCGAGGCCGAGGCTATGCACGCCAAGCGCGGCGGTCGCGCCAAGCGCAAGCACGGTGGTCACGTCCACGGCGAGCACGTCAAGCATCACGCTGGTCGTAAGCCGCGCAAGGCTGGTGGCAGTGTTGAGTCCAGCCCGTTCTCGCACGCTGAGCACGGCACGGCGCCGAAGAAGCACAAGGTCGAGCACGAGACCATGGGCAAGGACGAGTAGTCCAACTGAAGGGGGCTTCGGCCCCCTTCTTTCTTTGAGGGGTAGCGCATGTCTGGTGCTTGGACACGCAAGGAAGGCAAAAACCCCGAAGGCGGGCTCAACACCAAGGGGCGTGCATCGGCTGCGGCCGAGGGGCATCACCTGAAACCGCCGGTTAGTTCCGAGCAGGCCAAGAAAAGTCCCGCAGACGCTCAGCGCCGGGATAACTTTCGCACCCGAATGTGTGGTATGAAAGAAAAACTAACCTCGCCCAAGACGGCGCATGATCCGAACAGTCGGATCAATCTCGCGCTGAAAAAGTGGGACGTAAAGTGCTAAAGGAAGCTTAACATGACCGGCGTTGTCAATCAGTCTATCACTCGCGTCGGCCGTTATGAGCCGTTTGAACTTCAGGTAGCCCGAGGCCAGATCACTGGTCATTCGGTTGTTAACATTTTTGGATATCAGCCGTCGGTTACAACGACCAGCATTCCCGTTTGGGAAAACGCATCGGCCTATACCTACCCTACGTCGGCGCTGACAATGACGTATGCCAGCACTGCCACCGAAACGCTTACGATGACAGTTAACGGCCTCGATGCCAATTACATTCCTGTCAGCGATACGGTGGTGTTCTCTGCCGGGACCACTGGGACAGCGACCAATGGGACCAAATTTTTTCGTATTAACAACATGATTGTAACAACAGTTGCTACATTAGGTGGTAGCAATGCGGGCGTCATCACCGCCAAGAACGGTGGAACAACCTATGCCCAGATTGCGACTGGCGTAGGTAAAACGCAAATGGCAATTTATACGGTCCCCGCCGGAAATTCTTTTTATCTTAACCGAATCGATGTGTTTGCTTCGAACGCATATACCTCTGCGAATTATCTTACTTTTGTAAATTGGCAGCAGAGCCCTTCAACAAACACCGCATTTTTGGTTGCTCAGTCACCGTTTATTAGCATTCTTGATATTCATCGCCATTATCCATTGGCTTACGGTGAGAAAACAGACATTCAGTTTCGTGTAAACACTAGCGCGAGTACTTATGCCGTCGGTGCGTTTGGAGAAGGCGTTCTCGTAGCCACTGACGGTACGCTCTGATGACAACGTCTAATCAATATCAATTTTCTCCCTCATTGGGAGAAATAACTTTGTACGCATTTAACCTTGTTGGAATCAGAAGCACGGCTATACTTCAAGAGCACATGGAAAGCGCCAGAATGGCGACAAACATGATGCTTGGTCGGTGGTCAAGTGAGGGCGTCAATCTCTGGGCGGTGGACCTGCAGACAATTTCGCTCGTTCAGGGCACAGCGACTTATCTGGTTCCCTCAAACACCATCGTCATGCTTGACGCATATGTAACGCAGAACACTGGCGGCGCGTCGATCAATCGCCTGATTCTTCCTATCAGCCGCACTGAATACGCCAGTTACCCGAACCCGACGCAGCAGGGTTTCCCGACGACTTACTGGTTCGACCGTCTGTTGTCTCCGACGGTGACGTTGTGGCCTGTCCCGGACGGCAATGAAAGCACGTTCAACTATTACCGCGTGCGCCAGATTCAGGACGCCAACTTTACGAGCGGCCAAAACGTCGAAATCCCCTATTATTTCCTTGAGGCTTTCGCCTATGGACTTGCCCAGCGTCTGGCAATGATCTGGGCGCCGGACAAGGCAATGGCCTTGAAGCCGTTTGCTGATGAGG
>Ga0208746_1000317_pt1 | contig 17749 bp, 26 predicted proteins | sample CryBogCBH15Jun09_FD_184623 | JGI IMG/M metagenome (GOLD analysis project Ga0208746, IMG submission 184623) | Freshwater microbial communities from Crystal Bog, Wisconsin, USA - CBH15Jun09 (SPAdes) | ecosystem: Environmental > Aquatic > Freshwater > Lake | place: Crystal Bog, Wisconsin, USA... | reverse complement strand
CATTGTCGCAGAACATCGCGTAACCATCAACAAAGACAATGTGCATACCACCAAAGACATGTTCTAATGAACGTCCACTGCCTACGAGTGGCATATACTGCTTACACATACCACAAGTAACCTTTAATGCTGCCCATCGTGCATCCGAAGTGATTTGTTCGACCTCATTGTCGTACAACTCTTCTTCAGCGGCTTGACGTCGAGCTGCCATTGCATCGTAGTTATCCACTGTTAACTCCTTACTTAGGGGGGGGCAGGACAAGACCCCAATTTATGTACTAGTTAGTCCTAATGACCCATCTCTATGAACAAGATAGAGATGAGCCATTACAACCCACTATGTACCACTAGGCACCACTATAAACCACTATGCCTATACAAGTGACAGAAAAGCGATAAGCAATGAACCTAGCATGTGTCTTAACACATGACAGCATTTTTAGCCTAATAGCCTATTAATATACCTAATATAAGCGCGCCCATCAGGTATTATATAAATAGCTTAATAGTATAGTGATAGCATAATGTTTCACGTGAAACATCCTAGTGACGCATCGAATACGCACATGCCCCTTACTCTAGAAAGGGGTAATAGACTTAGCTTATTAGCTTATTACATTAATAGCTTATGTACATAAGAAAATAAGCGGAGCACGTTCTGGTAGGAACCTCATTATAAACTACACAGTTAACGTACTCGATACGCCATTAGAATGTTCTACAATGAATAATTATGAGTATTTATGCAGTACAATGATTAAAGGCACCCCTATAGAGGGGGTAAATACAAATGTTATGCAATTTTAATCACTAACAGTAAGTATTCACCCCCACGTATAGGTTATAGACATGCGAACGTATGTTCGTGTTTCACGTGAAACAGTTTAACACTGACGTGAAACATACTATTTTGTAGGTTTATCTATGGGCTTCTTCTCTTGTGACTTACAAATCACAGAAGTAGGATGTGCCTTATCGCAATTTAGGGCCACACAAATCGTTTGACCCGCCATTAGTACTATCATTTATACCTCTCTTTAGTTATGGGCCGGGTGACCCAGTGAGCCCACGACAATAATCCTTCGTGGACCCACCTGCATCCTCCGGGTGTGCTTACTTCTTGTTCTTGCTGGCCTTGAACTCAGTGAAGAGTCCCATGTCCCGCGTGACCTTACGCTGCTCCGCCTCGTTGCGGATGACAGTGAAGTGAACCCTCGCGGATTCCTTTACGGCCTTCTCACCAATGGTGAAGCCAGCGGGGACAAATGATCCCTTACTCATAGTAACCCTCCTCAGGGTTTATTATTAATTCCATATACCTCTTTGATATATGCCTGTTACTACAGGGTCCCCCACCTAGGTTATAAGCCTAAGAACATCGACATATGTCTGGGGGTGAGTCAGTTTAAGGTAACCCAGTCCTGACTCAAGACTGGAGCTAACTAAGCGTTAGCAGGCTCGGTTGAGGTGGCCTCGGCTTCAGCCTCAGCAGCCTCGAGCTCCGGCTTGAGAGTCTTGAAGACCTCCAAGAAGAGAAGCTGCTGGTGCTCCGAGAGAGCCTCGACCAAGGTCTGGTCCTTGGCGTTGAGGATCTGCTCGTAACGACGGACTACGCCGGTTGCGTAGATGTCGTTGATGACCTGGTCGTAGATGCTGACCAAGCCAAGAGCAACCTGACCTTCCTTGTTGGTGCGGAAGACCTGCTTAGCCGCGTCGACCACGTACAGCTTGTGGGTACGACGAGCACCGTTCTTCTTGTCGAAGGCAGACCACGGACCGTACACGTTGGACGTGACGTAGTGGTTGCGGCGCAGGATCTCGTAGTACGAGCGACCGTTGCTGTCAGTCTTCAGCTCCGAGTTGATCTGGAACTGGAGACGAGACTTACGGGGGCTACCCGGCATGACCATCGCCTGGCTGACGATGGATGCAGGGGTGAGCTTGCCCGTGGTCTTGGTCACGTGGTCACCGTACTTCAGCGACGAGATGTCGAACACGTCGAATGTGCGACCGACGTTGTAGTCGTTCTCCTTCTTCGCGTAGAACACAGCGGAGCCGTACACCTCGCGGAGCTTGATGCCTCCGAGGGTGAGGAGCTGCGTTGCGTCGACGAGCATCTCGTGTTCCGCTGTCGCTTCCGAGGACTCGGCCTGCATGAAGTCGAGGAGCATCTGCTCCAGTTCCTCCTTGCTGATCGAGTTGGTCAGGTTAATGTTGAACTGTGCAGTCATTGACGACACCTTTCAGTATTGTTTATTTGTTTTGCCCCAATCCAGGAGCTTGGTTCCTGTCTCCCGACAGTGATGACGTATGTACCCAGACCTGAGTCTGAGCGTACACCTAGTTGCTGTGTACTTTCACCCTTGAGAGGGTCAGGTGCGGTGTCACCCGCCTGTTTTTGCTTGGGTCGCTAGACCCAGTGAATCACCGAACCCAACTACTGCTCGGTAATCCACCTGCATCTAACGAACTATGAAAACATGCAAATCTTGGTGATCTCCACGCGGTCTGAGTACTCGTAGCCCTCTACCTCGAGGATGAGGTCATCCTCGTCCATTAGCAGGTGCCAGCGACGGAGCATCGAGTCACTGTCCATTGCCCACGAGTTACCCGCAGCAAGCACAGCCCCGAAGGTCTCATTCCTGGGAGCGACCATGATGATGGTTTCCTTCATAGTTATTACCTTTCTTTGTTTGAACTGACTGCCATCGTCAGGCCGTAGGCATCACCCTACGACGACCACAACGTCTCCCGACGTGATGGTTTCGGCGTTTGTTACTGCTCAGCCTTAGCAGATTCGTACTTAGCCTCCACAGCAGCTTCGTAGTCGGCAGCCAAAGCAGCTAAGTACTCAGCCTTAGCAGCGTCGCACTTAGCCCAAGCAGCCTCGTACTTAGCCTGAGCAGCGTAGTGCTCAGCCTCAGCAGCCTCGTACTTAGCCTCAGCAGCTTCGTACTTAGCCTTAGCCTTAGCAGCGTCGTAAGTTGTTACTTCCTTCATTATTTCTCCTAGTTAGGTTGTTTGTTTTGGTACTGCGTACACATAGACAGGGATCGAACCTGACCACACACGTACTTGTGTATACTCACCAGAGCATGGCTTGTGGCACACCTTGGATTGATGACCCACAGAGATATATGGATCACCATGTGTATGCGTGCATGGATACACACAGTCCTTAGATAGTGTGTACACGCTGACACTCCATGTGTTGCGACATTGTTATACGAACTCCATCGTCTGCTGCCTTACTTGTGTTACATGCAGACGAACGTCCAAGAAGTTCATAATCTTTTTTACTCCATGAACGAAGGAGCTAAGTAAGGCGTAAAATAGGATGGTAGGTTTTGACGTTTCCTGAACTACTGGGTTGTAGAGGGATCGACGGAGAGGGGCCTAAACGGGGCTATGGGGCTCTCTAATGGCTTTCTAATGGGTTGCCCTATGGGACCCACTTTACAGCGTAAAAACGCGTTTAAAAAATAGCGGCGGGCTCCCTAGAGCCTTTTGCAATACTAAGTGCACTAAAGTAAGTACACAATCTGTATAGAAATGTAAAAGCCCCTCCACAGGACTTTCCTATAGAGGGGACTTTCACGCATCGAGTACCGGAGTTTCAGGTTTGTTCCGGTACTACTCAGTATACAGGTTGGCAATGTAAAGTCAAACACTTTTTGAAGTAGGGGGTAGCGATTGTTTTTACTATTTCTACAGAGGTTTATACCATGACACAAACTAACGACTGGTCAAAGAGCTACCAGCATTCACTCGGCAACGTAAAAATTGCGGCGTGGTCCGACGACATAAACGAACTAGTTGGGCAAATCGAAGAGACCAATAAGACTAACCAAAAAAATATGATGCAAAATACGCATCAATTGTCTGATGCCTTGAAGCGTGTTAAGCCAGACAACACCCCAGAAGGAATGAAGAACCCCAGCGGGATTTACTGGCCTAAGAGCCAAGAGGAGTTCGAGCAACTCACGAAGCGCAAGGCTCCTCAGACAAACACCAAGTACGACCCTGAAGTCTACAAGCATGTCCGCGACGTCCCACCACTGAAGCCGAAGGAAGCCTCGGTAAAGGTAGCTATGACCCCAGACGAAGCAAATAACCACGCCGAGCACTGGTCAAGAATCGCTCAGCACCACTCAAACCTTGCTAGCCACTTTTCCCGAATGGGCCGTAATGATCTTGCTGATTTCCACGATGGTCACATGCACAATGCATTTAAAGCTTTTAACCATTACAAGAACTTGCACGAGGACTTGAAGAACAACCCTTTGAGCAACCCTCCAAAATCTAATCCCAGAGATCTATAAGCGATCTACAAGTAAAGCCTTATAAATAAAGGACATTCTAACTAATAAGTTAAAAGCCTTGTAAATAAAGGGAAATAGAAATTCGGAATCGGTTCGGTCTTTAGTAGTGCGCGTGGGCCCATTTTAACTTAACTAGGAGTAACTACATGTTTAATAGTAGGCTCGCCACAGCAGATGGCGGCTCATACGATCCAGAGCTTGATGCCAACGGTGACACGGATAGTGCTGTCACTGTTCGGTACGATAGACACACAAACCGTAGTCAACTAGAAGAAGATCCTGAATACGGCACTGGGTACACCGCTCGAGCTGCTAAAGGCGTTGCTAGGGCTGTTCTTAAGGCTACGGCTGCTGCGGGGTTGGCCGAGCCACCAGAGGGTGATGTCTTTTGCCACAAGTGCAACTCATTGAATACTTGTTCTAATCCTCAGCACGATGATGCCAAGGTGAGCGACCGTGATCTTTGTGGCATCATAAAGAATAAGAGAACCGGTGAATGGTCATATAGTCGAGCTAAGTCGAAGCTAGCTAATGTTCGTACATTGGCTGACTATGGCACCGTCCCCTTGGAAACGTTGTCATGGAAAGATGAGCCTAACCAGAACCGTAACATTACATTGCTGGATGGTGTTCTGCGCCCTAGTACTCATATTGGATTCGATCCTAATGGTGACCCTGTTGCCGCAGGTCAATATACGAACACTGACAAGAGCGGAAAGATTAAAACATACATTGCTAATCCTCTTCAGCACCTTGCAACAGCCGTTGCTCTCCGTAAAAGAATCTACAACATGCACCTCTCTGGCGAAGCCAACGAGGGTGGCGTTGATACTAAAGAGTTGTTTAAAGATTTAGCTGATGTAACCCACCTTTTCCATGGCTCTAAGATTACTGATCAGTCTCCCGCCACTGAAGATGATGAAAAAGGTTCATCTTGGCATGGATTACGTGCCGGTGAAGCACCACTTTATGGCGGTGAGCACGTAAACCACTGTGTTCGCAACGTTGCAAAGAACACACAGCCGAGAAGAAGCATGTTTTTTGGAAACAAAAGGCGTTCTGCAATAGCGAATGACATCCACCGCGATGCTAAAACCTCTGATTTTGTCCTTTGTAACTGTCCGACTTGTGCCACTGACCAACACGGCAACGTTTTTAACAGCCTTTGGGACATGCAACACCACAAAAAAGTTGCTTCTAGCTCAAATTCAATGTACAGAAAAGCTTATGCCAGCAAATATGGCTTTGGTAAGGGTAAAAATAGCGTTATTGGTGACCCATCTATCCTTGGACCGGTGGCCATAATGGCTCACCACGTTGGTCACTGGGCTACTGACTCGATCAAACGGCATATTAAGCACTTGTTCCGTCGCCACCAGGGCGAAAAACAAGCAATTGCCAACCACCAGTCAACTGAAAAGTACCGAAGCAGTGGTCCTTTCAACGGATCTACCATTTTTGGTATGGATGCTATGACTGGATTGTATCCAGAAGATCCAAACAGTGATTACACCATTGATTAATGAATGCATTTTTTCGTTCTTATCAAATTCTTATGTAAATAACATTGACAAGATCAAAAAAAATCTCTTATATATATAACTAAGGAAATCATGTCTAACAACCAGTGTGACTGTGAAGTTTGTATCATCAAACAAAAGTATCAAGCTAAAGAAAAAGAGATAGCTACTAACCGTGATTCCTCTTGGTTTAAGGAGAATACTCAAAATATCTACGATCAAGTAGAAAAAGGCTTAGAAGAAAACGTTTCTCTTGGCAAAAACAAGCAAAATATTAAGTTCTATCGCATTTCGCTTACTGAGTATGACAATGTTACCGGTGCTTGCATCGAATATTCTAAAGAAATAAGCAATTATGACTTTGCTTTCCTTTTGGATGAGCTTTTTGAGATAGATTTTGAGATCAACGAAGAAGAATCTGAAGAAAATACGTATGAAGAAGACATTTTAGTCTTTAAAAGCCTTGATGAAGCCATTGATTACCTCAAAAACAAGCATGAGGAGGACCAATGACCATCGAAGAACATTCAACCAACATAACGCATCACTACACGGTCCATTATCCACCTCATCCTGAGCGTGTAAACGACCCTCACTACGTAGATTTCAACCATTTTCGCCAACAAACCAAAGATACAGCACAATGTGCCATCGGTTTGCACCGAAATGACTTCAGTGAATGTGATTCTGAGCATCCTTTGGAGCTTCACCACTCACATGTCGAGTTTTCTTTGCAAAATGGCATTGAACTTAAATGGTTAGAGGCAGATTATCCCGGCATTAGCGACCCAAACAACGTTGGAGCCTGGGTTGAGAGCGCAACGAACCTCGAATGGCTCTGTTTATTCCATCACCGTGGTCATGGCGGCAAACATGTCGCTGCTTACAGTGATTTTGAAGCTGAAAAATATGTTAAAGGATTGATTAAATGAGTAATTGGTATGAACGTTACGCCAATAAAGATTATGAAGATGCTCGTAATGAATATCTTCAAAAATTTATTCGTCCAGGTAAGAAAGATACACCTGAAGCTAAAAAGTTTTACAGAGAAAAAGTGCTTTCTAAGAAACCCAAGCCTGCAGCAAAAGGATCGGCACCTGAAGATGAGCAGCTTAGCTTCGAAGGCATGCCAGAAGCAACCAACAATGGCACTATGTCTTGGGAAGATGCTATGAAAAATCCACACTTTGATGGTCAAGACTGGATGCCCGGTACCAAGGGCCCAAGAATAGTTTAAGGAAAATTATGACAGATCGTATTATAGGTAAACTAGGTAAACTAGATCCAAAACGTCCCGCAGGGCTTCATCAACTTGCTTTCTATCAAGGAAACCCGCTCCCGGTAGCTCCAGATGCTGTTGCGGTACCTAATATAAACAACTGGGGTGTTCTAGGGAATGATACTCATGGGGATTGTACTTTTGCTGGTATTGTTCACGCCAGAATGGCTAACGCTGCTTTTCTGGGAATTACAGAAACCTTCCCCTCCGACGCCGATGTGGTTAACGCGTACCTTTCTTATACGGGAGGAGCAGATGCGGGAGCAGTAGAAGCTGACCTTCTTAAGTTCTGGCAGAATAATGATTTGTTTGGTAGTAAGCTTTCTGCGTTTGCCCCTACTGACCACGCTGATTTGGATGAACTCCGTAGCGTAATTGCTAACTTTGGTCTTGCTTATATTGGTGTGCAATTGCCTGTTACGTTCAGCGATCAATTTAGAAACAACCAACCTTGGGATTTAACAGGTACGCCTGCTGATCAACAAATTGAAGGTGGTCACTGCGTAATACTTGCTGGGTACGATAAAGATTATGTTGAATGTATTACATGGGGTAAAGTGCAGAAGATTACGTGGCGATGGCTTCAAAGCTACATGGAAGAAAGCTGGGCTCTCATTACCCCAGAGATTGTTCAAAAAGGCGTCTATGGTGATATGCGCCTTGAAGACCTTACCGCTGACTTAGGAAAATTATAATGGCTACTATCCCACCAAGACTCAATGAAGTGCTTGAAGAGCAAAACAACAGAGTTCGCATTATTGCTAACACTGGCCCAATGCGTTATAAGACAGGTGGGGTTTTCGCTGGCCTTCTTGTTGAAGCAATGGTTGGAGATGACCGTGTTGGTTACCTTACAGCTGAGAAGCGTGGTAGCACATACGTTATGGATGGCGTTTACGTTGAGCCAGAGTACCGTCAGAATGGCATTGCAACCGATATGGTGCGTAAGGCTCACGAGACTGTTCCTATGACGCCATACATCTTGACTGAGAACCAGGTATACCAGTCAGAGATCGGTAAGAAGATTGCTATCAACGAATACCGAATGGTGACTGCAAGCACGATCGTTACTGCTGGGCCACTTCTTGCAGTACCTGAGTTGCTTGGTGCTGGTGAAGCTATTGCTGGAGCCGGTGAATCTGCTGCTGGTGCAGAAGAAGCCGGTGGCATGGGTAGCATGATGAAGAACATGCCTTCAATGGGTGGTGGATCAAGCAACCAACAATCTGACAACAGCAACGATATCAACAACCAACCATCAACTAGTTCTCAAGATTTTGCTAGTCCTGCTAACCCTGTTATGGGTAGCATCATGCCTCTTGAGACTCACCCGCTGACTCCTACTAAGCCATTTGAAGAACTTCTTGAAGAGAAGTCTGCTGCTCTCAAACTTCCTGGAGAAACGCAAACTAAAAGTGGTTTGATCGTTTCGGGCGAGGAACAAAAACGTCAAGACAAAGAAGACGAAGAAAAAGCAGAAGAGCCTGTCAAGGAACCAAAAGAAGTTGGTAGTTCAGGGGACGCTGGTCCACTTGATGCTTTAAAGAATCTTGACATGAGCGTCGACGTCCCAAGAGTGACACTGCAGTCACCTACACCTGCTAATCCAGTTATGGGAAATAAACTATTTAACTTAATTCAAGAAGATATGCTACAAGTTGCTCGTCGCAATGATGAATTTGGTTTTATTGAACCAAAAAGGCCTTCTCCCTCAACAACATGGGAATAAGAATTAAAAATACCTCAAAAGTGCATTAGTAAATGATGAGATACGCCACACAAGACAATGGTAATTATGGAGACGATGCCTCGCTCCGTGCCATTGAGTCCCCTACTGAAGAGGACGAAGGTTTTGGCCTCCCTGGTCAATCTGCTATCGGTACTGTTGGTTATTTTAGATTCGCAGATATTGGTAACGAAGATGAGAACTCAACAAGATTGACAGCTTTGGGTGATAAACCTAGAGATACTATTGATGTAACTGGTCAACCACCAGTCGTAAGCAATGAAGGACTGTCAAGCGTTTCCCCCGGTTCTCTTTCAACAATTATTGGAGCAAATATGAGTATGGATGCAAGAATTGCATACGTTATGGAGAATGGTGAGCCATTCTGTAACCACTGTGAGACTAATTATTTCCCAGGCACACGAGTCGCTTGTACGAACTGTGGTTGTGGCCAACCTGCTAATGACCATGGTCTTGGCGAAGATAACTTCAAGAGGGTTGAAGGTCCTACCGTCGCTGAACTCGATGGTGGCAAAGACATCGTTAAAGAAGATTCAGCACGCATGGGTAGTGCAGGTAACTTTTACGCTATGTTTAAGCAAGCTAACGATAGCGAGCTTTATTACCAAGGTTACGGCGACGCTCAGGCGGGGAAGCCAATGGATGAAGATCTTGCTTTGCTAAGCAAGGACTACTACGAGGGTTACCGAGCTTACAAGTTCTACAACAAGACTCCTCAACAAAGTGAAGGGCAACAACTGTTTGACATTAAGCCAAATAGTAACTCGATTCCTCGCTCACACGGCATGCACCCAGAAGATTATGACACTGGACCAATCCAGTTGACAGATGGCACTGGTTCAGTCACCGCAAGCAAGCGCATTTCTAACCTACCCGTTGATGTAATCAAAAAGTTTTTTGAGATCTAATATGAAAAATTGTTTTATTTGTAGAAAAGGTCAATTGGTTAAGAGTGCCAGCAGAAATGGCGAAGAAGTATATTGCAATAGCTGTCGTCGAGTGATTGTAAGCACTGTACTCAATTTTAAATTTGCCGAGGTTGAGCCAGATCCTTGCAAAACAGAGGATGGCCTTCCAGGGTTTAAAGGTCCTGGCGAGAAAGCTGTTTGTCACCCATATACAGACGATGCTTCAAAAGAAGAAGCTATAATTAAAGCAAGAGAATCAGAATATGCTTTTGAACACCGCCGTGCTGCATCTAAAATTGTTAATTCATTGAGTTATTTCACTGGACTTCCTAGCTCAATCACGGGTGCCCAAACTAGTTCACAAGATTTTAGTAACCAACCTGCCTTAGCTCCTGACAATCCTATCGATGGTGCTACGACCACTGATGATAATGGTGTGAACGTACAGATGGGTGATCTCAACAAATCAAACCCATTGAATAGTGGTACAACCGCTAGTAAAAGACTGGCTGATCTCTTCAAAGAAGAGATGGGCAACCCGCTTTGCACAGAGCACAATTGTAGAGAGAGCGAATGTAAACAAGCTCATGAGTCGCACTAGTCACTGAGGAAACAGAAAGATTCCATTATGAACTACGATGATATTGAAATCGAAGCTAAGACAGCCGCCGCCGACAACCGTTGGTTTAATGGCACATCAGAGAGCATCCTGACACGGCTTGACAGACTGCAAGACATACTGAATAGAACACGTATGGCTGCCAGCAACCCCAACGTTGGTGAGAGAGAAATTGAGCGTTATGCCAATATCATCATCGAGCTTGGTGCAGAGAAAGAACAACTCGAGAAGTTGGCCTCCGAGTATGTTGACTTTGATACTGAGGATTACCTCAACAGCCTTCCTGGTGGCACCATTGCCAAGGAATACCGGATTAGCAGCGCAGGTACCAGTGACCTTGGTGCAGACGATGGTAGCCTCTTGTACCGCACAGCTGCTGGCATTGAAAACGAGTTTGAGAACGCTGACTGGATCAACTTTGTTACCGCTGGTGCTGAGATCTGGGTGGAAGATCAGAACAACCGTCTTTTGACAAGTCAACTTGATACTCGTGAGGCTGCTGTCTACTACGTAGAGAAGAAGACAATGCCAATTCTTGACACTGTCAAGCGTGCATCTATTATTGACAATTTTGTTGATAATGTAGAAATTTGCCGCCGTGCTAAGAATGAAGGATCAAGCTTCCGTAGCATTAAGAGTGCTAGTGTGAATAAGCTCTCGGCCAAACTTGTTGATGATGCTGTTGACTACTCTTTTGGAGAAGGCCTTAACTGGCTTTAACAATGGACACTTGGAATGGCTTTAGAGTCGTCGGTGCAGTAGAAGATGACACTATCTCTGATGATAGTATCACTGACGATAGTCTTGTATCAGGTTTAAAGAAGATGCTCGCTGAAGCTTACGTTCTTTATCACACCATCCATGGTTTCCACTGGAACGTAGAAGGAACAGACTTCTATGAATACCACAAACTATTTGATGAAATCGTAGATGACATCTATGATCACATAGACCCAATCGCTGAGAATATTAAAAAACTTGGTGAAAAGGCTCCGTTTGCTATGGGTCAACTTGTTAAGATGAGTGGCATAGAAGAAACTGATCTCACAAGCATCGATCCAAAAGAACTTGCTAAAAAGTTCTATGATATGAATAAAGAATATATTGATCATATTAAGAACATTTTTAAAGTAGCTAATGATGAGAATGAACAAGGCATTGCTAACTTCATTGCTGAACGGATCGATGCTCATCAAAAGTGGAGTTGGTTCTTGAAAGCATCTACCGAGGGATAATGGAATCCGTAACTGATAGCATTGGCAAAGTTGTTGCGCTGTTGACAGCAATAATTAGCAACCAAGATGAGCTTGCCTATGAAATGGTACTCGAGAGTGACCCCATCGAGCTTTTCAGCGCCTTGACCGGCGTTATGATGGTGTTCATCAATAGGTTGGCCCGCATAGATGGTTTGAATGCAGAAGACTACCTTAAAGACCTCGGAATGTTTGCTCTCAAATCAGAATGAATATGAACCAAGACTTGCCAGAAGGTATTACCTATAATAATTCTATACACAACGAAATAGAATTAGAATCAGTTGTAGAAGTTATAAATGATACAAAATGTAATGTTTGTCAATTGCATTTACAAGCAGTTTTAGTTACATTGAACAATAGGCATGAAGGTATCGTTAAGACAATACCAAGCGAAAATGTTCTTTGGAAAAACGCTTTACCAAAAGATCGCATTCGATGCATAAAAATGATAAATGACAATCTTATGTTAAAGCTTGACAAACACAAGGAAAGGCACAAGAATGATTAGGTACAGTACACAACCATCCAAGAATTCTAATGTCATCACTGATAGCCCTACCTCACCGATTAAGACTACTAGAGACTCTAGAGGACTTAATGATGAAGGTAAGCCTAGCGAAAGCGTTAGAAGCGTTCTAGATTTAGACGCTGAGGATGCCAACGAATAGGACAAATGTGACAGATCGCTCCACCGAGAAAGATCCTGCAACACACATCGTCATCCCAGACACCCAGGCTAAGGACGGAGTCCCAACGGACCATCTTACCTGGATAGGTAACTACATTGTAGAAGAATTTCACAACCAAGATGTGAAGATCATTCACCTTGGGGATCACGCTGATATGCCTGCACTTTCCTTGTATGACAAAGGGAAGAAAAGCATGGAAGGCCGCCGAGTGAAAGCAGATATTGAGGCTGCTAATGAACACTGGCATATTCTTAATCAACCGCTTTACGATTACAATGATGCTAAGCGTAAAAGCAAACATGCTATCTGGAACCCAGAGCGACACATTCTGCTTGGCAACCACGAAGATCGTATCACACGTGCTACAGAAATGGATGCACAGATTGATGGATTGTTTAGCGTCGATGATCTCGATTACGAACGTAGTGGCTGGAGAGTAAAGCCATTCAAGCAGATCCTGTGGCTCGATGGAGTGGCCTATAGCCATTTCTTCTATAACCCTATGACAGGCAACCCATATGGTGGAACGATCGATGCTCGTTTGAAGAACATTGGCCATTCATTCACTATGGGTCATCAACAAACGTTCCTTTATGGTATGCGTTATGTCAATGGTGGTAGAGATGATAACGATGCATTCTCACAGCACGGTCTTGTAGCCGGTGCTTGTTTAACATTAGATCATAAAGTCCTTACTGCTGACTTGCGGTACATACCAATCGGTGATTTGCAAGTCGGTGATCAATTGGTTAGCTTCGATGAACATGTTACTGATAAAAGATCGCGTAGATTTAAGACAGGAACAGTTCTTGCCCTTAAGCCAGAAGAGCAAGAAGTCTTTGAAGTTACTATGGATGATGGTAAAACATTCAAAGCAACTGCTGATCACTTATGGCTTACCCGATGCGGTGGCCAAACTTCTGTAAAAGAAGGTGCTGCCTACCAATGGAGAACAACTAATTCTTTAAGAGTTGGTACAAAGATGGCAAAGCCGCTTGACTATTGGGAAGAAGATAAGTCCTATGATGGCGGGTACCTTGCTGGTATTCTTGATGGTGAAGGCTGTTATTATAAGAGAGAAACAACTGGCGGCGTTGTTGGTCAGCTGACGATTGCCCAAAAACCAGGTTATGTTCTTGATAAAATTAGATGCATTCTTTTAGATAAATATGGGATTAATACAACGAGTGACTTGAACAATCGTGGAGTCGTGTCTTTACGATTAAAGGGCGGTCTTGTAAAAATTGCCAAGGCATTGGGTGAACTTAGACCTGTTAGGTTACTGCCAAAATTTAAGCCAGAAGATCTTGGCACTATGACTATATCTAAAAAAAATGCGCCTAAGGTTGTCTCAATCAAATCAGCTGGCGTTCAAACTATCATGAGAATTGATATCGATGCTAAAACTATGATTGTTGAGGGTTACGCTCATCATAATTGTTACCTGCATGATGAAAACTACAAGGGGCCACAAGGCAATGCCCACTTTAGAGGTATTGTGGTCAAACACGGTGTACACAATGGTAGTTATGACATTCAGCAGATCTCACTTGATTCTTTGTGCCGTAGATATGAAGGAATGAGCCTCGAACGGTTTAAAAAGCTCAAGTATCCGCGTATGTAGTATATGACTTCTGCAAATAATTCTCAGCGTAAAAACTTTCGCTGTGTCTTTAACCGATATGTATCGGAATACAATAAAGATGCGGTAGTACGCTCCGTCATATCGCAATTTGAAGGATATTTTGCAGATCCTGAAGTAACTGTCATCGATAACGGGTTTGTTATTACATTAACAACCGGTGATAACCTTTCACCAACAATGATCAGAGATAAAATACTCTGGAACCAATTCATTGAAAGCGTAACAGCTGCAGACGCCATCCGTAAGATACAAATCATTCGCCTACCTAAGTCTAGCAAAGAGAATGAAGGAACCGTGGGCGGTTTCGGCCCAAACGGTAGCGACAGTGGCGTAGATGAGAAGCTTGACATACCATTGAGCCATGATCCTCAATATACAATAGGTCCTAATGCTGATGGATCGCTTGGGTGGCACGCTAGTGTCCACTATGCTGACCCAACTGGCACAATGTTGCCAGAAGATCTTGGTCCAGGTGCCGAAAACGGTGAACCAGTAGACGAAGACCTTAAAAGCGATATTACTGACATGAAGAGTGATCCTACTACTCAACTCGACTCAGGCAAACCCGCTCAGAATCATCCAAAGCTATTTATGGGCTTTAGAATAGTTGCTATCGACAGTGATACTGGTGGTGCTTTTACTCTTAACCAACCAAATGGTTTCCAGGACGTTGGTGAGCCACCTAGAGGTGGAGATACCCACGAAGAAGCAGGTGCCGCAACTGGCATTGGTGGCGGAGCTCCCATTAGTGGAGCTAGCTGGTACGTGACTCAGCCTGGCAACGAACAAGGCACTGATCTAGGAACAGAGCGAATCAAGAGCGACTCAACTGCTGCTCCTTTTGGTGGTATTGCTGCTAGCAAGTCTGAACCAGTGGTAGAAGATGAAGATAGCGCGATTGATCTCCCACAAGCACGTGGTGGTACACAATCTGTCCCCGATGGTGGGCAGGTAGAAGGTTGGTTCGCCAGCCGATACTTTGGTTTGAACGAAACATACGGATATGAGGGTGAATTAGATGACTACGACATATAAGGTATATGCCGCAGGACAAGATCCAGTTAAATATGTGCCAGGAGACTTTATCCTTGTATCAACTACTGGTGTATTAGCTAAGTTTATTCGCTTTGGTCAATTTATCCGTTATCACGGTAAAATGAAACCATATTCTCATTGGAATCATGCTGCAATGATCATTGACGAAGATGGTACCATTGTTGAAGCTGTTGGTCGTGGTGTGATTGTTAGCAACATTAGCGAGTATAAGAACGTAGAGTATTATTACGTTACAACCAAGCTAAATAAGCAAAGCCGTGACCAAGCAATAACTGCTTGCAAAAGCTTTATCAAAGATAAGTATGGATTCTTGACAATTACGAGTATTGCACTCGAATTGATTACAGGAATTAAAATGCAGTTTACAAACAGCAATACAATGATTTGTAGTGCAGTAGTAGCACAATCCTTATGGGCTGGTGGCGTCGTATTTGACCGTAACCCTTATCAAATGATGCCAGCAGATCTTGCTGCCGCTTTTAACGTTTTGACAGAATTGCCAAATACATTGTAAAAGCTTGATTTTTTGCAATTTATGCAATATATTCAAAATATGAAAAAAGCTGTCATTACAATTAGTTATGACCCCCGAGACGCACAGAGCGATGAGCTCGCAAGCCAAGAAATCAGCGAAACAATGTCTGGTCTTCTTAATAGCTTGCGTACTCAAGTCAATGGCGTCCAGGTGTCCGTGAAGTTCCAAAATAATAAGGAGAAATAAGGATGTCAAGTCCACTCAACACAACAACAACTAGAGCAACAGGTCGTGCCTTTGTCGCAGCCATCGTTGGTGCTTTGCTTGCTTGGGGCGCAACCAAGTGGGGCAAGTTCAACACTGGTACGTTTGCTACATTGGTCCCAGTCGCATCTGGTTTGTATTACACGGCTATTACTGCCTTGGAGAAGAAGTACCCTAAGCTCGGATGGCTTCTCGGTACGCTTCCTCAGCCAGTTGTTGCTGTAACCCCCACACCAGCACCAGCACCAGTGGTGGCCACACCACCTGCTTCAGCGGTATATACGACGAAGCCAGCGACAACCGTCGATAAGGCTCTGGCTAAGAAGACACCACCTAAGAAGTAACGCAGTTTAGGTCCTGTAGCTCAGAGGAAGAGCGCCTGCTTGTCACGCAGGAGGCCGGGGTATCGTAATCCCTCAGGATCGCTATGAAATTATTGATTACTGGTAGCGAAGGCTTCATGGGGCAACACCTCATGAATAGGTTCCCCGGCTCTCGTGGCATGGATAAGAAGTCTGGTGAGTCTACATCAGACTTTGCTTTGCTTTCTAGAATAGTGCTTAGGGAACAACCAGACATGATTGTCCACTTGGGTGCTAATTGCTCGAGTCAGATCTCGCTTAGATCACCAGGTATGGACTTTGATGATAATGTAGTCGGGACGTTTAACGTCTGTGAGATCTCACGCATATTTAAGATTCCGGTTATTTTCAACTCAACAATGAAGGTGTATCCAGGCGAAGATGGGATTGTTCCACCATACGGTGTATCAAAACAAGTTGGCGAAGACTACCTAAAGATGTACCATGAGGTCTATGGCACAAATTATGTAATTAATCGTCCTTCAAGTGTTTATGGACCTCTCCAAGATGGCTCAGAAGACGGTGGTTGGTTCACTTGGTTTATTGATGCTGCTGTTAACAACAAGCAAATTACTCTGTTCGGAGATGGTTCGCAAAGCCGGGATGTACTCTACATTGACGATTGTATTGACATGCTTGCAGACCAAGTAAACAACTTTGATCTTTACAAGAACAACGATTACGACTGGGGCGGTGGTAGAGAGAATCTTGTATCTCTCAACGAGCTGCTTGAAACTCTTGACTACCACAACACTATTGAAGCACCAAGACTCCCTGGTGATGTTATGGAGTTTGTAACAGATAATACCAAAGCATCATCTATTAATAATTGGACACCAAAGGTTCACTGGACCGAAGGACTTGAAAGAACAAGAGCATGGCTAAAATCATTGTAGTAATTCCTAATCACCTACCCCACCTTGACTTCCTCAAGGAATGGGACGTGCTAAAAGACGTTGAACTGATCATCGTGCAAGACATTGGTGACAAGCCATCCCTCCCAGAAGGGTTTAATGGCACTGTCTATGATCACAATGACATTAAGAAGGACCTTGGCAAGAATGATTGGATCATTCCTACCCGATCAAGTGCTTGCCGTAGTTATGGTTACTACAAGGCTTGGCAGACTGGCGCAGATTACATCTACACGCTCGACAATGACTGCTTCCCTGATGGGAGTGACTTCCTCGCAGGTCACCTTAAGAATCTTGAAGGTAACACAACCCTTGGCTGGGTAACAAGCACCCTTCAACACCCATTCACACGTGGTTTTCCATATGGTATGCGCGGTAAGAACCCAATTGGTGTTAGCCATGGCCTCTGGAGCAAAGTTCCTGACCTCGATGCTGCTACGAGCCTCCACAACCCCGATCTCCGGTTTACTCCTGTGACTGAAGATGAGTCCTTCATCATCCCTCTCCACAACTACTACCCAATGTGTGGTATGAACCTTGCGTGGAGAGCTGAACTTACTCCAATCATGTATTTTGGTATCTTTGGCCCTGACTATGGGTTTGACCAATACGATGACATCTGGGCTGGTGTTCTTTCCAAGAAGGTTATGGATCACCTTGGATATGCAGTGCTTTCAGGCTATCCTTCTGTTG
>Ga0208746_1000316_pt1 | contig 17756 bp, 20 predicted proteins | sample CryBogCBH15Jun09_FD_184623 | JGI IMG/M metagenome (GOLD analysis project Ga0208746, IMG submission 184623) | Freshwater microbial communities from Crystal Bog, Wisconsin, USA - CBH15Jun09 (SPAdes) | ecosystem: Environmental > Aquatic > Freshwater > Lake | place: Crystal Bog, Wisconsin, USA... | reverse complement strand
TTCATATACTACTTTATGGACAACATCTAAAACTAATAGAACTCCAAAAAAAGGAAGATCAAAAGGATGGATATGCAAAAAGATTTGAGCGCATTGAGAAAGGAGGAGCTAATAGCGCACCGTGAGCAGCTGATCAAGAACATTTCTCGCTACCATAATTTTCAAATGGCCAAGAAAATTCAATTGAACTCTGCTTATGGTGCTCTTTAGCTCGGGAACCAATACTTCCGTTGGTTTAACTTCAATCATGCTGAAGCCATTACCACTTCGGGTCAACTCTCTATTAGGTGGATCGAGAAGAAAATGAATCAATACATGAACAAGATATGTAAGACAACTGATGTTGATTACGTAATTGCTTCTGATACTGATTCTATCTATGTCACATTCGAGAAACTGATTCCAGAAACTGCTGACGAACTCAAGGCAGTTGATTTGATTAACAAGTTCTGTGAGTCAAAGATCCAGCCATATATTGATTCGTGTTATCAAGAATTGGCAGGTATGATGAATGCTTATCAGCAGAAAATGCAGATGAAGCGCGAGACTATCGCTAACAAGGGTATCTGGCGTGGTAAGAAGATGTACATCCTCAATGCTTGGAATGTTGAAGGTGTGCAGTATGATAAACCGAAGCTAAAGATGTCGGGCATTGAAGCTGTTCGTTCATCAACTCCATACGCTTGTCGTCAGAAGATCAAAGAAGGTCTGTCCATCATCATGAACGAAACGCAAGATGACTTGAAAAAGTTCATTGAGAAGTTTCGTGTTGAGTTTGCTGGATTGCCGTTCGAAGATGTTGCGTTTCCTCGTGGATTGAAAGGCATGACAAAGTATCGTGATGCTTCCAATCATTATATCAAGGGAACACCTATCCAAGTGAAAGGTGCTCTGCTGTTCAATCATCTGTTAAACAAGCACAATGTAAAATCAATTGTACCATTGTCGGATGGTGATAAGATCAAGTTCGTATATTTGAAGGTTCCTAATCCAATTGGTGATACAGTGATCGCTGCACCTGATTATCTTCCAACTGAATTTGGACTCAATAAGTACATTGACCGTGATATGCAGTTCGAGAAAAGCTTCATGGAACCAATCCGTTCTATCACAGAAGTTATCGACTGGAATGTCGAGAATAAGGCAACACTGGAGGACTTTTTCTAATGAAGAAAATCGAAGAAAACGATTTTGGGTTTACAATGCAAGATGTTGATGAAGTGTCTCCAATCACAAAGTTGAATGGACTGCGTGATATGATTATGCCACTATTGAATAATCTAAAGAAGAATCCTGAAAAGGATATGATTAATTGGCCAAATCGTACTGAAAAGATTGATGCGTTTATCAAGAAGATGGATGACTATATCAACAGTTGACTTTTATAAAGCTATGAACTATACTAAGAATATTGATAATTTGAGGAGAAATTATGTCGCTTAAAGATCGCCTTATTAAGAATAGTACCATCGAGTTGACCTCAACTCTCACTGATAGCAAAATCTTCACCAAGAAGGATATGATTCCTACCTCTGTTCCAATGATCAACGTAGCATTATCTGGTTCAGTTGATGGTGGTATCACTCCTGGACTCACAATGCTTGCTGGTCCTTCGAAGCACTTCAAGACTGGCTTCGCTCTTCTCCTTGCCTCTGCTTATTTGAAGAAGTACAAAGATGGTATTATCTTGTTTTATGATTCTGAGTTTGGTACTCCTCAGTCTTACTTTCAAACGTTTAATATTCCTTTTGATTCTGTGGTTCATACTCCCATCACTGATGTCGAGGAACTGAAGTTCGACATCATGAAGCAGATGAAGGAAATCAGCCGCGATGATCATGTGATGATTGTTATTGACTCGATTGGCAATCTTGCTTCTAAGAAGGAAGTTGATGATGCGCTCGACGGTAAGTCAGTTGCTGATATGTCTCGTGCGAAGCAGCTTAAGTCTTTGTTCCGTATGATCACGCCACATCTTTCTCTGAAAGATATTCCAATGGCTGTGATCAATCATACCTATAAGGAAATTGGTCTCTATCCCAAGGACATTGTTGGTGGTGGTACTGGTTCGTACTATGGCTCAGACAACATCTGGATCCTTGGTCGTCAACAAGAAAAAGATGCTGATGGTATCTCCGGTTATCATTTCGTAATCAACATTGAGAAGTCGCGCTATGTCAGAGAAAAGTCCAAGATTCCAATTACGGTTTCTTTCGAAGGTGGAATTAATCGGTGGTCTGGTTTGCTTGATGTTGCCCTTGATGGTGGTTTTATTGTTAAGCCTAAAAATGGCTGGTATGCTACAGTAGACAAAGAAACTGGTGAAGTTCGTCAGCCTTCTATGCGTGCTGGTGATATTGTAGACAATAAGGAATTTTGGATCAAGATGTTCAGTGAAACTGACTTTGCCAAATATATTGAAAACAAGTACAAGATGGCAATGGGCGCTATTATGGAGAGTGATGATGAATTGGAAAACGATCTCTGAATATCATAGCAATGATAAGAGTAAAAAGGCTGTACTGAACGTTGATTTGAAAGCATGTTATTATTTTATTGATTTTTACCTCAATGAGATATATACTAATTCTATATCCTATCCTGAAAAAAGTATCAGCTTTGCTCAGGAAGCAGCAGAAAACTACTGTAATGGTTTGTTAAATGTATCAAAAACAGCCTAGTTCTATCAAATATGATTATAGCACTCGACCATTGAAAGTACCAATGGTCGAGTCACCAGAAATTTATGCACGTAACGTAGAGATGGATGATTGGAAATGGCGATTGAAAATGCGATTCTTGCGAATCTGGTATACAATGAAGAATACGCTCGTAAATGCATACCCTTTCTCAAAGAAGAATATTTCGCACCGCAGAGTGAAAAAGTTGTATTCCGACTCATCAAAGAATACGTAGATAAGTACAATGCATTTCCTTCCAAGGAAGCATTGGGTATTGATCTTACACAACGGGATGGTATGGGCGATGAAATATTCAAGCAAGCGTGTTCGCTCATTAATGATTTCAAGCAAGACACCGAAACCAAAATTGATTGGCTCTTGGACCAGACAGAGAAATTCTGTCAAGACAAAGCAGTCTATAATGCGATCATGGCGTCAATCGGGATTCTTGATGACAGCACTGGGAAAACCTCAAAGGGCAGTATACCTCAAATCCTTTCGGACGCACTTGCTGTATCGTTTGACACGCACATTGGTCATGACTTCCTTGAAGATGCGGATTCACGCTATGACTTCTACCACACCAAGGAAGTTAGGCTCCCATTCGACCTTGAATATTTCAACAAAGCCACGCAAGGTGGGTTGCCTCGGAAAACGCTAAACATTGCTCTGGCAGGTACTGGCGTTGGTAAATCACTATTCATGTGTCATTGTGCAGCAGCTAATCTTGTCGGTGGCAAGAATGTGTTGTACATTACGTTGGAGATGGCGGAAGAAAAGATTGCAGAGCGTATTGACGCAAACCTGCTTGACACTCCTATTGATCAGCTAGCATTATTGCCAAAAGATATTTACGATAAAAAAGTCGCGCGTATTCGTAATAAAACTCAAGGTAAGCTAATTGTTAAGGAGTATCCTACAGCATGTGCAGGATCTGCTAACTTCCGTCATCTTCTCAACGAACTTCAACTGAAAAAGAAATTCGTACCAGATATTATTTACATCGACTATCTTAACATTTGTATGTCATCGAGGATTAAGCATGGAGCCAACGTCAATTCTTATACCCTTGTCAAAGCAATCGCAGAAGAACTACGAGGGCTTGCAGTGGAGTTCAATGTTCCTGTCGTCTCTGCGACTCAAACAACTCGAAGCGGGTATTCGAACAGCGACGTGGGACTGGAAGATACATCAGAATCCTTTGGACTCCCAGCCACAGCTGATTTTATGTTTGCACTCATCGCGACCGAAGAGTGTAATGAACTCGGTCAAATCATGGTTAAACAGCTCAAGAATCGCTATAATGATCCAGGGAGCAATACTAAGTTTATGCTTGGTGTGGATCGCAGCAAGATGCGGCTTTACGATTGTGAGCAATCCGCTCAGTCTGATCTTTTAGGAGGTCCAAAATCTAATAAATCTGTATTTGATAATAGCGATTTTGGTGACAAAGATAACGAAAGATCTAAACCAAAATCTAAATTTGATAGAAGTAAATTTCAAGGATTCAAATGAATATTGAAGACGTTGACTACGATACCAAGCTACTCGTTACTGAATGGGTGATGAAGCATATTGTCGAACACGCTCAGGAAGGCGGTTCGTACAGATACCTGATCTATAATCGTCTTCGGTTTAGTGCTGATGCATATGTTCCTCTGTGTGCAGATGGTCTTACTATTTCCAATGAGTTTGATTTAAACTTGAGGGAAAATATTCGTGAAGCTGTTGTTGAAAACGATATGAGCAAGATCAAAGATATTATTGGTCTTTGTGATGTTGAGGGTTGTAGCGACTATATTTCATCTGGATTTCCTACTGACAATGGATACCGCCGTACTTGTAGCAAGCATTATACGGAGTATAAAAAGTGAGATACTTTTGTTACAATGAAACAGGCGGCGAACGTGGTGAAACGCATATTGTTGTCACCATTTCCGAAGATGAGATTCGTGAAGATTATTGGGATCACTGGTATTTTCTGATGTGTAAGAAATTCGGTAAAGAACACGTAGATAATAACTATAATTTTCAAGATTGTCTTGAAGATTGGATTATTGTTAACTGGGCATGGGAGAGCAACTAATGAGCAAGTGTAAGATGAACTATAATCTTGTTGAAGGTAAAGATAAGTTGAATTACGATGTGCTTGAGGAGGCTACTAATCAAGTAATCGACTCATTCCCAGGTGATAAGTTTAAAGAAGCGCGAGCATTCATGCGTCATTTGAACCTTGGTGGTGGTTTTGATGGGTTCACACCAACATTTATTTTAAAAAAAGTTGCTGAACCTATCAAAATAAGCTGTGCGCATGTATAAATAATTACAAGAAATGATATGTTTTACGCTCAAACGTATGAGGCATGCGACTTTTATGGTCTAGGAATAGTTGAGAGAAAACGGTGGGGTTCCGCTCAACCATATCATTCTGCATTGGAGGGATGAGTCGAAAGGCTCATCCCTTTTTCTTTGCCTAAATATCTAATAAAATTAGGAGAGTTTTTTAGTGGCTTCCAATACAGACCAAGCTGACATTAATGAAATTTTATTAGGATATTTTCTTGCTGGAAGTAAATGGACAAGCTTGGGTAATGATGCGAAAAAACAACATGATACAAAAGCTAAATTGTTAACTGATGATGAATATAAACAACAATCTGGCAGAGCTGAAGTTATGGCGAAAGATGTTATTGTTTGGGCTAAGGCAAATGGTTATAAAGGCAGTATAACCAAAGTTTGGTGGACTGCACGTCCTGGTAGTTTATCTGAAGCTGTTGAAAGAACTGTTGATCAAAGAAAAAATCCAACAGATATTTTAATTAAATATTCTAGTGGACCAGCAAATGGGTTTCTTGGTATATCTGCAAAATCAACGAAAGGCAAAACTGACATTGGTTTCAAGAATCCTGGTCTTGGTACAGTTGAAAAAGCATTACAAATTCAATTGAAAATAATTGATGATAAAGCAATCGCAGCCGTGATTAAGAAATTTGATTTACCAGCATCAGCTGATGCAAGAAAACAGATGATTCGAAAAAATCCTCACATTCAAGCTAAAACAGAAGAAATGGGTAAGAAAGTTCTGAGCGATATTAGAGATAAATTTCTTACTAAGTTGCTTTCATTAAAACCAAAAGAATTGATGGATTATATTCTAACATATTGGGTAGATTCATCATCTGAATTGTATCCTCCTTATATCAAAGCAACAGGCATGGGTTCGAAACCACCATTCACTTCGAAAGTTGATGATCCTCTTAAGAATGATAAATTAACTTATTTGACAACAAAGAAAATAACATTGTCTAAAGTAGGTAATGAATCTATTGGTGTTAAAGCAGGAGATAAACAGATTCTGAAGATGCGAGTAAAATATGAATCTGAAAAATTAGCTAGTTCTGTTAAACTTTCTGGCGACCCTTGGTAAATATAAATAATCAAAAAAGGCATTACATGATTAACTTTAAATCTTTCATAACAGAATCACTTGACGTAGAAAAGCTCCAGCATCTTGAGCATGCAGAGGATCATCTCATTCATGGTGGTCACGAAGGTGTTGGTCATGTTGCCTCAACATTGTCAGACGTATATGATTTCCTAAACGGTAAGAAAACAAAGACTCGTATTACTACCAAGTTCGATGGTGCTCCCTCACTTGTGTTCGGTGTTAATCCAGAGAATGGTAAATTCTTTGTTGCTTCGAAGTCTGCTTTCAATAAGACACCAAAGATCAATTACACAGCCGATGATATTGAACGTAATCATGGACATGCTCCTGGATTAGTTGCGAAACTTAAGCTTGCTCTTAAAGAACTACCAAAGGTTATGCCGAAAGAAGGTGGTGTATATCAGGGCGACGTAATGTATGGAAAAGATGATGTTTCTGTTAAAGATGGTAAAGTCAATTTTACACCTAATACGATCACTTATGGCTCTAAAGAAGATTCAGCTGCTGGTCGTCGTGTTGCTGCTTCCAATTTCGGTATTGTTGTTCATACAAAATATACTGGCAAAACATTAGCTGACATGAAGGCTGGCTTTGATGTTGATCAGAGTAAATTTCAGAAAGATCCAGCTGTCAATATGATCAGCCCAGAGCTAACTGATCCTGGCAAGTTTCCTTCTATCAATAAAAAAGAATACGAAAAGAATATCGAAGATGCTACCAAGATGATGGAAGATATTCATCATGATACGCTCGATAAAGTTAAGCAACAAGATGTTCTTATTAAGACTCATATCAATCAGCACGTGCGTGCAGGAACAGCAATTACTGTTAAGAGCTACCTTAAGTTTCTCCAAGAGAAAATGGATAAGGATGTAGCCTCTGTTAAGACGGAAGCTGCTAAACAGAAAAAGCAGGAATACTATCAAGAGCGTATCGATGCTGTCAACAAAGATAAAGACGAGTTCGAAAAAGTATTCAAGATGCATGCTGCTGTTCAGAGAGCAAAAGATGCTCTTGTTAGTGGTTTGGCTAATACTCCAGGTGAATTTGAAACAACAATTGGTGGTAAGCCAACAAAGCCTGAAGGTTTCGTTGCTATTAAGAATGGTCGCCCAACAAAACTAGTTGATCGTGCTGAGTTTAGCCGATTGAATTTTGCTCAGGGTGCATTCCAGAAGGCAGCTGCAGCAGAAGAAATTGCTGGTGAGCCACCAGAAGATACTCCATTGAACCCAGCTGTATTGTCATTCGGACGCATGAATCCACCTACCTCTGGTCATGGCGTACTAGTTGGTAAGGTGCAGGAAATTGCCAAGGAACAAAAGGCAAAGCACCGTATTGTTCTCTCGCGCTCGCAGGATCCAGAGAAGAATCCACTTGCACCAGAAGAAAAGTTAAAGCATGCCAAGCGTATGTTCCAAGGCGCAAATATTGAAGTTGCTGATCAGAGCGAACCAACTATCATTCATCAGTTGAAGAAGCTCGAAAAAGAAGGTCATGATCAGGTTACTGTGGTTGTTGGTTCTGATCGTGTCGAAGAGTTCCAGAAGCTTCTTACTGCTCAAAATGGCAAAGACTTCAAGTTTAAAAAGATCCAAGTTGTATCTGCTGGTCAACGTGATCCAGATGCTGAAGGTGATGTTGGTATGTCAGCTTCGAAGATGCGTGCACATGCCATGGGTAATAAGTTTGGTGAGTTCAAGAAAGGACTACCAACAACACTTCATCCAGAGCATCAGAAAGAATTATTCCATGCTGTCAGACAGGCTATGGATATTAAAATCGACCAGCATACTCCTGGTATCTCATTAGCTCGTTATGCTAAAAGAAATGATAAAGTTGGTGAACGTGCTCGTAAGGAACAAGAGCGTCGTTTAAAAATTAAAGAAATGGAAAAGGTAGCATCAAAAAGAACTAAATCACTTACCAAACTTGTTGCTAAGAAACCAATCAAAGAAGAACAAATGACTTCTGGTGGTGGAGATGTGCGTGGTCTTGGTTATGTTACTGGTGATCCAGGTGGTTCATTAAATACTTGGACTGCTCTTAATGCATCAGATGCTGATACAAAAAATGATTTGTTAAACCAGCTGAAAAAAGATTTTCATGATTCATTACATGCCAATGCTCCTGCAACACCAAAAACAGCTGCAGTAAAAGGTAAGAAGTAATAAATAGAAAGTTAGTGCAGAAAGCTATGGCAATCCTGCAATTGTTCTTGGTTAAGCCTATGGGAAACACCAATGTTAAAAAAAGATACATGTCTCCGCTCTAGTCCTCAGCTAGTTTTTGTAGAGCAACAAGGGGTTGCCGTAGCCCTGTCATCTAAACAAATCATTTCACTTTACAAGAAGTCTGAAAACTCCAATATACCTTTTGATGCTTTGAAAGAAGTATACAGCAGAGGGTATAATGAAAGTTTGTCGGAGCAGGTTGCATTTGACCGTGTTAATTCTTTTATCGCCAAAGGAGCCGCTTGGGATATGGACAAAGATATAGTTGAAAAGCGTGGACTTTGGGATAATATCCATGCAAAAAGAGAACGCATCAAACATGGTTCGGGCGAACATATGCGCAAGCCTGGAGCCAAAGGTGCACCTACTACTGCAGCATTAAAAGCATCACAGTCAGAAGAATATACTGGCGCTGAGAAGACAACTACTAATTTTGTTGATCCAGCTAGTCGATTTACTGGCACTACAACATTGACTGACATTTATAAGAATATGACTCCAGGTCAAGGTAAAGCACAAACTATCAAGCGTGTTGTAAAAGAATTAAATGTTCGTGATGCTGCTGGTAAAATGCATCATTTAAACAAAGTTGCTATTCGCATGGCTGATGGTTCTATTCAAATGAAAGATCCAGGTAAAAGCGGTAGTTCAGGCGGAGGTGGAAAATGATTCGTTTTAAAGATTTTATTGCCGAAGATTGGCAGAAGAGCAAATACAAGAATCCAGAAGGTGGTTTGACACAGGCTGGTGTTAATGCATATCGTCGCGAACATCCAGGTAGCAAGTTGAAGACAGCTGTTACTACTGAACCATCTAAGCTTAAAAAAGGTTCAAAGGCAGCTAATCGTCGCAAGTCATTCTGCGCTCGTATGAGTGGAATGAAGAAACGTTTGACATCAGCTAAAACAGCTAATGATCCAGATTCACGTATCAATAAATCACTTAGAAAATGGCATTGTTGATATTGATAAATATCATTATTAACTGAAGGAGAAAAACATGAACACAATTATTGGAATTATTTTAATTGCATTTGGTGGATACGTTCTCTACAAGATGCTCGTAAAGAAAGAAACAGTCGTACAAGCAGCTGAAGAAGCTGCTGTGGAAGTTGTTGCTGAAGTTAAGAAAGAAGCACCAGTGGTAGTTGCTGCTGTCGTTGCTGAAGTAAAAAAAGAAGCACCTATTGTTCAGGCAGTAGTTGAAAAAGAGCTACCAGTTGTTGAAGCAAAAGCCAAGGCTGTTGAAGCTGTGGTTGAAGCAAAGGCAGTTAAGTTAGCAGCTGCAGTTAAGAAAAAGACAAAGAAAAGAGTAAAGTAAGATGGAACAACTCATTGAACAGATGAAAGTATGTCAAGCAAGCACTTTTGCTTTCTATCTTAAGGCACATGCTTTCCATTGGAATGTAGAGGGTCCAAATTTTCCAGCATATCATAAGTTCTTTAAAAGCATTTATGAAGATGCATTTGATGCCGTTGATACACTTGCTGAAGAAATTCGTGCGCTCGATGCATATGCTCCAGGCTCTTTTATGAGATTCACTGAGTTGTCCGTTGTTAAAGATGAAGTAAATATTCCACCTGCTTTATCAATGGTAGCTAAATTACAAGAAGACAATCAGAAGCTAATCGGTATTTTGACTACTGCTTATGAGCTAGCTGAAAAGAATAAGAAGTGTGGCTTATCAAATATTTTACAGGACAGAATTGATAAACACAATAAGACTAATTGGATGCTCAAAGCCACAATCAAATAGGATTAATTAAATGGACTACACAAGTTTAGAAAGTAAGATCAGAAAAGTAATGGAAGACGCGCACAATACTGCGCTACGTCGTAAGGTAACTAATGTTGCTCGTCCAACAGATGCAAAGCCAGACGATGCTGCTTCTAAGCTTGCAAAACAAGCAGAAATTAAAACTAAGATTATTGATGAAAATCTTGGCTATGAATCACAGGCTAGTAAGAATAAGCCGAATGAAACAGACAAAAAAGACGCAAAAGAAATTAAGGGTGGTGGTAAGACCGAAGTTGAATTAGATCCAAAGACCGATGATAAGATTGGTGATGAATCTGATGAAACACAAAAAGGCAAGAAAGCCACAAGTAAAGCTAACAAAGAAATTGGCGCAAAAGGTGCAGGACCAGTAAAGGAAGAAACAATGTCAGGTAAATTAACTTTTGGTTCTTCTGAGAGCCAGATCAAAGCAGTCACAGAAGCAATGAAAATGATGAGAGGCTGCGCAACATGTGGTAAGAAGCCTTGTCAATGTGATGGTGATCCAAAGAAGATGAAAGAAGAACTCATCGGTGGTCAGAAGAAGCTTGACAAGAACCATAACGGTAAGCTGGATGCTGATGACTTCAAGAAGCTTCGCAAGGAAGAAGTTGAATCAGTTGAAGAAGCTGCTTACTCTGCCAAGGCAGCACGTGCTGGTAAGGATATCGGCAAACCTGGTAAAAACTTCGAAAAGATTGCTAAGAAGGCTGGTAAGGAATATGGTTCAGCTGAGTCTGGTAAGAAGGTTGCTGGTGCAATTCTTGCTAAGATCCGTGCTAAGCACATGGGCGAAGAAGTCGAATCAATCGACGAGCTTTCAAGAAAAACACTTAATACATATGCCCAAAAAGCTGACAAGCAGCTTACAACAGTTAACGCTGTTGGTCCTAGCCATAAGGCTGGAATTCCAGGACATTATAAAGGCAAGAACAAGGAACTTGGTAAAGATCCTGTCGATAAAATGAAAGCTAGAAAAGCTGGTATTGATCTTGCTGTTAAGAAACTTAACAAAGAAGAAGTTGAATTTTCAGAAGCAGAAATTGCTCGCATTGAGTCAATTCTTAAGGATCTATGATGAAAAGTTTTTCTGATTGGGTATTCGAAGCAAAGCAGGGGAAGAAAGTTCCTTCCCCTGCCACCATTGTGTCAGCTCCTATTCGTGGTCAAAATCAAGATCAGTCTGGCGAGAACGATAAGAACAACACTGCTTCTTATACAATCAGTGATTCTAAAGTTCCAGACAACTGGGAAGAAAATACTCCTGGACAACGTATGAAAACTGTTAAAGATCTTATGAAACTTGGACAAGTTCACGGCGCTGTTCAAATGCCACACTCTAAGATAAAAGAAGAAACAGTTACTGAAGTTTCTTCTGAATTAGTAGGTAAAGTTAATAAGGCACGCACTGTTGGTGGTAAACCAAGTAAAACTGAAGTTGGGGCTAAGACGCTCGCTACTGCAGTTAAAAAAGCTTGGGTTAAATCTAAAGTTGGTGTTGTTAAAGAAGAAGAAATTGATGAAGTAATTGCTGGTGTTGGCGCTACTCGTATCACTCCTGTAAACATGGGTGATAACACTCCACGTGTTGGTTCTAAGAATGCACCAAAGAAAGTTGATTCTTCTTTACAGAATGCTGCTAATCAGCGTGTAACACAGCTTGATAAGGCAGCTCAAAAAGAAAAAGATACTGCTGAAAAAACACGTGAACAGGAAACTGCAAAGCGCCAAAAAGAAGCTGAACAGAGACAGAAACAAGCTGCAAAGCCACCTACTCCTGTTAAAGAAGAAGCTATTGATGAAGCTCGCGGTCGTCCACCAAAGAATGCATCTTCCGAAGATCCAGGTTCTGATAACATCATCAACCAGCTTCGTCAGGTTATTACTCTTCGTGGTCAGAAGCCAGTGTCATTTGTTAATGGTCAAAAAGTTAATTTGAATCCAGGAACTGCTCATAGATTACTGACAACTTATGATAATCTAAGAACAACTGCAGAAAAGCATGCGTTCTCGATTCGTATTCATAAAAGTCCAGAAAGTCTAAGAGATGTTGTTGCTGGTAAAAAAGAACCAGAAAAAGCTAAGATTAGTTTGGCTGGTAAAATTACTGGGACACAAAAATAATGCCTATTGTAGTCAATGGACAGGTATATAAATCTGAACATATTATAACACAGGCTACACCAAGACCTATTTTAGGAGCAGCTGAACCTGAAGTTGTATCTGCTCCTGTTGAAATTATTCATGATAAACCTGAGCATGCTATTGATTTGAATCATCTTAAAACAAGATCTAGTTATATGAATGATATGCTCACTTCGAAATAACTATAAATAATAAAAAGCTTCTTAAGGAGAACACTAATGGCACAATGGGGTAGAAACGATCAGTCTGTTACAGCTAACAGCACTACAACAAAAGAAACATCAAACGGCGCACCAATTGGTACTTACGCTCTTGTAAAGGGTGATCAGGTAAATCGCGTCGATGGTGCAAATGCTCACTTCGGCAACACTTCACCTGGATCACGTGCTTACACAGACGTTAACATGTTTGGTAACACAACAATTGGCGCTTTCATACCTAACAAAGCAGTTGGTGTATTCGGTGTCAATGCAGCGATGATGTCACCTTCAATCGTTGGTGGTAACTTAGTTATTGGTATTGTTTCATCTGGTGGTTCTGGTTATCAGGCAAATGCTGCTGTTACTCTTACTGTAACTAACGGTGGTACATCTGGCGTTGTTAATGCTCATGCTAATACAACTGGTTCTGCTGGTAAGATTGATTCACTTCTAATTTCGACTGCTGGTTCTGGTTATATTACTCCACCAACAGTTGCAATTGCTGCTCCTGCTGCAATTACTATTGTTGCTAACACTACTGGTGTAGTTGCTGCAACTGACTTTATTAAAATTACAACTGCCAATTCTTTCTGGCAAGCAAATGATCACTTGTTCTACGCTGTTGCTGCTGGTAACACTGCAATTGCTGGTCTTACTGGCAATACAAATTATTGGGTAGCATTTGCAAATACCACTGGTGTTGTTCTTTCTGCAACTAAGGGTGGCGCTAATATCGACATTACCGACGTAAGAACAACTACCCCAGCTGAAACTGGTCATACTTTCCAGGGTGACACTGCTACTGGTTACGTAGATACTTCCTCTGTTGTTCCACAGGTAACACATGCTGGTTGGGTTCTTCGTACAGAAGGTACTGGTGGACGTGCTGGTCGTGTTCAGTACGAAACACTTGTAGCCATGGGTTCTCTTGGTGTCAATACAGCAACTGCTACTAGTGTTGTTGGTAACATTGATACTGTTACATCTAACTCTGCTGTAGATAAGTACGTCTGATAAAATGACAAACGACGCTAAAAGAACGTCCCAACTAGGAATCGCTACTACTCTGTCTGCAAATGACAGAGTAGTGGTCCTCACTAACCCAGCGACATCGGCGCAAACACAGACAATTTCCGTATATAATTTCGCCAATAGTGTAGCTAATTCTATACCTATTGCTAATGCTACGAACCTTGGTGTGTTTAAGGTTGGTCCAGGATTAGCGATGGCTAGCAATGGCGTTCTTTCAGCACCAGTTCAATTAGCAAATTCATCTTATCCAGGTGTTGTTAAGCCAGATAATACTACTATTGTTATTGATGGCACTGGCACTATCAGTGCTGTCAATAGCACTAATACTGGTAATGTTTATTTTGTTAATAACGCTATTTCGTCAAACAGTAGTGAGCTTGTTCTAAGAGGCGAGCCTAATTTTGCAGTTCTTGCTATTTCAAATAGCTTTGTACAAATTCAATATAATGCAAATAATTTAGCTAATGATCAATTTACAAACAGCACATCTTGGATATATGTTGGTCAAGAAACTGCTGGAACGGAAGTATATGATCCAAGCGGCAATTTACTTACTGCTATGTATTTCAATGGCGCTTCGAATAATGTGACCATTCAAGGTGATTTTGTTCCAGCCGCTAATAATACATATATGCTTGGCAATTCAAGCCAACGTTGGGAAAAACTTTGGGTTAGTTCTAATTCGGTTATTTTTGCCGATTCTAACGCATCATATCCAGATCAGATTCTTACTGTTTCCAATGGTATTTTTAATATTCTTACTGCTAACGGTTCGTTCCAATCAAATGCTGGTTTGAAAGTTGGTAGTTTTACATTCCAGAATAATAATATTTTGCTAGCAGACCCAGCTATTCCAATCGTTATTGGTTCAAATAGTGCAACTGCTCCTGTTATTTTCAATCGCCCTATTACTATTGTTTCTGGTAATACTAACGCTAATACGTTAACAATTACCCGTGATGGTCATGTTCAAATCGTAACGCCTATTATTGCAAATAACGATCAAGCATTTTCTATCGTTGGTAGTTCTGATGGTTCTACACAATCAGTTGGTTTAGCTGGTCGTATGATTCATATTACTGGTAACGATGGTTTATCAAGTAGAATTGAAAACGATGCATTTGGTACTAATGTATTCCCTGCATATATCGGCAGAAGCGGTCGTGGCACTGCTAACACTCCTTCAGCATCTCAGGCTGGCGATGTTATCTCTCGCGTTGCTGCACTTGGTTGGGGTAATACTGGATTCCTTGCAACTAATATTGGTAGCGGACCACCAATCAACAGTATTGATTTCGTTGCAGCAGAAAACTATACAGATACTAATGCTGGTAGCCAGATTCAATTCTACACTTCACCAATTGGTTCTAGAGTTAGAACTCTTTCAGCAACGATCAGTTCTAATGGTGTAATATTCCCCGACAATTCAGTTCAGAACACAGCGTTCAATGCAACTAATGCTGTAACAAGAATTAATGTTGGTACTGGTCTTCATCAATCAGGTAACGTTGGTATTGTTGGTATTGATTCTAATGCTGTGCTTTCAGTTACTGGAACAGCCAATCAAATTATTGTAGCTAACGTTGGCGGTAACTATACACTTTCACTACCACAGAATTTAAATACAAATGCAGTAGTTCAGTTTGGTACACTTACAGTAAACAACTTCAATGTTACTGGTGCAACAACAACTGCTAATAATCTTTCTATTGCTAACGCTGTAATTCATCTTGCTGCTAATTCTACTTCATCTTCACAAATTGATCTAGGTGGATTTACTCTTGGTAACACTGCTGCGGCTTATACAGTAAGTATTCTTTACAACCTTGCTAATAATAGCTGGAACACTGGTAATACAAATTTAATTACAACTAACCTATCAGCATCTGCAAATGTTACTGCAAACGTTGGTTGGTTTACTGGTCAGCTTCACGCTGGTGCTGCTTTCATTGGTTACGATTATCCTAACGCCGATATTCAAGTTGATTGTAATATCAATAGCTACAATCAAGTAATTCAACAGAATCATAATGGCGGTACACAAGCATCAACTGATTTTGTTGCTGTTAACGATATCGGCACTGATAGTAATAACTATATCGATCTAGGTATCAACTCAAGCACTTATGCTAATAACCAGTATAATATGGGTGGACCATCTGATGGTTACGTATATGTAAATGGCGGTAATTTACAGATTGCTACACAAACGTCTGGCAAGGTTATTCAGTTCTTTACTGGGAATACAACTTCCGATACATTAAGAGCAACTGTTAATGCTACCGGTCTTTCGGTTGTTGGTAATGTTTCTGCCACTTACTACACTGGTACATTACTTGGTACTGCCAACAACACTTTATTCGTTGGTTCTGTTACAGCAGCTAACGTTGTATCTAATGCTCAGCTTTCAGCTAATCTTTCTAATTACCAGACAACCGCTGGTCTTGCTGCTAATGTAGTTACATTAACATCTAACCTTGCAAACTATATTGTTGCTAACACTGGTCTTATTTCAAACTCTTCTGGTGTTTTCGTTAATAGCGCATATATCGTATCAGTTGCTTCTGGTGCTGATAATGATAGTGCTTATCAAACAACCGCTGGTCTTGCTGCTAATGTATCAACTCTCACTGCCAACAATACATCATTCGTTGGATCAGTATCTGCCGCTAATGTTGTATCTAACAGTCAATTAAGTTCTAATCTTTCAAACTATCAAACAACTGCTGGTTTATCTGCAAATGTTGCGACATTAACTTCGAATAATACTTCATTCGTTGGTTCTGTTACAGCAGCTAACGTTGTATCAAATGCACAGCTTTCAGCTAATCTTTCTGCTTATGTGTTGTCATCAGCATTATCAAGCCAGCTTGCTGGTTATCAAACATCTGCTGGTCTTGCCGCTAATGTAGCAGCTTTAACATCTAACAACGTTACATTTGTTGGAACTATTGCAGCAGCTAACGTTGTATCTAATGCGCAACTTGTAAGTAATCTTTCAAACTATCAAACAACTGCTGGATTATCATCTAACGTTGCAGCTCTTACTTCTAATAATACAACTTTTGTTGGAACTGTAGCAGCGGCTAATATTGTATCAAATACTCAGCTTGCAAGTAATCTTGCTAACTACGTAACTAATACACAGTTCACAAGTAATATTGCCAACTACCAAACAACTGCTGGTCTTGCTGCTAACGTAGCTCTATTGACCGCTAATAATACTTCATTTGTTGGTTCAATATCTGCAGCCAATGTTGTATCAAACGCACAATTACAAGCTAACCTAGCAAACTACACTAATACTGCTGGATTATCTGCTTATCAAACAACTGCTGGTTTATCTGCCAACGTTGCAACACTAGCTGCTAATAATGCTTCTTATCTTGGTGGTGTTGCTGCAGCTTCTTATGTTAATACAGCTGGTGCTTTCACAATAACTGGCGTTCGAACTCATAATGCTAATATTGTTATCGGTTCAACTGCAGGTATTATTGCTAACGGTTCTGTTGGATTACCAAACCAGTATCTAACATCAAATGGTTCTTCTGCATTTTGGTCAACTCAAATTCCAGAAGATATTATTTATAGTATTGATGTTGATAGAACACTTACTTCAACTGCGAATACTACTCAAAGCTTGTTTGGAGTTGGACCAACATTAGCCGCAAATACAAAATACCGTTATAGAATTTTTGGTACAGTATATAAATCAAACACTTCATTCAGTAGTACTGGTGCTCTTCAATTCGCTATTACTAATTCAAGTTCAACTGCATCTATTGATCATAATTTCTTTGTTGCCAGTCCCTGCGCCGCTAACAATGCTCAAGCCACGGCAGTTTTAGCTTATCAAGTTAGTCAGTCACAAACTACTGCTTTCAATACGTTAACTACAATTTCTGGATCAAATACGGGCGCTACTTGGTATACTGTGGTAATTGATGGTACTCTTGATATTTCTGGCGCTGGTACAATCAATCCACAAATTGCATTTACGTGCGGTACAGGTCTTGGTGCTACTAGTGCTGTACTTGCTGGCACTACAATGGAACTTTGGCCAATTGGAGTTGCAACAGCTAATGCAGTAATTGGAACATGGTCATAATTGACAACGAATAAATAAATGATGGACAAATTAACTGATGAAAACTTTTTAATTTATGCTGCAAAGTGTTATGACAACCCTCAGTGTCACAGCACAGAGGAATTTTTCGAAGACCTAAAGCACATTAAATA
>Ga0208746_1000306_pt1 | contig 18010 bp, 3 predicted proteins | sample CryBogCBH15Jun09_FD_184623 | JGI IMG/M metagenome (GOLD analysis project Ga0208746, IMG submission 184623) | Freshwater microbial communities from Crystal Bog, Wisconsin, USA - CBH15Jun09 (SPAdes) | ecosystem: Environmental > Aquatic > Freshwater > Lake | place: Crystal Bog, Wisconsin, USA... | reverse complement strand
AACCAAAGGTAGCGGGGGCTATAGGACCAGTTATTTTTTGACTCCAAAGTACAGCACCTTCTGGGCTATACTTGACCACCATTGAAGTTTGAGTAGTAATGGTGATGGTATTTGCATTATTAGTGCCAGTGTTGGCATCTGTTAGTGTGGCAATAACATTACCTGCTTGGTCATGCTGTACATCCTGTACTATGAAAGGACTGTTAGAATTATTAAACTGGCTGGCTAGGAAGTTGCTCCATGCTGTTCTAGCGACGCCCGCTGTAACTGTAGCGGTTGAACGGCTGTAGATCTTGCCCGGATGGGTTAGTGTACCATCTGGCGCACTGAATGTCCATGTGGCTGTTGTACCTGTGTTGACTGAGAAGTCAGTAACACCTAAAGTCATAGTACCAGTTGAACGACTGATAGACGCATATGGTATGTTTAGGATAGCAGGATATCCTAGAGGATTAGTTGCGTAATCATTAAACTGTATACCGCCGTTGTTATCAAACAATACATATGGATCTATACTGTTATTATGATAATTCTCAATAGCAATACCGCGAGTAGGATCATTATAGATACCTTGATAAACAATAGTGCCTGTAGTTTCTTGATTCCAATTCCAACTACCGTAGGCTAGGTCTGATAAATTAGCAAGTTCAAATCCCTGTCCTGCATAGATAGACATTCTAGTACTTGAATTTGTAGCCAATTCAACATAATCCGTATAAGGATTATACATCGACAGAGTTTCTGTGCTAGATGATAACTGCCATACTTGCCCAGTGACTATTTGTTCCCAGATATTAGGCTGTGCGGGTGTTACTGTATTGTATAAGGTAAATGCTGTACCACTTGAAAAACTTGTAGGCTGTCCTTCTTGTGGTGCCCAATCAAAACTCCAAGAAACATTGTCAGTGTTGTGTAATGATACATTAGTTACAGCAACCGTTCCTGCTATTCCAGTACCACTAATGGTCCAACCTGTAGTAACTCCAGCATTTAATAGTGTATCAATACCAGCATATACGCCCTTTGATATAGTCACAGACATGAACTGATCACCGCTCTGTCCCCAATCGTATGGTTGGTTAGACACAATGTCAAAAGTTGATGTTGTTAGTGTTTGTTGTACATAGGATGCTGTAGCTAGATAAAAGCTGTTTGTTATTGTGTTATAGGCTAGAGCACCTTGTGTATCACCTGCGGCGCCAGTTGGGAAAGTAATTGAACGGAACTGTACTTGAGCCGATGTAGTCTGTATAGAGTTATCTGGAAAATGGAATGTGCCATCTGGACCAAAATACCATCCATGACTGACAGGAGCGGCTGGATTGGTTAGGTCAACTGCTTCTAGACTTATGCCTTCACTACTGTTGATATGGAATCCCATACCTGCTTGAATGTATGCGCCACCATTTTGCTCACCAAAGATAACTCGCTGTCCATTAGGAACTATGGTACTGCCGTCTGCCATGAACTTCCAGATGTTGCCGTTGCTGTTTAGTTGTAGTTGTGTGATTAAAGTCACAGTACCACCGCTGGTGTATGCTGACCATGCTGTGCTGTCTACTGGCGAAGCGAAATCTTCTCCATAATGTAGTTCCACTTGATTAGGATCAGAAGCCTGATAGTACCAAGTGCTGTTAACATCATTAGGCGTATCGACTCCTGAAATTGTTATTTGCCCTTGTTCAGGATAGTTAAATTCATTAGCGGCAAAAGTTACAAATGTTTGTGTGCCTGTAGTAATGGCAGTTATTGTAGTAGACCAAGTCTTCTCTAGCAGTTGTGAACCTAGCGGTAATGTCAGTGCGCCGCTGGTGTTTAGGCTTACTACCGCTGTGCCTGATGTTAGTTGAAATACTGGACCACCTGATCCACCTGTGGCATCTGCCCAGTACACACCACCGTTGGTATTCTTAGTTAATACTTGCCCACTGGTACCTGTGCTACCGTCTACACCTTTGAAGTAGCCTTGTAGGTGTAGGCTTTCCATAGTTAGGTAGCCATCTGTGCCAAAACGCCAATAATGTTGGCCACCGATCTCTGACGAGGAAATCTCAACTCCACCAGTGCTTGGAAGTTTTACATAATTAGAATCGTCGCCTAGGAATAAATCAATATCCTGCTGACCTGCTTTCATTATGTGGAAATGACTTTCTCCACCCTCACATTCTGCTACATTTCCCAGTAATATAGTTCCACGGCTTGTGGTTATTGGAACACCGGCCCCTGCATCACCGTTACCTATAGTAGAACCATTAGGTAATGTTAGTACGCCATTTTTGTCAAAAGTCCAATTAAGTACTACAGGCTCGCCAGGAGTGGCGGACATTTTTACAAGACTAATCCTTGCGTTTTGTGCTGAATTTACATCAGCAAAAAATGCAACTTCGCCTAAATCTCCCTCAACCATGCCACTTGGATTAGCATTATTGTCAAATAGTGTTATACCACTTGTAGATCTAGCAACAAACGATCCTGGAACATCTATAACAATTTCTGCTCCAGTGGGTAAGGTCAATGTACCGTCGGATCCAAATGCCCAAATATTGTTATTGGAATTAATCTTGATAGCATGGTTGGAAGAAACTGTAGAAGGACTTGCAGGAGCTTGACTACACTCGACATTTGCAGTCCAGCCAGCAGGTCCAGGATATTGAACATTATCTAATACAATAGTAAGAGTATATCCAGCTATGCCGTGAGCAGTTTCAGTAAAGGTATAAGTATCACCAGTTTTATAACCTGGATTATTTGATATTGGAAATATCTGTGCCACTGAAGTAGATACTACACCATTAGCATCTTCAGTAAAAGTCACACTCAAAGTCCAAGCATCACCGCCATATGGGCCGATGTCTGGTGCGCCGCCGTATATTGGTAATAGTACCGCAGAAAATGTTATCGGGAATATAGAAGATGGTAATGTTAGTCCACCGGTATTATTAAAGTGCCATTCATATTCTGCTGTGTTATAAAGTGTGTCAACAAAGAATCCGTCAGCATTTACATAGGCAAATGTCTGTTGATCGTGTGTAGCAATACCAGTATAGCTGTCAGTGTTGGCTTTAATGATGCCAGCAGTTGGTACAACAATATTACCATCTGTTTTGAATATCCAGTTGTTACTACCGTTACTTCTTAATGTATAACCATCTCCACTTGTGTAAAAGCCAGCACCGCTGGCGTCACGCAGATCTAAACTTGTAATAGTAGTATTATTAGATTGGAACTTACCATCATTACCTATGCTGACAGTATAACTTCCGTTAATTAAAGTACTGGTAGTAGCACTGCCGCCAACTGTAACAACAGGTGCACCACTTTCGTATATGATCGTAGCGCCTGTAGGAATAATAAGATTACCGCTAGAATCAACTTGAACAGTATGTCCTGCATTTGTGATGGAATTTGTGCCTGCAGGCTGTGCGACAGCATGTCCTACCCACTTGACACCATCAAATATATAGGTAACGCCATTGTCACCTGTGTATTGATCGCCTGCCTGTAAAGGGCTACCGTCTAGTCGGGTGTTTGGAAAGTTTAATATTGCCATCTTAGTTGATCCTGTTTATCATATTTAATTAAAGTCCAAGTATTGCGTTCTTGAACTCTGTAAAACTTGTGCATGTTGAAATTATCGATTGTAGCGTTGCTTTGCTGATATACGATGATGCTGTAAACGCTGTTGTCTGAACTGTAGTATCTGGGAATGTTAGCGTACCGTCACTGCCAAAGGTCCATACTGTTGTTAATCCGTTATTGCCAGTGTTTCCTTTACCCTTTAATGCTATACTGAAATTAGCACTATAGGCATTATCATCTACGGCCTGTAGTCTAGCACCAGGTAAACCGTTACCTTGATCAACATAGGTAAAGTAATCAATAGCACTACCAGTACCTGCGTTGCCCGCGGTATTGATCAAGTTTAACTGTGTTTTAACTTGACCTACTGGCCCTGTATTGTTTAGATTCAAAGGAGCCGGAGTTGCGAGGCCTATAGTGTTGACGCCACCATAGATTGGACCAGGAGCTGTAAAAGAACCATCTGTGCCAAAGGTCCAATTATTATAAGAATAAGCACCTGCTGGGTTGCCGGATCCGAGACCAAATTGTACATCAGGATCCCATGTAGCTGACGGGTTGGTTAGTGAGCCGGTGTTTACATATACAGGATGTCCAAAGTTTGGATTGTTCAGTTGCCAACCGCCATCGTACGTGATCGAAGAATCACTGCCGGGGTTATAGTTAGCAGGTGCCCACTTGGGTGGTGTTATACCATTTAATCTCGTATATGTACCAAGTGCGCCACCCCAAACCAGTCCGCTATTATCTGTGATAGTTATAGTAACAGGAGCACCTTGTATAGATACAGAATCACCAGTTAAACTTCCAGGTAGTGTTAGGGTACCATCTGTATTAAATTGCCAAACTTTTTGAGGTGTTCCTGCTTCAATATAAACACCGGCTAGACTGTTTATTAATCCTAGGGCTTGAGTGTTTGTATTTGGTATAAAGATATTACTGCTTGTTGTACCAATGTTGACAGCACCACCAATTTTAGTTCCAGGATATGCTGTGGTTTGGTGTGTATTGTCTGGGAATGTTAGACTACCATCTGCGCCAAAGTTATATATTGCACCGTTGGCGTTAAACCATATATCGGCTGTAGTTTGTAGTACACCCTTGCCGTTAGTTGCTGGGTCAAAGTTGATTGTGCCGTCAACACCTAGTGTAAAGTGATAACTGCCATTGACCAGAGTTGATGTAGTTGCAGAAGCTGTTGCTATAGGACTTGCGTCAACCCATGAATTGTCAAAATAAACATAACTACGTCCGCCTACTGTGTCATACCATAGGGTACTTGTAGTACCAGTTGGTTGTGTGTCTGATTGTATTATCAAAGCCCCGGCTGTTGTTTGTAATGTTCCATCTGGAAATACGATACCGCCAGGATAACTTATAACTGAATCTACAGTAAACTCCCCAGTACCTGTTCCGCCATCAACAAACACATGATCGCCTACGTTATATCCGGACCCTGGCTGATTAATAGTTACTTGACTAATGGAAGTTCCATTAGATAACACATCCACAGTCATTCCGTGTCCTGATCCACTGTTTACATAAGTTGGGTAAGTTGCATTAGTATATCCGACCATCTCTGTGCCACCGTTAACTAACGTAATAGCTGTTGGTATTCCTGTTACTGTTGTAGGAAGAGTTAGTCTACCGCCTGTTCCAAATATCCAATTCTTTGTGCCTGTGCTTAGTTTAAATGCACCGCTTGACTTGATAGTTTCCGGATATGCTGGGGGTGGACTTACTGCAAGATTAGCTGTCCATCCTGCTTCATGTTGTGATACATTGTTTAGTGTTATCGTAAAGTTGTATCCGAGGATACCATGATCAGCTTCTGTGAAAGTATAGGAATCGCCACTCTGATATCCAGGATTGTTAAATCTCACTGGATTATTGATCTGCGTAACCAGTTCACCATCTTGGCCGGGCACGAAATGAATTTCAAAATCCCAAGCAGGTGCCCCAGCATCTCCGCTATGGCGTACTGGAACCAAGGTAGCCGTGAATACTTTTGGGAACATCAATGGTGTGTGTAGAGTTCCGTTAGAATCTAGACTTACAATCTGTGTGCTTGATGTTAGTTCCCAACCATTACCAGTACCGCCACTACCGCCACCGGCTGTTGTTTGTACTGTGCCATCTGGGAAGTAGATAGCATTGGTAACTGTTAGAGCATGTGCTCCTAGCACACCTTGAATGATTGTATTGTTGTCAATAACAGTTGTTGATGTGCTGTTTTGTGCGATTTCTAAGATAGGCAGTAGTGTTTGGATTGTAGTAGAATTAACACTGATAGTTCCATCGCCGTTTCGTTGTAGACCAAATCCTAGACTACCACTTAGTGCGGCTGTTGTTTGAACAGTGCCATCTGGGAATGAAATAAAGTTGCTGACTGTTACTGCTGTGGCCGCCACAACACCCATAACTTGTAAATTATTATCAATAGTAGTAATGCCAGGATTACCTGAAATTTCAAATACAGGTAGCAGGCCTTGGATGGTTGCAGAATTTACGCTTAGAGTACCATCTGAATTTAGTACGAGTCCAAAGCCAGGAATAACAACGTTGGTAGCTGTTGCACCTAGTGTTGTAGTACCAATAACTGTGATAGGATATGCTGGCTGTACAAATATACTGCCACCTGGTACGTTTAGGTTTAGAGTAATGTGGTCGCCGTTTGTATATGCGGAACCTACTGTTGCTGTTGTTTGACCATCAGCAAATAGTACTGTCCAACCTGATTGAATTTCTTGATTAAGTGTGTTCAGAGGAATATTAAGAATATGCCCTAACAACCCACTTTGTTGTCCTAGGTAGTCTGTAGTAATAACAATTTCTGTACTAGAAGTAACAATACCATAGTTAGTTCCTGTACCGCCACTTCCGCCCTGACCTTGACTACCTTGTTGTCCTGCAGGGCCTTGCGGGCCTACTGGGCCTTGCGGACCTGTTGGTCCTACAGCACCCTGTAATATTGGTTTACCACCCGGAGTTGTACCGTCATGAATATAAAGCAAACCAGTGTTAGTATCTACTGATATTTCACCGGGACGCAGTACAATACCGATATCTGTTTCTTCTACTAGTTTACCTTGAAATATTCTTGTTGTCATAGTGTTTTTTACCTAAAATTCTGCTCGCGGCTAGCTTAACTAAACAGTATTTATGGTAAAACTGGGGAATTTAAAGCTAGGTTAATATTGAGACCAGTTATTCTTACCAATTATGCTAGTAACATTAGTACCCGTCGGCCCGTTGGTATTAGTTTGTAAGGTCCAATTGTATCCAAAATCATACGATACATATATTTGTGATACACTCGAACTGTTGACGCCCGACATTAAGAAAACTCCCGAGTTTTGCGTAAAGTGCTGAACTTGAAAATTAGCAATCGTAGAAATTTTACTATTAATTCCAGTAAGTGTATTAGAATTATTGTCAAACCCTATCATGTACACGTTTGTAGTGTATCCGCTATACCCAACTAGTAATAATGGAGTATAATATCCTGCTTGTAGACCGACAAACGTTACGCCGTCTGAGGTTATTCTTCCTAGATCTGTCCAGGCAGAGGGTGTTCCTAATGGCATAGATTGCCCATATCCAGTATCACTTACACTAACCCAATATGCACTATTTTGTGAAATTAATTTGCTGGCATAAATTTGGGTAATTAGGGTCCACGCTGTGGGACTCAACTCTGAAAGATATGCACCTGTAGTTCCGGTATTACTGACACCTACCATATAAAAATTGGAACTACATACCGCATCTGGGCAATATCCAGATAATTTTGACCAAGTTGTTGGTGGATTAGTTGTGCTAATATAAACAGTTGACGAACTCGGTACTAACGCAACACCTAGAATACCGTATGTGGAACCATGTAATTTTGTAATACTTCCTACTACCGGACTTGTTATAGTTGCAGTAAACCAAGACAAGCCAGTTCTTATATTTGTAGAGGTGGTCCAGTGAATATTGTTTGAATTATCTGCAACCATCATATACTGTTCTTCTTGTATCGTAGACCATCCTGTTTTATAGTTTGCTAGACCCGTACCATAATTTGACCAAGTATTACCGCTGTCTAACGATCTAACGGTGTTAGTTCCGTTGTAGGCATAGAATACAGTTCCTTGCCATGTAGACAATGTTGTTAATCCTGTTTTGTTTGCTCGTGCGGCACTAAATGCAGAAACACTAGTAGCAGATGTTGCATTAAATGTAGTAACATCGGTTATAAGAAGACCACTATATGTATAAGGTATTGTGGAAACAGTAGTCAAAGATGTCCAGGTATTGCTAAGAGTTGAGACAGTATATCCGTAAGGATTATTATTACGATACTTTAAAAAATTACCATAAGCGGTTGTGCTAACTCCACTACCGTCACTAGGTATTTTTACAATAGCACTATATTGGCTTGCGCGAGCAAATAACGGTGTTACACTATCAGACGGGAGTAATACAGGCATAGTTGCAGTAACAGCAAAATTAATATTCATTGCCGCGTATAGATTACCGCTAGAAGAACCCTGTGTTAATGAACACATTGTTGTAAAATAATCTACGCCTGCGGTATCCGATGCTCCAGATATATTAGATAAATTTCTTTGCCATACTACGTTTCCAGAAGTGTCAAATTTATAAAAATAGATAGAACTTTCTAAAGTTTCAGTGGAATCGTAGACATCAAATGACATATACAAATATCCATCAGATCCAAAGATTAAATTGGCACTTGAATTAGAAGGTGTTCCATTTTGCGGACTGATTAATTTTGTCCATAACAACACCCCAGCATTAATTTTTAATAATACAAAAGCATAATTGGTATTAAATCCGCTTGCAATAGGACTTACACCAACAAGTACGTACACATTATTTGTGTTATCAACAGCTAGATTTACTATGGTATTTGGATTTAAAAAAACCATACCTAAGTTCCAATAGGAACTGAATCCAGAAGATATCAAATCTATAAGTTGCGTAGATGCAATCGAAGCCGATCCAATAGAAAGTTGATTTAGATATAAAGTTCCGCTATTGTATGTATTTGAATTAAATGCAGATCCTAACACATAGGCGCTATTAGATGTAGCGTTATAGCACACAGGTCCTGTTACGTGATCCCAAGAAGTTTGTGTGTTAAATCTGAAAAATGTCTTAAATGTTGATGCAACAGTAGTTGCAGTTGCACTCATAAGTAACATGCCTGCTACTTGTTTAGATGATGTAGGATCTGTTAAATTTACAGATGCATAAAAATTATTTGTAGGATTGTAATATGCTAGCCCGCGTGAAAAAGTATCTACAGCTATACCACCTACTTGTACTTGAATACTGGTAAGATTAATTGGAACCGCAGAAGAAGTTGACATAGAGTAAAAAATGGCATTTCTACTAATTTGACTACTGCCGCCGCTTGCGTTGCTAGTATTAAAAGTGTATAGTCGACTATCGCTAGTATTCCAATAAGATGTGACTGGGGTAATGCCAAATTGATACCTAACACTATCTGTTCGAGTTCCATCATAGCTATTTGATTGAATTAAATTTCCTGATGAATCAAATACAGAAACTAACCCTTCTGTTCCAGCGGAATAAAAACTTGATAAATTTGTACCATTACTACTTATATTATATATTCGTTCAGCAGAATCCAATACTATATTTGGATAACCAATACTAGCACCGGTTACTTGACCTAACGGGGTTTGAAAAAGATTAAAAAAGAAAGTGCTACTTCTAGAATCGCTAATAACGGTTATCGATGCTCCTACTCCATGCAAGGATCTAGCTGTAAATTGTCCTAGTCTAGGCATAGATTATCCGTAAGTTGATAAACTACCAATGACGGTAGGAGTAGTAGTTCCGTTACAAATGAATGTGAAACTTACAATATCGGTCTTATTAATGTTGCCTGTTGGAGGTGTTCCGCCCTGCCATTTGATAGTTTGGCTTACTGTGTTAATATTAACTGCGCTTGGAATATATGCGGTTGCACCTTGTGTAATAATCAATGATGTAGCAATAACTTGTCCTGTTGTGGTAGGAACGTTTGTATAGTTAGCAGTGATATTGGCCGCATTACTAGCTAAAGCAAATATGTTGCCTGTTGTAAAATCAAGAGTTACTGCATTAGCACTGATACTAGGACTAGTGTATAATTCAACTGAGTTAGTTGCTGTGAACACACCAGTTAATTTTAACCCGGCAAACTGCGGAGTATTGGTTGTATTAATAGACTGGGGTAGACTTAATGTAACTGCTCCAGTGCTTGCGCTTGCTGTAATTTGATTGCTTGTACCTGTAATGCTAGCGACTCCCAATACTGCACCTGTGCTTCCGTTAAATGCTGTGACACCTGCATTGGTTACAATAACGCTACCTGTGCTTTGATTTACTGAGATGCCTGTTCCAGCACTAACAGAAAACACACCAACGTCTGTAATTGTAACAGGACCAGTTGCCGCACTGACTTTAATAGTAGCCGCACCTGTTATTCCAGTAACACCTGCGTTACTTATAAGACCAGCACCTGTAATAGATAATCCTGATCCTACTTCAACTCCACCTAGAGAAGTTGATGTAGCTGTTAAAAACGATTGTGGTGAGTATGACATTCTTATCTATTCCTTAAATTATAAACCAGTTAGAACCACTGCAATACAATGAGTATGCACCGTAGTTTATTGCTAGAGTCAAACTAGCCTGCCCATCAATAGTTCCCGATGGAGGAGTAATTGTGATTGGGTTAGTAGAGGCCGCACCGCTTTCATCTTTAATTGTAATCGATCTACCGGCTGTGTTAGTTGGCAATGTAATTGCAGTTGCACCGGTGTGGTTGACTCCGATTATATATGTGCTGTTAGTAGCAGTAAATGGTGTAGATGTTACGCTTGCATAGCCAACTGTTAATCCTGTAACTCGAGCAGTAGTAGCTGTAGTTGCACCAATAACCATGTTATCAATCGTACCTGCTGTGCCTGCGCCAATTGTAACTTGACCACCAGTTAATGAAACTGTACCAGTTGTTGTTAGGCCTAAGAATGTTGGACTACTGTTTGTACCAATATTCTGTGGAGTAGTTAATGTTACACTTCCTGTATTAGCGTTAACTATTACCTGATTAGCAGTACCTGTGATTGTTTGTACACCAATATTAGTAATTGTTACAGAACCAGTACTTGCACTTAGATTGATACCTGTGCCTGCTGTTACAGAACTTACAACTAATACTGAGCCAGTTGATCCGTTAACTGCTGTAACACCAATGTTAGGTACGCTAACAGTTACTGAACCAGTAGTTGCAGATACCGCAACGTTAGTGCCTGCGTTAACAGAGTTAACACCTAGTATGCTTCCTGTAGCACCATTGAATGCTGTAACACCAGTATTGGTAATTGTTACAGATCCTGTTGAAGCACTTACAGATATACCTGTTCCTGCTGTTGCAGATCCAACACCAAATACGTTGCCGGAACTGCCGTTAAATGTCAGTACACCTGCGTTGGTTACTGTTACACTTCCTGTATTAGCATTGACTGTAATACCAGTGCCTGGTTGGATTGCTGTTACACCTACGTCTGTAATTGTAATAGATCCGGTGCTTGCTGAAACTTTAATAGTTGGAGCACCTGTTAAAGCTGTTACACCTAAGTTATTGATAGTAAAGCTACTTGCAGGGCCTGTAGTTGTTACAGAGCTAATATTAATTGCTGTACCAGCAGTTGGAGTCACACTTGTAATAACTCGGTTGCCGTTATCATTAATTGTAGGAGCCGCAACTGTACCTGTTGATGTTACGTTACCAACAACAAAGTTGCTGAATGTATTATGGCTAACAGTAACAGAACCAGTTGACTGACTTACGTTAATGTTTGTGCTACCAGTTAAACTAGTTACACCCAAATTGTTGATTGTAAACGATGCACTTGGACCAGAACTTGTTAAGTTGCTGATGTTAATTGCACCACCAGCTGTTGGAGTTACACTTGTAATAACTCTGTTACCGTTGTCTGTTACGTTGCCTGTTGATGTTACGCTACCAAATGTTACTGCGCTAGTTGTTTCAACTGCTTGGCCAACATAGATAACAACGTTACCTGTTGACGCTGTAATGTGTGTGCCAGTACCTGCTGAAATGCTTGCAACACCGCCACCGCCTGCTGGAATACTGATTGTACCGTCTGCGGATACATAGATGCCTGCACCAATCTTAACAGCACCTGCGGCCGCGTTAGTAGCTGTATGCACACTAATAGTTCCATCGCCGGCGCCGTAAACGTTGTTACCTAGTTTAACGTAGCCTAATGCTAGGTTAGTAGCTGTAACTGTTGCGCTTATTGCCGCACCTATTTGTACAGATAAATCTGGGAATGTTATTGCTTTAGCACCAAACGCCCACGGATTAACTTGTGTAGACTGTGCTTGAAGGGTAACATTAGAAGTTCCCATTAATAGTACGCTACTGCCGTTACCACCTGTTAGTTGTATTTCGCCTGGGGATATTTGTAGACCATCTCCTACAGCGTCTAACAAACTCAATGAGCCTGTGGCATTTAATAAGTTAATAGATATGCCATCGCCTGCGGAAGAACCACTATCTAATGTCAAGTTAGTTCCGTTGCTAGCTTCTAGAGTTGAACCTGCAATAGTCAGTTGTCCTGCTACTGATATTGAGCTGTTGGCAGTTAAATTATTAACAGTCAACCCGTTCGTAACTGTTGCTGTACTGAATGTAACTGTTGCTGTTGTATAGATAGGTTGTGGTAGATATACAGAACCATCTCCGCTAGCTAATAGATAACTACCTACTTTAATAACACCCAACGATGTATTTGTTGCTGTAGCAATCGCACTAGCGTTTGTACTTAATGTACCATCTACTGCAACACTTAGACCTGTTCCAATTTTAACTCCACCCATTACTGAAGTTGTAGCTGGACTTAGATAGATGGCTTTAGTTGTAGCACCTGTTGAAACAATAACAGTACCAGTACCTTGAGAAATATTTGTTAGTACACGATTATTGTTATCATATACTTGCGTAGCATATAGGTTTGCCCACTGTAGTGCACCAGTACCTAAACCAAAATACCCATTGACTGTTGGATTGATACTAGCGGAGCTCTTCCATCCTGCTGGAGTAGGACTACCCGAGTTTCCATCAAATGTAAAGCTAGCATATACTTGGCTAGTTGGACCGATATAGATACCAGAATTAACTGCTATTGCGGCATTGATGCTTGCTGTTGACAAGTATAAACCTACATCGCCTGTTTGGATGTTTGTTGAGTTAACAAATGTTTGATTACCGTCGACGATCAAATCGCCCGCAATATATGTTGAACCGCCTACCCATAGTGCGCCACCTATGCCAACACCGCCTGCTACTTGTAAAGCACCTGAGCTAGTTGAACTAGCGGCTGTAGTAGCTGTTACTGCCATAGCGGGTGATGTTAGTACACCTGTGCCAGGATTGAATGTATGTCCAGGATATACCCAATTTGTTTGATAACTGCTGTTACCTAAAACAAATGAACTATAGAAATTTGTATTTGATGTAGCAACTGATGTTAATAGTTGGCTAGCATTTTGTACTGATGTTGCACCGATAGTGTTAACAACATCTAACGCTGTAACTGCTGAGTTACCAACTACGCGACCCTTAGTATCTAACGCTATCTTAACAAAATTATTGCCACTACCTTGTGTAACAGTAGCCAATGTGGCATTAAGGATAACACCTGCCGTACCGTTAAATCCAACTGTTGGACTACTTACGTCTCCACTTAGGCTAAAGTTTTGTGTAGCTGTTAAGACTGTAGCTGTGTATGCGGCTGGAACTGTACCAGTCACAACTGCTCCTGGCAATGTTGTGCTTGCTGTTACTGCGCCACTACCGTTACCGTATAGATAACCTGTATATCCTGTTGCAGTAAATTGACCAACTATTGTAGGAGTGTTAACTGTAGGACTTGTTGCCAATACACTAGGACCAGTACCTGTCGCTGTATTAGCAGTTACACTGAGAACGCGACCAAATTGATCTGTTGTTAGGCTACTTGCATAAGCATAAGTTCCTGCTGTACCTGTAGTGCCTAGATTGACTGTTACTGATCCTGTTGACTGACTAACAACAATATTATTTGTTGTTCCAGCTAATGTGTTAACACCCAAGTTGTTAATTGTAAATGTTACTGTACTACCTGTCTTAGTTAGGTTGCTGATATTAATGCCACTGCTACCACTTGGTACAACATTAACTAGAACACGTTGATTATTATCAGTTACGTTACCGCTAAATTGTCCTTGTACTGCTTGAACATTGTTTGTTACTATTAGGCTTCCACCAACTGTTGCAGATCCACCTATGTTTGCAGATCCACCTATACCAACTCCGCCAGTTACTTGTAAAGCACCGGTGTTAGTACTTGTGCTAGCAGTAGCACTTAGCATATTAACAACACCAGTTGAACTAATTGTTAATTGTGGATTACCATTTAGGTTGTAGTTAACTGCGCTAGAATATATGTTAAGCGGCGCATACGCACTATTTGCGGCATTTGAAATAGATAGCTTAATACCTTGTCCTGCTGTAGGATTTGTTCCTATTAGTATTTGATCGCCTGTTGTAAACCCTTTAACAACTAATGTATTAGCAACACTATTTGGTCCAGTAATGATTTCTGTACCAGCAATAGTTGTATTGTTATTGATCTGTAGTGTGCCACCAACGTATGTATTACCAGTAGACCCTTGTACTGTGAATTGATTTGTATTGATTGCAAAGTCACTGCCTAACTGTAATGTTCCTGCGATAACTGTGTTACCTGTTGAAGAACTTACTGTAAATTTATTGCCTGCTAGTTGTAAACTACCAGCCATTTGTACGCCAGCACCAAATATGATACCGTTAGAAACATATAGGCTTCCACCAATGTTTACATTTTGTCCAATACCAACACCGCCAGCTACAACCAATGAACCTGTTTGTGTATTAGAACTGTTTGTTGGATTGTTAAATGCTACTTGTCCTTGTACAGTCTGTCCGCTGTTCAATGTAACAGCGCCTACAACGTATAAAGAATTACTTAATGAGCTTGCTCCAGTTACAGATAGTGTACCTGCGATACCTGTGTTACCATTCAATGCTGTAACTGTAAATAACCCTGAATTAACATTAAAATCACTGGCAACTGCTAGAGTTGAATTTAATGTAACAGCTTGCGATACTCCTAAAGAACCATATACGGTAGCTGTACCTTGTAATATTAAGTTACCATTTACATTGGCATTACCATTAGTAGCAATGCTACCATCTACACTAGATACTGTGAATTGATTTGTGTTAACAGAGAAATTACCTGCTACGTTGGCTAGTGAATTTAAGTATGCGGCACCTTGTACTGTTAGACCGCTGTTAAACAACACAGAGTTAGTTACTGTTAATGTACCTTGTACTACTGTATTTCCATTTGCGCTGTTGACTGTAAACACATTAGCGCCTACGTCTAAATTGCCAGTTACATTCAATGTTGATGAAAGCTGTGTAGCACCAGTTACGTTTAATGTGCTTAATAGTCCTGTTGCACCAGTTACGTTCAATGTTCCGGCAACACCTGTGTTACCTGTAGAACCTTGTACATTAAATTTGTTAACGTTAACGTTGAAATCACTAGCTAGAGCAAATGTTCCACTTGAAACAATATTACCTGCGATACTTGTATTACCAGAACTAGCTACAACTAAGAACTTATTGTTACCTATGTCAAAAGTACCACCAACGTTTAAGTTGTTACTTAGGTTGACTGCACCAGTTACTCCCAATGTTCCAGCAATTAAAGCATTACCTGTTGCACTGGCTACTGTGAATTTGTTTGTGTTTACGCTGAAATCATTAGCAACACTCAACGTGTTTTGTAGGTTGACTGCACCGGAAATTAATCCTGTACCATTAACCTGTAATGTTCCAAAAATCTGTGTATTACCTGTTGCACTATCTACAACAAAAGTATTGCTTGGCGTTATTCCGCCTGTGTTAACAGTGAAGAATTTTGTATTAGGACTTGCGCTACCTGCAACAGTTAATCCATTGTCAAATGTAGCACTACCAATAGTGATGTCGCCTCCTTGTAGATTTAGGCTACCACCAACCCATAAGTCACCGCTAATGGCCGCACCACCTGCAATTTGCAAGTCGCCTGTGCCATTGTTGTATCCTGTTGCATTTTGTCCGCCAGCTAGGATCAAGCTACCAAAAGTAGCTCCACCCCAAACACCGCCTGAAGTAAAATCACTGTTTGCAGATGGTCCAACTCCTGGATCAATATTATCACGTAATTGTAGTCTACCACTAACTGCATCACGTCCTAGGAACATGCGTGTAGCCTGTGTTCTAAAATAATGAAGAACGAGACCTTTGTCTAAGCCATCGTTAGCAGTTAGCATTGTTCCGTTAGGACCGCCACCAATATCAATAACTGCGTCCTGTACCGCTGTGCTTGTTGAGTTTACTATTGTGCTAGCACCTAATACTGTTAAGTTTCCGCTAATAGTTGCACTACCTGATACAAACAAGTTTTGGCTAATTGTTGCTGTGTTGTTTACAAACAACTGACCGTTCACTGTAGCTGTTGTCTGTACTGTAACTTGATTTAATGTTGTAATATTAGTTACGGTCAAGCCATCTAATGTTGGATCGGCAGTAAACGCGGTAACCTGTATGGTGTTATTTGGGAATATGATACGACCATACTGATCAAATTTCCATGTGCTAGATCCAGATTTAACATATACGCTATCAGTGATATCTAGTTGACTAGAGTTACTGTTACCAGTCAATTGAATTCCAGAACCAAATACTGCACTGGCATTAGAAGCAGTTAATGTAATAGTACCAAATGAATTATTTGTTTGAACAACTATACTATCTGTACTACTTGCACCACTTGTTAGAGTCAATGTGTTACCATTACTTGCTGTAATGTTGCTTGACTGAATTGTTAATGCGCTATCAAATGTTGCACCATTATTAATAGTAGCACCGAGAGGCATTGATACCGGAGTATCAGCTGGGCCAGTAAATGAAGGTGCAAGGATTCTTGCATTAACTTTAAAGTATGAACCACCAACATTAAAATATGTGTTGCCTACAGATACTACTTGTAGATCGTGTGTTCCTGTATTTTGTAATAGGTGGAAGTGATTATCTGTCGTAGGAATCTTGAATACTAATGCCTGGAGATTGTTATCAACAATAAGGTCTCCGGTTATTAGTCCACTACCTGTAATGTTTGTATTACCGTAGATATTTGTTACAACAGCTTTACCTGAATCACCGATGTTTAAATCACCGTAAGGTAAGATATACAAGTCTTGTTGATTTACATTTGTAGTAATCAATTCGCCGCTTGCGCCAATCATAGGCCCTAAACTAATACCACCAATTTGATGTGTTAGTGTAGCAGTGGCAATTAATGTTCCAAGTATAGTTGTAGCACTAGAAGCAATAACTGGACGAGTTAATAGGATATTTCCTATAGGACTTAATGTATAGTCTGCGGCCGCAGTTGTTGTGCTTACAGTTAATGGGGCACCTAAGTTTAGTGCGCCATTGATGATTAAGTTGCTGTTAACAACAGTATTTGGGCCAGTTGGTTGTAAAGTTAAATCACCCTGTGTAGTTCCAATAATGGTAACTGCTTGAGTAATTGTTGAGTAACTGTATGTAATATTGCCCACTTGATGAGGAATAACATCAACTGGTAGGAATCCAGTGTTATCTAAATAAGGAACTCTGTGCCAAATATCTTGTGTGGCAATATAATAAACACTCGAACTGCTAACTGCTGTAGCTGTGTTTAATGTCAAAATTGTAACAGGAGTTGTACCTTGTTGGACAACTAGATTTGTTACAGGATAAGCATTGTAGTTTGTATCGTAAACTACCCATGTACCTGAGATATAATTTTGAGATGCGCCAAGTGCGGCACCATGCACGTAAGTCGATGATGTAACTAACGATGCAGTAGAAATTGTTGTAACAGTAGCGGTATTGGTACCAGTTCCCTGCTGTGTTCCGCCAAATGTAGGATCAAATATAGGATTAAACGCAAAACTAGGACTGAAACTGCCTGTGCTTACATATAGTAAATTGTTGTCTGTATCTAGTGTGCCAGCAGAATCGCCTATCGAACCTGTTAAATGTCCTGGGGCTCCAACGTGAACTGTTTGTCCTATGCTGATAACACCGTCTGGGGTAACGTTTATACCTTGTCCTACTCGTACTGTTCCTGTGGTATATTGATTTGCAATAGGCACTAAAATATTGCTGAGACTATTAGCAATAGCAGTAAAGTTAGAATTGATTTTATTAAATGCTACGTTAACGGTATCTGCATTACCTGAATAGGTACTTGTACCT
>Ga0208746_1000301_pt1 | contig 18089 bp, 22 predicted proteins | sample CryBogCBH15Jun09_FD_184623 | JGI IMG/M metagenome (GOLD analysis project Ga0208746, IMG submission 184623) | Freshwater microbial communities from Crystal Bog, Wisconsin, USA - CBH15Jun09 (SPAdes) | ecosystem: Environmental > Aquatic > Freshwater > Lake | place: Crystal Bog, Wisconsin, USA... | reverse complement strand
TCGTATCCGTATGTTGGACAATGACTTGATTAGACTTAATCAAAAGGTTAATACTGTGCTACACCTACGCGGTAAAACAATTGAACACGAACGGGTCGAAGCTGAACAGCATATCAATGCTGCTAAAGTAGACAAAAATACCACATCTGCTGAGCAAGAGGCAAGCGGTGGTACTGGTTAATTAGGTTTACAGATATTACCTTTAGTACCGTTTAAACTAACTACACTAATCCACTTATCAACTTCGCTACCATACTGGGGTAATCTGTATGGTAGGAAGTATAGTTGTAAAAACATCCAAACATTAAAATCGATCAATGCGTTCATAATTATTTTTCGTGGTATTTTCTATATTCTTCAACACTAATCCATTCTACTAATTTTTCTATTTTATATTTTGTAGTGTTGTTTGCTTTAGCACAAGCACTAATTCCGTGATATACATTTCCGTTATATCGACAAGGTTTAGAATGTACTAAAGCGTGTTCGATACCGTATGTATTCTGTACTCCGGTCTTTCCTTTATTCCACGGCTCTTTGCCTTTATTAAAATGATCCTGTGTTTTCCAACGTTCTTTAAGAGCTTTAGATACTGTGGGCTTTTTAGTTCCAAGTTGTTTTCCTTTACAAGCCTCACTAATCTTTTTTCTAATTTCCGGAGTATGTTTTTTACCGTAGTATGGATTGTTTTCTCCTTTACGAGAGTCCCACATCTCACGCATAATCTCATCGTGCCCAATGAGTCCTGCTAATCCTTGCCACGCAACTTTATCTTGCCAGTTTCCGTATTGTTCGTATAATTTACGATGCGCTTCTGCGTGTTCTTCTACAGTAAGTTCTACTAAATTAGATGGATCATCTGTTCCGCCTAAGTATCTTGGAATAATATGGTGTACGTGTTTCATACACTTATTTATCACGTGCAATGAATAGTTACTTTTCTGTTGCTACCCATTCTCCGTTCCAATTTGGACCTAAATCCTGTTCTTTCATAAAGTCACAACGTTCAATCCATATCTTATAATATTTGTCCATCTGTCCGCCAAAGTTTCCAATGAGCTTGACGCACATCTTAGCGGCTTCATCAAACTTCTTAGCCTTGTATAAGGCATGCATAGCATTGTGTTGTTCTCGATCTTTTGTGTAGTCTGCACCCTTGGTACGTAGAACTGTGTAGATTAAGTCTGCTACAGTCTTACCTTTAGGTTGTAAGTTATCTAATAGCAAATAGAAGAAATCATCTTGAGTACGGTTATAAGTTTCTGCGCCAATAATACACAATACACCATAGGCTTTACAACGTGCTTCTAAACGTGCCGCTGTTGAAACCATATCACCTAATATATCATAACTGTGACGATCAGTTGAGCCCATTTCACCAATAAAGCCAATACCTGTATTACAGCCCCAGCCCATTGCAGCAGGTGGTAATCCTTGTGCTTCCATTAGTTTAGTATATTCATCTACAGCATCTAACATCTCAAGTCCTACCTTAACGATAGTACGTGCATGATTAGGATCTTCAATAGGAGCACCGTGTATATGCATTGACGCATCACCTACATACTTGATAACCATACCCTTGTTGTCCATGATAGGACGACTAATGCTGTCCATATAACCATTCATGTATTTGCCAAGTCCTGCAACGTCATCGCCATAGTGTTCGCCGATTGGAGTAAATCCACGTAGGTCACTAAACATAACTGACACGTCTTTACGCACACCACGCTTGATTAAGTCCGGATCCTTCTGTAGCATCTCTACTACTTCCTTACTACAGTAACCAGCAAACTGTTTCTTAATTGCTTGCTTCTGTAAGAACTCGCTTACGAACTTCACCCCATAAGTATGGAGAGCAACCAGGACAAGACCACCAACCACCACAGTAATGTCAAACAGCCAAGCCCTACTCGAATACATATAATTAGAAAGAGGAATAGCCCCGCCAATAACGATAACTGCTGAAAGAATGCCAACATAAGTCCACCTTGAAAGAAAAATTAATAGAATACCCAGTGCAACAAAGCCTATGACTTCTGCACCCTCGGCCCAGTCTGGACGAGTAATAACAGGACGTGTCTTGTTAGCAATTACAGTACCCAGTACAGCCGCTTGTAAATCTTGTGGTAGCATTTCACCTAAACTTGTTGCAACAGGGTTAGCTAGTCCTTGTGCCGATACACCTACTATAACAATCTCACCTTCAAAGTCTCGAGGCAAGTCAGTTAAACTATAATGGTCTGGAGTCAATGACCAGTCAATCCATATACGTGACAAACTATCTGTAGCCACAATGCCTTGACTAGGTATACGCATCTTCTCTACACCGTTGTCATTTACTTTGATCTGTACAGTTGAATCGCCTCCGGCTACACGTAAAGTCTCCATTGCCAGGTTGGGATATAGTTGACCATTGTATGCAACTACTAACGGCATACGACGTACAACACCGTCTACTTCAGGAAATGTATTTGTAATACCAACACCCGCAGCACTTGCTTCTACTTGAGGTATGTTAGCAATAATGCCGGGAAACTCTACAAACGCTTCTTGGTTGAAACTTCCAATGACTGCCGATCCCGGAGCTCTTGGCGTGTTTCTAGTTGTGGCAGAGCCAACGCTGGGCAAGACTGTTGGGTACTGTCTAAGTGCCTGTACATAATCTTGGTCATGACCGAGGCGATCACGATCAGGAGTAAGAATATTGAAAACAACAAGACCAGCATTCCTCCGATAAAGATCGGCGATAATGCGGCCATAGATATCTCGACTGAATGGAAATTGTCCATATTTTTCTAATGCCTTTTCATCAATGTTTACTACACTAACCCCGATTGGTTCTGCTGTCTTGCTTGTTACTAGGGTGTCAAAGTACCGCAAGCGAACACTTTCAACAAATGTAGGATCTGCTACACGCAGAGCGGTAATAAGGGCTAGGGTTATTAGAGCAGTCCAGGGACTGACAAGTATTTTTTTGAACATCAAGTATTTATTACTTAATAGATGTAGGCAACTTCTTCCAAGAATGGATATTTCATTATTATAAAATCTCTGTACTCTTCGGGTACATAAAACTCTACAACAAACTGCTGTATTTCAAAATAGCCGCCGCAGTCCTGTACATATAAACTAACATCGTCTAAATTTTCTTTATAATAGCGATATTTGTTTATGGTAAAGGATATCATTAGTTACCCTGGCGAACAGTTATTGTGCCGCAGGTGGTATAACAAGTTTGTGTAACACTATAACTTTGTCCACCAGTTTGTGTTAAATTTACACTTGCTGGAGCACCGCTATTAACTAAAGATATTGACGCAGAGTTTGCGCCGCTTGCACCTGTATTTGATTGCGTTACTGTAGCAGAGTTGCTGTTACCTGTTGCACTAACACTGATATAACTGGCACTAGTTCCTGTTTGACTTGTTGTTACTGTATTGCTATTACCTGTTACACTGGCAAATAATTGATTGCGAGCTGTACCTGTTTGTGTAATACCAACGGTGTTTAAGTTTCCATTAATAGTTACACTAGCAAACTGGCCAGCATTGGCAACAGTATTCTCTTGCACTACGGTCAAGTTATTACCAGTACCATTAACATAATCGTATTGATAATGTCCGCCATGATCTGACCCTGTGGCTGTGCCTGTACTACTTGTACCTTGATCTAAGTTAAGAGTATTGTTTCCACCTATTGAGGCTAGGTCTATTAGGTTATTACCTGTATGTGCAGTAGGATCACCTTGGCGTACAGTTATATGATTACTGCCTCCAGTAATAATTGCAGCAGTAGCAGTAGCACCATCTAATCTATTGCCTGCACCAACTTGCGTAATATTAATTGCGTCTCCATTACCAGTTTGGTTAATATAAATTACATTATTAGTAAGTCCCGGCATAGTGACTGCGTTAACTTGATTCTGTTGTGCGGTAGTAATTGTACTAGAGCCACCCGACGTGGATGTGTTGATCAATGTAGCTGAGCCATTGTTGGCTGTAGTTGTGCTACCATCACTCCATGTTGTGGTTGTAATAGGTTGGCTATAGTAACTAGTAGTACTACCACTGGTACTAGATGTTGTGATAACAGAGTTTGCTGTGCTTACTACAGTTGGAGCAGAGGAACCGCCGGTTCCGCCGGTCTGTCCAGCAGTTAGCGGAGTACTACTCATACCACCAGATAATGTATTAGTTTGTGCGGCTGTTGGATTTTCTACTCCAGTGAAGGTAGCACCTTGTCCTGTTAATCCCAAGTTACCACTGAGCAATGTTCCATTGTAGTTACTATTAGTAAAGAACAAATACAAGTTACCATTACTAGCAGTACCTTCAACTAATATGCGCCCAGTACCCAATGCTCTAAATGATCCATCAGCATTAACCAGAATCATAGTCCACGGATTAGTTGCACTATCACTTCCTGTATTAGGAATAAACGTAACATACTGAGTACTACCGATTGCTGTCCAGCTACCTGTTTCGTATGTGCCACCTGGGCTTGTGCTATATACCTGACATGTTGCGGTTTGTGTGCAAGCACTGACATTCCATTGCGTATCTGCTACTTGACTTGCACCAAAGTGTACTCCGGTAAATGCCGAGCTTGATAAGGTTGTTTGTGTTGCTGTACCAACTACTGTAGAAACTGCGCCATCGCTATAGGTTGTTGTAGTTGTAGGTGTTGTTACAGTTACTTGTTGATTGCCAATAATAACTGTACTGGTTGCAGTTGTTGTAGTAGTGCCTGTTACAGTAACTGCCGGAGCTCCGCCCACACCTTGTGTTGCCTGCGGAGTGACCATTGTAGTAAATCCAGCACTAGCACCAGGAGTACATGTAAAGATAGTTGTACCTGCGGCACATGCACCTGCATAGGTTCCTACTTCAATACTGGGATTGCTACTGGCATTTGTTCCAGACAAGTAGAAACTGATATTGTATGTTGAGCCTGCGGTTACACTTATACTTTGATAGATACCGTCGTAACTACCAACTGCGCCATCGTACCATTGATAAGGACTCCATGTTCCCGCGGCCTGAGGATAAGTACCATTCTGATACCATACTCCCCAATCGGCTGGTGCTTGTATTCCCACAGAGGTTGATCCACCATATTGTAAGTTACCATTGGCTAATAAGTTAGTGGATGATCCCGACTTGGTAACTGCGGCATTGGTAAATGTCCAGTAACCTGGATCCTGTCTAAAAGCAAAACCAATGTAGTCTGCACCGGTTGTGTTGGCTGTAAAACTATAATTGTACTGTATATTACCGCTAGAATAATTTAATACCCCACCCAAGTATCCACTTGGAAGATTCTGTGCGTGTGCCTTGGGAGTACAGAATCCAACAAGGGCGGCGATAAGGATAGTGGCAAGTATTTTAAACATATTAATTCTGCTTGGTTGTTATAAAGGTATTGCCACCGGCATTGATTCTGTTGGTGATGGTTACATTACCACTCTGTGTCTGTACAATAGTAGAATTTTGACCTTTAGGAGTTGTAACACAACTTGTATTACTATTAGCATCACTGCGACATAACTGTACACTGATTGCATCTACAGTAGCTTCTACCCCCGATGATTTTCTATAATCGGGAAGCAATTGATTCTTGGGTGCGGCTAACAAGTTACCAAATTCTGCAGCAAGTTGATCATTCATTATTTGTAACATGCTTTCAAGGAAGTCCTGATCTAATAGATTACGTTGTAGTGCATTGGTATAAACTTGATTATTTTCTGCAACCAATACACTACTTAGATCAACACCCTTAAGAAAATCTTGACTAAGTGCCGATTCAGCTGGCAACTTTTCTGCTTGTTGGCGTTGCTGAGCAGTTTTAATTTCTTGCGGTGGTGCCAGGATTAACATATTTCCAATAGCATCTTCAGTTAAGTGTAAGGTAACAGGCCTTGTGGGTGCTACATTACGTGCGGATACTTTAGTTGCCTGGAATGCTTGATCTAATGTTACAGTACCGGCGTCATTCATAACATCAATTTTACCAGTCACACAATAACGTTCAATCTCATCGGGCAACATATTTTTACGTGGACAGCTTGGCAATAGAATAAATGTGCTGGAACCTAGCTCATCAACTGTAGCAGTAAAATCAGTACCGCGAACAGCAACGGTAGCAGTAGGAGTGTTGATAGCCACCTTATTAGGATTGTTATGAGCAATCGCCCCTGATGCGTAGCGGACTGTACCACTAGCCATGTTAAGAGCAAGTTTGCCAGCATCTTTATTTTTTGGATCATACACGAATTCGTCAATGACCAGTTTGGAGTTTTCATTCACTTGCACCTTAGTGTCATCGGCAAACACAATACCAACCTTGCCTTGCTTGGTAGTAATGGCGTCAGCCATATCAACACCGGTACCTTTACTACCAGTAAGTGTTGTTTTTGCTCGTTGTATTTGCGGAGGATTGTTTACTTGTTCTGTGATTGTGCCAATGGCAGCATGAGCGGAAATAGACAACAATAATGTTGCCCAAATTAATCGTCTTGTTGCTTGAACCATACACATCGTTGTAAGTCTCTCATTAATTGATCTTTTGGCGTACCAGTAAGTCTGTGCGCCAGCTCTATAAAATCTACGGCTCTACTAGCCACATTAGACTGACCATCGCTCCACTGTTGATATACTGTGTTTAAGAAGCGAAGGTCTGTCATATATTAATGATGCTGTACAATGTTCCAAGTATTACTGCTACCACTACTTTGAATATTTGTAGTGTTGTTACCGCTTGTAGCTGTTTGGTTCACAGTAAATGTATTGCTATTACCAGTTAACCCTAATACTAACGTGTTATCGTTACTACCAGTTTGGCTTGCTGTAATAGTATTACTAGAACCTGTTAAACTTCCAACTACTGCTAGGCCAGTTGCATTATAACCACCAATAGTAATACTGTCGCCATTGGTGCCACCAGTTTGTGTCAACCCAAATGTATTACTTGCACCTGTACTGTTTAAAGTAACACTAGCATTAGTTGCCGCTGTTGTTGTAGTCCCTTGAGTCATTGTTAGACTATTACTTGCGCCACCGTTCATTGTGATATTATCAGTATTATTTGTACCGTTAACAATAGCAACAATAGAGTTACTACTACCGCCTGCTGTCACAGCGGTAAAGTTGTTACCTGTACCTAATAAGTTAATATTCAAATTGGCAGTATTACCAGTTTGTGTTACACTAATATTATTACTTGCACTTGTAGCAGAGCCATCATTGTTACTATTGATCACTGCTGTTGCATTGTTACCTGTCACAGAGTAATTGTAATTGTTACCAGTTAATCCGTTGGCCACAGTTGTCTGGATACCTAATTGTAAGGTATCGCCTGTGCCTACTTGATTTACTGTTACGTTATTACTATTACCAGTAATTACTGCCGGTGTTGTTGCACTTGAACCTGTGCCTTGTACACCTTCTACTGCATCACCTGCGCCATTTTGTGTAATTGAAATGTTACTGTTACTACCTGATTGATTGATGTAGATGGTGTTATCTGCACCAAATGCACTTATAGTCACTACGGCTAGCATTGTTGTTATTATTTTCGCTAGTTTCATTTTACTACTCCTTTTGGCCCCTGGCCTTATGTCCTGCGGTCCCTGCTTCTCCGCTGGTTGTTTTAGTTACTTCACTTTACTACCCCCAACTTTGCTTCTACATCTGCAGGTAAGCCTGTTTTATTAGACATACCTAATGGAATTGTTGGCTCGCCCTTGGCATTAGGATTAATATACGCTGGCGCTACTTGGTTGTAGTCCCATACCCCTTTGCGTTGGCCTTCCTTGATTAACTCTACTACACTTGCTTCAATAGTTGATTTAAGTGCGATAGTGGTTGCTTCGTTGATTGTTAAACCTGATTCAAATTGGAATATTGCTGCCGCAGCATCTGTTGCGCCGGTATTAGGTGCGCCAATTTGCGTAACCATATGTCCCAAGCTACCTGGATCTATACTCTTAAAGATTGCAATACTATCTGCTGTTGAGTAAATGATCTTGGTAACAGTTACACTGGCTAGAATCTTACCGGTGTTAACACTGATAGCACGTAGACTAATTGTGATAATATCTTTACTGTACTGAGTTGTTGGGCCAATACCAAGGAAGTTATATCCTGTACCACCAGACTCCAGTCCGGTATCGTAACCAATAATTCCGCCTTCAATAATTACGCCGGCAAACTGTAATGGCATTAGCTTCTGTGCATCTTTACCTTCATATGCTTGACGCATTTGAGTAATGATTAACCGCTCTTTGGTCAAGGCATCAATGTTTCCTCGCTCAACAACATCAAACCATAAACCGTGACCAACGTCTTGCAAACTGCGAATTAATAGTGCATCGCCACCTTGTGTAACTGCTGTACTAAAACTGGCAATACCAGGAACTGCTTTACGTTGTCCTGTTTTATCTGCAAAGTTGTAGACAGCCACAGTTAAACGACCAGCAGCAGGTGGAGGAATAGCATCAAACTCTTTTTGTAATTCGTTTTTAGGTACTACAGGTTTTGCCTCTAGTACTCCCATTTTTTGGCTTATAGCACAACCAGAAAGTGCCACTAAGACCAATACAGATAATAGTAATTTACGCATTATGGATTACTCCCGCCGGTGATATTAAATTGACTCAATGGAATATTAATTGTAGTTACGTTGCCCACGTTGTCTGTTACTTGCAATTGGATTTGACTACCATTATTGTTATAGTAGATCGTGTTGCCCTGGAAGGTAATCTGGCCAGTACTACTGCTACCGCCGGCAAACATTGCAGTGGCTAAATTCTGCGAAATCTGTGCATAAACACGCGATTCCAGGTTGGTTAGGAACTGATTTATAGGGGTATTGGCTGCATCTGCCTTGGCTTGTTGCGCGGCCGCTGTAAGTGCTTGCTGAATAGTCAATGCACGTTGATACTGCTGATTTTCCAAGGCCATTTGGAAAGTTGAGTAGCCGTTACCATTCAAACTAGCACTTTTAAATGAGTAGTCTGATATTGTAGTAGCGTAGGTGGTTGTCGCGGATAAGGCGATTGCGGTTAGAATAACCTTGTTGATAATTCTCATTACTTCTACCCCTGTTATTATTATTATAAGGTAGTAAAGTCGTGTAGACTCTAGCTCCTATAGTATTTAATAGGACCTAGAACAAGAATTATGTAGTATTTTAAATTGTAGGTATTCTTTTAATTATTTCTTCGTAGAAAGAGTCCAATTCTCCACCAAATTGACCTATCAGATGATCTGAAATATCTTTGCAGAGCTGGTAATTTTCTTCTTTGAGTGCTTTGATAAAGCCTTCGTGTAACTCTATATAGTTGGTTAAATTTGTAAATCCAGAAAGTCCAATCTTTTCAGGAGGCACTACACAATAGGTAGTTACCGGAATACCCTTAACATCAAACGTCTCAAGTTCTAATACTGTATGAGTTTGTTTTAATTGTTGTACTGCTCGGTGGTCCCAAACTATTTGCATTACCTATCCTTCGAAATCTTTAATCTGCGGTAAATCTCTTGTACACCCTGCGCTTGGCTAATACAATCTTCCAAGGCATTGTGTAAGCCAGCTTTGCCTTTTTCGCGAGGGTCGCCGTGTACACCAAATAAGGTACGGCTGTCGCGAATTTGCCAAAACTGCCATGGAGTTGGCCAGCCCTGTTGACGATAAATGTTTTCAAGAATAACAATGTCAAACGCAGGTCCTTGGCACCAGATGTTGGTTACACCTACACAAAACCGATTTAGGTCTCGGTACAGAGTTTCTAAACTAACACGGCCTTCTTCGCTAAGTGCTTCTTCACGAACATCCTGTGCTTGCTGTCCCCACCATGCTAGTGTATCTTCCTGTACTTCACGTCCCAGGGCTAGTTGTTCATCAACATCGATGCGATGATATAAGCTATCACCAAAACTATCTACAGTATAAGGATCAAACTTTACAGCACCAAGTGTGAGAATAGCACAGTCAGGGCGTGTACCTAGTGATTCCAAATCTAACATTATGTCCACAATTTATCCTTGCTTTAAAATTTTAAGAGATTCAGATTCCACTACACGTCTACGTAATCCTGAGCTAGAAAAGGAATGATCACGACCATTATATACAAGCTCTATTCCCCGACGTATGCATTCCATTCTTCCTGAGAATTCTTTATCTTTGTATTCAACACCAAGTACTCGTACGTCAAGTGGTAATATTAATAATAAGTCTATTAGATCTTGTTCTGTTTGATAAACAACTACTTCGTCTACATACCGACAAGCGGCCAATTGAATTTGACGTTCCACAATACTTTGAACAGGATGGTTCTTGGTTTCAGGACGATCAATTGTTGGATCTGTTTGCAAGCCGGCAATCAAGTAATCGCAATGATTTTTTGCTTCTGACAACATAGAAATATGACCGGCGTGAGGACCTAAATCAAAAGTACTAAATGTAATTCCAATTCTTTTACCTTGTTCTTTTAATTCTCGTATTTTATTAAAGATCATTTTTATATACCATTGATATTTTTTGTTGTTTTACCATTGTGTAAAATGTTGCCCTGTGTTTTATACCCAAATCTATCATAGCATCTTTAATTGATGGATATTCTATATTGTTTATTATAACAGGTTTATATTTTTGTGTAAAGGGTTTTCCTTTTCGTTTTGCAGATGCTTCTGCATGAGCTTTTTTCCATTCTGCCGATTTTGTGTAATTTTTATTCGATGCTTTTATTTTTTCTATTGTTTCGGGTGTGTGTTTGTAACCAAAATGTCCGTTAGATTTTCCTTTTTTGGCTTCGCTTATTTTTTTTGAACGTGTTGCTTTTTCTTCTTCTGTTAAAGAAGCATGCCACTTTGTTAACCCAATATTTCGTTGATTAATTATGGTATTTTTATTAGGATGATTTAATATAGTGTTGCCACCATCACCTCCGCTGGCAATATTATATAAATCATTTAATGATTCGTATAAAGAAATGGTGTCTATTTCCAGCCGATTTAGCTCATCAACTGTTTTTGCCCAGTGCAATATTTCTATTTTGAAATTATCTTTACCGTATTTTTTAATAGCAGATTGTAGTGCTATTCCAGATCCATAATAATCTTTATCAAAAATAGGTTTTGTTCTTTTGCCAATGTAACAACGATTATTAATTAAGTTAGTTGTTTTATAAATGTAGCCAATATACATAAGTATTCTCCTTATGTTTATTTACCACCTTTTGTCAGTTTAACCTATTAATCATACGTCTTGTTCAATTTTAACTTGTAATGGAAATCCGTTGTTACGTGCCAACAGGGTCACTTCAATACCCTTTTGTTCGGCCAGTTCGTACGGTAATACTGCTACCACTGCTGAACCTTCTTCGTGTACTCGCATGGTAATTGCTTCTGCGGCACCTTCATCATAATTAAAAATAATTTTAAGTGTTTCGACTACAAACTCTTGTGTAGTAGTTTCGTCATTGATATAAACAACTCTGTACTGTGGCGGTTCTGCAATATTGGATTTAACTTCAATGCGGGGGCGCACTTCTATATGTGTTCTAGTTTTAGACATTGATTCACTCATGGTAGGAATAAGGGATGATTTGTTGTTCATCCCTTATTATACAGCCTAACTACTTATTTTGCAAACTTAATGGCAATCTGTTTTGGTTGCTTTTCTTCCGGAATGTTACGTTCCAGAGCAATGGTCAGAATACCATTTTTAACTACTGCACTCTTTACTTCTACATGTTCTGCAAGAGTAAAGGTACGAGTAAAGTTGCGGTTTGAAATACCCTTGTGGATATAAACAGTTCCTTCTATTTCTGGTTGAACTTCTTGTTCTCCAGTGATAGTTAGAATATTATCCGTTAGTTCGATTGAAAGTTCATCTTCCGCAAATCCAGCAATAGCAATTTCAATAGCATGATGATTCTCATCGTATTGAATAATGTTATGTGGGGGATAGTTGTCTACCTTGGAGCCGGTTGTGCGATTAAGCTGATCAAATAATTGATCGAAGCCAATGGCATTGCGATGCATTTGTGCGGCTAGTGTAGGTAAATCGAGGGTGCGAAGTGTAAATTGTGTCATTTTATATTCCTTTCAATAAGCGATTATATGACTATGTAAAGCCCGACTATCGGCACCTTACTAATATATTTATACTACAAATTTGGAATAAAAGCAATACATAATGGATAAATAAAGTTGTAGTTCGCGATATTGGCGTATCCAACTACTCTAACATTATAAGGCAATGTCAGCAAATGTATTTAACAAACAAGTATACTCGTTGGTACTATTCTATTATAGATAATTCCAAAACACGTATTTTACCTAAAGAAACTTATACCGAAAAGCATCATATTGTACCACGCAGTATGGGCGGTAATAATGATATTTCTAATTTAGCAATATTAACCGCTAGAGAACATTATCTTTGCCACTATCTTTTAACTAAAATAACAACCGGAATAGACAAGGTAAAAATGTTTTGTGCTTTACGATTCCTAAATGCAAACAATCGAAAAAGTTCAAGAGTATACGAATATATAAAAGTTAATCTACATCGCGGACCGCTATCCGAGTTAGTTAAACAAAAGATTTCCAATACAATGAAAGGTCGCCCGGCTAAAAATAAAGGTGTAAAATATCCATTTATACCTAGAAAGAAATGGGCAGATGATAGATTAGTAGGAGTAGGATCTAACGGAAAACTTAAAGGAAAAGTCCGCCCAAGATTAGATTGTCCACATTGTCACAAAAATATCGATGAAGCAAATTATCATCGATATCACGGTGCTAAGTGTAAATCAATATAATTTTTTAGGCAGGGATTCGGACAGTAACTTTTTGCGCCAACGGTTCTTGGCCGCTGCTTTGGCTTTCTTACGTGCTGTTGTAGGCTTTTCGTAAGTTTCACGTTCTTTGAGTTCACGAAGCAAGCCTGATTCCAAGACTTTCTTCTTAAATTTGCGTAGAGCTTTCTCTACGGGTTCACCTTCACGTAACGTGACTGTGTTGCCTTTGCACATGTTTGCAATATCGTTTTTTGGGTAGTATGCCATAATATTATTTAGTTGGGTTATTATTTCTTTAAAAATTCTTCAATCTTACTGCGCTCTAAGTCCGATAAACTATCCACATCGTAACGACCTTCTGCGATTTCGTTTATTAAATGCTTGATATACTCTTCTTCGTAAGCATACACGTCAATGTTGTCTTTGTCAACCTCTATCCACTTATAATCGTTAAATTTGAACAAACGATTTGGTAGGTAATCTGTACGTAAGTAGGTATCACCTTTTTCTGGATTTGTTGGGAATGTATTGCCAAAGTCACTGTGACTGGCTTTGCCTAACACAGGAGCATTATCTGCTTCCACTGCTATATGGCTGTGCATAACGTGGCGATTGCGCCCTGGAGCTGCTTCTCGAGTTACTGCTGTAACAGGAGTAGTTTCAACCACAGCTTCGTCGGGAGCAATTCCTGTTTCGTCTGGAACGTATTCTGGATTTACTTCACCGGTGTTGGTTAAGTATCCAATGTCTATTAGTTGTTTAACAGCTTCATCTTCGTCTACCTGAGTAGCAGGAGTCCATAATAAATCATTTGGAGTTTCAACATAATCGCCGGGACGTTCATCCATTGATATATTATAATTAGATTCTGGAAAAGCAATGCGAGTAATTAGTACAGGTTCTTCTTCGATTACAGATTCCGGTTTGTCTTCAAACATTTCTTCTACAGGTTCGTCATCAATCATTTCAAATGTAAATGGTGTAACAGATTCAGCAGGCACTATTTCCGTTTGTACTTCTCCTACCAATTTAGGTTGCATATAACTTGCAGTCATTGGCATCCCATATGATACTCCCTTGCCGCGGAATGGGTGCTCATCTACTACAGGTTCTTCGACTTCCAACGGAAGTTCCTCACGTTGTTCAAATACAGGAACATCACCAAGGTCATGTAGTACATCTACAAGATTCTGATGAGGTACATACGGGGAGTAATCGCCTTCGCGGAAAGAGGGTTCTAATTTACCCAGTTCCTCCTCTAACTCTGGTGTCAATGCAATAATCTTAGACTTTGGCTTAAATCGTTCTCTAAGGTTGTGGTAGTCGCTTATACGCTTTTCTAATGCATCTGCAAACGCATTGAATATAGTTTTTGGTGGAGGCATAATAGTAGGATCACTATCTACCATACCATCATCATCGGCACTGGCACGTGCTTGTCTAATCTCACGCCGCCATCCAAATGTCATTTGGCTTGCCAACAACATGATAACTGCCAAGGGATCAAATACAATAACAATAAGGATAATGATCCAAGTTACTGCTTTTTCCAACATGTTGGCATCTGGTGTAGTACCGTAGATAAATGCCGCAATGTACTTGATAGGGCCAACTTCTGCATCTACCTTACGAACTTCAGCACGGATAGGTGCAGCTTCGTCGTTTAATTGGGCAATAAGTTTTTGGTTTGATTCAATGTCTCGAGCTAGGCTAGCACGGTCTTTAGCTTGACTACGACGTATAGCTACCGACTTGTCAGCGCCAGTTTCACTTGTACTACGTGCCATTACTTGATCAACAGCATCATCCATTTGACGTAACTGTTTACGGCCGGCATCAATGTTGTCACGTGCTGTTCGAATCTTCTCATCGTAGATTGCTATTTTGGATTGTACATCGCCGGATACTAAGTTTTGGTCATTATGTGCTTTGCTCAGGAAACCAAAGATGCCCATACTTGTGATCAACATTAATATCACAATGGCAATAACCATATAGGTCTTCATTAAGCGTGGTACTTGTGTCCAGTATTGCTTGATCCAGGTAGCACAAACTAACTTGGCTACCTCAAGGCTTGCACCCATGATCATGATTGGGATAGCGGCCGCGGAGAAGATTGCTGTGAGACCAACTACTGAATAGTAAATGGCTACAGAGCTAATGGTTAAACCGGTGATGAGTAATAGGTAAGCAAGTATCATAGTTTGTATTTATTGAGTTTTAGCTCAGTAATAATACTACAATAAATGATGTTTGTCAATCTGATTGGATTAATTCATTGCCTGCCAACCGGAAGCGGTGTAGACCATTGCTTTATCGGTTGTTGTATTATAATATTGCATACCTTTTAATGGAGTTCCGGCGGCAGTATTGGCGGCGGCATCATTGGCATAGTTTGGTAATCTTGGGAATCCAACGAAATGATTATAATTTAGTTGCCCATAAGTTACTGCTCCAGTAGCACTATTAAATGACATTGGTTGAATAGAAGTATTATCAGCCTGATATCCAACTCCTTTAATTACTACACCACCATCATACCAAATACCATTACTACCACCATCAAATTTTAATTTACCAACCCCATCTTCATTTTGAATTTGCATTAGAACATTATCATTACCATCACGAAGTTGATATGTTCTATATGCGCTGATGTTTCCCGTATCAGAACCATCATCGGTTCCTAATACTATATCTGTGGTTACATCTGCTGTTGTGATTCCACCAGGAAGTATAAAAGTGCCATCGTTTTTAAAGAACCATTGATTACCATTCACATCAATGTTAAAATCAAGTTGACCCTCAGTTTTGAGATAAGAACTTGGTCCTGCCGATTCTATACCACCACTAGCATCTAATCCAATACTAAAGAATTTTTCAGTTTCGTAGTCACCAGTTAATGTACCCCAACTAATGGTTTTATCAGTTGCCATTGATGTATTACGATTAAATATAAGATTGGCAGTATCTGTGTCATAACCAATTGTAATGTCAACTAATGGAGTTTCAGATTGGATGGTGTTATTGATAAACTTCAATTGTCCGACTTGTAGCTGGTTTGTACCGTTGACCTTTAAAACACCGTTATCAATAGTTAATTCTGCTGTGATTTCGTTTGCTATATCGTATAAGTAAAGTGATCCCGGGCCAATGTGAACTGAGCGCCAGCGTAGTAGTTCACTACCCAAGTCATATGTATTATCCGCCGCTGGGATGATACTATGGTCGTAAATGGCGTTAGCCGCGTGTATGTGTATAGGGTTCCCGCCAGGTGTAACTCCATCACTTAGTCGTAAGGAACCAGTGAGTTCGTCGTAGAATAGTCGCCCACGTTCGCCTACAAATGTGGTACCTAGGGTGTTTCTTACTCTACTGGTGAATAACTTTTGGATTGCCATCTAGGACTTACCCTTCAAAAGGTTCGTCTTCGTCTGCCATAGCAACAACAACAGGAGCAATACCTGCGTTTTGTTTCATAATGGCTAATTCGTCTTGACCTTGCTCGCAACCGCATGGGCTTGCACCACACGTATCACAGGTTTCTTCACCGGCCATTTTTTTCATCAAATCCAGTTTTTGTTGTAATGGCGGAACCATTGTTTTAACATTAACCTGTGCTTGTTGTTCAATACCAGCTGTATCTGTAGGTTGATCAACTTCTATACTGGCTTGGTCAGGGCGATTGGTAATCTCTGTGCTGGCTTGTGTGTTAGATTCTTGACTATCAATAACATCTGCCAATTTACGTAGTATTTCACTTGCTCTCATAATTTTATTTCCACGGGCGGCCTTTAATCAAACCCCCCACGTTAGCATTGTCTACTACTACATTTCCAGAATAAAGTGTAGGCAATTCTGTAGTATCTAAGGTGTGTAGTGTTCTATATCCCGTGGTGCCAGCAGTGGCACGTTTGGTTTGTGCCAAGGCCAGTTTAGCCGCTTGGCGGGCTTGTTTAGTTGCTAGTGTTGATATTCCGTTTGCTGACATATAGTATACTTATCTGTTATTGGTACAGTGGTGTCCAATAAGCTGTTCCGCCTACTGTTACTCTTGCCCAGCCCTTGATAGTTGCAGTATTAGTAGGGAACCCAGTATTACCAGTTATTCCAATATTAGCCGCTGTAACGTTTCCAAGAACTGTTAATTGTGTTTGTGTAACTGTAGCAACTTGAACTCCACCAACATCAAGCAATATGTTGCCACCTGCACCTTGGAAGCCAATACTACTACTACCGCTACTAATACTACTACTTGCAGTAACAGTAGATAAGATATTAACACCGTTTGCAAACAGGTGATTGTTAGATATTACATTACCAGCAGTGACGTTACCTGCGTATGTTGGCAAGTAAGCGGCCACGTTTGCATTGCTGTATGTCTGAGTTTGTAAAGTAACAATAGCGGTATTGGCAGCTGTTACGTTTGCATTAACCGCATTAATTTGCGTAGTTTGAGTAGCGGCATTACTAAACAGGGTAGCGATATTTGTAGTTGCTGTGCCTAGGTTAGCATTTGTGGCGATTTCGTAGGCACCTACGTTGGCATTTAGTGTTTGAATATTAGTAGTATTGGTACTAATATTAGTGTTAGCATATAACTCAAACGCACCAACATTCGCCTGCAACGTTTGTAGTGATGCCGATACTGTTGCAGTATTTGAAGTAACAGTAGATAAAATATTAACACCATTTGCAAATTGATAATTGTTAGAAATAACATTACCTGTGACTGCAAGATTGCCTTGCGTGGTTACTGTACTATTGACATTACCTAATAGGATAACATTGGCACCAATACCCATATACAAGGTGTTGGTCGAATTGAATACATTGGCAATTGGTGCTGTAGTTCTTAGGTGACCGCCAAGTATATATATGTTACCAACTGTGATATTATCGCCGTTAGTAATGACTGCACTATTGGCTTGAACTGCTATAGGTGCAGTTGCAGCAGCACTACCTGTATCAAAAGTGATATAAGCACGAGTTTGTCCATTGCCCGGAACTCCGTCGCCGCGATATAAACCAAAGGTTGCATGTTTAGTAGAACTATTATTTGTTTGGCCAGCGCCAATACCATCCCACCAGTCATATGTTGCTACTGTAGTATTGGCAAAACTGCCAGCATTACTAAAATTGATACCTAGGTTGCCAGTATTGACATTTTGTAAATTACCAATGTCTACCCAGTATGCAGGATTACTACTGTCGAAGCCAGTTAGACTTTCAATATGGATTTTACCGTTACTATAAAAGTTTATACCGCCGCTGTTGTCAACAC
>Ga0208746_1000300_pt1 | contig 18101 bp, 5 predicted proteins | sample CryBogCBH15Jun09_FD_184623 | JGI IMG/M metagenome (GOLD analysis project Ga0208746, IMG submission 184623) | Freshwater microbial communities from Crystal Bog, Wisconsin, USA - CBH15Jun09 (SPAdes) | ecosystem: Environmental > Aquatic > Freshwater > Lake | place: Crystal Bog, Wisconsin, USA... | reverse complement strand
CGCATCTCCACCGCCCTTCGGTACTCCGTGGTCAGCACTTTTACCCTTTTGGCAGTGACCCGAATTACGCACCGTGGCTCACCCAGGCCCTGGATCAAATTGTACAGAGACTCCTTCCGCCCCCAGGCCCATCTCCCCCCCCTTCTCAGTCCCTGGATGCAGATTCAATCTTATCGCAGATCACCATCTCTTCCACCCCGGTCGTCGCCCACGCTTCTCCCGAGGACCCGTATGCAGTTCTCCGCGGACAAGATAATTTCTCCGACCTCTTCGACACCGGGTTCTTCTCCGTTCACCACCAACGGCAACCGATCGTCTTCCAGGAGGGAGAAGACTTACGCCTCTGGTTCTCCCCCACCAAACGATCAGACGACATTCACCTTGTGTCCTCCGCCCCCCAGACGGAACTCGCTCACCTAGTCGAAACAGGACAGATTCATCTTGGATGCGCGGTTCGAGCCTCATCCCTAGCGCTCCCAGTCAACTTATGTCGTCCGGACGGCTCCTGCGGTCTTCAACTGGCCTGTGTTGCCCTCCTGGAACAGGACCCCTGGGTCCTTCACACGCAAGCCCCTTGGTACTTTGCTTCCCCGGCCCGGATGTCCCTGCTTCAACACACCCTCGCAAAGTGGGTGCACGATGGAAGCCTACCTCCCGCAACGCTCGCGAAAATCAAGGGCACCCTAGCCTGGCTCTCCCAACCGACACCCATGCTTCCTGTGCGATTTTGGTTTACCAACGTGGATGTACATCATGTCCTCCGGTACTATCATCGGACCGCAACTCTATGGACTCAACCCCCCGGGGACGAATGGGCCGACTGGCTTGTCCTGGATTGCTCCACTGCCTCCAGCGTACTTGCGTCTCGAGCCACCTACAGAGAACTCGCAGACTCTCTGTCCCCCGTTCGCCTTCACGGGGCACTCACCCAGTCGCACTTCTCCCCGTGGCGCGCCCCTGAGACTCTTCTCGCGGCCCTGCCTCAGGCCCTCCGGGGACTCATCTCCGAGTCCATGCCGGGGTCTCACCCTCATCAACTTGGTGTTCCGACCACAGTAGCAATCCTAACCGGGCAACCAGGAGTAGTCATCCTCTCCAGACCCAGTCGTCTCGAGGCTACCTTCTCCCAACACACCCCAGTTACTCCAGTCCCCTGTAGCAGCCCCGACTCTCCAGACACAGAGGTCACCTCACCTAGCGCCTCCTCGTCTGCCTCCGGGCCACCCATTCGAGAGCTCCCTGCCTCAACGGAGCTCTGTCCTCGGGACCTCAGCTCCCCATCATCCGCGGCAGCTCCAGCAGCCTCCAGCAGTCTCCTTCACCGCCCCGGGAGACCTCTCACACTTGCTGACTTTCCCACTCCGACACCGCCGTCCATTCCGTCCCCACCCGGATCGCCGTATCACCAGCGGTTCCCCGCGGTTACTGCCTCACCGCCTGACCTGCGCAGAGGCCCTTGCCCTCCTATTGGGATTTGGCCCTCTGCCGCATCTCGGAAGCGCACGAGCAAGGACTGGTATGAGACTCTTCTAGACCCGGCCCCGACCCCTCATTCCCATGGCTATCAACCCCTTCAGTCCACGGGGGGTCCGTTCTCGGTTTTCACCGCACTCCTCGCCACCATGAATTACGGTCCAGATACGGTCTTGACTCTCTGGAAGCGCGCGGAATTGTACCTCACCCAGGCTTGGACTCATCCGGATTGTTATCTCTCAGAAGACAGCAATCTCCACACCTCCCACTCCCTCGGAGGACGGCGGAAGCAATCCTTGTCCACGCTCTCGGGTCTCGTCCTCCCGTACGTCCCCAGTCTCTTGGAAGTCTTCCAACGCCTTTGCTCTCAGACCATTCACCCAGTCATGTTTTACATCCTCTCGGGCGCCTACTCCGGTCCACTACAGGTCATTGACACGGTCTCCTCTCAGTCCACCTGGTATCAGGTGGAAAACCACAGTTCCCTACTCAAACGATTCCCACGGAACCCCTTCCTGACATTACTGGACTCCCGGGGCGCTGTCCACGGCACCTCGGGACCCTCTACCGTCCCCTTTCAGCCGGACACTTTCGTCCCAACGGGGCTCACCCCGTACTATCCGCCTTCCCCTTCTCCAGCAAAACCGCCGGAGGACCGGAACGCGTTCGGATCCACAGCCCTCTCCGACTTCCTTCACCTCTATCCCGAGGCGTTCGAACTCAATCATCACGGGGACTCTGGGCTCGAAAACGACTTTCGGATTGTCTACTTTAACATCAATGGCCTTGACGGCTTCAAACACGCCGAACTTCTTGCTTTCATGTCCTCCTCCAGTGTCGACTGCCTCGTTCTCATTGACGCCCGAGTCCCCAAACAGCACGCGCGCCATTACCTTCGTGAAACCCGCGCTGAACTTGGTCCAGGAGCGATTTGTCTTGTCTCATCTCCGAGTCCCACCTCCTCCTCCGCGGATGACTCCGATTCGATTAAGGTCGGCGGCAACGTCATCATTCTCAACGCTCGCTGGGGGCCCTCTCTGGTCCAGTTCAAATCCGACCCATCTGGCCTGTGCGTGGTCGACGAAGCCATCGTAGGCACCGCTCACGGTCGCCTCCAGATCCTAGCCACCTATTGGCCTTTTCCGACCCCTCTTACAAGTGGCTCGACCGACGACATCGACGGACGCACCCGGCGGGGTTTATACCATCGTCTCACCTCCTACCTCAAGTCCGACAAGTCCCCTGCCTCCCCGCTGTCTTACGTGCAATCCACTATCCAGTTCTGGATGCACCGACACATGTCGACTCCGGGAAATCACTCCCTATGTGGAGGCGATTTCAATTGCTGCTGGGATGGTCGCCCTGACGGAGTAGGCTACGCGACCCCTCTCCGAGAATGGGCTGACGCCATCGGTTACAGCTCGCGTCACTCCGTCTCTTATCCGAACCCCGCAGTATTTATCACCAGACCGTCCTCAAACCTCCTTGGGGGGACTGAGATTGACCACGTTCTCCACACTAGTCCCTCCATGATTCCCTCCCAATATGACACTGGATCCGTGGGAGGCCTATGGCTTGGCATGTCTGATCACCGTCCTGTGGTGGCCTCTTATGGGGGTCTCCTTCCCCACGGATCCCGGGAGCGATTCTCCCGTGCGTACAGTCAGACCCGCACACTTCACATCAGCCGATTTCGTCCGTCCCCCAAACAACTCAAGGACTACCAAGACGCTCTCGCAACATCATGGGTTCGCCTCGACGGCCCTCCTGCCTCTCCTGATCAGGCGACCTGTCAGCTCCAGCACCTCACTGACATTTCCCTCACCGCATCCCTCACCAGAAAGCGTTGGAAAGTGCGCAACCGATACAAGGAACACTGGAGTCCGACTTACGCGGCCCTGCAGGCCCAACTCGTTGCAATGATTCGTATACAGCGGCATTTGGGCATCCTCCCACTCCCCCCGCGTCTTCGCAAATGGGATTCCCCACTTGAAATTCAACAAGGGATCTCCAACGTGGTCCGGGAATGGGAAAAAACCGTCTCCTCCCTTACCTTCCACGGCGGCGTCCCTCCGGAGGTTTGGGGCACCGGGCTCACCCCCCAGGAGTGGCGCTCCCAGGATGTCTCCAACTCATCTAGCCTTCGACTTGCGGCCCTCAGTACTTTCAAACTTCTTCGGGCGAACTTACATGCACGGAAGCGCAAAGAATACTCCACTCGTGTTTCGGCCTACATTGCACAACGCGAAGAGAATATCCTTGTCGCTGACGTCCACGGTGCTATACAATCCCTCCTCAACGAGCGTCCGGCCAACCCTCCCCTGGAACAATACGACTTTGGGGACGCGGAATACACGCCGCGCAACCCGGAGGAACTCCATCATTATCTAACTGAGATGTTCGACCGTCACTTCCAATCGCTTCCAACCCCCGCCCCCGCCCTTCACAATGGTACGCTGAGCTGGGACGACATCGCTCACGGCTCCTTTGAGGACTTCCGTCGGCACTACTCCTCCTTGAACATTCCTCTTAGTGATGGCGACCGTCCCGACACATTGCACGTGCTCTGGGAGGCGCTCCGTACGTCCCCTCGGAGGGACCGGGTTCAGGCCGACCTCCAAGTCCTCCTCTCGGACCCTCCCTCCCTGGATGAATTCACGGCGATCTTGCACGACAAAGCGGGGCACTCCTCCGGCGGACCCTCTGGCCTTCAATACAAACACGTTCAGAATTGGTCCCCCGCTATGGTCTCCGAAGCCTATCACTGTCTCGTCACCATGTGGACTCAACACCATACCCCGGACGCTTGGAAATGGAAATGGCTCGTGCCCATCCCGAAGGGATCTTCGGACAAAATTCAGGACATGAGACCTATCATGCTTATGGAGGTCCTTCGTAAACTGTGGACAGGCCTCATCGTCAAACGTATTACGACGTCCCTCCAGAAGCACGGAGTTCTCTCCCTCAACCAACATGGCTATCTCCCCAAGCGCGGCACAGATACCGCCAATCTCCAACTGCTCAACACGCTGGAGACGGCTTGGGATGAACAACGCTCTCTTTACGGCTGCTCCTGGGATATGAAGAAGGCCTTCGACTCTGTCTCCAAGCCCCTCATCCTACTCTGCTGGCAGCGTCTCGGAGTTCCCCTGGCCATTGCCCAGTGGTTAGTTGACCTCGATGAAGCGGGATATACCATTGTACGCACCCCGTATGCTCTTGAGAAATGGGACCTTGCGGGTCTCGAAGGCATCCGCCACCTATCCTTCAATCCGGAACGAGGGACCGGCCAAGGCGACATTCACAGTCCCTTCACCTGGCTCGCAGTATTCGACGTTCTCCTCACGATGTTGGAGAACACGCCCTCTACGGAGCACCAGTTTCTACTGCGGCGACCCGACGGGTCCCTGTACGTAGCCCGGGACATCTGCTTTGCCGACGACCTCCAGTCTTTTGGGTCCACATTGGAAGGGCTACAACGCACTGCGGATTTGGTCTCTACCTACGCCATGGTCTTTAACCTCTCGATCGCCTCGCACAAACTCCGGGCGTTCTATTTCCGGGGTATGGCCTCTCCACCGCCGGACCCCCTTCATATCTTGGTGCACGGCCCTGGTTGGATCCCCCAGCCCGTCTTCCTGAAGTCTGAAGGCACCTTCAAGAGTCTCGGGGTGGAGTACCCTATCAATCCCGGCGACTCCACTTCCTTTGCACTCATGAAGCGGAAGCTCCTCGTGTCTATTCGTGCAATCTCCATCAAGAAAGCCTCCGCCCGGGCTGTCAACACTGTCATTTCCAAGTGCTTGTACAATCGGGGAGCGTATGTGGGAGTGCTCTCCTCGTGGTCCCTGGCCCAGTGTGAAGAACTCGACAAGATATTTGCCACCGAAATTCGCCGACGTACCAAAAACATGAAGTCATCCCAACTGGAGAACCTGTTTCAGCCTGCCCGTGAAGGAGGATTGGGTTACCAGCGCATCTCCGACATCATCCAACACCGGAAGCGCTCGAGCATCAACCGGATCCTTCGCTCGGGTGATCACTGGTCTCGTTGGGCAGCGGACGCACTTCTTCGACGGGGACACCGCCTCCCCCACCACCTACCGTTGCCCGCGATTACTCCTCAACTGGTCCGCCCGGGCTTCTGGGTCTCCAGCCTCATCGAATATGGTTGGAAAGGCAATGCGTGCTTAACCAAACAGACCTCTCAACCGACCCAGCAGGCCTATCCCTCCCTCCACCAGTCCCTGGTAGGATCCCCGATCCCAGGACACAAGTGGTCTCCCTCGAATTTGAAATGCCTGCACGCGTTCCATCTATCGACGTACGGTGACCTGGTCACATGGGACCGCGCGTCCTCTCACTGGTCCTGGCGGGAAGTCAACGGCCCGAAAGCCCTTGAGGGAGCTCTCTCAACTCTTGCCTTACCACAAGACACTGCTGTTCCCCTTCTACCCGGACAAGCATGGCACCTCTCTTCGGACAAGTTCCTTGCAGGCTCCAGCACAATCACCGAAATAATGTTCACCAACCTTTCACCTACGGCATGGGGATACTCGCTCACGGTCCTGTACCGTCGCTGGCACCTCCTTACCTCACCGACATCGCCCCCTCCCGGGACCATCCTTCGTAATCCTTCGCGGCTTCTAGTGTACCACGGATCTATGGCAACCCACGATTGGTTTCCCGAGATCTTTGGCACCCTTGATACCTGTGCGACCCTTCTCACTTTAGTCACCTCACCTGGTCACCCTACACCTCCTGGAGCCCTGCCTGGTGCCCTCTCCACCCTGGACGCCCTGCCTCTCACGGTCGAGATCTATAGGTCGGTCCCCTTTCTGCCTCCATCCTATGTGGGCCATTCTCGCCCGGCTCCGCCTATCCTCGAACCCAGACCCTCCACCCCGACGGCAGGGTCCCCCACAACTCACGTGTACCTTGCGTTCCACGCCTCCACGGGGTACTCCCCTCTCCACCAAGCGGTCAACCACGGCGTCCACCGTCTCTCCCTGTCCCTCCTGCACACTACCGATCACGACTCGTGGACCTCCCTCCTCTTCTGTGATACGTTGGACCGCACACACGCACGTCCTACCGCCCAGGCAGTCCTGCTCATGGGTATTCTTCGAGCCCTATGGGATCACCACTCCTCTTCGTCTGACACTCCCCTGATCCTGCACATCCCGGACCCTGCTTTAGTCAAGTCCCTCCGGTCCCCCCCAAGCACCTTCTCCAGCGAGGTCACGGAATGGCTCAACGGCCGGGTCCAGCTCCTCCTCTCTCCGCTTGTCTCGATTCAACACTCCGGCCCGGTCCCAACCCTTCCCGACGGATCCACACCTTCGGAGCTTGGTATGTACCTGGCGCAGTCCTACGCTTCCACTGGCATCTCCCCCTTGTCCCCGGACCTTCTGGCGCCGGGGCCCCCACTTCGGGAGCTTGCCTTCTCCATCCTCCCTTTTGCTGACTGTTTCCCCGTCGGCGCCCTCCACGACTCCTGGTCCTGGCGGGATCTCTTCACGGGGGACCCCCTCCTCGTCCCGCTCGAACACCGGGTCCAATGCCTCCGCCGGATCCAAGCACAGCGAGACCGAGATCAGAACCGTGCGCAACGCCTGGACCCCCCCATCTGGGAAGACGTCACCATGAGTTTTGCCTCCAAAGTCCTCGACCTTCCTTGTCTCCCTCAAGGCTCCCGTTGCCACTACGAAAAGCTCCTTCACGAAAGGCACTGGACTGTGGGGCACAACTCCTCCAAGGAAGCCGCCACCCCTCTCGAACGCCGGACGCTTCTCACTTGCTCACTCTGTTCCTCTCCTGATCGTCACTCCGACGACACTTACGACCACGTCTTCCGTCTGTGTCCTCACCCCCTCCTCCACCACTGCAGAACCGAGCTGAACCGGCAACTTGACCAATACCCGCTCCACACGGACCTGGAACAGCGACTCATCCCGCACATCATACAGTTGGTCCTTTCTCCAGAGGGGCATCGGATCTGCCTCGGCAACTGGAACTCAATCCAACTAACCTCCCTGTCCTCTGTCCTCACCTCCACCGACACCCCCGAGGCCATTGAGGCGGTCCTTCTTGACTTCTCCCGCTTCCTTGTTCCCCGAATAGAATCGATTTGGGAAGCCCGTAAGCAGGCCAAGTACATCGAAGCCGTTGAGCACAGTGACGGGGCAGACCCGGTCACTCTTCGGGTCCTCCAGCGCAAGTTCAAACCGTTCTCTCCTCGCCCGATTAAGGAACCGAAAGTATTCTACGGTGTCCGGCTGGGTCACGTTCCTGGCGTTTATACCTCCTGGAAAGAGGCCAAGCCCCACACCATAGGTATACGGAGCGACTACAAGAAATTCAAAACACGCAGGAAAGCGGAGGAGTACATCGCCCAGCCGGTGACCCTCGGTCAACCTCCCCTCCCCAACCCTGACGTCGTTCTATACACGGATGGCTCCGCCTCTTTAGACCCGCCCTCGGCAGGATGGGGTGTCTTCATCTCCAGATCTCTCGCTCCCTCCGCTTCCGTTTGGGGCCCCGTCATCACGGACTCCTCTGACCCCGACTGGATCGGCGCTCTCCGCCCCACGAACAATGCGGGCGAGATCTGCGCGTTTTATCACGCCCTCCTCTGGGTTCGTGGCGGAGCCCGCTCTTCCTCCTCTGTGGCCCGGAAACGCATCAATCTCCTCACCGACAGCGAATACTGCGTCCGGCTCTTCGGCGACAACTCCATCAAACCCCGCTCCAACAAGGTCCTCATTCAGCGGGTCCGGTCCCTTCTCAGTGCAGTCCGCCGGCATCATGACCTGTCCATCTCCTGGGTCAAAGCCCACACGGGACTCGCTACCACGGAGGCGGTGGGGAACGCCAAGGCGGACTGCCTCGCCGCCAGAGGCAGAACAGGCTCTTCCGGCGCAACCGTACACCCCTCCTTAACCTCCTCTCGCTCCCTACGGAGACGCACCTACTGTGGACCCACGGACCCTCGTCGCCGGCCGAGACGCCGCCTCCCCCTCTCGTCGGTTTTGCGCCCCTCACACTTTGCCCATCACCTTTCTCTCCCCGACCGGGCTATTCTGTTACGCGTCGCTCGGTCATGTCGTGACATCTCCCCCGCTCCCGCGGCCACCACTCCTGTAGGCTTTGGGGACACCGTGGGGGACTAAGTGTTACCTCCGGGTGAAGGCACCCGGAGCTCCCCACTCGGTCACGGGGCTTGCCAGTTGGTACATGGGGAGTGGTTTTTTCGGTGGGGGGTGCGGTTTCTCATATCTCACTTCTGTTAGTAGTTCTAACTTCCCTGCCGTAATTAACTATAAGATTTTCCGGAAACTACTTAAGATGCTGGTCATCATAGCCATTCCATTCCCTCCTTCTTGTCTAGAAGTAGTTGGAGGGTGGGTGGTTGGAGCTGGTTATCTGCTACTACCCTAGCTTTACTTCACCACAATGTTAACTACTATACATGGTGATTTAGTGTGTTTATCCCCAACAAATTAGGAACTACGATACCAAGCGCAGTTTGAGTAGGAGTTTACTATCTATCTTAGCTAATGCAAACATTAATATTTAAAGCTCACGTCAATCGTCATTTCCCAAGCGTCTACGTTTGTTCAAATTTTCATTTAAGACTGAAATGAGCCCACTCCTTCATATTTAATGCGCCTTCACCTCGCGGCTTCTTGGCGCGGAAATATACATTATCAGTTTAATTTCCCTGACATCTTTAATTACGTCGAACCGCTTACATTCTGTTTACCCCGTTCATCACTTAAAATCGCGCAGACTTCTGTAATAACAAATTAGCGTAACCTTTCAACATGAGTTTCTGTACTTACACTATATTGGGCGGATTCAAAATATTATTTTGGTACGTCCAAGTCGTAAACTCAATTCCACCATGATCTGAAATAAGTAAATGTTAAAAACTTTGAATTTTCATTGATTGTCTGCCCTCTTACTAATTCAGGAATCAAAATATTATTACAACAAAATCCAATATCTTGATTATTTATCTGCAAGAAAGGAGTTCATTTTTACTGTACCAAATATTAGATTGAAATACTTATCTTACCTCTTCATAACTTTGCTCAGTATCAAATGCAAGCTCTGTACTTACACTATATTGGGCGTATTCACAACTAACTCTGCGGAGGATTTTAATACTGTAAAGGAATGCGATGTATGTAGACAGAATCTGATAAATTCGAAATTCTTACCGAGACTTGATTAAAGAAGTTGTAAGTTATAGCGAAAATGTTCAATAGCTACACTTACCTTATAACTAATTCTGCCGAGAATTTTAACACTATAAACCACGATAACAATAATGACTATTTGCGATGCTTACATTCCGAGAATTACCTTGCCTCATCATAACTTTGCGCAGTATCAAACTTAATTTCTGCTACAAAACAGCATAAGCAATCTTTAGATAGAACGGAGGTTTACCTGGCCTACCCCTGTAGAAGACGAGGAGCCAACGCTTAGACTGAACACAATCAATACAACTGTGAATCATAAGATACCCGGTGCTGTAGCGAAAATGTTCAATAGCTATACTTACCTTATCCAAGATACGACTTACTTATGCTGCGATTATAGCTAGAAATAAAATGCTTGATACCTGTATATGATAAGAAATCAAGAGCATTTGCAAATATCTTACCTGCACAATTTTTAATTTTTTATGAGACCCACTTCAACGCCAAAAATTGAACACGAAGATAACTTTTTCATAGAACTTGACCTACTTTCATTTTTGCCGACAAAAAATAACTTCTCTTTCATTGGAATCGATCCCACGATCAACATGTCGGGCCCGCCCCCTAATCACCTTATCCTTTATTTATCCGTCGAAGCCCTGCAAGTACAAAAGATTATTGCTAAGTAATAAATGTCTGCTACTTCAACAAATCACCTTATTCTTTATTTATCCGTCGAGCCCTGCAAGTACAAAAGATTATTGCTAAGTAATAAATGTCTGCTACTTCAACAAATCACCTTATTCTTTATTTATCCGTCGAAGCCCTGCAAGTATTAAAAAAAATTGTTCAATTATGGGAATCGATCCCACGATGAAATGTCAAGGGGCGGGCTACAACTTTTGCCGGTCTTGCTCGATCGAGTTACAAAACCTACTGAGTTGGGAAACCGACGGATTATGGTGCACTTATTTAATTTCTATTTCATTTTTCGATTTCTTTCGTGCTCTCAAATATATTCTCGATTTAATAGAGGGGGACCAGGATTCAGCTGCGCTACCCCTCTATTAAAATTTTTCACTGGTTTAAACTTTTATATATTTTTTCTATTTGTAAAAGCGGGAGGTAAGAAGCTGGGGAATGGCCCAGCTGATCAGGTGAGTTATGAACATTAATAGTTTTAACCTGGCCTCGAAATTGAAAAAACATTTCGAGTGCTTTGATAAGTTTGTCTAATGTAATTGATGCCGCATTCTTTGAACTGTTGTGAACTATTATGCAAATTGAAACCTAATATTCATAGCTAATTTCTTACTACGCCTGCTCCTATTTACAGAAAGCTTGAATCTTTCTACTTGGGCGGGCGACAGGATTGTTACCTGATTTCTGTCAGCTACCAATACTTGCAATTCTACTTTTACTATCTTTTACTTTTACTACCTTCTTCTTGTTCATGTATGCCAATTGTTGAGAATGAAAACTATCAACTACGTTTGAAAAAGTACGCACTTTCATTGGCTATACAATGCGCAAGAATATTAATTACTGGGCTTCTGTTTCTTTATCCCTTTCCTGACTTGGTGCAATTAGTAGCTAGATATTTAATGGGGTACCGCCCTTCTAGTAATCTTGTAATTCCTTTTTCTGATGATAGTTGCTCAATTATTTTTCTAGCTATTTAAACATGTAACAAATGTTTATCTTTTTTTTTGAGGAGGTAGCTTGCTTACTGGCTATAAAATTTAATTAAAAGTAAAATGTTTAAGTTAATGAGCAAAAAGCTCATGTCGGACGATAAATGTCGATATTTCCAAGGATTAAATAACAAAAGGAACGATTTCAGGCGAATAATGACGAAGGAAAATAAATAAAATGGCATTTTAATGCTGGTCGTCCGAGTTTTCGTATATAGTCAGATCATTTAACGCTTCATCCACTGATGTATATCCATATTCCGTTGTAGGAGAAGACACTATCAAAGCCTGTCTTCTTTCAAAGCCCTCCAAAGTGTCTGAATCATCCTCAGGCTGACGAATACCAACAGGCTCCAAAAGCTCAGGATAGACCAAATTTTTTGCAATTGCAATAAGGTTTTCGTTATCTGGTCCTAACAGCGTAGATTCCTCTTTGGTAAAGACGGCTATTTTTGAAGCTTCACGTACTCTGCTAAGGGCGACATATAGATGGCCGTGCGAGAAGAGTTGATTTCGTAAGTCTAAGAGAACCGCTTCATTTTCTTGCCCTTGTGATTTGTTTACTGACATGCAGTAGGCTAGTCTTAATGGGAATTGAGTCCGTCTTAGTTGGTAAGACTGTCCGAATGGAAGCCGAAACTTGAATCTGATTCTCGGTAGAGCAACTGTCCGTGGGTGATCACCTAATGTTTGGACCATTATACAGAATGTTGAAATCTTCAAAATTTTGACTCGAGTGTTGTTAGCTACGGCATCCTTTTTGCTTAAGTTACGAAGTATGATGCAGATATCTCCAACCGCTAAGGAAAGCTCGTGAGGAGGTACCGAGTTGTTATTAAATGTATTCAATACTTCTGTTGTTAACATAGCTTTGAGTATACCCTTCGGATCATCAGTTTCACAGAGAACATCAGCGGACAACAGTGTTTTTACGGTGGCCTGCGCTTGAGGATTCATGGCTTGAATGATTTGGTTCCAATGGTCCACTTCTTTGTTGGTGCCTGCGAGAATCACTCTCTTTGTAAAGTTAGCAGTGTTGAAGTTATCTGGATATATGAACTGAAGAGCTTCTTTTTCGTCTGTGATGCACCTCACATTTGGCAGATATATTTCTTGAATGCCTGTTATTTTGTCTTCACCTATATAATTTGACGCCCTCCAAGTTCCCCGTCCGATCGCTAAAATCATTTTCCCATATGCTTCTTGGTTCGCTAAAAATGTTGTTTGCTCAACTGTTAAATTTTGGTCGTTCCCATGGAGCCCTAGAAGTCTCATATTTTTGGTTAACTCCCTAATCTGAAACTTTTGCCATTTTGTTGAGGATATTATTGAAGCTTGTACAATTTGCAATCTAGAGCCGTGTGGAACCACTGGCGCGATTTGAGCAAAATCTCCAAAGGTCACAACCACTTTACCTGCTAAATCGTTTAATGCTCGGCACACTGCTTCAAACAGTTCCCTATGGTTTGAAGGAAATTCGTCCCAAACTATCACATCTGCAGCTTGAAGTAGCTCGAATCGTTTGGTGTTGCTGCTTGGACTAATCATACATTCAACAATATTTGCTTCATCTCTGTCTTCATCCTCAACAACAGGGTACTTGAAAAGGCTGTGCGCGGTATTGAAGTTTTCATAAATTGTTGCTGCTAAGCCAGTACTCGCACAGCCTAAACAAAGCTTATCTCGCGATCGAGCCCATGCCAAGATCTTTTTGCATAGAGCAGACTTTCCTGATCCTCCCATGCCTTGAATGAAATATAAGCTTGTTACCTGTTGATTAATGTCATTACATATTTCATCAAGTATATTCTGCTGCTCTTGCGTGTTGGGATTTGTTTCAGACAAATAGTTGAAGAGAGCTAATTGTTCTGCTGCACTGTATTTGGTTCGTTCAATGTCAAGCTCCGACTGGTGATCTGTTGGTTCTGGAAAGCCGTACATGGTGCTCGTTTTTTCCTCCATCACAAATCGATACGATAGGTCTTTTATCAACTTCTGGTCTGCAATAAGTTGTGTGGTATTTGCCTCATGGAGGAAATCGAGTTGTAACAATCGATAGTACTGTGGATCTCTGTACACATCCATTGTTGCGTATCCGTTGATTGTTAGCATAACGAAAAATCCACGTAACTCAGCTGGAGTGAAATATATAGCAGCCTCCTTAAAAGCATGAACTGCCTCTCCACGATCTTGAATTAATCCACGCGCCAACGCACTTTCTTGGAAAGTAGTGTATTGGACGCCGTTGACTGTTTTCGCATCTCGGTATCCACTCAGAGCACAATGGAGCATCAGTTCGCGTAAGAAATAAATTTCACCCGATAAGATACATAACATATTCAGCCTGGTTATTGATGGTTTTGGATTGATCTTCTTTGCAACATATATATTTTTCGTCAACGGGGCGATTCTAATGACGAAGTAATCGATGTTCAGTAATTCGGGCTTGCTGGCATATGTCTTTTGCAGCTTGTATGACCAACTATAAGCATTGTACATATCTGTGTAGAGCAGGTGCTGCAACTGGACTGGCCTGTTAAAGTACACTGCCAAGTCCAAGCATTTTCCGTCCAACATAAATTGGTTGTATACGTCCTCCAATACAACCTTTATCTGATTAACTGCAGGAATTGATGCTGGATAAGTCTGGTAGCCATAAGTCCTCCACATAGCATCCATAGCACACATGTATCGACCTTTTACGTAGGCTTCAATTTCATCGGTGGGCTTGTCCTTTTTACTAAACGTTGCTCGAACCTGACCATAAAATTAGATCGTAGATTTGAGAATCGTTTAAAATGTTGACTTACCTTTTTTCTCCCTTTAAATAAGTACTTGTACAAATAGATGACGCAGTAAGTTGACCCTGTGTACTCCACGTTGACATGAGCATTAAGGTCTTCTAATATCAGCACATTATGAGAGACCACTTTGCAGTCCTCCTCTGTATTTCTCTTGTAATGTGGGAATCCGCGTTCATCCAATGTTGTACAATCCTGTATGACGTTGGTATCAAAGCCTCGTTTGCATACGCCGGTTTTTTCGTGAATGCACCCTGAATCTCCTTTATAGCACTTATGAACCATGTGGGTCTTGATCAAACTGTGGATGCATTTTAAGCGATCTGACGAATCAGTATCGATAACAGGATACGTTGCATTGATGTTTTCGTCAATCCATAGTGCCAGTTCCTCCTTTTCGGTCTTCCAGTCCGGGATGTTGTCAAGCTGGAATACCATGTGTGCATGAGGTAAGCCTCGTTGTTGATATTCAATCACGCGCAACTCGTACGTTGGTTTATGGCGATGACCGAAGTATTTGCCATTCCTCATATTGTGCAAAAACCTGTCAAGTTTCTCATGAAACACTTTGGTGGTTATATCAGCTCTGTCATACGCAGTTTCTCCTTCAAACAACATTTCCTTTATTTCAGGCCAATTTGGATTGCAAGTGAAAGTGATAAATAGAGTTGGTCTACCGAATTCACTCACCAAGCAGATTGCATTCTGAGCCAAGTTTAATAGATGGCGTCGGCTCCCATGAAAGCTTTGAGAGAGGAATGTGGATTTTTGATTCTCCTCCCCGTCATTTTCCTCATCACGAGTCGTTGGCACTTCATCCAAGCTGTTAATATCATTGTTTGGTTGTGCTGTTGGTCTTGTCTGGCCAAACAACGTGTACTGGGTGAACGCATTGAATTGCAAACGATAATCGATGTTTCGGCTTATCATATCCACGAGATAAGTTTGTCCTAGTCTGAACATGAGCTGGAATCTACTGAAAGGTATCAATCTAGGAGGAGTCGATTGTGTGGGCATAAGCAGCAGCCGACCGGATACATCTCTCTCTGGGAGCAAGAATCGATGGAGAATATAATCATGGAATTTGTATTGCTTTCGAATATCGTCTCCCCACCCTTTCTCACCGTACGGAAAGAAAATAGGATAGCAAAGCGGTTCCATCAAATTGCTCATAAGGCTGATTGAACTTGGATAGGGCTCATTTCTGAGCTGAAATACAATCCTTCTGTTGGGTCGATTTGCGTCTTCTGAAACAATCGAAGCAATTTCAAAAGCAGTGGTGCTAAGATTTAGTCTTGGCATGATTTCTTGTCGCGCGAAGTTTCCTTGTGCGACGCACTCTCGAACCAAATAATTTATTTGCACTTGCTCGTTGTACAATGCTTCTCCAATATTTCCGTAAAAACGATAATGTTTTATTTCTCCATTTTCGTTTCTGGTATTCATGGTTCTATCTCCGTATGATTGCATTTCTTGCATAGCGTCATAGGTAAAAAAGTACAATCCCCCGGTCCTGGTGTTATTTGGCAAGAAATGGTACGTCCTTCCGTGCAACAGCAGCGAGTGGTCTCCATGAATTGTTTCGAAACCGCCTGTCTCGGACTCATTCTCTATGCCACAAGCTCCTAAGCTCAAAAGATTGTTGTATGATACTGCATTTCTGCCCATGTGGTTTTTGTAGGTCAGACAGTAATTCAGTAATGCTGGAGGCAACGGCTTTAAATGGGGGAATGAGTTGTTGCTGCGAAGTACATGGCCGTTGCTACAACATTTTTGGCGAATTTTGGGCCCATCTCCAACAAAAAATAACACGCATCCGCAATATGAACATGGATTAGCCAAAGTCCATTGCAGTCTGAGTGGTTTAAATCGTACAACAGCACTTCTGCCTTCTCGTGGTGGCGGTTCGGGGTAGGTTCTGTTAAAATCATACCGTCCTCGAATATTTTGAGAAAGCGATAATTCCCTCCCTGTTGGAGTAACTGTTCCTAAAGGAAGGGCGTTGATTTCGATGCTGGACTGTGCTAGTTGATACGGAAGAGCTTGTGAAGACGGATCCGATTCTAATTCCAATGGTGCTCTACGAGGGCGTTCTGCCGTTAGATTGTTAACATCGCTCGAATTCGTCTGCAAAGCTGTTGAGGAAGGAATCGATATTCTTGGCAGTGCAGAAGGCGATATATCCCTCCCTGTTGGATTAACTGTTCTTAACCAAAGCACGTCGTTTCCAATTCGACTGGACTGTGCTAGTAGTTGATACGGAAGAGCATGTGATGACGTTACTGGTTCTGATCCAAGTTGTTGTGCACTATTAGGAGTACGATAATTCGACTGCAAAGGAATCGATATTATCGGCCGTGCAGTAGTACCTAGAAAAATATTGGTTTATGATACTCCCTCATTAATCGTCGTTTTATTCTGCCTGGAACTAAAAATTTTTACCTTCTGAGGGTGTTCGTGCATCCTCATTCGCATGATGTAGAAGAGGAGCATTTGTACTAGAAGCAGTAACAATTGCATAGATGTCTCTCTCTTGGAGATCATCCGTGTTTACGTATTTTAAGTGCGTGATATCATGGTTAGATATCATATCCATGACAATTGATTTTCTAAATTGTCGAATGCGCTGCCTGTTTATTTCCAGCACCATAGAACTAACATGTGGGAAAACGGTTCCAAACTTGCGTTGAAGTACTTCAACTAATATTTCGCTAATACAATACTGCGCGCTTGGAATTAATCCGTTACTTAAAATTATGAGAGCGAATCCGTTCCTTTTCAAGCCCCTCTGTTTTTCTGATTCTAAACGCGGTCCATCTCCTGCGTTGTTTCCTCTGCAGCCCTTTTTCAGGCTAACATTGGTAACATGTTTCAATTCACTTAACACAATCTGTCGTCGTATTAATACGAACATCTTGTTTTCCCTATTTAAGCGAAGAGAAAAGAATTAGTTTATTTCCTTATTTTATTTAACTAAAGAATTAGTATTAACGTATATTACAGATATATATCAAAATATAACCCACGTAGAAATATTACTTATACTAAATATAAATAGTGTTTATTCACTATATATCCTCTATGCGCTTAATATTTGACGTCTTCCCTGATATATCATATACAAAATACATCTAGTAAACAGATATATGTTCAGTGCAGTCGCCTCCCCATAAATATATATTCAGTCACCTCCCTATAAATATATATTCGCTAAATATTTGACGTCTTCCCTGATATAGCATATACAAAATATATCTAGTACACAAATATATGTTCAGTGCAGTCGCCTCCCCATAAATATTTGACGTATGGATCTATATGCTAGCTGCTACTTCAACAAATGACCTTATCCTTTTAAATATAAATAGTGTTTATTCACTATATATCCTCTATGCGCTAAATATTTGACGTCTTCCCTGATATATCATATACAAAATACATCTAGTAAACAGATATATGTTCAGTGCAACCTTATCCTTTTAAATATAAATAGTGTTTATTCACTATATATCCTCTATGCGCTAAGTATTTGACGTCTTCCCTAATATATCATATACAAAATACATCTAGTAAACAGATATATGTTCAGTGCAGTCGCCTCCCCATAAATATATATTCAGTCACCTCCCTATAAATATATATTCGCTAAATATTTGACGTCTTCCCTGATATAACATATACAAAATATACCTCCCAATGGATCTATATGCTAGCTGCTACTTCAACAAATCACCTTATCCTTTATTTATCCGTCGAAGCCCTGCAAGTACAAAAGATTATTGCTAAGTAATAAATGTCTGCTACTTCAACAAATCACCTTATTCTTTATTTATCCGTCGAGCCCTGCAAGTACAAAAGATTATTGCTAAGTAATAAATGTCTGCTACTTCAACAAATCACCTTATTCTTTATTTATCCGTCGA
>Ga0208746_1000263_pt1 | contig 19828 bp, 23 predicted proteins | sample CryBogCBH15Jun09_FD_184623 | JGI IMG/M metagenome (GOLD analysis project Ga0208746, IMG submission 184623) | Freshwater microbial communities from Crystal Bog, Wisconsin, USA - CBH15Jun09 (SPAdes) | ecosystem: Environmental > Aquatic > Freshwater > Lake | place: Crystal Bog, Wisconsin, USA... | reverse complement strand
TCTTAAGATGTTTAGTTAAATAAGATACGGGACATACAGGCATTGGAAATGCGTAGAATACACGGGAAGATTGAGAATGGGTGTGAAGATAAAGCAATCAAGACCGACCAACTACTACAGGTGCCATCCCCGACTTGAGTTAGACTACTGCATCATACATGAAGAACATGTATAGCCTGGAATCCCGTGAAAAGATCTGTGTGGCCTACTAGTCTGTTTCGAAAACGATGTTGAAGGGCTTGAAGTCGTAGGTATTGAGTCCAGAAAGCACGTTCCAATCTGATGACAGCGTCTCCGTATCAAATCCGTATGTACACTTACCGACGCATCGCTACTCATGAAATGCGGGAAGCTACAAAGCGGTATGTCCATTAGTTACCATTACACCGTACTGCGATAAATGAGCAAAACTGTCAGTCTAGGTAGAAGGGATACCCGTCAACGCAGCGCTGAATGAAAAGCTGGAATCATTTATTGGATAGCACGACATATAAGAGCCAGTTTCAGCAGGGTTGTAAGGTCGATCATTAATCGCAAAGTTGAAAGGGTTGATCGAAATATTACCCTTCATGTCATGCTATCGGTTAAAAGCCTTAAGCATATGGGTAAAGAATTCTTTATTCGATGAGTTCCTCACTCCTACTTGGCCAAATGGTGTCGAAGCTTAACCGCGAACACCATCCTATGGCAGGAAATCATTTCCTAATACTAGCTGAAACTTGGTTAGATTATGCGTAACAGCAAACTACTTGCGACAAAAAGACCATTTTTCAAAGTCTGTCGGAATAAACCTCCATATCATATGCTTGAGAGAATTGAAAGAAAGGTTAATCTACTGAGTGCCAGCAACAGAAGCCCCGGTCGGATAGGTATATTAGGGCCCCAAAGCCCACATATTAGTCTAAATGAGGATACCAGTGTCTGAGTTCCACTAGTCAATAACAAGCTTTTCCACATTAGGAGCAAACGATAAGAGATCAGCATAGATCTCGCATCTAGTAATTTTAAAGTTCCTTGTATTTTGTGTCGTCTAATAGCCAGTTTAGTTGCTAACATTTCTATTATCGAAAAACTCGCACTACTACCAATTAGTCACAGGAGTAGCCTTGTAACCCGAGGAATACAAAGCATACTGGTTAACTCGAAGCTCTATAACCAAGTCTTCAAAAATAGCTAGCGGTAAATATTTGAATAATTCAGGCGGCATTAAGATGCCGAAAATCGAAGAGAGCAGAGGTACTGAGAAGGAAAGGAAACTCCTTCCTTAATCTACAATCACTTGGCCTTTAAGATTGCGTCTTACATCACAGTTTACGCCAGCAAAATAAGGTTCGTCTGTACCGATAGCAAACAGCGGATTGAATGGCTGTTTATAACCATCATAGATGTAATAATCAGTGACGGAGGTGCCATTCGTCTGATATCGCTGTGATCGCGTCAAGCGCGCAGACAAACTAGTTGAGAGAGTATTATCTTCAGCAGGCTCGATTACATAGGTACTATCAGCATTAAATCTCTTTGTAAATTATGAAAACTGTGTAAAGCCATTCTAGATAAAAGACTACACCGTATTGTTAAATCTAGAGACCTCCTGTTTATAGGCCATATAATTAGAAAGAGTTCCGCTATCACCCGTAGTATAATTCCATACTTTAGAAAAATCACGCGTAGCGTCAAGACCTGTTAAAGGACAGGCTCCTGTTATAAACCAAGGATCCATACTTCCAGTAGCTAATGCTGCAGTACTACCCGAATTTACATAAAATAGCGCGGTCGTCGTATCAACATTTTTCGGAAATCCGGAAGATGTATTGCTAATGTTTAACATCGGATTTGCAGGACTACTAATCTTGCGATCGATTCCCAACAAGAAGTCGTTATACTTTAGATTAACAGGCCAAGAAGTAGTAGTGAAAGCTGTATTACTGTTTCCCCAGTAAGGATGCTAAAGAGGACTGGTGCCATCTCTACAGATCGTTGAGGTAGTTTAAGAACCTCCCGTAACAGCCTAACTAAATACCATAGGCATAATATCAAATTCAACTCCTCTATTATATGCATCTGATCCAGCAAGAGTTGTACCCTTGTTTGGCTTCCACATTTCAACCTTTGTCGCAGCAGTATACGAATCGTTGTAGTAGTTTCGCGTCAATCCTTCAGTAGAAGCCGTTGTTAAATACTGCTGTCCAATCGGTGTATTATGACTAAAGTTGTCAGGTATATTAAGAGGCATGTAGTTCAGAGGCTTGCCATTTGATTAGTAAGACGTAGTAGCTAGTCTTGATCTATCCCCAAACGAGTTCACATGCTATCCACAACTAAGATCGGATACGCCATGTCCTTCATGAGCTTTAACTCTTCTATCACTAGAGTTGTAATTCATATCATGCAATATAGATGCCAACACGTCATACTCCTGCATTCTCTCTATGATTACTCCCCTCGTGGAAATAATCAGCTCGTTGAAAAAAGAATGTGCACTCTAATCGACTCTACGAACCTCGTCAGGGTCTAGGTCCGTTACTTCCACATCAAAATTGATTCGCAGGGTATACGGATCGAGAAATCCGTTTGACCTAATTTCATAGCGAATAGTCTCTCCGGGTAAAAACGAAGGACTCGAAGTCACAGGGTAAAAGATGACTTCTTTTACATTAGAAGGGAAGCCCTAAGGCTTGCTTACGCGATAGCGCAGAGCTTCCGGAATATTGGTCGAAGCCTCAGAATACATAAACTTTATTTTTTTAAAAATTATTATAATATAGAATACATGGACCCGACTTTAATACCCCAGATAAAATCTATTAATCAATATTAAACGTGGTCATAGCGCTTCCTTCCCGAATACAGCCAGAGCGCTAAGCCGCGAAAATTCATCAGAGTACCGTTCCCTGGCTACCTGTTCTATTTCTTTGTAGTCATAGTCCTTGATAAGCTCTCTGACTTCTGCCTCTTCGAGCCACGGAGTAAAGATGTTATGCCACCTAATCGCCTGCTCGTCGTTTCGAACAATACGATAGAAACACAACATCCCCTGCGGTGTCGGCTATTTTGCAATCGCTCCAAATTTCATCTTATTGACACTACCTGCGCGCAAAAAATATTTTTAAATTATAATCCAGAAGTAAATAATATGAGTCAAATACAGCCAATCAATACGCTCAGCAGTCATGCTGAACTCGTAACACTGCTGCTCTTTACGTATTACGAGAAATAGACGCAGACCGCGAAAGACGAAGAGATCATGACATCTCTACGAACTACACTAACAGCTATACTGGAATAACTAGAAAAGACCAACGCTCTTAATGCGGGTATTTAGTATATTGCTAATAGATCGTTCGAACATTTATCGGAGTAAGTAAGCGTATGGTCTCAGGGGTCTAAGGAAGAGCTCATCGAGTTATACAAACGAGATAACGAACTGGCGCTTGCAGCAATCAACAACGTCCTAAATCAGACCCAATACTCGCAATTCACGCAGTTTTCAACACAAGTCCAGAGTCTTATGAATGACCTATCCAACGATAAACAAGATGGTGCACTTCTCCGACAGGCGCTCGTACTCACACAAGAATCGCAAATATACGAAATTAGTAACGTAACCACTACTAGTCATAATCAAGAAAAAATCTAGTGCATAAGAACTATCATCGCATAAAATATCGTGTGGTAATGGGATCACAAATAAGTGATTCAGAAAAAAGAAATACCCGCCTTCAGCGTAGCCGATAGCTTTTAAGAGATTAACGACCAATCAGCCCGTCTCGCTATCCATATTCCAGCAGAGCATCGCAACGAAATAACCGCATTATTCTAACAAATACTCCGTAATTTAAACGCCAGCAATGGAACCAACCAAACCGTAGCGGAATCTATTCTAGCAGCCAGCCAAAATACACAAACTATGCTCGTCGGAATATCCAATTTCTTAGGAGGATACTGGCATCATTATTTTTCACGGTCATACCTAGCTATCGGCTATATGGAATATAGGGTAAAAGAACCACCCGTAGGAGATGCGATGACATTTGGATTACTATCGATTTGTCTCACGCTAATGCTACTTATTCGCTTTGTCTGGCGAGATAGCGGCAAGCAATTTAAATATAGACTCTCGTTCATTATGTACGAAGCAATCGGATTTCAAAATATGCCCAATGCGTATCAAGGAGGAGCGGCGATCGTCGAGTATATGAGAGAAGTCTACGTTTAACAAAAATATTATATACAATAAGGAGACCTACTCGCCTAATAAATAATGGCTGTCTCCTACATCGGAGGAACTACAGCCACGCGTAATAACGATGTTGCCGAATAGATATTTTTGCGTAACGATATCTGCGATCCCTCTCCTATAGTATCTCACATCCAGGGGATCATTTATCACTCATTTTCCTTGTATGTGGTCCGAAAGATAACCTCCCAATTCGACACGGGTCATGGACCCCTTGCCAGGATTGACCTCTTTCAGTCAACATTTCTTTGCACCGACGCCTCCATCAGCTGGTTTACCGGAATTATCATCGGATAAACACTACAAGCGCAAAAATTAAACGGGGCTTATTCTATAAAGGCTGGACTTCACACTACCTTAGATAAACCGGATCCCTACTAGGAAATAATAATTTAAAGCGCTAAAAGTTACGCATCCGAAGAATATCTTACGGCGAACAGAGGAGTCTATGCTAAAGCGCTTGCTATTCTTGAAGGCAATCATTAAAAAGGATACATTGTCCATCGATACGTAGAAAACTAAATAGAATAGCTACGCAGGTATAGCGCTTTTCAAGTCGATGAAAATAACAAGCGGGTAATATCTACCGCCTGTTACATTATTCCCAACTAGTAAATCCTTGATGATATCGTCGACATGTTTCAGTCATTAACAAGAAAGACCTCAAAGGGGTATTATTATCCCATTAACGATATAACGTATCCGTCACTCGGAGTCTATCGCTGGGCTGCAAGTTACTTTCGCACAAAAATATACCCAATAGGCTCAATTGTACCAGGTACAATTGACGAACCTTCAGAAGCAGGCTATTTCGCCGGACCAGAAAATGTACTACTGCTAGCAGTACCTGTGCTAAACCGACCAAGCTCCAGAATACTAGAGATAGCAGCCTACCAACAATTCTCATTATCTACGGCAGTGCCACTCTACAGTCTGCTTGGAAATAAAACTCTAAATCCGTAAAACATGTAAATCGGAGAAGACGAAGAAACCCCTATACAATAGGAAATGGATATGTTCTTCACAGAATTAATAGTCTAGTACAGAACCATCCGCGGAGCAGTAATTACAGGAAACAATCCCGAAGAACAAGATCTCTACGTTCGCATACAGCAACTCGTGCAGGATTAGCGACTCTACTTTGATGCGGCAATTTTTGCCATGTAAAATAAAAAATACATTGAACAAGAAATGTTTCCCGAAGAGCTCGCCACGCTTGATAAGGCGGTCGAGAAAGAAATCAAGCAAGTTCGTGATATTATCGTCAAAAAGGAAAACGGAGAGGTTGCTCGAATTCTTAACGACCAGTCAAAATCACCAACGACTTCAATACAGGACGTGGCCGAAGCCGAGCTCCAAAACCTCCTTGGGAAATAAGGAATGGATCAATACTTTTCGATCTCCCTTGATGACCTGGATTATTTCGTAAGCGCGCAAAAAAGGTGTTACTACGCCTACATTGCAAACAAGCTAAATTCAAGTGCGTAGAATATATCAACATTCTCACTCGATGTATTCAGTCAGCGAACATTTCAGATTTTCATCAGCACATTCACAGATTAGTTCATCCGCATCAAGCTCTGGCAAAAACCAATCGAGAATACATAGCTAATGCACAAAAACATACTTCTCGTCCAATTAAGTGATATCCAGACTGTCTACAACGCTTTCCGTGAAGGGTAAACCGGCACAGCAACAAAGATCACAATCACAGACAAAGAACTCAACGACATCAAGTAATACAACTCTGCGGAAATTAAAAAATAACTAGATCGGTAAACCCAGGCTCTTGATCAGATGACTAGCGAATACAAATCGCTTCAGTCTGAAATAGCAGACCTTCGCAGAAATTAACAAACGCCCGAACAAGTTGCAAAACTACACGCATCAGAACAGCAGATACAACAACTGGAAATGCTGTTGGGCCAAGAGCAGACCAGAGCCTACAACGAACGAACCCAGGCACAGGAAATAATCAAAAACATGCAAGAAGCAGAGGCACAGGTCACCGAACAGTCAAGACGCAGACAACAACACGTCCGCATAGCCACCGACTTTGCGCAGCAACTATTTGCATGGCATTCTAAAATTATCAACATGAACACACAAGATCGATAACTTCACCTCGCCGACGAGCTGCGCGCACAACTTGATATCATGGGAGACGCCGCACGGATGCTCAATTAAGATCAACCACAGGACGCCGTGCCGCGACAACAACTACCACGTCTATCTGCAGCATATGCCTATTACAATGCATGCGAGGAGTACCTCACCACTCAGATCTCCACGCTCTGCCTGTACCAACAAGGTCAAAATGTCAGCGGCAACCAAGTTAATTACGACCACCAAGCGCTCACCTAGTTTGCAGCAAGAGAGATAGCATCTAGCCTTCCCATGGCACAGCTCTAGTTCGAAGCCAGAAATCAACTTAGAAATCTAGCACCTGACAAAACAGACTAGTTACCAGTTATGTGAATGCTCTTTTATAACAATAATTCTTTACTTTTTTTCTTTGTATAATGAGTGAAACAATATTCGACAATCCGTATTTTATATTAGATCTCGAACTCTTTCAGTAGTACAAACTAAAAAACATTTCATAATTCACAGAACTAGTTTCAACCTATGACACACTCGATCCGGGGATCGTAAAGGTGCACGAAACCTGGTACGACCAGACCCTGCATACCCTGGATATATTTACAAATGGTGGATTCATGAGATACTACACACGTATGAGAGAAACTGATTACTACCGCAAAACAATAGCCCAGTTACTTATTCGCTGGAATAACTACCGTCTCTAAATGCTCCGCGACGATGAATATCTCCGTCTTTTCATACTGAATAGGCGCGAACAAGGTGACGAATAGACAGAAATCGTGCTAGCAGAAATATACAAAGGTGTCACCTTTGTAATCACCGATATTCTTAATGAGCTTTCGGCGTTCGTTCAGGTCTAGCAAACAAATACAATGGAGCCGGTTGACGAATATCTGAAATACATGCAAGACATTAACGCCTCACGCAACAGAGATTCGCCACAAACGCAGATCACTGCGCTCTATACAGAATACCAGAAATATGTTCTCAAATGGAGACAATAGATCGCGAAGGTATACAAGGAACAAAGCGTTGCCAAACAGGACGTGCAGAATTAGCTCGAAGCCTCATAACAAAGAATCTAACAGGAATAGACTTTAGCCGTCTAGACCTTTCAGGGTTTGAGCGGCGAACTTGCATCAACCAAGCAACAGCTAGATAACACCGTGCAGTAATTTACCGAACTGAACGAGCGCTACCAACTTCAGCAGCAACAACTAGTCCGTGTAATGGAAGAATATGAACGAAAAGAACCCCCTCCGCCAGTAGAATACCCGGTCATGTCACCTCAGCACCAGTAGCTAGTAGAAGATTTATTCAATGCAATTATCACGCAGTTTCCAACTACACAGGAATCATTCCGCTTAACAGAACAAATTCAGGAAATACGAGTTTATCTCCAGAGGCCCCTCACTCAGCTAGAGTACCAAGACGCCATCGACAAACTACTTGATTTAACCAGATAACGCACCGAACTAGTTGACGACCAAACGCAAAAATAAAACTAGCGTCTAGCGAGCGAAACCTACACTAAACTTTAATTCAGATTAAAAAAACTGAAAGAACAACAGACGTAACTACTAGATGATGCCAAAACAACAGAATAATAAAAAACCGCTCTATAGAAGCAAATAGACGATCTCTAATAGCGCAATGATACCCAACGGCTACTTATAGAAGAGATATAGGCAAAATAGCCTATTTCAGAGCAAAAGCTATTTATAGCTAAAGCATAGGCAAAGGAAGCATAACGCAGAGAACAATAATTACAAGCGCTCCTAATTGAGAGGGAGGCAGAGTGGAAAAGCGCCCTGGACGAAGCTACACAGCAATACATAGCAGCCGGAAATAAAAGCGCCCAGGAGCAACAAAGACTAGGAGTTGAATATGAACGTTTGACGGATAGGTATAAAACTAGCTAGAATCTGAGAGCACAATCGGATCTCAAGATAGATGCGCTAGAGGATAAGATCAGACTAATAGGGTAATAATAAAACGAAAATCTGCGATTGCGCGAGGGTATCGCGCAGAAGGAAAGAGAAATCACATCAATCCAAAATCTACTTACGCAGGCCAAGCGCGAACACACCGTCACCCGAACTAACCAAAGCATCACGCAGGCGCGCGAAGTATAGACAATAATAAAATAACAGGCTGAGATAGCAAGTCAAACCGAGTAGCTTATAGCTATCGCGCCAGAGTCAGTGCAGACCACTGTCATCCAAACAGTGACACAAATAGTCTAGCAGCAAATTAACAATATTGCGGATCTAGCTACACAAACAGATATCCAAACCCACGATAAGAGAATCCAGACTGACGCAGATAACCGTAACCGGGAATTAGAGCTTGCTAGCCGAGTAAGAGGGCTATCAAAATAGGCATTGTTTTACGAAGAAATTCTGCGAACAGTAGGTGAAATGAACACATAACTTTTCCGAATACAGGCTGCGGCTACCGACATTCAAAACTCGCCTATCGGAATAAAAGAAATGCGTGAACTGTACAATCAAGTAGAGATACTGTACCGGAGTATTCAGCCCAGCACGCCAACGAATGTTTACAGAAGAATAATCCTTTTATAACCACCGCTCGACTCTATCAACCCGTTGGAATGGATCGAAGCAATCGACAAAACCACATGGTCAATACAAGGGGCTATTACCCAAGACTTTTCGACCGTATCGAAAATGATTTAATAAACAAAGGAACAACACGCAGATACGGTCCAGAAAATCTACGAAGACGAATCCGCATTTGCATCCGAAATATCCATGCTCGCAAATACAAAAACCGCTCTGATTAGGGCAGGAGAGGCGGTTCAGCTTGCCGCTGCAGCTCTGCGACCTCCTAAGAGATACAGCAAACAAAATCTATAGATCGAAGAATTAAAATCAGCAACGCAATAGCTATAGGATATTATTTAGGCATATTTAACAGATCTTCAAGCATCAATGGCGCCGTACGGCGTAAACGTACAACAGGATATCCATTTGTTTACACTCGCATTTATGCAAAGCCGTCAACTCGATAACTACAAAACATCACTTACAGACGCACAGTACGAAACCAAAAGACAGGAACTCAGCAATATAATGTAGAAGGTACAACACGACCTGTATTCGTAGCGTGCAGCACAGGCCCTTGCTCTCCACGAAGTTGAGAGGGCACGCCGGGACATCAGCAGCAACACAACTCTCCGAGGAGCTCGTATCACAGGAGATACCACGGAAGACGAACTTCGCGACGCGCAGGCCCAGCTCAAAACGGCAGAGGATATAATCAATCGTTTACATCAATAACTACAAGATGCCTAGAAAGAACCGTCTATCCCCAAAACAATACCCATGATCAAGGACATGTAGCTTATACGAAGAATGCTCGGAGAAACAGGTTAGTCTACTAAAAGAGCTGTTAGCTATATGCGGGATATATTCAAACTGGCTCCGGATGAATAGGAACTGGCCGAGCAGGTCTGGCATCAACTCTTTCAGTAGTCCGGGTACCCGCAATACGAAGACCCGCTGAGACATATGGTTCTAGCTCTTGTAACAGTGGTCGACCTAATCAAGCGGCAGCACGGATTATCACAGGAAATATTCGACGTCTACCTAGAATACATCCAATAGGCGATTGAAAGTATTATGATCGATATCCGCGATCTCTACACAGATGATGCTCCTAAGGCTGATCCCACCGAAGCCGGAGCTCTAGCAGCAGTAGTCGGAAAGACAACTACGGCCGCGCGCACCGCCACTATAGTCGACACCAAATCCAAGGTTAGCAAATACGCGGATCTCCTCACCGACACAACAGAACGATTAATCACGCCAACATTCAAGCTCAAAGTACCAGACACCCTTTTACGCGATACAGTCTCCGAAAGACCAGCACTCTCGGATAAGATCAAAACCGCCGGTCTGGGCAAGATTGTCCGCCTTGCCATTGCGCCCGGCACCGAACCGCTGCTCTCGCTCGTCCCTGCGGCAGAGAGAAAAGCCGGAAAAGGCAAGGTGCTGACTACAGCCAAAACACCTTCTATAAGTTATAAGCCGGTTAGTGACAGGGGCGTCCCGCGGGATTTGGTCATTCCCGGGGCGGATGAGAAACCCTTGGTAGATTGGACAGAGTCGGTGCGCAAGCCGCCGAAATCAAGAGCTACGACATCTGTGCCCTTAGATTTAAACGAAGATCTCGCGGATGACAAAATCGGCATTGACTATGCCCGATAGTTCGCTGATTACTGGGCGTAATAAACGCGAACTGCCGCAGTAGGAGGGCTACCCCCGGCAGCCCCGTTACTACACCACTACCCAGATTCCCGATTCCCCGGTCCAAAAGCTGGAGCTCCCGCTCCGGCCCCTGTACTTGCCCTGCCCGCAGCAAATCCTGCGACTGCTGTTGCCGATGCTGCAAGGCAGCTATAACTCGATGCGCAGAGCATCAGTAGGGCCGTCGGAGCTCTCACTGGAGGTCTGGGATACAGACCACCACCTCCGTTTGTCCCATCTCCGTTGGTATTTCCGATGCTTATCCCCGGATTGGGAGCTTATTAGCTTCCTCCCGGATACCAGCCAGCCGCACCACCAACGGCCCTGAGAGCACTGGGACCTCCTGTTCTGAATCCGATGAGCGCAGAGGCTCTGCACCAGCTCCGGCTGATGCAGCCAGTCTAGCCACCCGCGCCCGAGCTAGCGTCGTCCATGAGCTTCGAACAGCTACGCCTATCAACAATTAATCCATCTGGTACCGGAGTCGACTCAGCAGGAGTTCGCGAGGTAGATAACCGTTACGAAATGGCAGCGCGCATACCTGGAATGCAGCTGCCCACATGGAAGAGGCCGGAAACGTTGCCGCGACCGATACCCCTCACAGCTCAACGACCGATAGGACCGACAGGAGAGGAATGGCAAAGATTGACACGATCCCAACCACAGCCACAGCCGCAGCCACTCCGCGTATGGAACCAACCGCCGACAACAACCACGCGACAGGTCTAAGGCCTCGGATAACCCGGACCTCTCGAACAAATGGCAGGAGACCTTACGACCTAGCTGTCTGCAGCACTGGCACCGCCATAAACTAAACCGGCAGAGCTAAGAGTCTACAGCGAACCCCAACGTGTGCCTCCTCCTCCCGTTGATATAGACATAGCACAAGAATAGCCAATGCGTACGGTTCCAATCACATAATAAGAGGGACGTCTGCGCGTATGGGACAGGCTTGTGGTAAGACCCCCTGAAATAGAAGTAGTCCAAGAGTACAGAACGATTGAAAGGCCTGCCCGACAGTCACGGGACTCTCTGCTAGATTTAGTAAATACCGGACGCAGTGGCGGGAAGAAAAATAAAACAATCGCTAAATACGGCGAAAAGATAAAATCTGCTATTGATCTATGGAACCAGGCCACGTAGGAGGTAGTGATGTTTTGACGAGACACGTGCAGATACCGATTTCGATGGGTCTACGCGCTCCTGCATCAATGGACCGGCATGTAATTAGAAAGATGAACGATAGCATAGACCAACCCGTGCAGGAACACCGAATTCTAGTCGTAGAATCGCCACAAGATTCCTGCCACCATCTAGAAGTCCTTGTGCGTACATTTGCACAAAGGGTTAGTGAACTTTCTAAAACTAAGATGCCCCGGTCTATTCAAACAGGCGTTACGCGTGCTCTATATGCTATACAACGCCAGAAAAGGATCAATATCCAGAACTACAAAGCCGAGTGTGATCTGTAGTTTTAGTGATATATTCTTTTAGAAATATATGGCATCGAGGGGCCAATCTGCCCTGTTAGATAGCTCGCTAAGTCGTTCCAGGGGTCATCTGCTTGTAGATACGCGAGGAGTTGTTATAGACCCAAGCTTCCATTTCGGAGGAATTCCGCTAACAGAAACCATGATTGCGGTACCAGGAAGACATCCGATGTTTACCCTTCCCTCGCGGCTTGTTCCAGGGAGAGCGGACCCTCCCCGTACACCTCCGAGGATTCTGGTAGACTTTGACGACGAAGGCTCAGCGGTGCCCCGCAGAGCACCGCCCACGCCATCGCGCTACCCGGGAGGGGCGGACTAGAGGGCGATGCTTTATAGCACTCCCTCGCGTACAAGCTTGGCGAGCGCTCGGAGGGTGACTCCGAGTTCTGGTTACGGTTCGCTCGCTTCATCACGGGTAACTCTTGGAGACTCTGATATTAGACCCTTTGACGCAATTCCAATGAATTAAAGTCGGGTGTGGAATGAACCTGGTAGTAGTTTCCGCATAGTTATGAACGCATTCGAGTCTGCAGTAGGAGCCTTGGCACGCAAATACGGAAAACAGGTCCCAGAGGCTATTAAAAAAGCAGTAGCCAAGTCACACGGAATAACGGACATACATGAGAAGAAGGCAGAGGCTCATAGCCGAGTGAGGGCTTCATATATATTTTGAATCGTCGTACTGTCTATAATATTTATCTACTCTATCTTCCGTTAACACATAAATAATAAAAAAAGTGTTCTTTACGCGATGTTTTTGCTGGGCGGCGAGCTTGACGATCAAAGACTCGAAGATACCACTCTCAATGGAAAGTATCTGAATCAACAGGCAAGCCTCAATGCCGCACAGCTCCGCCGGTTGAAGGATGAGCGCATAGGAGCAGGTCGTTTCGCGCTGGGTGTTCTGAATCCTAACGATTTAACAGATGGTAGTTTAAAATTGGCACAGCAGGATGCTAATGAGCTCGGATATATGTTTAAAAAAGAGTACGAGAATGCCAAGTTTGTAAAAGATCTCAACAAACTCGTCAACGCGTTATAACTATAGGTCGCGCAGTAGCCACCCGACTAGCTATAACTACTATTAACAAAGATAATGGATGATATGAAATTAGAGCTCGACGAGGAAATGCAAGTCAAAGCAATAACGCGAATGGGTCACGAGACGGCTCGCTCGTTACAAAGCGATATCGCAACAAGAGCAGAGTAGAAGAGATACGCCACAGAATTAGAAAAAGCTCGTGCGCGGATGATTTTTTTATGAAATAACAATTATTTTTTCTTTCATGAATCCTACGCAAAATTCGTTTTTACAGCGATTTCCATTTCAGTCTGCCAATCTGTCTATCCCTCTCAACAAATACAAGTCGTATGTGAAAAAGAATGACTATGTTGTACTTGGCGTTGAGCGGTCGGTGCTTGAATGCGCGAATTTGAATTTCTCCCAGACAAATCCGGGCACTTAGATCAGCAAATTCAACCTTATTCCCGATTCTATACAGATAAACCTTTCTGCGTCAATGAATATAGACTCGGGGCTTATTTCTTTCGACGAAAACAATGCACCGGTTCGGCGAATATTCTGCAGTACCCAGCGCGAGCAGTTCACTGGATCCAACCAGAACGGGCTGTACGCGACGATAACACACACCCCGAGCTTATATGCGTACATATAAAGCGATAGCTATATCTACGACCTCAAGAATATGCTGAACCAGTCTTACGAAGGACACTCTGAGCAGGATATGGATCTTAAAGATAACGAAATTCTCATCCGATGTCAATAGCTCGAACGGATAGATCTTGAGATACAGGTTAATGGTCTCCCGCAGTGCTCGATTACGCTGCATCCGGGCGATGTAGTCTCATATCTGGCCAGCCCCAGAGTGCTATATAATGATGCCATCCAGTTCAGCTGGGATACGAACCTTCCGAAAGACCAATAGCTATGGATCTATAATTTTACTATGTACATCCGTAATCCCTGATCTATTTATTACAGCTACCCCCCTTATCGTTTTAATCTAATAACGAGAATGAAAGAAAAAAAAAAGGATTTTAACATGAAAATTTGGGGCAGGTAGGCGAGGCGGGGGTAAATTCAGTAGTCTTGAGTATAGAATCCGATATTGGTATCGACGGCATTGGCGGGCGTACCCTACCGCATCCGGTCTCCCGAAAACATGGGCTATCTGGTGGGTACCGCCGTGGGCTGCAGTGACCCGAATGAGCTTCCATTGTCCGGGCGCTATCCCAGATAACTAGCGTTCGATAGCTATCTTTCAGGAGCTCCATTTAGGCCGTATGTATAGCCCGAGAACCCCTTGCCCTGATTGTTAGCGGCGGTTTGCGCTACGTTCATCATCCCGCCCCCGTAGCTTGTCATATCCGGGTAACGCGCTGCCTGACTAGTTCCGAACGGGGCGTACTACACCTAGTTGTACTGCTGCGGCTAGTCGTAGTACATGTCCTCCTCCGGGGCGTACTAATCGTAGCCACTCACGCGGTACTGCTGTGCGTACGGGTTTGCCGCCTGCGACATAAAGTAAGACGGGCGACCCTAACTTGCAAACATCGGCTACATCTGGTAGCCCTGCACCGGTCCCCGTAGACGCTCAGTCAGATTGTTACGGAGGGAATCCAGGTGTTGCATAACGGTCGGTCTAAGGGCCGTGGCCATCTATTGCGTAAACGAATTCTGGTTTTTAACATTTCCGAGGTATTATCCTGCGGCAGGTTTAACGGTGCCCAGCAAATTCTCCGGCTGGGGCGGGGCAAACGCTTTGCTGAGATAGTCTCCGGCTTTTGATGATACGTAGCCCGCGAGACCGGTGATAGCAGCAGAGCCCAGTGAGCTAGCGATCGGCGCTATGCCTCTGAGAATCGAAGACCATATGGACATTACGAACGCGGAAAAAAAAGATAGAGAAATAATAATTTTTTTCAACGATTATATTATATACGGTAAAAGGTTTGAGCAGTAGCTACAGGAAGGTATAAAATCATTCGATCCTAACCCTCTTTCCGGCAGGTTCCTCAGCGCTATCATTGATTCTATTCGAGAATCCATAGTACATTACACCGGTATCGATGTTTATGTAGACGAACTGTCGGGGCTTGGAGAATATCTGCTTGACAATACGTGTCACTTCGAGGGAAACCCCGCTGCCGGTGTGCAGCGTTTCCTGTTGAATATTCTTCCAGTCCTTCGGGGTGCAGTTGAAGACTACCAGTCCCGTGAGGTTTGAGCGCAGAGACTTGGGCAGCTCCGTGTAGTACTGCGTAGTCGCGAGTATGCTGACACACCCGTACGGGATCACATGTCGCCGGTTGAAGAAGAGCGCCTTGAGCAGCGGGTCGTACTGTGCCTTGCGAATCTCTGCGATGCAGTCGTCAAATACGAAGAGCATGTTTATGGGGTCTACGCGGTTGCCGTGTACCTTTTCAATAGCCTGCTTAGTAGGATATCTATTTACTATTTCCTGCGCAAACTCGTCGATCTTCGCCCGAATCCAACTAATGTCAAACTTCTCGCACCAGAATGGTGATCCCTGGAGTATAATATTACCTACTTTGCGCAGGGGTGTTACGAATATGATCCTGTTAAACTTGTGCGCGTAGAGTTACGGGTTGGTAACGTATTCGTATAGGAGGTGTGATTTCCCAGACTCGGGGCGTCCAACGATTAGGGTAGAGAAGTGCTTCTGAATAACTTCCGAGTCTAGCAGGCGCACACCCTTCTCGCGGACCTCGTAGTCCGGTGGTCGGATGGTTATGCGCTCAGGCACCTGCTCGTTAGCCACAGCAGACCTGTCGTCAGGAGCACTATCAATATCCATAGTGTTGTCCCCATCAGAAGAGGGATCTGAATATATTTCGTGCTCGGGCTCGATGTGTTGTGCCTCTACGGCTTTAAATTTGTGCGCGTATTTATCCTAGCGCTGCTGCATGGCTCAGTTCAGAAAAAAAAACGCTAGGAAACCCAATAACACTAAACAAATGGGGTAATGTACGTAATTATAGAATACGGGAATAATTTTTTATTTATTTATTATAGAGACGTGCCGCGGGTCTGCTACTGCAAAGCTTCCCCATCAGTGCATAGCACCCGACAGGTGCTTTTGGATGTAGCTACAGTAGGCAAGAATCATGGTAGGTTCCGTATTGCAAATCCAGTAGCGCCAGTAGTTGCTATCCAGCGGACATGTCGATGATGCATAACGCGTTTCGTTGCGCTTCCTGTGGTGTTCGTTCTGGGAATCGGTAAAGTCTTTGCCCTCGGTGGAGCCGAACCGCACAGTAGCTTCCCTGATCTTCCCCTGCGCGTCACGGTAGGTAAATCTTATCTGGTACTTCTTTTTCTTCACTACGTGCTGGTCCGGAATCAGCGTCGGAACTGAAATGTTTAGAATCATGCTCTGGTCGGACCACTTATCCCTGTGCGGATTATCCGGTCTGGTGTGCGGCGTAGTCTTTGGCTGTGTGGATGGCACAGGTGCGACAGACTACGGCGGTACGCTTTACGAGGACTAGACGGGGAAAGTCTTCAGAGTCTAGCTCGCTGTCTGACTGCCCGTCTGGAGTTGGCGATTTGCGCGGACCTGAGTCAGACGCGCAATACGTTCCTGGCGAATCTCTTCCGGTGTCTTCTTGCGGTGCACCTCGGGCGCCCTCTGGGTCTGCACGGGGGTGAGTGTGGAAATCTTACCTTTCGGCGCAGGGGTCGTCACGCTCGGAGTCTTTTGAATGTCCTTGTTTACTTTTTGCACGTGTTTGCGCTTTAGCTCTTCAATCTGCTGCAGGATGTCAGAGTCTTCCTCGTCCGACTGCTCCTGCTAGTCTGAAATGTCCTGCTGAACCGGAATCAACTTCTTCCCCATTATTTTTTATTTATTTATTATAATCCTTAAAGACCCGGGTGATAGTTTTTCAAAACATTAGAGCGATACGAGCAGATAAATAGAACGGGTTACGGTCGGATGTTAATGGCAAAGTAGCACGGGGTACTCGGAGGGGAGCGTGCGGATCGGATAAATTGCGCAGGGGCGGCCTGTGCGGAATTCACTGCAGAGTCTCGTCCTCTTCCTCGGGTTCTTCGGTGGGGTCGCGGAACAGCAGCTTTCCGGGTCTCTGGATCAGCGAGCTTTGTTTCTGGGGGCGGCGCTTGATCTCTGCTGCGGTGACGGCTCCCTCTTCGCGCGGAATGTGGATCACAGGTCCCAGTTGTCCGGAAGAGCTGACAACCAGGCGAGAAACTCCTCCGTGTCCATTGAAGGGGAGGGCTTTAACCTCACCTCCGTCCTCTCCGCAGGGGTCGGGATGGACCTGCGGAAAGTCACGAAATGGCGACTCGCAGGAGGGGGATCCGGGCGGAGAGTCGAGCATGTCCGAGATAGGAAAGCGCTCGTAGAGCTCCTTCGCGTTCATGCCCTTTTCGGGCATGGTAGCGTCCCCGGCACCCATCTTGTCGAGGATCATCGCAAGCTGCCGGAGGATCATGTCGTAGAGGGAAGCGCACTCGGGACCGGGATAGTGGTGGTACATAAATGAGGTGTGCGCAGCCTGCTTGTTGTGGGTGACGCTGCTGCGGAATGGGTGGCTGTGGATCAGGTTTTTGATCGTCTGGAAGATGGAGACCTCAAACCCGTCCGAGAAGTAGATCTTCTTTTCGAGGCCCTACTTGACGGTCATCCGGTGGTCCCACGAGACGTAGACCTTGCCGGAGATCCACTGCTTCTCGCCGATGCTCCACCGGCTCAGTGCAGATATTACCTCGGGAGGGAGTTCAACTTCGTTGGGGTGGACTTCGTGGAAGTCCTGAATGCGCGGAGGGGAGGTACCGTCGTTCTTCTTCAGGCGCTTCACCGGGTCGGGCGACTGCTTGCGCAGGTCTGTGGCTACGAGATCTGCGTGACGGATGCCTGGTAGGTCGGGGTGGTGCTTTTTGTAGTGGGTGTCGTGGGGGTCGACCTTTTTCAGGAAGGCCTTGGCTGCGTCCTTGTAGAAGTCTCCCAGCTGGGTGCAGAGCTCCATCTGCATGTTCTTGTTGTCTATCTGGCTCTGGCTTCGCTCTCCGCTGCTGTAGGAGCGCAGCCAGTGTCGCAGGATGCCGCGGGCCGTGGTGAGGCACAGCCGAGGGTTGGTCGCGGAGGGCGGGGCGACGGTGATGCGGACGTGGATGTCTTCGGGGTTCGGGTAGCCGGGCATGGTCATGGCGAGCAGGAAGTGCAGTGGCGGAAACTTGGCGGCGCTCTGCTCGGGCGTCATGGCGAGCATGATGTCCTGGCGCAGCTTCCAGTTGTCCCTCTGGTGCTTGTCGGATTCGTCCTCGTCCAGGTACCTGCCGTTCATGTGGCGCTCCATGTGGACCTGGTCGTAGAAGAAGTAGCTGTTGTAGCGGTGCTGGTTGCCCTCGCGCTGTCTCTGGATCAGCGGTGCTACCTGCGGGTAGTTGTTGAGCTGCTTGTGCTGCTGCATCTTGTTGATGAGGTTCATCCCTTGTCGGTTCTAGAGGATTTGGAGGGGGAGGGGGAGATTTGTTTATATTAATTATTTTTTTGATTTATTTCTTTATTAGCCATGAGGTGCGAAAGATTTATAGGTCATGAGGGTAAAACCCGTGTATTTGATTGGCTGTGTGACAAGGGTGTCGAATTGCGTGATCTCGCATGTCATTGGCTACCCGGAATCGGCTTTGGATGGATTAATTAACAGCTCTCGCTATTTTATTCAGAGGAAATTTGCGAATGAGCGCTCGTGATTTTAGAATCTCGATTTTGATTGGCTGCCCTAAATCCGGAATGGATTCTTTATTAAATAGTATTTTGTGCTTTAAATATTGTCCTTTTATTTTTTCGCGCAAATTTTTTAAAGTTTATCAAAAATTCGAATTTTCGCGCATTCTTTATATCTATGCAGAAGCGCGTACTGAGACCTCGTGCCGACAGAGGCACGCCACTAGAAGAGGCCCAGCGACTGCGGGCGTAGCAACTCGGAGAGGCACTTCCTGCGCGCCGTCGCGCTGTCCGGCCGGAGCGTCCAGTCGAAGAGGAAGAACTGCCCCCTGACGAACCGCCCGAGGAGGTAGAGGAGGTGGTGGTCCCGGGGCGCAGGCGTCGCAACAACGTCTTCGAGCAGGCCATTAATACCCGGCTGCGCAAGGGTATTTCGACGCCGGTGCGACACACGATGCGGGGCGTTGCGCAGCCGAACATGTCGGCGCTTGTGGCGTTCTCCTACATGCCGGACGAGGTGCCGCACGAGGAGTTCCAGGAACAATTTTTCCTGAACGTGAGCAGCCCGGCCGAGGCCCGGCGCGTCGCCAACGAGTTCGCGCGCATCTACACCGGGGTCTGCACCCAGCAGACTCTTATCGTGGAGTTGCTTTCGGTCATCTGCACCGAGTTTCTGCCCGTGTTTTCGGATCTGGGCTACGTGCGACGCGTCGAGGATCCGCAATCCCTCGCTGACGCCCCCTCTGTCAGCAACTACCGCGTTGGGGGCTACCTCCAGTCTCTCACGAACGCGCGCATCCCGATCGAGTCGTTCCGCTTCGCTCTCGTCGGTCTCGCGCACCTCCAGGCGGAGGAGGAGAACGGCCTGAACGAGTACTACCGCGACCGATTCCTGGACCACCACCGCCGGCAGTTCGCGCAGTACGGCGTGCTGCCGCGACGCCCCTACGGCACAGACCTCCAGTTCAAGGTCCACACGGTGTTCTCGAC
>Ga0208746_1000262_pt1 | contig 19873 bp, 21 predicted proteins | sample CryBogCBH15Jun09_FD_184623 | JGI IMG/M metagenome (GOLD analysis project Ga0208746, IMG submission 184623) | Freshwater microbial communities from Crystal Bog, Wisconsin, USA - CBH15Jun09 (SPAdes) | ecosystem: Environmental > Aquatic > Freshwater > Lake | place: Crystal Bog, Wisconsin, USA... | reverse complement strand
GCCCACATTGCTTCGACGTTCTCCACACGGTCCTCCTCCACCAACCACCGAAGTCATCCACAGGACAATCCACAGGTGTGGACTGTGCACCGTGATGGGGTGGGGAGGGCAACCTACACGCGATTTGGGGGGCCTGCTAGAGGGGTGGGGAAATTTGGCCTAACATAGGCGAGCCGTGTCGGCGGACTCCGTACGACACCGCATTCCCCATGGGTGGACGGCCCCATTCTCCGGCCCCACCGCCCGCAGTGAAAGGCCGAACACGTGAAGCGTACCTTCCAACCCAACACCCGTCGCCGTGCGAAGAAGCACGGTTTCCGTGCCCGGATGTCGACCAAGGCAGGCCGTGCCGTGCTGAAGTCCCGTCGCCTCAAGGGCCGCCACCGGATCAGCGCGTAGGTCAGTTGTCCGGTCAGCCGGTCGGAAGTGTCCGCAGCCGTAAGCACTTCGACCACCTGCGACGACCACAAGGCCGAGCAACTCGAGGGCCAATCAGGGTGAGTTTTCACCCCGGTGACCCCCGGGAACCACTGTCGCGTCCCCTCATCGCCTACGCCATCGATAAGCGATGCGGTAATGCGGTGACGAGGAATCGGCTCCGCAGGCGCCTCCGGGCGGTGATTCAGAGCGATGGAACCTTGGAACCTGGTGCCTACCTCGTTCGAACGGATCCCGTAGCGACCACCTTGGAGTTCACCGAGCTCCGAACCCTCACCCTTTCTTGCCTCCATGACGCACCTCGAGGGAGACATCGATGAAGAAGCCTTCAATTGCAGGGAAAATCGTCCTTGGTGGGATTCACCTCTACCAGGGAGCTCGTGCTGGATACCCTTCACCGTGCCGCTTCACCCCGTCGTGCAGCACCTACGCCGCTGAAGCGGTCACCACCTTCGGCGCCACCCGAGGTTCCTGGCTCGCAGTGAAGCGCCTCCTGCGCTGTCGCCCGTTCGCGGCCTACGGCTACGACCCCATCCCATCTCCCAACTCGAGGAGCTCCCTGTCATGACCACCGCAGCAATCGTGGGTTCCATCTTCACGTCGATTGGCCACTCCATCTCGGTGATCTTTCACCCGTTCTTGGTGCTGTTCGCCACAATTTTGGCCGCAATTTACGGCGTGGTCCCCAACTACGCCATCGCCATCACCCTGCTCACCTTGCTGATCATGGCGGTGTTGACCCCGCTCACGATCAAGTCGACCCGCTCCCAGCTAGCGATGCAGCGCATCCAGCCAGAGATGAAGAAGATTCAGCTCAAGTACAAGGGTTCCACCGACCGGGTGGCCATGAACGAAGAGATGATGGCGCTCTACAAGGAGCATGGCGTCAACCCCATGTCGGGGTGCCTCCCCATGCTGGCCCAAGCGCCCTTCATGAGCGTGCTCTACTTCGTGATTCGCGGTTTGACGTATGAAACCCACGCCGGATCGTCTTCTATGATCATTGCGGAGCCGAAGTACATCCCGAAATCCTCAAAGATGTACCACGATCTTGTCCAGAGTCACGGCCATATGGTTTCGTTCGGAGTTGACCTCTCGAATCACCCATTTACTGCCGGATTGACCTTCGCTCAGCGGCTCCCCCTCTTTGGATTGATTGGGGCCGCCATTGGTCTTCAGTACGTTCTCCAATGGCAAATTAAGCGCAATACAGGACAGGGAAATCAGCCCCCTGCACAAATGCAGACCATTCAGCGAATCATGCCACTACTGTTCGCATACATTTACTTTATTGTCCCCGCAGCACTCACGGTCTATTTCGTCGTTTCGAACGTCGTGCGCGTGGTGACACAGGATCTGATGTTCCGCACCGGCGTGGTCAAGCGACCCCACGCCAAGGCCAGCGAGCGAGTGATCGCCGCGACGGCAACCGATGCCAAGGAGCAACAGGGTGGCGCTGGCACCAAGCCGGCGAAGCCACAGAACCGGTCGAAGGACAAGCGAAAGAGGAAGTAGATGGAGTGGGTTGAAGTAACCGGCACGAGTGTCGATGCCGCAAAGGAAGCAGCACTCGCCCAGCTCGGCGTTGAGGCTGATGATGCAGAGATCTTGATCGTTTCAGAGCCGACGAAGGGTCTCTTCGGTCGAGTTCGTGGCGAAGCTCGTGTGAAGGCTCGTGTGAAGCCAGCCGGACCTCGTCCAAAGCGGAACCGAAACCGTCGCGAGCGCTCCGGCGCTGGAGAGGGTGGCGGCAACCGAGAAGGTCAGCAGCGCCAGCAGAAGGCAGCAGGAGATGGAGAGCGCCAGAAGGGCTCGGCTCCCCAAGGAAATCGGAATAAGCCGCAACGAGAAGGGCAGCAACGCCCGAAGCAAGAGGAGCGAGAGATGGCAGATGGCATGACGCTGGAAGAGCAAGCCAAGGTGGGCCAGGAGTTCCTGAAGGGCCTCCTCGACGCTTACGGCTACCAAGCTGACGTGGCAATCCGCAACCTCGATGACGAGACGGTCGAGTTATCGGTGACCGGTGAGGAGCTGGGACTCCTCGTTGGACCTCGTGGCAGCACGCTCGCAGCACTCCAAGACATCACGCGTACGGTCGTTCAAGCCAAGTTCACGGCGCGCACCGACCGGATTCTCGTCGACGTCGCGCAGTACCGAGAGCGGCGTGTGGCTGCACTGACCCGCTGGGTCCAGGGTATCGCCGAAGAGGTCAAGGCTTCGGGCGAAGAGCGCCCACTCGAGCCGATGTCCGCTGCAGACCGGAAGGTGATCCACGACACCGTCGCCACCATTGACGGAGTGGAGACTCGCTCCGAGGGCGAGGATGCACGTCGACACGTGGTCATCGCTCCATCTGCGTAAACCACCAATTCTCTGATGACTGAGGTCGAAGGACTCTCGCCAGCTGGCCGATCGGCCCTGACGAGGGCCTTCGACCTCGGACTTTTGGGGCCAGGTTCGGTCGAGGCGCACATCCGCCACGCCCTGGGCTACGACGCCGTATGGCGATCGATCGGTACACCTGCCCGATCTCGAGTTGCCGACCTCGGATCTGGCGGCGGACTCCCCGGTCTCGTCCTCGCTGAGCGCTGGACGGACGCAGCGTTCTCGCTGATAGACGCCGCTGAGCGCCGTTGCGTCTTCCTCAGCGAATCGGTGGCTTCCTGCGGTCTCGATGGCCGAGTATCGGTTATCCGAGGTCGAGCTGAAGAGCTCGGGCATGAGGACATGCTCCGAGAAACCTTCGACCTGGTGGTCGCTCGATCCTTCGGCGCCCCTCCTGTCCTCGCAGAGTGCGCGGCACCGCTCCTCACGGTTGGTGGATGGCTGATCGTGTCCGAGCCTCCGTCCCTCGAGACCACCTTGCGGCGCTGGCCTACTGAAGGGCTCGCGCTGCTCGGAATGGCGCCGGCGCTACCCATTGAAGGCGAGCGCCGTTTCGTCGCGATCCAGAAGGTCGCCACAACCGACGACCGCTACCCACGGCGAGTGGGTATTCCAGCGAAGCGGCCACTGTTCCCAACAGTCGACTGATGTTTCACGTGAAACATCAGTCGAGGGGGAGTTGGCTGAGGTCGTGGAGCCCCTCGAAGTCCGGCGCGGGTTGCTCGGTGAATCGCACGGCCCGAATGGTTTGCTGCCCCTTGAGGAGCGCCTGAACGATCCGATGCATGCCATCCATCACCCGGCCGTTCGCCGCCAGGATGATGGGGAAACCGAGGTCGACATCGTTGATCAAGCGGGCATGGTCGGCAATCTCCCTGATCGTCAGTGGTGCTGGATTCCCAACATTCCAGTACGGCTCATCGAGTTCACCAATGTCGGCCAAGGGAACCTCGATGACGGGGAGATCTCGTGCGAGATCAACCAGTCGGTGGACGTCCCAAGCAGAGAATCCCTCAGGCGTGGGCCAAATGGAGAACTGCTTGCGCATCTTCACCTCTGATCTCGAACGAGAACAACCTCGACGCGAGGGATGACTCCGGTTTGCGGCCACGAGGACCTCACCGATCACTCCCAGCTTGGCATAGGTTCCCGATGTGGTGCCGGCACCATTTTGGCATGGTCAGGCCGAGAGACCGTGATCTCCCTCGATGTTTCACGTGGAACATCGCGGGAGTGCGCCGATCATTCGAGCATCGGTGGCTCCGGCTGGCCCATCAGGACGAGAGACTCCATTGACCGTCGAAGCGCGGTAGGGGAGACCCCAAGGATGTTTCACGTGAAACATTCGTGCCGCAGAGGTGGGTCCGTCCGACGATTCCCGAATGTGGGACAACCACACTCTCCTCAACACTCCCCCACTGCGGATGATCAGAGGGGCGGCATCGTCGGAGCCGACTCCTGTGCAGCTCGCACCCCAACTCTTCGGTGACAAGTGGCCCGGTGGATTGTTGGGGAGCGGGAGAGGGTCTGAAACTCTCAGCGACAGGGCTCCTATCCCTAGGAGGAGCCGAATTGAGAGGGCCCGAAGCAATGTTTCACGTGAAACACTGGTCGATGGTGTAGTCGTGAACTAGGCTTCGTTATCGAGTTGCTCGTTGGGGTTGGAGAGCGCTCAGTTCCTACCTTGACCAGAGTGGAGTACGGAGCCAGCATGATCTTCAAACGACGAGATCGAGACGCAGCTGACCAAGATTCGAACGCGGCCCCAGCGACTCCGGAACCGAGCGATGCCGAGCCCGAATCCGTCGCCACTCCCCCACTGGCTGACGAGGCTTCAGATTCGAGTGACGGTCACGACTCCCCCAGGACGACCCGACCGAATCGGGATCGGTCCGACCGGTTCAGTTGGGGTGCTGGCGACATCATCATCAATCCCCGACCTGCTCCCCCAGTAGCGGATGCGGAGGGCGACGGGGAAGACGACGAGGATGAGGAGCAACCACTCCTCGAGTCCGGAACCGACGAAGAAGAGGACGAGGAGGACGACGACCTCGACGACGGCGAGGACGAGACTCCGGTTGTCCCTTCCGGAGATCAACCTCGCAAGCAGTACCCCCTACCCCGAGTCATGGCCGTCGCCAACCAGAAGGGTGGCGTAGGGAAGACCACCACGACGGTGAACCTCAGCGCTGCGCTGGCCGACCTCGGCTATCGAGTGCTCGTCCTCGACCTCGATCCCCAGGGCAATGCCACCACCGGTCTCGGAATCGATGCTCGGAACTTCGAGCTGTCGATGTACGACGTCCTCATGCGCGATGCTGACCTCGCTGACGTCATTGAGCCAACCTCGGTGGGGAACCTCTTCGTGGGTCCGGCCACGATCGATCTCGCCGGTGTGGAGATCGAACTGGTCTCAGCGTTCAGCAGGGAATTGAAGCTCAAGCGGGCGATCTCCTCGGTGATCGACGATTTCGACTACATCTTGATCGACTGCCCACCGAGTTTGGGCCTCATCACCATCAACGGCCTCGCTGCAGCCACAGAGGTCCTCGTTCCCATCCAGTGTGAGTACTACGCCCTCGAAGGCCTCGGACAGCTCCTGCGGAACGTGAAGCTGGTCTCCGGGAGCCTCAATCCCGTCCTCGAGGTGTCCACCATCGTGCTCACCATGTACGACTCCCGGACGAGGCTCGCTGCAGATGTCGCCATGGAGGTTCGGAACCACTTCCCGAACGAAGTCTGCGACAGCGTGATCCCACGAACGGTCCGATTGTCGGAGGCGCCGTCGTTCGGTCAACCCATCACCGTGTTTGATCCAACATCTCGAGGCGCGAAGGCGTATCGGGCACTGGCGAGAGAGGTAAGCAATGGCGCGTCCAAGCGGACTCGGTAAAGGCCTCGGGGCCCTCATCCCCACAGAGGTCACGAACGATCGCAGCTCAGTCCTCCGAGAGGTCCCCATTGGGGCCATTCGACCCAACGCCTACCAGCCCCGGTCGGTCTTCGACGAGGAGGCCATGGCCAACCTCGCAGCTTCGATCAAGGAGCTCGGTGTGCTCCAGCCCATCTTGGTGCGAGAGCTCCAGGGTGAGGCGGAAGCCTACGAGCTCGTGGCTGGTGAACGCCGGTGGCGGGCATCGCGGAGAGCTGGGCTGCAGACAATCCCCGTCCTCGTTCGCAATGAGACTGACGGGCTCTCCAGCCTGGAGCAAGCGCTGGTGGAGAACGTGCAGCGAGCCGACCTCAACGTGTTGGAAGAGGCCGCTGCCTACCAACAGTTGATCGATGAGTTCTCCCTGACGCACGATCAGGTTGCTCAGCGGGTGGGGAAGAGCCGAACCGCCATCACCAACACCCTCCGCCTCCTCCAACTGCCCACTGCAGTGCAGGCGCTGCTGTCCCAAGGGCGACTGAGCGCAGGCCACGGCCGAGCCCTCCTGGCCTCGAGCGACGTGCACCTTCAAGAACTGCTCGCTGAGCGGTGCGTGGATGAGGGCCTCTCCGTTCGAGCCCTCGAAGCGATCCTCCGTGGCGATGAGCCCGAAGCTGGACTGGTGCCGCAGCCGGAAGGAACCACCACCACAACTTCCGGGGCGACCGTGCTCCGAAAGCTCCCGGACCCCATGGTCCTCGAACTCGAGGAGCTGCTGTCGGATCACCTCGCGACTCGGGTCAAGGTTGACCTCCGAAAGACGCGGGGCAAGTTGATGGTTGAGTTCGCTACCCTCGAGGACCTCGAGCGCATCTACCGAGCCATGCTGGGGTCTCCACCACCCTCAACCTGAGACTCGCCTCCACCGCTTCAGGAGTGATGTAGAGGTTCATACACAACCTTACCCACAGGTTGTGGATTGTCAGAGAGTGTTCACGTAACCGTTGAGTAGTGGTCGCGACTCGGGCATTCTCGCCGCGGTGTAGCGACTACCCAATGGTTGGAGCAGTGGCCGCTGAAGCTCGGAAGTCCAGGAATCCCTTGGAGAAACTGGCGCAGAGGCTGGCGGTTTCTCGCTCTCGAAGGCCATGGGCGCCTACGTCGACGACGACCGCAGTCATCTGGGTCTCTCGCAAGATCGGTGTCGCCATACCCTGCACGATGACGCTCCCGCCAACGACGGCCGCGGGGATGGCATCGGCGAGTGCGAGCGCGAGTCGCTCCCCACTTGAGGATGCTGAGGAGTACCCTCTATAGAACGCTGTTCTATATCCGTTGAGTTGGGGTGTCGCTCTGAGGCCGATGTAGCACTGTGCCCGCAGCGCATTCGCTTCGGCTGCTTGTGGTGATTCGCCGGTGCTCTGGAGGATGTGGACGGTCATTCCTCGCTGCTCGAGCGACGACGAGAAGGCTGCCACCGCGGCCTCCATGCCTCCGAGATCTCCGAGGGCAACGACCACGTCGTCGCCACGGAGCACCTCAGCCTCTCGCACCGCAGTCACCAAGGTGATGGTGTCCCGACGAGGGGTCACCCTGCTCAGTGCAGCAACGGTTGCGCTGTCGGCGACTGCCGTCGGCGCGAGACCTGAATTTCGTTGGAATTCCGCCACGGCATTGGCCGTCAGCGGGCCGTAGATCCCATCGACTCGACCCGCATCGAAACCGAGTGCGGCGAGTTGCTGTTGGAGATCGGCGACGTCGTCGCCTCGGAGCATGGGGGAGTGGATGGTCAGATCACGCGAGCCGAGTTGGTAGCCGGCTTCAACGAGCACGTGCCAGGTCGGGCCATCGACGATCCCGCTGATGGGGAGGCCTCTGCGGCGCTGGAACGACTGCACTGCTGCTGTGGTGGACGCGCCGAAGACCGCGCTGAGATCTCCACTCGAGATCCCGAGCGCGGCCAGTCGGTCCTGAACCTCTGCGACGAGTGCGGACGTGGCCCCTTCGGCGAGCGGAAGCTCGCCCGGGTCACTCACAGGTACTTCGACAGGCTTTCGACCAGTGCGCCCTTGGGCTTGGCTCCAACGATCCGGTCCACCTCGACGCCGTCCTTGAAGACGATGAGGGAGGGGATGGACATGACGCCGTAGCGGCGGGTGACCTCGAAGTTGTCGTCGATGTTCAACTTGGCGACGGTGAGGCCAGGGTTCTCGAGGGCAATCTCATCGAGAATTGGGGCGATCTGCTTGCAGGGACCGCACCATTCAGCCCAGAAGTCCACGACGACGGGGCCGCTGGCCGAACCGATCTGCTCGTCGAAGGTGCTGTCGGAGAGTTGCATCACGTGCTCGCTCATGGTGTGCCTTTCACTACTCGGGTGCATGGAGAACGCCGAAGAGGGCTCCATTGTTCCACGGCTCAGTGACCGGTGGACTCCAAGAAGCGTTCAGCGTCGATTGCGGCCATGCATCCTGACCCCGCTGAGGTGATGGCTTGGCGGTAGACGTGGTCCTGAACGTCGCCGCAGGCGAAGATGCCCTCGACCGAGGTGCGTGAACCTTCGCCCATGGCGATGTAGCCGTTCTCGTGCAGGTCGAGCTGCCCTTCGAAGATCGACGTGTTCGGTACGTGCCCAATGGCCACGAAGAGGCCAGTCGCGGCCAAGGGGCGCTCCTCGCCGGTCACGGTGTCTCGCAGCGTGAGCGACGACAGCTTCTCCTCGCCGTGGATCGCCCCAACCTGGGTGTTCCAGTGCACGGTGATCTTCTCGTTGGCCAGAGCGCGGTCCTGCATGATCTTCGAGGCGCGCAGTTGGTCTCGACGGACGATCAGGTGCACGGTTGAGGCGAACCTGGTCAAGAACATGGCCTCTTCCAAGGCTGAGTCACCACCGCCAACCACGGCAATTTCCTGGCCGCGGAAGAAGAACCCATCACAGGTCGCACAGGTGGAGACGCCGTAGCCGAGCAGGCGGTCTTCGCCCTCGAGGCCGAGCATCAGCGATCGTGCGCCCGTGGCCACGATCACCGCGTCGGCGGTGTAGGCCGGCTCGCCGGCGCCCACGAAGATCTTGAAGGGCCGGGCTGAGAAGTCCACGGATGTGGCCTTGGCGGTGACGAGCTCAGCGCCGAACCGGAGCGCCTGCTCCTTCATCGACGCCATGAGCTCTGGACCGGTGACGCCGGTGGGGAATCCGGGGAAGTTCTCGACTTCAGTGGTCAGCATCAACTGGCCACCGGGCTGGTCGGAGGTGGACGACGGCTCACCTTCGAGCACCAGCGGCTCGAGTTGGGCTCGAGCGGTGTAGACCGCGGCGGTCAAGCCAGCAGGCCCTGAACCGAGGATCAGAACGTTTCGGTGCTCAGTCACGGATTCCCTCTCGCGCGTTGGCGTGGTGTTGGCGGAAGATCAACCATCCACCACCGATGAGGAGCACTGCGAGGAGTGCGTAGCTCAACCAGACGTGGTGGGCGAACAGGTAGACGTCGAGGAATCGAATGGCGCCAACCGAGAGCGCCACGATGACGACCATGGCCACGGTGACCATGAGGAGGCCGAAGACGAAGCCCCGCACCACCAGAATGATGGGACGGACGATCTGGTCACGGACTCGGTCGACGAACTGGTCGACGAGTTCGGCGGCCTTCGTCGGCCACTCGTCAACTGGGGGAATTCCACGATCTGCCACGGACTCAACCTAGCCGCGAGTGATCCTCAGTTGGCCACCGTCTGGTAGCAGAGCCCGATGATGCCGGGGCCACCGTGCGTGCCGACGACGGGTCCAAGGTCGCAGATGATGAGGTCGGTCCCGAGGTCGACGTCGCCCAATTGGGCGAGCAGCTGGTCGACGTCGCCGGCGTCACCGTGGGCGATAGCCACCCGAGCGAACGGCGCGTCCTGCTTGACCTTGTCGGCGAGGTACTTGAGCGCCCGGGAGCGGGTCCGCTGCTTGGACTCCTCTTCGACCACGCCGTCACGCAGCTCCAAGATGGGCTTGATGGAGAGGAGGGATCCAATCATGCCCTTGGCTCCACCCACGCGCCCACCCTTGACGAGGTGGTCCAAGGTGTCGAGCACGCCCATGACGTGGGTGCGGGGGATCGAGGCAATGGCGTGCTCGGCAATGGTGGCCGCATCGGCACCAGCCTTGGCTTCGTCTGCTGCGGCGAGGGCCATGAGCCCCTGCGCCATCGTGACCGCCTTTGAGTCGACCACGGTGACGAATCCATCCATGGTGTCCGCGGCTGCTTTGGCTGATTGGTAGGTGCCAGAGAGTGCGGCCGACAAGGTGATGCAGACCACGCCGTCGTAGCCATCGGCCTTCGCTGCGTCGAACACCGTCTGGAATGCCCCGGGGGACGGAGCGGCGGTTTCGGGGAGCTCCTTCTCACTTCGGCAGAGTTCCCAGAACTTCGTCGGGCTCAGGTCGACTCGATCGGTGTACTCCTGTGCGCCGAAGCGAATGGAGAGCGGCACGATGGCGATGTCGTGGGCGTCAGCGAGTTCTGGTGGCAAGTCACACGCAGAGTCGGTGACGATCTTGATCTTGGCCATGGTTCCCCCCGGAGGCTCGGTTGACTCCAAGTCTGCCACGCCTCGTTGCTCGGGGAGGGTGCTCACAGAGGGCGTTCGTAGCGCCGGATGAGGGCGAGGAACAGCCCGTAGGTGACCGACGCCCCGAGCCCGGCGATGCCCAGGCGGAAGAGGAGGCCCCCGGTCGAGGTGGAGGTTGAGAGGTTGACGGCCACGATCGCGACTAACCCCATCGCCAGCGACGATCCGAGCACTCTCGTCACCGCCCGGGTCGTTCCCGGGCCCATGAGGGGACCCAAGTCCTTGCGCAGCCAGACGTAGCCAACCACCGCGGTCACCGAGTAGGCGATGGAGTTCGCCAGTGCCAGTCCGGTGACGTGCAGGGGTCCGACGAGTGCGATGGCCAGCGCGATGGTGAGGGCGTTCTCCACCACGTAGAGGGCGAACGCGGCGTGGCCGTGGCGCTGCGTCTGGAAGGCCCGAATGACGAACTGGAAGATGCAGAACCCTGGGAGTCCGAGGGCGAACGCCGCGAGCGCCTGGCCGGCCAGGGTGGCCTCCCCGCCGCCCACGCTGTGCAGTCCGAGCAAGAGCTGCATGGCGGGCTTGGCGAGGACGAAGACCAAGACGGCGATCGGGACCATCAACACGATGATGGACCGCAGCCCCTTGGAGAAGTGGCTGGCGAAGCCCCGACGGTCGTTCGCGGCGTGCGCTGATGCCAGCGCCGGGGTGAGTCCCGAGGTCACCGAGATCGACACGATCGCGTACGGCGTCTGGAAGAAGATCCAGGCGTAGCTGTAGGCGCTGACCTGACCGTTGCCGCCGAGTCCGAAGGCCAACCCCAAGATCACGAACAACGCGATCTGGTTGCAGATGACGAGGCCGAGGGTCCAGGCGCCGAGGCGTGCCACCTGGGTGACTGCCCGATCTCGGAGGTCGAAGCGCCACGACGCTCGCAAGATGTCCGTCTTCACGAGGAATGGCAGGAGCACGAGCGCCTGGGCCAGCACCCCTGCCGTGGTGCCGGCTCCGAGGAGCAAGAGGCGGTTGGGCGAGGCGGCGAGATCGGTCAACGACGGCGCCCGACCCGCCTCGGCGAACAGCACGAGGACCACGATGCAGATGACGTTGTTCACGACTGGCACCCACATCGGGGGAGCGAAGATCCGATGCACGTTGAGCAGCGAGGTGGTGAGGGCGAGCAGGCCGTAGAAGAAGATCTGCGGGACGAACCATCGCAAAAGCACCGTCGCCGCGTGGCGCTGCATCCCGAGGGTGACGGGGTCGATGGTCGCGGTGTGGTGGAGTCCCGTGAAGGCGTCGACGATCAGCGGCGCTCCAGCGACGCAGACCACCGTCGCCACGGTGAGTCCGACGATCGACACGGTGAGGACGGCCGAGATGGACTTCCACGCGTCCTTCGGGCGGCGGTGCTCGAGCTCAGCGATGAAGACCGGCACGAAGGTCGCCGAAACGACCCCTCCGAGCACGAGGTCGAAGATCATGTTGGGAATCTGGTTGGCGAGGTTGAAGGCGTCGGCGATCGGCGTCAGGCCGAGGGCCCAGGCGAGGACCAGCACCCGGAGCAGCCCGCTCCCTCTCGACACCATGGTTCCGAGCGCCATCGAGGACACGGCTCGACTGAGCGAAGCGGACTGCGCAGTGTTCTGCGGGGCTTCGGGCTCCGTTGCCGATGCATCGGGCGGTTCGAGGTCCCACTCGACGACACCGGTCGGTTCGACGAGGAAGAGCGCAGGGTCGTCCCCGCTCAGGTGGTCGTGGAGCTCTGGCTCCTCGTCGTCAACCACGGCGAGCCTTCTCCTTCGCTCGCCGACGCCAGGTCGTGAACCACCACCAGCCGAGCACCGCACCAGCCAGTCCGGTCAGGACGATGCCGACGAGCGAGAACGCGGTGATCTGGGCGGTGACGAAGTTGTGCCCGAGCTGCAGGCGACTATCGGGGCTCGTCAGGGTGACGGTGATGGGGAGGTCACCGGTGGTGTCGGCCACGACGCTCACCCGCAGGGTCGTGGTGGGTTGTCGGACGACCACGGTCAAGAGGTCACCACTCGGGAACCGGAGTCGTTGGCTCGAGAGGTGGACGAGCACGGTCAGCGGGAGTGGTGAGGTGGACTGGAGGGTGATGGGAACCGACCCGCTGCGTGAGGTGAGGGTCACCCCCTCGGCCGGCACGGTGACCGCGGTGGTGATCGTCGAGAGACGGTGGTTGAGCGCGCCGAGCTGCGCCACAGCGACTCCAGCACCACTGGAGACGTCCTCTGCCGCCAGCAGCTGCCGGTTGAGGGAGACGGCGATGCTCGGATCGTCGGTCAGCATGGTGGCGACCGACGTCACCGTTGATCGGGCGTGCCGGAGCGTCGCCGCCAACGTCGGCGACAGGGGAATGCCACTGGTCGTAGAGAGCATCCGTGCCGTTGGCGCACCGTTGCCACCCACTGGAACCGTGGCGAAGAAGGTGGTCAGCGTCACGGCGTGGAGGATGGGGGAGGAGCGCAGTCCCTGGAGCACGGTGGCGGCGAAGCTGGCCGGGGTGGTCTGTGGCCGGAGGACGAGGACGAATCCTCGACGATCGGGCAACCCGGGGAATTCGAAGTAGCCGAAGGCCAGCGCACCGAGGAGTTGGTTGGCGCTGAGCTGCGGGTCGGTGGATTGGGCGAGGAAGGTCGATACCTCAGGATCGGCCACCGCAGCGGTGACCGAAGTCCCGTTGTGCGCGGTCAGGGTGAAGGGTTGTCCAGGTGCCGATCCAAAGGAGGAATCGGTGCTGACCGCATTCGACCCGACGATCAGGTGGCGGAGGTGCGAACCGGTGTAGCCAGCGATCGCAGGGACCACGGGGAGGTCGTCGGTCACGGGGATCGACCGCTTGGTGGCGAGGAGGCCTGCGGCCTCGAGCACGCTCCGACCGGCGGCGAATTGTGCGGTGACCTCACCACCGAGCCCCTCACGTCGCAGCGATTCGGCGTCGATCGGCACGTAGGTGGATCGCAGGATCTCATCGCCGGCCACACGGCTGACTCGCTCGAGCGCTGAGGGGAGCGCAGCAGCACCTGCTGATGCCGCGACGTTCACGAGGGCCGGAGAGGGAATGGCCGTGGTTGCGACCGAGCGTGCATCGCCGGCAACGTCGGTGAGCGTCGCCGCGGGCCCGAGCGCCGCAGTCGTCGGGTTGGCGCCAGCATCGAGCACGAAGACGGGAGCCACCGCGATGGTCGTCCTCGGAGCGCCCTGCATCACCGTGATGAAGGTGGTGAAACGAGCGACGACGGTCTCGTTCGTGATGGTGGTCACCACGATGGGGTAGACCCCGTTGCACGATGCCGCTGCGCACCGCATGGACAGGGTGGGGGCCAGGTGGCTGCAAGCTGCGCTCACGGGCCCAGAGATCCTCGTCCCCCCGGCGGTGCCGAGACCGAACCGAGCGCTGATCCTCTGGCCTGCACCGGTGAGGCATGAACTCGGGAGGAGGACGGCCAAGCTGGTGGCTGCACCCGTCGGAGGCGACGCGGCGTCGCTCAGCAAGATCGATCGAGCGAAGACCTTCGGGTAGAGGGCGAGTCGGATCGTGGCCGTCGATCGATCGGCGATCGCCCCGAGGTCGAGCGTGAGGTGGTTCACCACCGGGGTCGTCGGGCGGGGTGCGGCGGCCGATGCGTCCATGGCCACGAACGCAGCACCTGCAGGCGCAACGGTGCCAGCGCCAGCAGGGAGCCCCCACACCGCACACAGCGCGACGACGAGGCACGCTGAGGCCACGGTGCAACGGACGGAGTTCTGCAGCGACGCCACTGTCCAACGCTACCCGGCGTCTCCAACGTGGCGGGGGCGTAAGGTTGGCGCCGTGTCGATGACCCCACTCGAGCAACGATTCGACGCGCTCTTCACCCTCGCGCGCCCGCTCGCTGCGCGGTTCGAGGCCGCAGGGTTCGAGCTCTACCTCGTCGGGGGGTGCGTGCGTGATGCGGTGATCGGCGCGCCGCCGAAGGCGGAGCGAGACATCGATCTGACGACGAACGCTCGGCCCGAGCAGATCGAAGCGATCGTGACGCCGATTGCGTCGACGGTCTGGGATCAGGGGCGGAAGTTCGGGACCATTGGATGCCGGATCGACGGCGTCACCTTCGAGATCACGACGTTCCGGGCCGATGCCTACGAACCCGATTCTCGGAAGCCCATCGTGGCCTTCGGCGACCGCATCGAGAGCGATCTGGCCCGACGGGACTTCACCATCAACGCCATGGCGATTCGCCTGTCCGACCACGAGCTCATCGACCCCTACGACGGCCGTCTCGACCTCCTCACCAAGCGCCTGCGCACGCCACTCGACCCGGCGATCAGCTTCGAAGACGACCCGTTGCGCATGCTGCGCGCCGCCCGGTTCCTCGCCCGGTTCGACCTCACCCCAGATCCCGAGCTGATCGCCGCGGTTGAGCGTGACCACGAGCGCTTAGCCATCGTGTCGGCCGAGCGCATTCGAGATGAACTCTGCGAACTGCTCGTCGTGCCGACCTCGGCGCCTGGGCTCACCTTCCTCGTCGACACCGGTCTCGCCCAGCACTTCCTCCCAGAGCTCCCTGGCCTGCAGCTCGAGCAGGATCCGATCCACCGTCACAAGGACGTCTTCACCCACACCCTGGCGGTCGTCGACAAGACCGACCACACCGACCCCATCCTCCGCCTCGCTGCGCTCTTCCACGACGTGGGCAAGCCGAAGACCCGCGCCTACGTCAACGGAAACGTGAGCTTCCGCAACCACGACCTCGTGGGGGCCAAGATGACCAAGGTTCGGATGCGGGCGCTCAAGTTCTCCAACGACGAGATCGCCGACGTCGTTCGGCTCGTGGAGCTCCACCTCCGGGTCCACACCTACGACCTCGGCTGGACTGACAGTGCGGTTCGCCGCTACGCCCGCGACGCCGGCCCCCTCCTCGACCGGCTGAACGCGCTCATCCGATGCGACTGCACCACGAGAAATCCAAGGAAGGCCGCAGAATTGGCCGCTCGGATGGACGACCTCGAAAAACGGATCGATGACCTGCGGAAACGAGAAGACCTGCTGTCGAAGCGTCCCGACTTAGACGGAGAAGCGGTGATGGCGCACCTGGGTCTCGAACCCGGCCCCATCGTCGGCAAGGCCATGAAGTTCTTGACCGAACTCCTCCACGGCGAGGGTCCCCTCGGCCAAGAGGAGGCCACGAGGCGCTTAGATGCTTGGTGGGCGGAGCAGAACCGGTCTTAGACCTTCGGGACTGCGGCGTTCAGCAGCGTGGCGAGGCGTCCAACGAAGGTTGCGGAGAGGTGCCAGGGGTCGTGGTACACGAGGGTGCCCAAGATCACCGGCGGGCAGATCTGGTAGGCGCCGGTCGTGTCGCAGAGCCACGGGTTGGGATCCACTCGAACGATGCCAGCAGCGGTGTCCACCGCGGCCACTGCAGCCCGAATCTTGGTCGCTGCTGCGTGGTAGGGCGCAGAGAAAATTCGGTAGCAGACGTTCGGATTCTTGAGCCCAGCTGGGGTGTTGGTCGGATCGTAGGTGACCTTCAGCCCAGCTCGGGCGAGGCAGGTGGCCTCATCGGAGACGCCATCGGGGAAGTCGTCTTCGGTCTGGTCGACCATGGTGACGATGCGGGACGGCTTGTTGTGCACGATGGGCAACAAGGTCGCGAGCGTCGCCCGCTCGTCAGCAGCGGCGTCCTTCGGCCCTGCCGGCATCGCGTCGTCGCTCTGGCCGATCACGATCATGGCCGGCTTGGCCTTGGCGATGGCGGCGAAGGCCTTCACCCGCCACTGCTGACACAGCGGCTCTGAGGACTCGTGGCTGGGGCTGGCGGTGGCCTGGGCGGCACCGCAGTTGCCGCGGAAGTAGGTGATGAGGTGCCAGTGGCGTGCGGTCGCCATCGGAGCGAAGACGTCCAAGTACTGCTCGAGGTGGGAGTCACCGAAGAGCACCACGGTGGTGGTGGCGTGGCGGTCGCCGTAGGTGCAGGCGTTGACTGTCGGCGCCGTGGTCTGCTTGGGCATGCAGTTGGACCCGGTGATCGGCGTCGCCGTGGGCCAGTCGGTCGAGCTGGCCTGAATTTGGCCGATGAGGCCGGGGACGTGGCTGAGATCGACGTGACCCGTCGTCACCAACTGGTGTTCGAACGCCGAGATGGCGCTGTGGAGCTGGGCCGCGGTCACCTGTGACGGTGCGGCGCTCGTCGGAGTGACCGAGAGAGCACTCGTGACCACGCCGCACAGCGCGGCGGTGAGGAGGAGTCGGAGAGAACGCATGGCCTTCAGGTTAGGCAACCGGCGCAGAGAATCGGTACCGGGCAGCGACGTTCCCTCCCAACCGTGGTTGGGAGGGAACGAACGCTCTACGGCCAGACGGGGTTCTCGCCGCCGGCAGCGAACTCCTCGACCATGGCCATGGCCACGTCGTCGTGGAACTGCACTGGCGGGGACTTCATGAGGTAGGCAGATGGGCCGAGGACGGGGCCGCCGATGCCGCGGTCCTTGGCGATCTTGGCCAGCCGGACGGCGTCGATGATCACGCCAGCGGAGTTCGGGGAGTCCCACACCTCGAGCTTGAGCTCGACGTTCAGCGGAACGTCACCGAAGTTGCGGCCTTCCATGCGGATGTAGGCCCACTTGCGGTCCTGGAGCCACGGCACGTGGTCCGATGGGCCGATGTGGACGTCGTCGGCGTCGAGCTTGGTGTCCATCTGAGAGGTGACGGCCTGGGTCTTGCTGATCTTCTTCGACTCCAACCGGTCACGGTCGAGCATGTTCTTGAAGTCCATGTTGCCGCCCACGTTCAACTGGTAGGTGTGGTCGAGCGCCGTCCCACGGTCTTCGAAGAGGCGGGTCAAGACGCGGTGGACGATGGTGGCGCCGACCTGGGACTTGATGTCGTCACCGATGATCGGGACGCCAGCGGCACGGAACTTCTCGGCCCACTCGGGGTCCGAGGCGATGAACACCGGGATGGCGTTGACGAAGGCCACGCCAGCGTCGATGCAGGCTTGGGCGTAGAAGCGCTGGGCCTCTTCGGAACCGACGGGCAGGTACGACACGAGGACGTCCGCGCCGCTGTCGCGCAGCACCTGGGCGACGTCACAGGGCTCGGCAGGGGACTCTTCGATGGAGGCTCGGTAGTACTTGTTGAGGCCGTCGAGGGTCGGGCCACGGTGCACGGTCACCCCAACTTCAGGGACGTCGGCGAAGCGGATCGTGTTGTTCTGCCCGCCCCAGATGGCCTTGGACAGGTCGGCGCCAACCTTGGAGGCGTCGACGTCGAACGCGGCAACCGGAACCACGTCGCGGACGTGGTAGCCAGCGAGCTCCACGTTCATGAGACCAGGAACGCTGGCGTCGCCAGCGGCGTCCTTGTAGTAGTTGATGCCCTGGAGGAGGGAGTTCGCACAGTTGCCGACACCGGCGATTGCGAGGCGGATAGTTGCCATGGTTGGTAGCTCCTTGATGGTTCTAGCCCTGGGGGCTGGTCGAGGCCGACGACACCGTGTCGCTGGCGGTGGGGGACTGCGGAGAAGTGTGCTGCGGTGCTGCTTCATGGGCGATGAGCCCATCGAGCCAGGCGATGTCGTTCGCGACACCGGCAGCGGTGTGCTCCACGACGGCCCTGGCGTAGACGTCGAGGTCGTTGCGAGCGGTTGCGCCCCGAACTTCGGAGAGCCGCTCAACGAGGTGGGCCCGACGGCGCTCTAAGAGCGCACGGCGAACATCGGGTGCCAAGTGGCGGGCGAAGGACAGCCGGAGGGTGAAGGTCCGGGGGTCATCGCCTGCACTCGGGTCTTCCAAGAGGCGCGTGAATAGCTCCCGGCCGAGTGGGGTGATCCGGTAGACCTTGCGAGCCTTCTTGGCCACGACCACCTTGCTCCGTCGGGCCCGGAGGGCTGCGAGTTCACCCGAGAGGGAACCCATCGCCACGCCGGTGACCGGAGCGATGCCGGGCTCGATCGCGGAGACCGCACCTTGGACCTCGAGCCGAGCGAGCGCTGGGTAGAGGGACCCGAAGGAGATGTTGGCCATGAGGCCGAGGGAGTCACGGAGACGGCGTCGAATCTCGTAGCCATGGAGGTCGCTCTCTTGGAGCAGTCCGAGAATGGCGAGGTCGAGCACCCCATCACTATATCGCTTCGATACTGCGGAGCAAGCGTTTTCGCGATCATTCCGTGACGAGCGAACGATGATCTCCGAATTCGTCAACCGAAATCCCCTGCGGCACCCCAGTTCTCCAGTCCCACCACTAGCCTTCGGCCATGGCCACCGACGGTCCGAGATTCAGACGGCAGCGAGACAGCGATCTCGGCGCGAGCCTTGAGTACGGCCTACGCCGGAAGATCCTCCTGTCGGAGTACGCGGCTGGCCGGAAACTGAAGAGCGACATCTGCGACGCCCACCCTGATCTCCTCCGGGCTGCCAAGAACAAGGTGGGGCGCGAGACCGACGAGCCCTGTCCGATCTGCGACGCACCGAAGCTGTGGCAGGTCAGCTACGTCTTCGGCAAGGGCCTGCCTGCTTCGGGTTCGTGTCCAGCGACCAAGGCCGAACTCCAACGGCTGCTCCGACGGCCTGAACCGGTCATGTGCTTCGACGTGGAGGTGTGCACACGCTGCGCGTGGCATCATCTGCTTCGCCGCTATCCAGCAGGGGGGATCGCCTCCCGGAAACGGACCGCTCCATGACCAGTCGCACTCCCATCACCGTTCCCGACGTCGCGCGCCGCAAGCGTTCCGGCGGATCCGTGCCGTTCACCATGGTGACGGCCTACGACGAACCCTCAGCCCGTCTCGCCGATGCTGCCGGTGTGGATCTCCTGCTCGTTGGAGATTCCGTCGGTAACACCGTCCTCGGCCGACCCGACACCTTGAGCGTGACCGTTGAGGAGATGGCGCACCACACGAGAGCAGTGGCTGCTGCGGCACCGAGTGCCCTCATCGTGGCCGATATGCCGTGGATGAGCTACCACCTCGACCCCATGGACGCAGTGCGTAACGCCGCAACGCTCATCCGGGCCGGCGCTGGGTGCGTCAAGCTTGAAGGTGGCGCCAATCGAGCACCAGCCATTGCGGCCATCACCGCTGCCGAGATCCCGGTCATGGGACACCTCGGCCTGACGCCGCAGTCGGTACTGGCGATGGGAGGCTTCAAGGTCCAGGGCAAGACGAAGGACGCAGCGGCCAAGCTGCTCGCCGATGCCGAGGCCATTCAAGAAGCGGGTTGCTTCGCCGTGGTGCTCGAGGGCATCCCCGACGTCGTGGCCAACGAGATCACCGAAGCCCTCGCCATCCCGACCATTGGCATTGGCGCTGGTGCCGGCACCGATGGCCAGGTGCTCGTCTTCCACGACCTCTTGGGACTTGGGAACCGGACGCCGGCCAAGTTCGTCCGCACCTACGCCGACATTGGAACGCAGATCACCGGTGCCATCTCCGCCTTCGTTACTGACGTTGCGAACGGTGCGTTCCCGAGCGACGCCGAGACCTACCACGCCCCGAAATCCTTCAACGACTGACGCCGCCTCTCACTGTTTGGAGGGACAGCCCATCACCGGGTAGGATGTTCGTCCCACCAGCAGCACCGGTGGCACACCCTGCCCCACACCGTGTGGGGCAG
>Ga0208746_1000242_pt1 | contig 21220 bp, 22 predicted proteins | sample CryBogCBH15Jun09_FD_184623 | JGI IMG/M metagenome (GOLD analysis project Ga0208746, IMG submission 184623) | Freshwater microbial communities from Crystal Bog, Wisconsin, USA - CBH15Jun09 (SPAdes) | ecosystem: Environmental > Aquatic > Freshwater > Lake | place: Crystal Bog, Wisconsin, USA... | reverse complement strand
GATTATTAACAACAGCGCAGCACTTCCGTATCACAAAGACAGTGGAAACATTAAGGGAACTTGGAACAACATGTTCTGCGTGAAAGAAAACGTATCGGGAGGCGGATTGCACCTGCCTGAATACAACGTAGCGTTTGGTATCCCTGACGGCTCTATCTCCGGCTTTGACGGACAAGGCGCATGGCACGGTGTAACGCCATTCATGAAAAAACGCAACGACGCTCACCGATTCACCATTGTTTGGTACACAAAGTCTGGAATGGTCGGCTCAGGTTCAGTAGAGGAAGAGACACTAAAGGCGAAGCAGAAAGCCACTAAGTGAAAGTCTTTGTTTTCACCTACGACAGGTACGACAGCATAACCACCTCGTTGATGTTGGAAACTGAGGGAATAGAACACACCGTCCTTTGCCACACCGAGGAGCAGAAACAAAACTTTATTGCTGGCGGATTAGTTAAAGAAGAACGCATTATTGCAACAGGAGAACCAAAGGGTTTAGCTCGTAACCGCAATTGGGTGCTTGACAGACTTGAAGAAGGCGAATGGTGCCTTATGTTGGTAGATGACTTAAAAAGCATTACAGAACTAAACAACTACGACCGCGCACAATCTCCATTGCCTATTACGTTCGCAAATCAAAAAAAATACAAAGAACGTTTTGACACACAGATAACAATGTCAAAGTTCCTGATGAGAGCAGAGAAACTATCTAAAGTTGCTGATGGTGTTGGTTGTTATCTTGCTGGATTCTGCAACATGGATAACCCAATGTTCAGACAGAACCACTACAAGACCAATGTGCTTGTTGACGGCAGAGCAATAATCGTTAAGAAATCACACATGCGCTACGACCCTGTTGTGCAAACTATTGACGACTACTGCTTTACCGCTATAAACCTCACGGAAACCGGCATTGTATTTATTGATAACTGGATTCTTCCCGACTGTCGCAGGTACACCAAAGGCGGATACGGAACGTTAGATGAACGCATGATTCAGAAGATGGCAGACGTTGATTATCTTGTGCGCAATTGGCCACAATGGTTAGCAGTACGAGACAAAGCAAATCACCCTCGCGGCTCACATGTTGGAGTACGTCAAAGAGGCAAAAAACCTAAGATACAGTAGATACATGAGCAATAGAAATATCGAACCGGAAGCACTAGATAAAGAGCGTCGCGTATTAGAACTACGTCGTGCCGGTGCTACTTATGCAGACATCGCTAACGCTGTTGGTTATGCCACTGCTCAGGGTGCTTATCTTGCTTATGGTCGTGCGCTTAAAAGAACACTCAACAATGCTGGTTCAGAGGAAGCACGTGAATCAGAACTAGACAGACTCGACCGTTTGCAGTTGGTTTATTGGGAAAAGGCTTTGAAAGGCGAGTATCATGCTCTTGACCGAGTGCTTAAGATTATGGAACACCGCGCTAAGTATCTCGGATTGTACGCTCCAGCGCGTATGCAGGTAGAGGCAACCATCTATGACACAAACACCATTGACGCAGAACTCGCTAACCTACGAGCCTTCCTTAGCAGCAATCCTAACCTCGCGTTGGAAATGGGAAGCACAATTAGCGAGACCGGAACAGATACCACCGGAGAGTAACGACTGGTCTGTTTATCTCTACCTTGCTGGTCGTGGTGCTGGAAAAACTAGAACTGCTGCTGAATGGGTGGCGTGGCAAGCAAGCAGAATGCCTAACACCCGTTGGGCTGTCGTTGCAGCAACCTTTGGTGACGTTAGAGACACCTGTGCAGAAGGTGAATCAGGAGTAGTGCCAATCCTTCGCAGGTACGGAACGCTCAAGCACTTCAACCGTTCAATGGGAGAAATAAAACTCACTAATGGTTCACTTATCAAACTGTTCTCTGCTGAAGACCCTGACCGCTTGCGTGGTCCACAGTTTCATGGCGCTTGGTGTGACGAATTAGCAGCATGGCGCTATCCCGAAACCTACGAACAGTTGCAATTCACCCTGCGTCTGGGTCAGCACCCTCAGACGGTTATCACCACTACGCCACAGCCCAAGAAACTCATAAAAGAACTTATTGCTAGGAGTGATGGGTCAGTAGTCGTCGTGCGTGGTTCTACCTTTGATAACGCTGCGAACCTCGCTCCATCAGCACTTCAACAGTTGCGTAACCGCTATGAGGGAACACGACTCGGTCGGCAGGAACTCTATGCGGAAGTTCTTGATGACACTCCCGGCGCTCTATGGACTATGCAAATGCTTGAAGACTGCCGTACCAACAATCCGCCAGACATGGCTCGCGTCGTTGTCGCTATTGACCCTGCTGCCACCAGTAATGAAAACTCTGACGAAACCGGCATTGTCGTTGTGGGAAAAGGAATTGACGGTCGTGGCTATGTTCTCGCAGACCGCAGTTGTCGTCTCTCACCTGACGGATGGGCGAAGCGTGCGATTGAAGCGTATGACGAGTTCCAAGCATCTCGCGTCGTAGGAGAAATGAACATGGGTGGAGACATGATTGAAACCATCATTCGCCAGTACCGACCCAACATTCCTTATCGTGGTATCACAGCAAAACGAGGCAAGGTGTTACGAGCCGAACCGATTAGTGCTTTGTATGAGCAGGGAAGAATCTCACACGTCGGCATCTTTCCAGAGTTAGAAGAACAGATGACCTCATGGGTAAGTGACCAGTCTGACTTTTCACCAGACCGCATTGACGCACTCGTTCACGGCTTTACACAACTAGGCATTGGTTCAGGTGGATTCTCTGACGCGTTCTTTATGGCAGTCGCTCCACCATGTCCTCAGTGTGACTTACCGAATAGTGTTGAGAGTACGCATTGCTCAGGCTGTGGACAACCACTACAATAAAATCAAACTAACCGAGGAGAACTGTGGCGTTATTTAGCCGTAAGAAGAACGACGACGCTCTCGTTTCCAGAATCGTTACAGAGTTGCAAAAAGCAACAGGTAACAACATGGGCAATACACCATACGGCGGAACAGGATACGCAACAACATCAGCAGCGATGCCTTCGCAAATGGTGCAGTCTCCCGGAAGCGGTGGACAGGGATTGTTGCAGACACCCGGAACACAAGCAAACCCACTGCCTCGCTACTCTTACGACTTCGGTTCACAACTTGGACCATCAGCGCCATTCCTTCCAGCACCACTAGACCCAGTCTTTGACGACAGTGGTCGCGCGCTCCCTCGCCTATGGGAATACCCAGTTGCATGGAACCTCGACCTCAACCAGCGCACAGCACCTTGGTCAGTTCTCCGCTCAATGGCAGACCAGATTGACATCATTCACCGTTGCATTGAAATCAAGATTGCTGAGATTACGCGTCTTGAATGGTCGTTCTCTGTTGAAGACGCAACCATCAACCAAATCATGGCAGAGCAGAACTGTTCACATGCTAAAGCAGCACGTATCGCTCGCGAAAAATACGACGAAGACATCGTTAAGTTGCGTGAGTTTTGGGAGAACCCATACCCACAACTAGGTCGCTCATTTACCGAGTGGATGACAGAGTTCCTTTGGCAGCACTTTGTTTTTGACGGAACGCCTGTGTATCCTCGCTACAACTTGGGCAAACAAATCATTGGTTTTGAAATCATTGACGCACCAACTATCAAAGTATTGCTTGACAATCGCGGTTCTGTTCCTGCTACTCCTGCACCGGCATACCAGCAAATCCTTTGGGGTTTCCCTCGCGGTGAGTACCAAGCATCAGCAGAAAGCGACGGAGAGTTCTTCAACGCTCCCGGTAAGAACAACGAATACATGCGTGACCAACTCGCCTACTTTGTTCGCAACCGTCGCACGTGGTCGCCATACGGATACTCATGCGTAGAGGAATCAATCCCATCTGCAACTCTTTACTTAGAGCGCCAGCAGTGGATGAAGTCTGAATACCAAGACGGAACTATGCCGATGGCGTTCATGGAGACCGACTCAGACGAAATGGACATTACGCGTCTTGCTGCTTTCGAGCGTGTGTTCAACGACAGACTGACTGGTTCTAATGCAGAGCGCCACCGCATGAAGGTTCTTCCTCGCGGTTTCAAGCCAGTGTTCGCTCCGACTATTGACGAGCGTTACAAAGAGAACTACGACAACTTCTTAATCCTCCGCATCGCAACAATTTTTGGTGTTAACCCATCAGCACTTGGAATTATCCCTCGCTCTGGTTTGGGTGGTTCAGGTGAGCGTGAAGGTGAAGCACAGAACGCACTCACAACTTCACAGAAGCCACTTGAGTCATTCCTCGTTGAAACAATCAACACTCTCTCTCGTCGTTTCCTTGACACAGACAAGAACATCACATTCGCTTTCGATGATGATGATGACAACGTCGCAGCACTTGAAAAGAAGTCAAAGGCTTATCAGGTTTCTCTTGAGTCTGGTCAAATGACTATGAACGACGTACGCGGTGAACTAGGAATGCCACTGTATGACATGCCAGAAGCAGACGAACCATTTATCGTTGCTGGAAATGTCGTTCAATTCCTAAACGGATTACTAGAACAAAACGCAGCCGGTGAAACAATTGGAATGAAGGAGCAAGATGGCAGTACGCAGAGCCAGGAAACACAAAGCAAAGAGCCCAAAGTCAATCAAAGTACGCAAGGCTCGCAAAGTGGGAATAAAGACAAAGCGCCGAACACTGGCGTAGAAGAGAAGTCTGTTCACGCAGAAGAAATCCGTGAGTTTGCACGTTTCATTAAGTCTCGTAACAAGACAGGCAAATGGCGCGCTTTTGACTTCGTAACTGTTGATGAGGAAGTCGCTGACAAGTTAAACAACGACGCGTACTTCCTAGTCAAGGGAACAGTGCCTATGCCGGAGAACATTGTTGCTTGGGCTGACGACATCGTGAAAGAGCAGATAACAGATAACCCAAAAGGTTTAATTACTAAAGGCTCTATCGCTGAACTTCCGGGGATACAGCACAAACTGCAAATTGAGGAGTATTACGCTCCGCTCATCAGAAAAGCAATCTCTGAAAACATAACTGGCATTGACGAGGCTGTCGCTAGTTCTATGAATGCAGAAAAGAAAATCAGCATTGACGTTTCCAGCAAGATTAAATTCAACACCACGCAACTCAAGAACGCTCTGAAGGGTGTTTATCTTGATGGTGGTTATGTAGGTTCTGCTTATGCAGTGAGGGATTTAGGCGACAAGGCAACTGCCGTAACACAATTGAGCAAGGCAGCAATCAACTTTGACTGGGCTTCTTGGACACCCGGAGACCCAATAGCAGCATCGCTCGTTCAGCACGGTGGATTATTCAAAACGCTAAACGCAATAAACAAAACGGTTGACGGTATCAAGAAATCAACTATTGACCGAATTGGAAACATCATTGGCGATGGAATTGCTGCCGGAGACCCAGCAAAAGACATAGGAAAAACTATTAGGCAATACGTTGGCGACAATGCTCGCGCTGACATGATTGCCATTACAGAAACGAACCGTGCGTATAATCAAGGTGCGGTAGACCAATACTCACAATTCGGTGTTGGTGAATGGATTTGGGTGACATACGAAGGTGCTTGTGGAGAGTGTCTTGACTTAGAAGCGAATGGTCCATACTCAACAGCAGACTCAACACTCGTTCCACCTGAACACCCAAATTGCCGTTGCACGGTTAATGCAGTAATCTCAACAAGTTAACAAGAGGAGTTTTTTATAATGGCACAAGACGTTACCTACGTAGGCTTCGGAGACTTAACATTCAAGTCAACCGAAGACGGTTCGATGTTTGTTTATGGTAAGGCAACAGGTCCAGACCTTGACCTTGACCAGCAGATTTGCGACGAGAGTTGGCTCAAAACAGCAATGCCACAGTGGTTGGCTACTGGCGCGAACGTGCGCGAGATGCACAGTTCTATCGCAGCCGGTGTAGGTATTGAACTCAACGCTGATGGTGATGACTGGTACTTGAAGTCAGAAGTCGTTGACGCAAACACCATGAAGAAGGTAGAGAAAGGTGTTCTTAAGGGATACTCAATCGGTATCAAAGGTGCTCGTATCGTTAAGTCAGATGACGCTCCTAACGGTCGCATCGTAGGTGGTCAGATTGTGGAAGTGTCACTCGTTGACCGTCCAGCAAACCCAACTGCAACTGTTGAAATTGCTAAAGCAGTCAATGGTGAACTTGAAATTACAAAGACCCTCGAAATGCAAGCACTTATTCCTAACAAGGACATGGCTCACGACGCTGGCGAAATGACACAAGATGTTGTTTACAATGACAGCCACGTAATCCGTGATGGAGAAGACCCATACCCTGCTGCTCGTCCTTGCGCTGGATGCAACGGAACAGGTCGCACAGAACAGACTGACGCAGTGTGCGAAGTTTGTGGTGGTTCAGGAGATTCAACTGCTGATGTAATCACACCCGGCAACGACTTCCCTAACATCGTTGAAGATGGAGATGACAAGGCAGTAGAGGCTGACACTGAGAAGAAGGATTACTCAGACAAGCAGCGTCAAAACCTTGCAGACAAAGGCATGGCACTTCCTGATGGCTCGTACCCAATTCGTACTGTCGGCGACCTGAAGAACGCTATCCAAGCATTCGGTCGTGCAAAGGACAAAGCAGCAACTAAGTCTCACATCATTGAGCGCGCGAAGGCACTCGGCAAAGAGAACCTAATTCCTGACAACTGGAAGTCGGTTGATGCTGACACAGAGAAAATGGAACACGACGCTGATGACCTCATGGCAGTACGCCAATCAATTATCAACCTGATTAAAGAAGAACTTGATGAGATGGCTCGCGGTGAAGAGAACGAAGTCTGTGACATTTACCAACTCGTACAAGCACTTGAGTTATTCATTTGCTGGTGGGAAAAGGAAGCAGATGAGGAAGAAACAGCAGAACCATTCGCAACAACAACTGAAACAGGAGATGACTACATGGCATACATTGGACTTGGCGTTAGCGCCGACCTTCTTAAGTCTGCTTCGGCAGATGACGCAACACCGGAGACCAAAGAGGAACTCCGAAACGAAATCGTCAAGGCTTTAGGTCTTGAGGAAACCATCACAACAAAGGCTGAACTAGCAGAAGCAAAAGAGGAGTTAACTCTCCTAAAGGCTGCTCTAGATGAAGTACGTGAGATGGCTGCACCCGGAGGACCAGTTCTCCGTGCAACACAGGCACAAGCAAGTAAATCTGCTGACGCCGAACGACTACAAAGCGAAGCAGGAAGATTCCGGAAACTTGCTCATGAAGTAGTTGACCCATCAATGAAGGCTGGATACTTGAACAAGGCTGCCGAAATGGAAGCCGACGCCAAGCGAATCCTTCAAAACTAATTTATCTAGGAGATAATCAAAATGGCTTTTACAGCACCATCAATTGACCAACTGTTTGGCGGACTTCCTGCTGAACAGCGTCTTGACCGTTTCGAGGCTTACAAGTCAGCACTTAGCGTTTGCCAGTCAAACTCACTTCGCGCTGCTAAGACCGGTTCGGTTTCATTCAACGGCAACTCACTCGTTAAGAGTGCTTCTGTTGAAGAGCGTATTGGCGAAATCCGCGACCTCGTAACAAAGGGAATGTCTGCTGAGCAGATTGGTGACATTACTTCTGCTCTCGACCGCGTTCAGGATGTAACCAAGACTTCATCTGAGTGGACACTTACTAACCCACTTAACAACTCAACTTCTGGCGTTACTGGTCTTGTACCTTACGACCTTGAACCAGCATTGGCACTTCTCGTACCACGCTCTTTCATTCTTCGTAACAGCACAAGCCGTATCGGTGGAATTGGACAGGCTTACGAATTCCGTCGCATCCTCGGTGTGACGAACTCGAACACTGGTGGCGTACCAAACATGAGTACGTTCTTCAACCCAACTGGCACACAGGCTCAGTTCGGTCCAGTAACACTAAACCGTCCAGCGAAGATTCAATACGCTGCTGACAAGATTGTTTTGTCACACGTTAACCAGGGTGTTTCTGACCAAGTTGACCTTACTGCTCAATTCGCAGGACAGGGATACACAGACCTCCGCCAGTTGTCACACACAAGCACAATCTGGGCTCACATGCTTGGAGAAGAGCGCAACATGCTCAACGGTCGTGCTTCAGTAATCAACATCAGTGGCGTTACTGCAACTGCTGTTACTGACACAGCAACAACTGGAACTGGACTTCCATCATTAACATCTGCACCTGTCATCCTTACTTTCAGTTCTTCTGCTGGTGAGTCACAGGCAATCAGCGCCGGAACAATTGCTTCTGGTTCAACTGGAAACGGAATTAAGTTGTCTGCATTGTCAAGCGTTCCTGCTGGAACTATTGCAATCAACACTTACGTAACTGTTTCTGCTGGTGTTTACTACAAGGGAACAACTGTTCTAACTAACGGAAACTCACCAACCACATTCGCTTCTGTCTCGGCTCTGCCTTCGACTTCTGCGGACAACGGTTCGGGTAACTCACTTGGTTACGACGGTTACGTATCAACATTGACAAACCCTGCTCTTGCAGGAAACGTTGTTGCACTAAACAGCACTCTTTCACAGAGCGTTCCGGGTAACGACTTCCAGTCAGTGTTCTACAACCTTTACTCATCAGTTATTGCTGACCCTGACATGATTCTCACAACTGCTTCAATCCGTAAGGCATTGGCAGCGAGCATCCAGCAGGAAGGTACACCAACTGGTTACCGTCTTAACTACCAGACAGGTAGCGACGGAGTAACAATCGGTTCAGTAGTCACTGCGATTCAGAACGAATCAACAGGAAAGATGGTTGACGTTGTTGCTCACCCATACATGCCTGCTGGTGTTGCTCTGGTTCACAGCAAGACACTTCCATTCCCAGACTCAGGTGTTTCAGAGACTGTTCAAGTGGTTAACGTTCAGGACATGATTGTCCTTGAGTGGCCACAGATTCAGTTGTCATGGGACATCTCGACCTACCAGTACGGAACACTTGCGTTCCGCGCTCCGGCTTGGTCTGGTGCAATCACCAACATCGTTTCATAACGATTGGTTACAAATCGCTAGTTGAGTAATCGGCTAGCACGGAGAGTGTGGTGCAAGGGTTTGCCTCCCCTGACCCTTGCACCACTTCTCTTTTTAAGGGAGAATAAAAGTATGAGACTTGTAGGCAGCGATAAAGGATTACAACAGGTAGAGGTTGGTAACAAAGTTATCAATCGCTCCAAAGACGGAACCTTCAACGTTTCGGGAGCAGAAGCACAATTACTAAAAAAATCAGGAGACTTCGCTGTGGCTGGTATCACATTTCGTAATGCAAATGGTTATGAATGCCAGTCATGTCATTTCGTTGGCTTGTACCGCGACAAGTGCGGTCGTTGCGGTGGTACTGAATTGATACCAGAAAGTTCAACAGATGAGTAACATCGCCACCGCTTCATGGATACAACAATCGGGGCGCATTGAGCCTTATGTCTCTCTAGACGAGGTTAAGTTTTCCGCCACCGCCTCCGCTATTGACTTTTCTAATCTGGTCGAGAATGGCTCTCAGGCAGTTCAAGACCGCTCGCTCGCAGAACTAATCGTTCGCGCTTCCTCTATGGCTGACCTGTTCACTATGGGTCAATACGGTTCTTTGAACGCAACCATCAACACGGAGAACGGACGCTACCGACCAAATCGCTTGGCTCAGGTAATTATCAATCCGTATTTCACACCAATCCTTGCCGTCACAGACTTCCAAATTGGTTGGGGTCCGGGTCAGGGAATGTACGACATTACGATTAACAACGACACATGCTCAATCGAGCGCGAGCAGTTCATTGTTACTTACGCTTCAAGCATTGGTCTTTCAGTTGGTCCGCTAACAATCGCCGGTGGAAACTGGGCTCCTGACGCAGAACTATTCGCTCAGTGGACATACATCAATGGCTGGTCTAACACCTTCACAACTACGACAACTAACGCCGGCTCTTACACTCTTGAAGTAACTGACTCAACAGGAATCTTCCCCGGCATGAACATGACTATTTGGGATGGAATGAATGACGAGTACGTTCTTGTTGATTCATCATTCGTATTGGGAAACACCACTATTCCACTTACAAACCCAACACGTTTCAAGCACGGCATGGGAGTGAACTTCTCCGCTATGCCAGCAACTATTAAACAAGCAGTAATTCACTTTGTCGTTGGGCTTGTAAAGCAACGCGGTCAAGGTGGAATTGTTCTCAACGAACTCGGAGAGCCAAGCGCAGTAACACCGAAGGCTCAGGCATCCGCAGAAGACATGATGGCTGGTTACGACTTGCTCGACCAGTACCGCATTGTTTGGGCTAGGTCGTAATGTCACGCGCTACGGTGCGAGCAGCGATAACCAAATACCTCGTTGGCGCAGGAGTAACAAACCTTTCAACTGTCAAACCATTTCCTGCAAAGTTCACGCCGGAGATGGAGTTCTACGCAGGAGAAGACCCTGGACACAGTTCAGGTGCAATTCTCTACATCTACTTCGACCGTCAATCTGAAAAACGCATCGCTCTCGGTGGCGCGCACAACGGTAAAAAAGCAGTCGAATACTCCGTAGTTCTTGATTGTTTCCTTCGCTCAACTAAAAAGAAAGCAGAAGACGCCGGACAAGACAATGAAGATTTCTTGGACAGTTTGATTATTGCTATTCGTGCCGACCGTAATGCCGGCGCACCGGGAACTATCTTTCAGTGGGGAGAAGGTATGTTTCCGGGAAGTTCTGACATAGAAGTAACTTCGTACTATCCGCGCCAGTTAAACGGCTCTGCCAGCGCGACACAAATCTACTCCTCTGTTAGAGTTGCAGTCATTGAGATTTTGAACACATAGGAGCATTATGTCAAAGTTCACTTACACCGGCGACCAGAAGCGCGTTTATCCTCACATCACTGTGACCGGCGCAGTTCTTGTTGCAGAAGCAGGAAAGACCTACGACCTAGAGTTCCAGCCATCTGACGGACGTTGGGAGCCAGCAACAACTCCAAAAGCCTCTAAGACCACGCCAGAAGCCGATTCTCAGCCAGCAGTAGAAGAAACAATCCAAACCCTTAACGAGGAAGAATAATGCCTACAAACCAAGCCTTTTTATCCGCCAACAGTTACCTCGGACTTGTTCTTGAAGCAAACCTTGCTGCTGGCGTAACGACACCTACTCGCGGTACTGCTTCTACTGGTTCTTACTCGCCTTACTTCATTCCTGTTACTTCACCACAGGTAACACCAATGCAGACATTCCTGCGCGACGAAGCCTTCCGAGGTTCACCTAACCTTGTATACGACCAAGTTCAGGGTGTGCGTCACGACGAGTACGACTTCAAGTCATACCTCTACGCTGACACCTTTCCAATGCTGCTTCTTTCAGTTCTTGGTGGAAACGACATCGTTACTAACGTAACTGGCTCTGCCTACCAGCACGTAATTGGTCTTTACAACGACCCAACACATGGCTCACAACCATTGTCTTATTCAATTATGGACTATGACGGTGCTAACTACTTCCTAGTTTCAGGCGCACAAGCAGAAAGCCTCAACATCACATTCGGAGCAGAAGCATCAGCAGACGGAACAATCAAGTTCTTCGGAAACCCATACGTCTCATCAACGACTGCACCAGCACCATTCACTTCATTCTCATACGTAGAAGAATCTGGCGAACACCCAATTCCTGCATGGGATACATCAATTTCAATCGGTGGAACAACCTACAACTACATCTCTACCGGTGAGTTGAAGATTGACCGCAAGACCAAGCCAATTTTTACAATGGGCGCACAGGCTCCATACACAAATTTTGCTGGTCCTGTTGAAGTTACTGGAAAATTCACTGCCGTCATCAACAGCACAGCAGACACATTCTCAACGACGGCTGGTGGAAACTTCGCTCTTACTCGTTCACCAGAGCCAATGACAATTACGCTCACTGACCCTAACGACATCACAAGCGGAACTAACCACAGCATCGCTTTGCAGTTGTCAGCAGTTCAGTTTCACGACGTAAAGCGCACACGCGGTAAGGAATACACAGAAGTCGAAGTGTCATTCACTGCTAACGGAAATACTACTGACACACCTAGCGGAACTGGTTACTTGGGTTACTCACCTATCAAGACCACTATCGTTAACGCTCAAACAACTGCTTACCAAACCGGCTATTAATAAACTAAGGGGAGAACATGCCAGCAATAAACCTATCCACAGGCGATTCAGCGATTATTTATTCTCGTAATGAGATTAGTGAGCGCACGAACCGTAACATTTCGCGCGCGTTCATGGGCGCAGGTGCTATCGCTTCTAAACTTCAATCTCTAGGTTTTGACGAATTGAAGCCTGAAACATGGAACAAATGGTCAGAACTAACACCAGAAGAACAAGAAAAAATAAATGATTACCAAGCAGAACTAATTGTTGGTTTTCTTAAGTCTTGGTCACGTGGAGATTTGCCAACAAAAGATTCCTGCCTTGACCTTCCTTCAACATTGTTTCAAGAACTAGCAAGCGAATGCTCAAAGGAATTCAGTAACGCTCCTGACTTCTCGCCGGATGGTGTTACAGACCCAAAAGCGCCTATCGCAGAATAAACCGCCTTCGCTCTGCTCTTGAAGGTAAAGACGCAGATGTAGATGAAGAAGTTGCTTCATACTTTAGGGAATACCGATTTCGTTCCGCATTTGCCTGTTCTCACGAAGAGTATTTAAGTCAGCCAAGCGAAGTAGTTGATTGGTTGCTTACAATAGATGGAATAGTCAAGGAGATTCAGAATGGATAATTTTTCAATGCACGTTAGCGGTGTTGACAGCGTTGTTCGTTATCTTGAAAATCAAACTGCAAAACTCGACATGGCTGCTCGTAACATCGTGCAAAAAGGCGGATTGATTATTGCCAATCACGCCAAAGATGAATTCAGAGGTGACTTCGGTACGCCTGATGAAAACTACCCGAACCCGACTAACAGAACACATAACCTTCGCAACTCAATCAAAGTTGTTGATGTCAAAAGGGAATCGTTGGGAACTTGGTCAAGCAAAACTGGTCCAACGAAGATTTATGGTCGTCGTGTAGAACTGGGTTATCCGGGAGGAGAAGGTCGCGGTCACGCGCGTACGCGAGCGTTCCCATACATGGGTCCGGGATTTGAAAAAAGCAGGGGAGAACTTAAAGAACTCTATTCTTATGAATGGCGAAAGGCACTTTCCTAATGGCTGATACATTAATGCCGCCAGTAATCGTTGAGATTATGGCTTCAATCAAAGACTTCACTGCAAAGAAAAACGAAACTATTGCAGGAATGAAGGAAATTCAGGCTGCCGGTGATACGACCGGTGCGAAACTTAGCGCAATCGGTTCAAAAATAAGCAACTTCGCTTTGATGGGTTCTGTTGGTATTGCTGCGTACGCAACAAAACTTGCTATGTCTTACCAAGAAGCACTTGACAAAGTAGCGCGAACAACGAATTTAACTAAACAACAAATTGAAGATTTAAGTCCAACAATTCTTAAAGTATCTACCGCTACTGCTACTTCGGCAACGGAAATTGCTGCTGCGTATGCGCAGGCTGTTAAAGGTGGGTTATCACTAAAAGACGCTAACGCTGCTGTAACTGCTTCAGCGCAATTCGCTAAGGCTGAAAGCGGAAGCCTCACAGACACGCTCAACGCTGCTCTCGTTGTTCAACGTTTGCACATTCAAGGAACGAAATCTGTTGCCCAAACAATGGACATTTTTACTAACGCAGTTAAAGATTCAAAACTAACTGCCAATGACCTCAACGCTGCTATGAGTGGTAAAACACTTTCTGTATTCGGCGCGTACGGAATGAACATTCAAGAAATTACAACGTTGTTTGCCGGTCTTGCTAATCAAAACATTTACGGCACACAAGCAATGCGCACTATGAACACGGCTCTTGCTGGTCTTGAAAAGTCAATGACAAGTTCCACTGGAAAAGCAACTGCTATGAACATCGCTTTGAGGAACATGGGAATTAATCAAGCAAGTCTTGCTTCTGAAGTTAACAAACCCGGAGGATTCTTGTTGATTCTCCAACAGTTGAATGACGGATTTAACAAGTACGCAACAGGAGCGCAAAAGGCTTTGGGAATTACTGCTTGGCTTAACAGTGTGTTCGGCAAAACAGTTGGACCAACTCTTGCAAACTTCATGCCTCAATTGCCAACAATGTTGAAGATGTATGCTGACGCGAACAATCCTGGCTCTACGCTCACTCAATTCAACGAATGGTTAAAGTCTCCATCAGGTTCATGGCAAAACTTCCTCACTTCTTTGCAAAACGCTTTGATTCCGATAGGTAACGTAATCCTTCCCAAGATGACGAGTGTCCTACAAGGAATAACAAAGGTTCTCAGCAACCCGACTGCCGTTAGTTGGGGAATGGCTGCTGGTGGAGCAATCCTTGCTGGTATTTTAACAAGCAAATTAATCAATGTTGGTGAAAGCATTGCTGCTGCTTTTGGACTGGCAATTGAAGGTGGATTAGGAGCGACCATTGGTGCTGCTATTGCTGCTGGATTACTTGGCGGTATTACTCTCGCTCATTACTTCTCTCCCGGAGGCGCAACGGTTCAAAACGCCAAAGACGAATTCGCTCATAATAAACTAAAAGGCGCTTGGGACATTTTTGCTACGACTATGGACGTATTCAAGAATGCCGCTAACGCAATCATCACACACTTGCCGGGTCACCCAGGAATACCAGACATTCCTCAATTCCAGTACAAGCCAGGTGGCGGAACAGTAGTTGTAAAGATAACAAAATAATGAGTAAAAACTTTGATTCAGGAAACATAAATAATGTTGAAATTCACATTGACGCTGATGCTATCGGTCACTATTTAGCAACCAACCCTGACTTTGTTGATGCAATAGCAGCACAAGTTAGAACGGCAATGCTAAAAGACGTTCGTAAAATGGGTAACCTATTTAAAACTTGGGGAGGATTAGGAGTGACAAATCAAACACTTCCACCTCCTACAACTTTGAACACCAATCAAAGGAATAGATTATCTTGACAATTGCTACATTACCTACACTTAAAGTTTACGTAGCCTTCAATACGTTGGCAGGTAGCCACACACTTAACACCGCTAATCAAGTTCCGTTTAGTGACACTTCTTACTGGACTGATGTAACTGCTTATGTTCAAGATTTCCAAACAATTGCAGGAAAACAACATTTCATTGACAGAGTTGAATCAACTGGGCTTACTTTAAACTTCAACAACAGAACTGGTTATTTCACTGGCAATCCTTATGTTCTTAATGTGCGTATGCCTATTGGCGTAACCGCGACTTGGAATGGAACTACCTATCCTATTTTTTGGGGATTTACAGACACGGTTAAAGAGAACATTCAAGACCAATTGAACTCTGAATTAACAGTTAACGCAACTGACGCAACAAAAATGCTGTCACTTCGTTTGATGGCGACAGATGATTTTTGGGATAATTACGTAACATGGGATAACACCTCTGCTTGGTACAGAGCGACTACTGCTGCTAGCGCAACCGTTACTGGTGCTAATGGTGTTAGTGCTGGTGGTGGTTATTACAACATCACCTATAAAGCAATAAATAATTTTACTGCCGGTCAATACGTAACCGTTTCAGGATTAAGTAATTCTTCTGGTGCTACTGGCAATTTCAACTTTTCTTGTGTTCCAATAACATCAGCAACACCAACTCAATTTGTTATCCAAGTCACTTTTCCTGCTACTACTGGTAATTCATCTGGTACTGGAACTGCTTACATCGCAGACGTTTATAACACTCTTACTGGTGCAAGCAATGGTCTTTATCAAGGCAACGTTTCTTTTCAAAACAACGGAGCGATGGTTTATGCAGCGAACGGTTGTGTTGACTTAGGTAATGGCGGAACTAACTTTTTCACTGGAGCGACCACTGTCGGTGGTGGTGCGCTGAACATAACTACCTTACCTAGTGGCTGGAACGGTGTTGATTTTTGGATACTTGGCAACGGTATCTCTGGTCAAACAGTTTTTACTCAAGATGTTTTTGTTAGTGGCACTCCTTCCGTTTATCAATTAAAAGTTTTCGTGACTTCAACAGGAGAATTGTCTTGTATTGTTTACAACGGTTCAACGCCTTTAGGTACAGCAAAAGTGTCTGGCAAATACATTAACGATGGTTATTGGCACCACATTGGTTTGATTTCTTTGCCTGATGGATACCTAGAACTTTACGCAGACGGCGCATTCGCGAGCGGTAGTGCTGGTCTTCGCTCGTTCGGATTATTTACTTTTGACGCTGCTAGTGGCAATTTTGTCATTGGTTACGACGGAATCGCGTTACAACAAAACTGTCTCGCTGCGTTAATTGACGAACTTGTAATAAGCACAAACGTTAGCGTTGCTTATTTGAGCGGTGAAGTTTTATTACGTTATAAAGCAGGAGTGTTGTTACAACAGGGGCAACCGGCAACTAATTATTCTTGTTATTCGGGAGACAGAATTGCTGAAATACTTTGCATTTCAGGTTATGGCAGTATTCAATTAGTCAGTGGTGCCCCACAAGTCGTTTTGCCAACTTGGACTAACTCTTTTGGAAACACAGTTAGCGTTTTGAACATTGCTACTTCTTACAAAACTTACATTCCTTACGTTTATGGAAACGCTAATGGTTCATGTCAAGTAGAACCTTATTATTACGACACGCCGGTAACAGGAACCTCTGCTCTCGGATTGATTCAACAAATAACTGAAACTGACATTGGTGCTTTTTATCAGGGTCCAGATGGTGCTTTTTATTTCAATCCTCAAAACTATTACGGAACATGGGCTTGGAACACACCTGTTAAAGGTCAAGGAACATGGACAGTCAACCCTGCTATTTCTCCTTCTGGTTATTACGTTTGGTCTGACAACAACACTGGAGTTCCATACGACGGACCATCGCTGTTAATGGTTAGAGATGATGTTGATTTGTGGAGCGTTGTTAAAGTATCTCCTCAATCTGGAGCAGAACAGATTTATGAAAATGAATCTATTGAAGACCAGTACGGTTATTCAACTCTCACCAAAAGTTCAACAGTTCCTATTTCATTAGACGCTGCTTTGTCTACCGCTAATTTTCTTGGCTATCTTTTCAGCGCTCCACTACCTAGAGTTCAAAACGTAGAACTGCGTGCAGAAACAGTAGAGACAAATGTGACCACGAGAGTTCCGGGTTATTACATACCTGCTCTTATTGGTACACTGTTCGGAGACGTAGTGCAGTTCATCAGAACACCACCTAACGCTTCGGGGGCAGGAATCGTGAATCAAAAAATGGTCGTTGAAGGAATCAGTCACCAATTCCACGCAGAGCCGGGAACGTGGAGAACTTCTTTCATTCTTGACCCATACCCTGTTAAGTCATAATGCCGAACATTCCTAATACGACAGCAGCAGGATTGACGCTCACTTCAATTGGTGATGGAACTAACGCTTCTCGTTGGGGTTCAGGTGTCTCATCATCTTCTGGCATGCCATCAGGAACTATCGTTGATTTCGCTGGTTCCTCTGCACCCACTGACTGGTTGCTTTGCGATGGTTCTTCCGTAAGCGCTACAACTTACGCAACACTATTCGCTGCTATCGGCTATACATACGGTGGTTCAGGTGCTTCATTCAACGTTCCTGACCTCCGCAACAAAATGTCTATCGGTGTTGGAACTAGTTATACATTGGGTTCTACTGGTGGTAATGCAACGACAACATTGACTGTTGCAAACTTGGCGGTTCACTCTCACAACTTGTATCTTTCTCACACACACGATACAAACGCAACTCACAGTCACGGATTCACAGAAGGAACACACCACCACGCAACATCAAGTTTAAGTCACAGTCACGCAATGTCTGGTGGTACTCACGCGCACGGTGCTGATTCAGCAACGAATTACGGTTCATTTTGGGGCAACGGTACTGGTCACAGTTATGTTGTTGGAACTGGTGGTGTTACTGGTGGAATTGACGCAGGACGTATGACTTCGACCGGAGACGGAACTCCTGTTGGAATGGTTGCAGCAGCAGGTTTGACTGGAACTTACAACAGTGGAAGTAACATAACCGACACTTCAAGCAGCGTTGCTTCTGGTTCAGGAACTATCACATCTAGCACAGCATTGCTTGGACCACTCGCAACGGATGTAACTGGTAGTGCAACTCCATTCAGTAATGTTCCGCCATACCTTGCGTTAAACAAAATAATTAAAACATAGGAGAATCATGGGCATTTCATTTAACAAAATAATTACATGTGACGGTTGCAATAAAACTTTGACGGACAATACGAATTTCAATTCTTTCGTAGAATCGCCTAACGGAACTGCTGCAAAATTATTTACAGAACAAATCGTTGTATGTGACATCAATTGTTTCAAAACTTTTGCTGCGAGCGTAGTAGCGCCAACTGCGTAGTTCATCTACACTTGTAGCATGACTGACGTAAGACAAAACATTGTTGCATGGGCTAAATGGTCTGCAACCAATCACGGCAAATTCAATTATTCAGAAGGACCAGCGCGCATGTCTGGCATCGGGAATCCCGGAAAACTGCCTGTCACTGCTGACTGTTCAGCCTTCGTAACTCTTTGCTACAACTGGGCTGGCGCTCCTGACCCAAATGCACAGTCTTACAATCACACCGGATACACCGGAACGCTGCTTGCGCACGGTCAAAAAATTGCACTCAAAGATGTTCAACCCGGAGACGTAATTGTCTATGGACCCGGCACAGGATGGCACACAGCACTCATTGTTGACGTATCAGGCGCTAACGCTAAAAACCCTCTAACCATTTCACATGGTCAACAGGGCGACCCTAGTTACGTTCACGTCAATCAAGACGGTCGTTTGCCTCAAACATACCTGCGTTTCAACACGAACGCCATGACCACTCAGGGGATTCACACTCCACCGGTTGCATAATGCTAGCCAACGTATTGAATAATACGAACTGGTGGTTCACATTCATTAGTTCGTTTTTCTTTTGCGTAGGTGGCGTGTGGGCGATTGTTCGTTTCATTCACAACTACTTAGAAAAATCAGTGGAGGAAAAGTTGTCACTTCGTCTTGATTATGACGAGAACAACATCCGAATAGAACTAGACCGAATAGAGAAGAAACTTGAACGACACCTTGGATACCATGAAGGTCAAGAAGAATAAATACACACACCCGGTAACTGGAGACGCCATTGGGTTAGCAGAGCATTTAAGTTGGAAAATTCAAGGCGTGGTTCGCCGATGGTCATTTATCATGGCAATCACCGCCGTAACGTTTACGTGCTGGTCAACTGGAAATAACCACATCATTTTGTGGTGGAACTTTGCTGCCTCATGGATGGCGCTAGTTCTTGAATCCATAGTCGGAATTGCCATGTTCCAACAGACTAAAGCAGACGCAAAAGTAATCCGTAAAATCCTCAGTCTTGAGCATGAGCAGTTTGACGAACTCAAAGAATTAGTGCTTACCGTCCAAGATGAGTTTGACGAGCCGGAACCAGACTTGCCTTTGAACATTGAGACCAATAGGATGGTCGCAGAACTCCTTGCTCGGATTGACAGGCTGGAAAACCCAGTTGTAGTATCTAAGCAAGAACTACCAGAAGGAAATTAAATGGCTCGCTTACCAGTCGCACAAGAAAACACCGGCTTGAACGCTATGTTTGTTCCGTCAACTACTTACTACCTTGCTCTTTTTACAACAGACCCATCAACAACTGGTGCTTCTGGTGAAGTAACTGGTGGTTCATACGCACGTCAGTCAATCGCCTTCGGTTCTGCTTCATCTGGTTCACAGGCTTCAACAACTGCACAAAACTTTACTGGTATGCCAGTTCTTTCAGGTGGAGCGCCATACTTCGGTCTATTCACTGCTGCAACTGGTGGAACATACCTCGGTGGTGGAACAACAACCGGACTTAGCGGTGCTATTTCTGCTGGTTCAACTGTTGCTTTCGCTATCGGTGCGGTTACTACTTCGCTTTCATAATGGGCGGAGAACAACAGTTTTCTGCTACTGCCGTAGCAACCGTAATACCACCAACACCTGACGAGGACACATCCACCGAATCAGATAACTAGTAAAGGAATAGGCAAATGGATGCATTAAAGAACTTTGCTTACTCACTAGTTGCCACAGCACCATCACCAGCGACTAGCGGTACTTCACTTGTTGTAACTGCTGGTCAAGGTTCATACTTTCCAGCGACACCTTTTGACGCAACGATTTGGCCAGCAAGTGTTTTGCCAACCAATAGCAACGCGGAGATAGTCCGCGTAACTGCGGTAACAACTGACACGTTCACCATCACGCGCGCGCAGTACGGAACCACAGCACAAAGTATTGCCGTTGGCTATCAGATTGCACAGACAGTTGACGCAAATCTACTTAATCAACTAGCACCGCTTTCGGGCGCTACGTTTACCGGTAACGTCACCGCTCCTGCACACATAGCCTCTGGTCTTACCGGCGCTACGGCTGCTTCTAGGTACGTTGGAGGAACAACTAACGGCGCACCGACTAGCGGAACATTTGCAGTTGGTGACTTTATTGTTGACCAAACCTCGACGTTCTGGGTATGCACTACTGCCGGTACGCCTGGAACTTGGTGGCCCCTGATTGAAGCGCACATGGTCAGTCGTTCAGCAACAGCAACCGCAGGGCCTAACGAAGTAACTATCTTTACTGGCTCTACCGCTTCACAGACAATCAGCGCAATAGGTTCACCTGTTGACGGTGCGACGTGGACAATCATTAACCGTTCATCAGTTGCAGTCACCGCAGGGTTCGGGTCAAGTTCAATGCTCCCACTCGGCTCTACGTCAAGCGTGACCTCACTTGTTGTGCCGGTCAACGGTGCGTACTCGTTTATCAACTACGCCGGTGGTCAGTGGTACATGACCGCAAGTAACAACCTTGCCAACTCTGTCGGGTCAACCGCCCTCGCTACCGTCAGCCTCACCGCCCAGTCCGCAGCGCAAGCAGCCACAACTCTCTACACCCCTGCCTCTGACGGTCTCTTTACAATTAACTATTACGCCAAAGTCACCACCGCAGCAACGACTTCTTCGACGCTCGGTGTGTTCTCGGTTATCTCTACCGATACCGACTCCAACGTAGTTACCTCAGTTGGTCAGTCAACTCAGCAGAACTCTTTGACTACTGGGTTTATCTCCGGCTCAATTACCGTCTACGCCAAAGCCTCAACCCCAATCCAATACTCACT
>Ga0208746_1000230_pt1 | contig 21911 bp, 47 predicted proteins | sample CryBogCBH15Jun09_FD_184623 | JGI IMG/M metagenome (GOLD analysis project Ga0208746, IMG submission 184623) | Freshwater microbial communities from Crystal Bog, Wisconsin, USA - CBH15Jun09 (SPAdes) | ecosystem: Environmental > Aquatic > Freshwater > Lake | place: Crystal Bog, Wisconsin, USA... | reverse complement strand
CATGTTCATTCTCCAAGATCAGAATGGAAATATCAAACAGAAAAAGATCGTAGGTAACTGATGGATAGCATCGATGCGTTATTTCTCATATAATGAACAAGGTGATGGCGACGAGAATATCGTTGTGACAATGTCAGAGGATGAGATCCGCGAGGAGTACTATCCTTATTGGTATGAAAAGATGTGTAAGAAGTTTGGTAAACAAAAGGTAGATGAGACCTACAGCTTTGAGGATTGCCTCGATGACTGGCGGGTTGTCAATTGGGCATGGGAGAGTGTGTGATGCACATTGATGGTTTTGTGATCATCCCTCCTGTCAATCCATGGGACGAGAAGAACAGGGAATCCATCATCCCGATCAACTCATATAACTCTTTTAGCTTAACACCAACAGAAGCATGGGCTAGACATGCTCAGATTCAACCATCAGACGATGACTTCTCTAGGAAAGTACAAGCATGGCACGATCGTGGGTATCGTATTAGAGATGCAACACTACTTATAAAGGAATATTTTGATGCTGAAGGGAATATGTCATGAACAAACGTAAGTTAGTAACTGATCGTCGCCCTGGTTGGCAAGGACCATATGGTGCTGTTGATATGAATAATGTTGTTGATAAAACTACAGAGTATCTTTCTACTGGTGGATTGTTTAATCCTGATTTAATGGATCATAATAAGGTTCGTGATATGGTTATTGAGTGCCGTGAAGAGATCTGTCGTTTAGAAAAAAAATTAACAGAGACTGTGACCCTTATGTCTACAGAAACAGAAAGATTAGCAGCCAGAATGAATCATTATCAACATGCATTGCAAGAGATTTGGGACATTGCAGATCAATGTGGTGAGTCAGTCTCAAAGAGGCTAGCATCAGATGCTTTAACTAAAAAGGTTTAAGGTATGAATGAGGAAAGAAAAATGAACGATATTATTGAGAAGTTAGCAGAACAAGCTGCAATAAATGATGTGACCAAGAACTTTAATGGTGAAGACTACACAGTCAGAATGCCTAGTGAAACATGGGCAAGAGAATTTGCCAAGTTGATCGTGAAGGAGTGCGCTGACTTCATAGACGAATTTGGTAGTGATTTAGAGAACGGTGACGTTTTCGGTAAATCAGAGAAGAAGCTGAGCGAGGACTTACTTGCTGGTCATAATGGAGCAGCGCTCTGGCGTGCTTCAGATCTGTTGCGAGAACGATTTGGAGTTGAATGATGAGAACCTATAAACTAGGTTGTGGTGACATGATGGGTCATGGTGAATCCTGCACAGAAGGTTATTACTGCAACCACTGTGGCGATAAGGTTGAACTTGAGAAAGAAATTGACCGTCTAAAGGAAAAAGGCAACCTCCAGGCTAACATTCTTCGTCGATTGGCACCAGAGAGGTTTCCTGGTGTGTTGTTTATCCATAGTATGCTGGGTGAATTGGACCAGAATGGAATGCCAGACAAGCTTCTGGTTGTTCCTGGTTATGGCGTAGATTTCAGCTATGTTTACGAAAAGACTGGGCAGACTACTGGTACCGAATGGTAAAAACCCCAATGATTTCAAAGGTATTTTTTTAAAATAATATGTTGAGTTATTTCCAAAATACTGCTATATTAATAATATAAGCAATGGAGATAGGTGATATGACAAAGATTGAAATGAAAAAAATTCTTCGCAAGCTACATCCAGAGGCTGCCGCTATTAATTTTATTAATGATGGTGGGTGGTCAGATGCAACTTGGTCAGTTCTTGAAGAAGATGGCTTCAATGAATATTGGATATCATACACCTTTGATAATGACGAGCCAAGGAACTTAGGCACAGTTACAGTGGAGATCTGACATGAAAGTTCGATATCGGATTAATGTTGTAGAGGTGGCAAAATGAGCGGCGGGCACTTTAACTACAATCAGCAGAAGATCGGGTGGATCGCAGACGAGATCGAGATGTTCATTCAGAACAACGATATCGAGGACGGTGATACTGGAATCTTTATAGGACTTCGCTACAGCCCTGAAACTCTCGACGAGTTTCGCAACGCCATTCGTGCATTGAAAATCGCACGGGTTTACGCACAGCGGGTCGACTGGCTGGTGTCTGATGATGATAGTGAAGATACGTTCCACGCTCGGTTGGCAATAGATTTGGCGGAGTTAGATCGATGAGTAAGATGTATAAGTATGGTCCTTTAGATTGTGTTCCTGTCTCGTGCATGGGTGAGCCAAAGCACGTTGGAATCCAAGGAGTAAGCGTGTATGTCTGGTGTCTCGTAGTCGATCAATCCATAGAGAGACGCATTCAACTCTATCCTACAGGTGTAGACTTTGAGGGTGAATATGTTGGCACGATCATTGACGGCGCTGGTTTTGTCTGGCATGCGGTAGTGAGTGAATTATGAGTAAATTATCCAAGTCTATCGAGACTAGCGTACATAAATTCAAAGATGGGTCCACACGGGTTGATGCCTCTCTAAAATTTTACTGCAAAACGGATATACACTATTCAGATGCTTCCGTAGATGGATTTATTGATCATGTCGTCTCCAACAGTCGCAAGCAGCTGATATATGAAGTGTTTGGCGAGTATATCAAGGAGTTGAGCGACATCAACGCCACGCTCTGGATGAAAGATGGCTATAATATGCGTTATGAAGTTAGCGATATGCTGATGGCTCTAATGGACAAGATGAGGAAGGACGAAAAGTGAAGGCATGTGAGCACTGTATATATTCAAGGGAGATCGAGGTCGACGTCGACTCTATTAAGTCTCTTATCAATAGTAAGAGAGAACGTCTCGTTGAGCTCAAGAGTGAACCGGCTTTGAGTCGCAACTTCTACGTGGAGCGCATGTACACGATCGGCATCTCCCAGCTTGAGGAGAAGCTTCATGACTCTAATGAGAAGATCATGTGCCACCGCTATCCTGAATCGATAAAGAAAAATAAAGAAGATTTCTGTGGTGAGTATATTGGCTACAGTTGACATTTAATCCTAATGTGCTATAATGACTTATTGATTGATTATGGAGATGGTGATGGACACGGGAATTGAAAACGCACGGCGGGTAGTGCACTGGATCGACATGATGCGAGATGATCAGACATTCACTCGCGAGGTCATCTTTAATGAATTGAATACGAATGACGTTCATGTTAGTTTTTATGCTATCGATAGCGTGCTAGATCGACAAGTTCTTTCCGGCAAGGTAGAAGTCATCGCAAGTACACCGTATCGTACTATATTAAGGAAGGTCAAGAAGATGGATTATAGCACAGAACGTAAACTAGCTTTTATTGAAAGTCGATTGCAAGATCTATATGGCAAGGTCGATCAGATGCCAGATAAGCCAAAGAATGATACAGAGAAACGGTTGAGTGATCTCGAGATCAAATACAAGTGGCTTGAGAGTGTTGTTGCAGAGATGCATATGAAGGACAATCAGGTTCTAGGTACCCAGAAACCTTTGACACCAAAGAAGGAGCGCTTGTGGCGGCCGATGGTTCACTCGACAGACCATAACAGCCCTGCTGAATTCCGAGTCAACGGCAGGCTCATCGACGTCATGCTCGCAGACGGCGAGGTGGTGACTAAGATGGAGCGCACTTGGGTCCCCGTGAAGAACTACCCTCACGATCCCAAGAACGTGGTTGCTTGGCGGGAGGCTGAATAATGAGAGCTTGGTTATATTATGAGACTGCAGAAGAGCTTGAAGAGGCTGGTGTTGTCCTTGCTGATGATCCTAAGTTAGTTGGCCATGTTACAGATCCTGTATCTGGAAAAAAATTGGCTATTTTGATGACTGCATCCAAGGGTGTGTTGCTAGTACCAATGGAGTTAGCCTCAAATGACTGATGATGAAGCAGATATGTATTATGATAAGTGGCTATCAGAAAAAACTTCTAACAAACGTCTTGTAGAAGGTCCAGGTGGCATCATGGAGATGAAGCAGACGATCGCTAACAAAGAGACAGAGATTGATCGGTTGCAAAAATATAAAGTGTTTGCTACAATGGTAGCAAACGAGCCTTATGAGCTCAGCTACGAGAAGATTGAGCTTCAACGTAATTGGTGGAAGAAACTAGCAATTGAGTTACTGGATAAGTTGGAACCTGAACCAGAATTTACCAGTGAAGAATTAGCACATAGAAATAAGGAATCTTAATATGTCAAACGGACCAAACAAAGATGAAGTGCTTCAATACATCAACCGTATTGAGAAGCTTGAGGAAGAAAAGAAGGCTACTGCAGAAGACATCAAAGGTGTTTATGAAGAGCTGAAAAGCAATGGATACGACTCTAAGATTATTCGTAAGTTGGTTTCCATTCGTCGGAAGACAAAAGAAGAACGCCAAGAGGAAGAGGCTCTTCTTGAAATCTATATGCAAGCTATTGGGATGGAATGATATGGAATTCAATCGTGAAAAAACTCACAACCGTATGATTGAATTGATGCGTCCTGTTGACCAACAAATTTTAATGTGTGATGATCGTGAAGATGTTCTTATCATGGCATGTGCTATGATGCAGCGTATTAAAGAGATCTTTGATACGCAGCTAGGGGTCGAAGGTCGTAAGATAATGTTTCGGGAGTTAGTTTAATGGACTCGGATTATAAATGGTTTGCTATTATGGTTTCTGTCGTGTTTAGTGCTCTTGCTATTGGCATGGGTTTCGATCAATGGCAAAAAACTGATTGCAAAGTGAAGCTAGGTCAATCCAACCATACCGTTGTTGAAATTAACGAGATCTGTAAATGATTTTGCTCATGGCGTTTATTATGCTGTGCTGCTTTGGTCTTGGTGTTGCCTGGAATATTGTTTGGGTTAACATGAGAGAGCTTGACGCATGGATTGAACGTAGACGCCGTGAAGAAAAAGAATTTACAGAAGCGTTCAAAAAAGGCGTTGAAGAAATTAGAAAAGAGTTGGATACTAAACAAATGGTCAATATTGGGGTAAAGAAATGAATATGTTTAAGACTATTGAAATGACGTATGAGCAAGTTGATTCCATTGTGTTGGCAGAATTGAAGGATGCACTAGAACGCAATATCGCTGACTATCATGATGAAGTGGGTGTTTGCGAGACTCGCAAAGAACATCGTATTTTGATTAAGGCCTTGCATCGTTCTGTTGCATACTTTATGGCACATGATGAATTTGTTGAGTATATGAGTGACATCGATTGGCCTTCAGACATTAAACGTAGTCAGTTTAAGTGGTAATATTATGCATCATGAAACGGTAATAGTTCCCTACACATTTCCTCTTCTTGCTGTAAAGTTGAAGCAATACAAAAAACAATTGTCGGATGCTGTATGGGAAGAAGATCAAAAGAGAGTGGAACTATTAACAAATCAGATATATAATATAGAAGTCAGTATTGCACTGGGTGAAAAATACGATGTACCTTTTTAAAGTGGGCTGATAGCCAAGCGGTTAAGGCCATCGCCTCATAAGCGATCTATCGTAGGTTCAAATCCTACTCGGCCCACCAAAAAAAAGATATAATAATGGTTGATCTTTTAATAAAATTGTCCTATTATAATAATATGAACAGTGGAGATTGATGTGATGGACAATGTTTTTTACGGTACCTCTATTTACGATAATGGCTTTTACAAGTACGCTGTAGAGTTTGAAAAGGCTTTTAATTCAGGCAATCTTAATGGATTGACAATTAAAGATCGGTTGCATTTTATCGATAAGGGTGATGCAGAACGGTGGATCAAAGCTGTTGAAGGTTTCAACAAGGATGAGACATATACCAATTTTAAGATCGTGGAGGCTTTTAAATAATGAAGTTGTTTTTAGTTGATGCCATTTCAACGTTTCGTAATTCGTATGTGATTCGTTGTAAGGAAGAGGAGCATGCAGCTGATACTGTTGTGATGGAAGAAGCACAAGAGTTTAGTCAGGAATGGTTGGGTGAGACTGTTGCTCGTGTTCGTGAAATTACAGAAGATGACTATCTTGTCTTGTTTGACAAAGATAATGATTATCTATCCACGTGGGACATTGAGCAAAAGAAGAAAATGATCTTCACAGTGGATTACGATGAACTTCCTAAAGGGTTTGACCCAATGAAGGATGGCAAGGTGGAGATCTAATCTCCACCTTTTTTATTTAAATCAATATATGATCTTACTATCATTAAGTTCTTTGTTATAATCACAATCTTCCCATTGCTGGCAATTGTGTATTGTTTCTTTCCATCTCTACTCGTGTGGTATGTTATTTTAAACATTTAAAATGGTAAAATGTACCACACTCCATTGCACATTAAAACAATACCAACGATACCAGCACCGATGCTAAAGTACCACATAGCAAGGCTTACAGCTAGAATTGCAGTTGTACTAAGCACAATTGCTATTTGAAGAATCGTGTTAGCAAAACCAAAATAGGGGCTTCGCTTCTTTGCGTTGTCCCTATCTTCTTCTAATGATCTAGCCTTGGATGAGATCTCAGCTCTGTCAGCTTCTAGTCTGCTGATGTGTTGTTTATATGCATCTTGCAAACTCTTATCTGTTGTAAGGTTTGCTCCAATTTCATATAAATCTTGCTTAATTGATTTGGCCTGGTAGTAGTTCCATTGATCATTGGCCATTATGTTATCAGAGAGAATCTTTCCACTGATTCCATTACCAAGCAAGGTGCACACAGCAAGCATAGCAGCGTATATGGTGATTGTAATGCTAGCCCTTCCTTTTAGAATGGACTCGCCTTCACTACGGCTAAGAACTTTGCCTGTCTTATCCTTTAGCGTCATATTTTGTTCCTACGCCTACATATGCAACCCATGTTAGTAAGCCAGCATAGAAAATACTTACAGATACAACTAATATATTTGTCATTTTATTTTATCCTTATCCTCATTGCACGATAGAATTATCGACCTTGTTGTCTTTATGTATATCTTTTGCGATTTTACCGACCGGTAACTTTTTTAATTAAACCACCAAGTGCACCAACATCGCTCATTGTCACAGCACCACTGCTAAATCCATTAACAATTATAAAAGCTACAAATACCACCAAGATTGCAATCAGTACTAATATTATATTAGAAGCCATACCCAAGTTATCTTCAAGTTCAACTACCTTTGCTCTCAACGTATCGATTCTTGCATCTACGTCAAGCCTATTCCATGGATGCAGCCATGGATGTTTTTCGATATCTTCAGGAGTAACTGGTTCGCCCATTATTAGCTACACAACGCTTTTAACAAAGGAACAAATCCCTTCATATTATAACAAGCCATCACATCAGACATTCCCCATATAAGTAAGCCAATCCATATAAACAATGGTAGGATTACAAATATGATAATAGCAATCCAAATATACTCGATCATTTCTTGGCGAGCAATTTCTGCCTCTCTTGCTAATCTCTTGGCTTCTTTTGCTGCTTCTATCTTAGCTCTATAATAGTGGTCTTTTTGTGCTGGAGTCATTCTGGCAAGCATCGTAGCTTCTTGCTCAGCAGCAATCTCTCGCATCGCCTGTTCGCGAAGCAAGTTATTATTGCGTGTTGTTTGATTGTTTATTTCTGTAATTTTGTTTTGGTTTATTATCTTTTGGTTGTTTGCTGCTTTAATATTCTTAGCATTCTTGACAACATCGACAATACCAAAAACCTGATCACTAAGCCCCTTGCCAAGGGATTCACCCAGCTTGGCAGCCGTCTTCGGATCCATCATTGTAGTTTACCTCTTTATTTTTAAAAAATCTTATGTAAAGTCATTCTAAAAATAAAGATTCAACTCAGCTTCATTATTATTTATCTTTCGATCACTCGTTCAACCTTTTCTTCACGTCTTTCTTCTTCCACGACAGAGACTGTTTCCTTGTCCATAGACTTCATCTTTTCCTGGCCTCTACTCCATGCAGAGATACCAAGAATCGTGGCCATTGTTATGTGATAGAAACCTGCACCCTGTAGTGTCAGTGGTTGCCATTGAGTAATTACAGATGCAGCAACTGCTGGTTGACCAGAGGATGCAGGAACACCAGACTTGTATGTTATTGCCTGTACCAAGGCCCACATAATAGGACCGACAATAAAGTCAAATAAACAAACGACCATATACTGCCACGCCATCATAGGACGCCATTTGCTTTGTAGCCAATGTTCAGATTGAGCCTGACTTTGCTTTTCTGATAGCTGTTTTTTTCTTCTTGTAGCCATAAAAAAACCTTTGGAGGCGTTGTAATTTATAGTCAATTCGCATATATATATTTATAGGATGTTGCCATTCAGGGACATCCTTACTTTAATTAAATTAACCTTGCTTAATAGGAGGTCTATATGACTAATTACGACATCGCAAAACTGTTCGATATGCCTACAATTGATAAGTTCTTCGTTGGCTATGAGCCAATGATTAAGAGAATGGAAGAGGCTCATGCCACTCTTTCTAAATCCATTCCTAACTATCCCCCATATAACATTGTTAAAGTTGATGAAAACAAGTATGTAATCGAAATGGCTGTTGCTGGTTTCGGTAAGTCCAATCTTAATATCGAAATTCAAGATGGTACACTTGTTGTTTCTGGTCAATCACAACTAGCTGATATGTATGAAGAAGGTATTAATAATACCTATCTATACAAGGGTATTGCTGATCGCAATTTCACCCGTAAGTTCTCTATTGCCGATACTGTTGAGATTAAAAACGCTGACTTGATTAATGGTATGTTGAAGATCTGGCTTGAGAATATCATTCCTGACACAAAAAAACCTAAGAAGGTTGAGATCAACGATCCAACTAGTTCAATCAAGAAGTAATTTTACACTACAACAAAGAGGACTATAATGACTAAGTTTCAAAAGAGAGTATCTGGTTGGCTTAAGCGCCAATCCAGAATTAGACGCACTGTTCGAGAATTGAGTGCACTTACAGATAAGGACCTTTCGGATATTGGTCTTTCACGCTGTGATATTCATAGAGTTGCAACGGAGGCAGTACTATGACAAAATTACTCGCTAAATTATTTAATAAGAAAAGAAACAACAAGAACTATATGAGTCCGGAAGAAAAATACATCAGAGATCGTAACCCACAATCGATCCTTGATGTAGAAAACTATTCCAGACAGTTTGAAAGAAGTCAAACTAACTCTCACACTCGCACATGGAGTATTCTATAATGTGGCCCTACACAGTAGACGAGTTAGTTTTAATTAATCAGGGAGCAGGTAAATGATTGCATTTATCCTTTCTCTTTTTAAAATATCTCCAACATTAGTAGTTGCAGAACACGTACACTAAAAACTCAAGGGGGAAGAAATTCCCCCTTGACCTTTGTCCAACTTCTTAGTATAATGTTCCTGTATGAACAAAGAAAACCTAAACAAACTTCGAAGAGTGATTCTGGAGATTGCTCCAAAGATGCAGCCACTGCTGCCACCATTGGATTCACATCCAAATGGAAGAATAGCAATTGCACATATGTATAGTGTGATACAGGGAGTATTTGAATGTCCTGTCAAGGAAGCAAGAGATTGTAGATTGCAGGATGCTATTGACATTGTTAACTATTGCATGGATAATGTAAGACAATTAAAGATAATGACTCCTCTTAGAGAGAAGTATCAACCAGAGCCTAAACCCTTACCACCAGCATCATTGGATGATTTTTTTATATGAGCAAGTTTTACACAAACGTATCTATGAGCCGTAATGATATTTTGCTCAGAGGTTATGAAGATGGACAACGCGTACAGTATCGTGTTCCTTATAAGCCAACCCTATACGTACACTCTCGAGTTGGCAATTCTGTCTTTCGGAACCTAAAGGGTAAGCAGGTTGATGAAGTTAAATTTGAATCAATCTCCGAAGCTCGTGACTATGTCAAGCGTTACAGTGACGTTGAAGGATTTGAAGTGTATGGACTGACTAACTATGTCTATGCGTTTATCAATGAGTATTTCCCTGGTGAGATCGATTATGATCCAAAGCTGATCTCGACTGTCAATATTGATATCGAGGTTGCAGCTGACCAGGGATTCCCTGACATCCAGACTGCAGACAAAGAGATCACTGCAATCACAATGAAGAAGAATGATGTCTATGTTGTTCTTGGTTGTGGCGAGTTTGATTTGACTAAGTTGGATCCTGCAATTCAACCCAACGTAAAGTATTTGAAGTGTAAGGATGAAACCGAGCTACTACTGAAGTTCCTTGATGTGTGGCGTTCAAAGTCGTTTGCTCCAGATCTGGTTACTGGATGGAACATTGAGACATTCGATATTCCTTACACCGTAAACCGTATTGAAAGAATCCTTGGCAAGAACATGGCTAAGAAACTTTCTCCATGGGAAATGCTTGAAGAGAGAACAATTACAAAAGCTGGCCAAGATCATCAGGTGTTCGTACCTGTTGGTATTTCTACTCTTGACTATCTGCAGTTGTATAAGAAGTTCTCGTTTACAATGCAGGAGTCTTATCGACTCGATCATATTGCTAACATCGAGCTTGGTGAACGCAAGATGGACTACTCTGAATACGATTCGTTGTTTGGTTTGTATAAGAACGACTATCAGAAGTTTATCGAGTATAACATCAAGGACGTTGATCTTGTTGGCAAGCTAGACGACAAGCTAAAGTTTATTGAGCAGGTGTTTGCAATTGCATACGATGGTAAAGTCAACTATCAGGATGCTTTCACGTCTGTGCGAATGTGGGATGTGATCATCCACAACTATCTTCTTTCACAAAAGATCGTAGTTCCTCATGTCAAGGTTGGTACCAAGGAACGTCAGATCATTGGAGCATTCGTCAAGGATCCTAAGGTTGGGATGCACAAGTGGGTTGTATCATTCGACTTGAATTCTCTTTATCCTCATTTGATTATGCAATATAACATCTCACCAGAGACATATGTTGGCCACATCTCCGCAATTGATGGTGATGCTGGTGTTGCAAAAATCCTTGATGGTTACCTCAACGAGCCTTCAATTCGTAATCAGATGGTATCACAAAACATCACCGTGGCTGCTTCTGGTTGTATGTTTGATAAGGACTATCAAGGGTTCCTTCCTAAGCTGATGCAGAAGATGTATGATGATCGTGTTGTCTATAAGAAAAAGATGATCGAGGCAAAGAAGGCTCAAGAATTGAATCCCTCATACGATAATGAGAAATCAATTGCACAGAATCATAACATGCAGCTTGCAAAGAAGATTCAGCTGAACTCAGCATACGGTGCTTTGTCAAACGCATACTTTCGTTGGTTTGATCCTAAGCTGGCTGAATCTATTACTCTTTCAGGACAGCTTTCAATTAAGTGGATTGAGCGTGACATTAACATTTACTTGAACAGATTATTTAAAACAAAGGATGTCGATTATGTCATTGCATGCGATACGGACTCTATGTATATTACGCTTGACTCTTTGGTCGCTCAATGCGGTCTTGAGGATAAACCAACAGCAGATGTCGTCACCTTCCTTGATAAGGTCTGTGAAGATCGACTTGAACCGTTTATCGATAAGTGTTATGGAAACCTTGCTGAATATGTTAATGCCTATCAACAGAAAATGAAAATGAAGCGAGAAGCAATCGCTAACAAAGGAATCTGGACTGCAAAGAAACATTACATCCTTAACGTATGGAATAATGAAGGTGTTCAGTATGCAGAACCTAAGTTGAAGATGATGGGTATCGAAGCTGTTCGTTCTTCTACACCTCAGGCATGTCGTACTAACATTAAGAAGTGTTTGAATGTAATCATGAACGAGAATGAAGAGGCAACAATTAACTTCATTGAGAAGTTCAGAAAAGAATTCTTCGCTCTTCCTTTTGAAGATGTAGCATCTCCTCGTGGATGTAAGCTGTCGCACTTCATTAAGAATCCTGATGGTTCACTACGCAGAGTTCCTTACAAGCTAGGTGACAAGGGATTGCCCATTCACGTCAGAGGTGCATTGTTGTATAATGCAACCCTCAAGGAAAAGAAGCTAGACCAAAGGTTTCCAATGATTCAGGATGGTGATAAGATCAAGTTCTGTTATATGAAGCTGCCCAATCCTATTAGAGAGAATGTATTTGCAAGCCCAAGTGGTTTGCCTAAGCAGCTAGGACTAGATCAGTATGTCGATCATACAACACAATTTGAGAAAGCTTTTGTTGAACCAATTAAAACAATTCTGGATGTTATTGGCTGGCAAGTTGAGAAGAGAGCCAGTCTTGATGCATTCTGGGTATAGGAGTACTAAATGGCTAAAAATGTAATGAACCTTAACAATGACGTGGACTTTGGCATTGACTTCACTGATGATCATACTGAAGTTATCAATCAACTATCAAACTCCTCTAACCAAGCTAATGCAAAAGCTCAAGCAATATACAATGCAATCATTCCATTACTGAATAATCTTAAAAAGAATCCTGAAAAGCCAAACATTGTTTGGCCAGATCGCGTAAAAAAGATTGACGAATTTATAGAAAAGCTTGATACTATCTTAAGATCAAATTGACACACAAGGAATTAATATGTCTCTTATTCAACGCCTTATTAAGAACTCAACTATTAACGACACATCCCTTCTTACTGAATCAAAGATTTACAATAAGAAGGACATGATTACAACTAGCGTTCCAATGGTGAACGTAGCACTATCAGGTAGCGTCGACGGTGGATTGACTCCAGGACTAACAGTACTGGCAGGTCCATCGAAGCACTTCAAGTCTGCCTTTTCTCTCCTTATGGCAGCTGCATATATGAAGCAGTATCCAGATAGTGTTCTTTTATTCTATGACTCAGAGTTTGGTACGCCTCAGGCATACTTTACCTCGTTTGGCATTGACATGGCTCGAGTGATTCATACTCCAATTACTGACATCGAAGAATTGAAGTTTGATATTATGAAGCAGCTCAATGAGATTGCTCGTAATGAAAAAGTTGTTATGGTAATTGACTCTGTTGGTAACCTTGCTTCCAAAAAGGAAGTAGAAGATGCTGCCAATGAAAAGTCTGTTGCTGATATGTCTCGTGCAAAGTCGTTGAAGTCGTTGTTCCGTATGGTAACACCGCATCTGACGTTGAAGGATATTCCTTTAATTGCTGTCAACCATACGTACAAAGAAATTGGGTTGTATCCTAAGGATATCATTGGTGGTGGTACTGGGATTTATTACTCAGCAGATACAATCTGGATCCTTGGTCGTCAGCAGGATAAGGACTCCGATGGTATCAATGGTTACCACTTTATTATCAATGTAGAGAAGTCACGTTATGTCAAAGAAAAGTCTAAGATTCCTATTACAGTCTCCTATGAAGGTGGGATCAAGAAATGGTCCGGACTCTTGGATTTGGCCATTGAGGGTGGCTATGTCGTCAAGCCTTCCAATGGTTGGTATCAGCTTGTTGATCGTACTACTGGTGAGGTATCTGGTAATAAGATGAGATCAGCAGACATTGAAGACAATGGTAAGATCTGGAAGCAGATCCTAACTGAAACAGACTTTGCTGATTGGATTAAGAACAAGTACACTCTTGCAACTGGTTCACTCGTTCATGGGGACGAAGAAGATGAAATTTAAAATTAGCACCTTAGAAAAGAAAAATGTCCTTCAGATTGAAGTTTGGACTAGAAATGGCGTCACATTAACTCATACAACTGGGTGGCGCTGGGGTTGGGCTACGCTAAAAGAAAAGCCAGATCTTTCTAACTACAATGAGAGTGAAGGTATTAACATCTATGATTTTGACTTGATAGATCAAGATTTGGATGATGGAGTTTGGGAAGACTATGATTACTCCAGCGAAACTAATCTTGACGGTGTTAAAGTACTTGAAGAAGAGGTAGACCTTTTTGCTGAAGAGAATGGGTATATTGATCTGGATGAGCTTGGTTGGGAAAATATTGATACAGAACTTCGGTTCGGTGGACCTTTAGAAGTAGAAGAAGTAGAATAAATAACATTGTGAATTGAATATCCCTATTTTTGGTATGTTATATTGATGTATCAAAAATAGGGAACACAATGTCAGCTTGTTATTATATGGCTGTAGATTGGACCGGTAATTCTTGGGTTAGATATGAAACTTGTCAGGTGGTAGATGATTCTCAAGGAAAAGGCATCTACATAGGAATCAGACCTAATATCAGAAGGGTTATTAAAACTGAACAAGCACCTTGCACTGGTGAGATTAATCCTAAATCATATGTACGTTACCAAATTGGTGACAAAGAATATATTTGTATTATAAAATGAGGCCATATGAGCGACAATAATTTATTTGACGAACTTGATAAGTTGACTGTAATATACAACCAGGCTCGTGAACAATATGATATAGATGCAGAATCCTATTGGGATGCATTAACATATGAAGATAAGCTTAAAGCATTTTACATTGTAACTAAGCGCATACATAAAGGTGATCTCGTAGATAATGGATCATACAGACACGTTATATACAATACATTTGGGTTTGATATGGATGCGTATATAGTTGGAATGGATTCTGGCTATATGGAGATTCATAATAGCATAGTGAGTTACGATGACAAAAACAGGCCGATGGAAGACTAAAGAATGGGTCTTCAAGTGGCGCAAGCCACCAAAGGAGATCCGCAAATTTTATTTTAGAGTATTTGTGTATAATAGTGGCAAGCCTTATATATTCTATAAGTTTGGTCGGTTGATCATTACGAAATATCTAGAGTATGTAAAATAGATTATGATATCGTTTTCATTTATTTTTTAAGAGGTACCAAAAATGATCGATACTAATAGCTTGACTTTCCAAGAAATCTTTCATAAGATAGAAGTCACACTTGAACTTACCATTGTATATGTTAAGCTTGAAATGGTTCCTCATCTATATGAGTTTGATACAAAACAATTACATCCTATGCCCGATGGGTACCTTGAGTATGATGCAAAAAGGTTTTATAGGAAAGCTGCATAAAGAAAGTTTATAATGATTGAGAAGACAATCCTCTCACACTTGATATTTAATGAAGCTTTTGCACGGAAGACTCTTCCCTTTCTCAAGGAAGAGTACTTTCAAACACAACATGATAAAACAATCTACAATTTAATTAATGAGTACGTAAACAAGTACAATAGCACTCCTACCAAGGAAGTGCTATTCCTTGAGTTGAATAATAAAGATGGTATGTCAGAGTCTGTGTTCAAAGACTCTAAACGATTGATTGAGGATCTACAAGTTGACAATACAGAAATTAAGTGGCTACTGGACAGCACCGAGAAATTTTGCCAAGAAAAAGCTATCTATAATGCAATTATGGCTTCGATTAAGATACTTGACGATAAAACAGGGATTAGCTCCACAGGAGCTATTCCGACTCTTCTTAGCGATGCTCTTGGCGTGTCTTTCGATGTCTCTGTGGGCCACGACTATTTTCTTAATTCTGATGATCGATTTGATTACTATCATCGTAGGGAAGAACACATTCCTTTCGACATTGACTACCTCAATAAAATTACAAAAGGAGGATTGGTTAGAAAAACTCTTAATATTGCCTTGGCTGGCACGGGTGTTGGCAAGTCTTTGTTTATGTGCCATTGTGCTTCAAATAATCTAACGCAGGGCAAGAACGTCCTTTATATTACAATGGAAATGGCTGAAGAGAAGATTGCAGAGCGTATCGACGCAAACCTTCTTAATGTCACTATTGATGAGTTGTCTGTCCTCCCTAAAGATGCATACGATAAAAAGATCAATCGTATCAAGGAAAAGACTGTTGGTAAGTTGGTGATTAAGGAATACCCAACTGCATCTGCTGGTTCAGCACATTTTAGGCATTTGATTAATGAACTTAGAATCAAACGGAACTTTATTCCTGATATCATATACATTGACTATCTTAACATTTGTAGTTCTAGCAGAATTAAGTCTGGTTCTAATGTCAACTCTTATACATACATCAAAGCAATTGCCGAAGAGCTTCGTGGCCTTGCTGTTGAGTTTAATGTTCCAATTGTGTCTGCTACACAAACTACCAGAGGTGGGTATGGCAATTCTGACGTTGAGCTTACCGACACTTCGGAATCTTTTGGTCTACCTGCCACAGCTGACTTGATGTTTGCATTGATCGCAACGGATGATATGGAAGCGTTAAATCAACTTATGGTTAAGCAATTGAAGAACCGTTACAATGATCCAACGATCCATAAAAAGTTTGTTGTGGGGATTGACAGAGCCAAGATGCGTCTCTATAATGTTGAGGAGTCAGCTCAGACATTAAATGATGAAGCTCCTGTATTCAATAAGACTGTGTTTGGTCAAGGGGTCGATGATGAAAAGAAAAAGCGATTCAAGGATCTGACGATATGAAAACCAACGAACAAGCCTATGAAGAATTCGTGGCTGATATTATACTGACTTATTTTGCAGAACAGCTCAAGGCTGGACGAACATCATTGATGGAATCTGAGATTTGGCAGATGCTTGGGTTGGAGTTGCCTGAAGATCACGAGAATCGCAAATTCATGTTGAAACAATATAGCGACAACGTGATTCCATTCCCAACCAAAAATAAATTAAATTAACTGTTGCTTTTTTTATTAAATTATCATATATTGATAATATGAACAAAGCAAGCGCGACGAAAATAACAATTTTATCGACCATCGTGGTAGCTGGGGTCATTTCGGTAGTGAGCATTTCACAATCGAAAGTGACTCCAGTTTTTGTTTCAGAGCCTGTTGTTTTCACACAACCAGTAGCAGTAACACCTGTTGTTAGCGTGGCTATTAAGGAAGTTGAGACGGATCTCGAGTGTCTTGCCAAAAACGTCTATTATGAGGCAGCTTTTGAGCCTTTGAAAGGCAAGCAGGCAATCGCTCAAGTGACGTTAAACCGCCTTAAAACAGGCCGTTGGGGCAATACAGTTTGTGACGTAGTCTACGCTCCTTCGCAGTTTTCCTGGACTTTGAAACCAGACAACCACAAGCCTCAAGGCAAGGAATGGATTGAAAGCCAGCAAGTTGCATACGATTTCCTTGAAAAAGGTGCTCGTTTGAACTCGCTTAAAGGCAGCATTATGTATCATGCAGATTACATCCATCCTCCAATCTGGGCAAACAAGAAATATAAAGTAGCGCAAATTGGTCAGCATATTTTTTACAAAAAAGATGTAAAAATTTAAAAAAACCTGTTGCTTTTTTTATTAAATTATCATATATTGATAATATAGAAACACACAGAGGAACACACACATGGCCACTCGTTCACTAATTGCCCTTGATAACACTGGTGTTTTCACTTCAATCTACTGCCACTGGGATGGCTATCTTTCCGTAAACGGCAAGATCCTTTTGGAAAACTACACGGATATCAATGAGGTAGAAGAACTGCTTGATTTAGGCGATCTTTCTACGCTTGGTATTTCCCTTTCAGAATGTAAGCCTTTTGCTAAAGAGACCAATGAATTTGCCAAGGATTTCAGCTCGTTACAGAATCTTCTGGTTTATTTCCACAATTCCGATTGTGAAGTTCTGTATATTTTCAATGGTTTTGGTTGGGAATATATGACGAAAGATATGGATCAACCCTTGCTGATGGTTCCTTCCGATGTCAATCCCAAGAAACAAGCAAATCTGCAAGATAACTCGTTCAAATTTCACTAAAAAATTGCCACCGATATTACAGGGTTTTTTGTAGACCCTTGATATTAGTGGTGTTTATTTTCATTTGGTCGAGCAGAATTCAATAACCTATGCAATTGTCCACCTGCTAAAACAACATAAAAAATTTCCCTGTAATATCAAGGGCTTTATTTTTCCTAGATTTTTTAAAATAAGTGTTGCCTTTTTAATCGATATCTTGGATATTAATAATATGAGCAATGGAGAGATACAAATGCAAACCACATATTTGGTTACGGAAATCCAGAAAAACAAGTTCACAAACGCAAGTGAGCGGTATGTGATTGGTGTTTTTAGCAATGAGCAGGAAGCAGAAGAAGCCCGTAAGGTTGCTACCATGCGTTTGCTCCCAGAGTTCGTTAACACGGTTTATTTTTCAATCACGGCGATGAAATTAAATAAGCTGTATCAATAAAATAACTGTTGACTTAATATCCAAACCATCCTAATATTATAATACAGACAGACACACACAGGAGTTACAAAATGTCTAAGGTAGAAATGGCTCGTAAGATTGTTGATTCGAATCCTTCTCTTGACCGCAAGGGCTTGATTGAGGCTTTCATCTCTCAGTTGAACATGACCAAGGCTGGTGCAACGACTTATGCATACAACCTAACCAAAGGTGATGCAAAGGCTTCGAAGCCTTCTAAGGTTGCAAAGCCTACTCGTGAACGTACTGTCACAGAGATCTCTCGTTCGCAAGCTACCAAGCAGTCGAAAGAAGATCGTCTTGCTATGATGAAGGAAGTGTCTCGTACGAACAAAGCTCTCGAAGCTGAATCGTTGAAACACTCTCGTGAAGAGATGCAGGCAGAGATTGATGAGTATGTTGCAGAGGCAACTGCTTACGTCAAGACGCTGTCGGCTCCTTCTCGCAAGTTCATTGGTATGGCAGAATGAGGAATTTAGTTCTCCTCGCTTTGAAAGATGAGGCACCTTCCCTATTCACAAGACCCAATGTGTTTGAGATTGGAGTAGGGAAGGTAGCATCTGCTATCAATACGACACACCTAATTAATAGCTACAAGCCAGATCGAATTATCAATCTTGGCACAGCTGGTTCAAAAAGCCTTAAGCCTGATTTGTATCGTGTGAATAAAGTTATACAGCACGATGTTAATTTGATGGCTTTGGATCTTCCTCCTGCTGTTAGCCTGAAAGATAACCATACGATTATGTATATTCCAGGAGATGGGTATACGTGTGCCAGTGGTGACTTGTTTGTAACCGAATGGGACAAGATTCGTATCAGTTGTCACATGATTGATATGGAGGCTTACAGTGTCGTTAGGGCAGCTATGGTATCGGAAGTTGAAGTTGAGGTATGGAAGCACATCAGCGATGCCGCCGATGACAATTCTAACACTTCTTGGGAAGAAAATATTGCGATTGGTGAAAAAAAATACCTAGAAATTCTAGAAACACTAAACGTAGAAGGTTTTTGATTATAAATAGATTTAGAAGGTCTTAGGATCTTTTTAAATCTATTTAAGGGACTAAAATGAACTCGACGACTTGCATGAAACATGAACCTCGCTTTAGCAATAACGGACAGCTATCTCCGGTTGCAGGCTCATGGACATATATTGTTGAGGAGCGCATAATTTAACAGGATCATAAAATCCAAAAGTTAAATTAAGCGCTCAGGGAAACCGGAGCGCTTTTTTGTTGCCTTAATTAAAAATATATCGTAGATTAAGACATGATGTTGTTCCATGTGTATAAGAACAACCCCTGACTGGTACTGGCACCAAATGGTCGCAGGTGGTTTCCAGCAGGGAGAAGAAGATAACGAAAGTTATCTCTTCATGGATACTACACAGGGTACCGTACATGGACGCATGTACTAATGGATGATAGGGCCATCTTGCCATCCTAATACAACCTGATCAATGGCTGAGGAAGGGAAGCACCCGACTCCAAAATTCGATTTTATGTAGTATCTTTGAAGAGATAATAGTTGTATCTTAATGAATATCATAACCAGTTTATAACTGGCCCATGGAGGATAAGAGGTAACTCAAAGGCGGTTCGAATCCTGCTAGGTTTTGATCAACTTGTCGCGCTGGCAATTGTACATACGTCAGAGATAGATCAAACCATGATGTTCTTTTAGATACAATTGTTGTTTCGCTTATACAGAATACTATTATGCTAGCGATAATAAGCAAACAGTTCTGGTGGAAGGGTGATGTATGAGCACCGCAATGACGGGAAGCGGCTGATCCTGAGGTTGGGTTCGATTCCCATGGTTTGTGTATTCTGTATAAGCGTAACAACAGTTTTGGACGGTATTGGCTAGGTGCTGATATCTGTATTCCCTGGCAGGAATACGAACGAGGGATGCCAGTCCCTCTAGTAGCCAATTTAGTTCCCGTATACGAAGAACTGATGTGACCCTAGGATAGAACATTGGTGAAGTATATTGAGGGGAGAGCCTGTCGGTGGGCTAAGTAAAGTACACCGACATTTATTGTAGCAGTATGGCACTGCTGGTGAAGCACCTACGGAGATGGTAGGAATGCAGACGGGCCTCCTGCCGGTCTAACAAAACAAATGCCAAATATTGGAGAGTGCGTGCTTATAACAGCAGTTACCGAGACTGTTGTTATTATAAATACTCAAAAGGAGAGTAATATGGCCCGTGCTTTGAACCCAAAAAACCAATATGGTGAAAGAAGAAAAGATGAGGATGTGTTTGTAAAGAATTCTACATATGCTCGTCACAAATTAAAAGAACGAATAATAAAACAAAAAATGATAGATTATTGTTGTAGTATTTGTTTTAATATTGGAATATGGTTAGATAAACCAATGCCATTAATTTTAGACCACATTAATGGTACCAACAACGATAACAGATTAGAAAATTTAAGGTTTGTTTGTAGTAATTGTGATTCTCAATTAGATACCTATAAGTCTAGAAATAGGAAGAGTGGCCGAGTGGATTAAGGCACCGCACTTGAAATGCGACGTGGGTGAAAGCCCACCGTGGGTTCGAATCCTACCTCTTCCGCCATATATTGCATGCTGCCTAAGTGTTAAAGGTTGCACACGAGTTTGTGGCACTCGTAGAACTGGATCGATACCAGTAGGCAGTACCAAGAAATTGCAGGAGATGGATACCTGTGGTCACCAATGTATCTGGTCGTGTGAATGCATTGGATATAGGTTTAGGCTACCTGAAATGTCCTGGTACACGATCGTCCAATCCATAAAATCTACTCCACGAAAAGGGAGATGCTGGATGGCAGTAACCAGCAATTAGTTTAGGGACGGCTGCTCAGACGGCGGATGGGCACTGGACTGTAAATCCAGCACATAGAAACGGAGTTGGTTCGAATCCAACCCGTCCCACCATTATATAACGCAGGTAGGTCGGCAAGGTGTCGACACGCTCTCATAAGGCGTCCAAGGTTGGTTCAATTCCAACTATCTGCACCAGATAATTCTGTTGCATTATAACCTAATATGTTCTATATTAGTGGTGTACTGAATAAGAGGCATATGCCTAACATATATTATGGAGTTTTTATATGACTAATACATCTCGTGTTCTTGAAGTTTTGGAAGCTGGTGAAGCTCTTACTGCAAAGCAGATTGCTGCTCGATTTAAGATTGCTAATCCTCGTGCAACCATCTCTGCTCTTCGTTCAGAAGGGTATGCAATTTATTTAAATGAACATAAGGATACCAAAGGTCGCGTGACCAATAAGTATCGTCTTGGTAAACCATCGCGTAAGATTGTTGCTGCTGGCTATAAAGCTCTCGGTGCAGAAGTCTACACGCGATAATAGTTAAGTCCCACCTCGGATGTAAAGGGGGGCTTAACGGCCCCCTTTTTATCTCTTCACGAATACATCAGTTGCAGTCCGCATCCAAGAGTACTGCGTAATTTTGTGTGATGCCAGTCTGGTGTATTCTTGTAGAGATAAAATGGACTCTTAGCTCAGTTGGTAGAGCAACGGGCTTAAGTCAAATGCTCTAGATTTATAAATATCAGTAAAGGAGATACTGATATGAAAAAGTCTAAAAGTGAAGCTTGGTATGCTGCAATGGCTGCTAAAAAAGATAAAGGTACCAATCGTAATCAATATACCAAAGCTAAAGAGTTAGGATTACCCAAACCAGAAATTTCAGAAGAGTCGCATAAAAAAAGAAGTTCTGCTAGTAAAAGACCTCATACTGAAGAAACAAAAAAGAAAATTAGTGATCATCGTATAAAATTTTTACGAGAAAATCCTGATAAGGTACCTTATAAATTAAATCATTCTTCTAAAGGTAGATCAT
>Ga0208746_1000224_pt1 | contig 22376 bp, 29 predicted proteins | sample CryBogCBH15Jun09_FD_184623 | JGI IMG/M metagenome (GOLD analysis project Ga0208746, IMG submission 184623) | Freshwater microbial communities from Crystal Bog, Wisconsin, USA - CBH15Jun09 (SPAdes) | ecosystem: Environmental > Aquatic > Freshwater > Lake | place: Crystal Bog, Wisconsin, USA... | reverse complement strand
TGTAGATGAATCCTAAATACCCTATCTACATTGTTTCCAAAGGTAGAGCTGATACAAGGTTAACAGCAAAGGCTTTAGAAGCCATGCAAGTGCCTTACTACATCATTGTGGAAAATCAGGAATATCAGGACTATGCAAGCGTAATTGCTGCACACAAGATATTGATTTTGCCTACAAGCTATCAAGATGTTTATGAGACTTGTGATGAGCTAGCAAGCAATAAGTCGAGAGGACCCGGTCCTGCACGCAACTTTGCTTGGGAACACAGCATCAGTCTAGGAGCTGCTCGCCATTGGGTCATGGATGACAACATTGCCTCTTTTCAAAGGCTTAACAGAAACCTCATGGTCAAAGTCAGCTCTGGCACAATTTTTAAAGCTGCAGAAGATTTTGTAGACAGATACGAGAATGTTTACATTTCTGGCTTTAATTATGACTTTTTTGTCCAATCCAAAGAAGTTCATCCACCCTTTATCAGAAATACTCGCATTTACTCTTGTTTGCTCATTCAGAACAATATTCCATACAGATGGAGAGGTAGGTATAACGAGGACACAGATTTGTCTCTCAGGGTCTTAAAAGATGGTCATTGCACCATCCAGTTCAATGCTTTTATCCAAGAAAAAGCCCAGACACAAACCCTAAAGGGAGGCAATACAGAGGAGTTTTATGCCAAAGAAGGTACTTTGCCTAAGTCCAAAATGCTTGCTGACTTGCATCCTGACTGTGCAAAAGTAACTTGGAAGTTCAACAGATGGCATCACCATGTTGACTACAGAAAATTTAAACGTAACGCTTTGATAAAAAAAGACATACCTATTCCACAAGGGATTAACAATTATGGCATGAAGCTAGTAGACCAAAATGAAAATTGAACTCATTGTTGAGCACTATGCCAAATTAGCCATCAAACCTGCATGGCTTGACTATGTTCGTCAACAAGTTAAGCTATTGGAACAAGAACCTGCTTTTCATGGAATAGGCAAACTCATTGCCCAAAGAATTAAGGAACTCAATGCTGATCGTCATGTTTAAAGTTGAAGGGCTACCCAAAGGTAAAGGCAGGCCAAGGTTTGCCAGACGAGGAAATTTTGTTTCTACCTACACACCTAAGTCAACGCTTGAATATGAAGATTTCATTGTTGACAAGGCTAAACGTGCGATGGGTGCATCAGAACCTTTTAAAACCGATTTAGAAGCGTTTATTTACATTTCCATGCCTGTGCCTAAGTCGTACTCAAAAAAACGCAGGGAGGCCTGTTTAATTGGCTCTGAAAGGCCTTCTAAGAAGCCAGACATTGACAACATCATCAAAGCCTATTTAGATGCCATGAATGGGGTTGTTTACGATGATGACACACAAATTGTGGATTTACACGCAACCAAGGTTTATGGTGAGGCTTATGTAGAAATAATGATTAGGGAGGCAGAATGACTTTGTTAACCTTTGTGATTACCATGATTTCTTTAATTTGTGCCTTAGTTGGTGCAGGTTTAGTAATGTCTTGTTTTTTACTTGTTTATTGGATGATGACAAATGACTCCTGAACAAAACGCTGAATTTATCTACAATAATGCCTCTCTTTATGCCCAAGCCAAAGCTGCTAGGGTTAAGGTCGAGTTGGAGTTAAAAGCAACCAAAGCATTCTTGATGACAGAAGCCCTCCAAAACGGCTTTAAACAGGCCGTAGCGCAAGAACGTGAGGCATTGAGTAGTGAGGCCTATGGGAAGTTAATTTATGCGTTAGCTAAGGCCGTAGAAATCGAAGAAACGCTTAAACTACAACTCCAATCTGCTGACCTATCAATCCAAATTTGGCGCACAAGAGAAGCCTCAGAACGTCTAGCCATCAGGAGCCATGAATGAAATGTCCAGTTTGCGATGCCAAAACAAGAACAATTGAGTCTAGAGTCAACGACAACAATACTAGAAGAAGACGATATGAATGCCAAAACAGACACAGATTCACCACCCTTGAGGGCATTTCCGAAGACTCAATATGTGAGGAACAAGAACCTACTCAGGCTAGTATCTACCCTAAACTGTCAGCTGTGTGGTTTCTATCTAGCCCAAGCAGCACACAGTAACTGGCATGGAGGCAAAGGCAGAAGCATAAAGGCTAGTGACAACTATATTGCTGCACTATGCCAAATGTGCCATTACAGAATAGACCAAGGTATGCTGTTAAGCAAAGAAGAACGCAGAAAAGAATGGGAGCAAGCACATATTAAGACCTTGCACCACCTTTGTCATACAGATCAATGGCCTTCTAACGTGCCATTGACTGATATTTACTTAGCCTTTACGAAGGGATGGGATTCCTGCTGAAGGCTGACTCATTCCAGCATTGTGGCTATGGCTTGGGTGAGCTTGAGAAATGTCTGTTTTCTCATGTTTTTTAAGCTCTTTCTCAATATTCATAACGTGCTCACGCTCTTTTTGCCATTCTTTTTTAACGACAAAATGCTTGTCCATCTCTTGTTTTGAGTGGCCTTTTGTAAACTTGAAATTTGTTGGCATGTTAAGCTCCTAGTACGTCTAACGCACGTTTAGTTAATGAAATTCTCTCATCTAAACCAATTGTTCCACCATTGATACGCTTGGTCAATCCTTCCCAGTTCTCGGATTCTGCTAGGTCATTGCACCCATGTGTTTGCCAAAACCATCCTGCTGAGAGTGCAGCGTACATGGGAGTGGCTACTAACTCAGGATGGGCAACCATGTCTTGCTTAATGGACTGCCCAAAGTGCCAGTAAGAATCATGTCCAGTCAACTGGATACAACCTCTGCCTCTAAACCTAAACCCATCCCCACTTGCCTCGTCTCTGTTTCCCATTCTGCTAGAGTAAATCCTGTTTGCAATCTTTTGGGGGTTGTGGGCATAAAGGGCAATTTCTTCAGGTTTAAACTTGTGACCAAACAATCTTTGAAGGGTTTCTGGTCTGTAGTTAAGGTTTTCTTCCAATGTTTTGAAGTGGTTGCACTCGTGTGAACATTGTCCAATAAACGCAGCTTGCTTGTTAACATCATTGATACCAAAGCTAGTAAATGTTGTGGTCAAAGGCTCAGACCATTCTGGCCCAATACCAAGGGCATGTAGTTTTTCAGCACTAATCATTTAACCCCCTCGTTTACCATTTGTCTTACTGTTTCGTACTGGGCAATGCAGGAGTTGTAACTGACGATGGCTGAGTCTCCTTCTGCTGCGATACTGATAAGAGCTTTGATAGTCTGTCGCTCAGATTCGGATTCAGAGGCTCCATCCCCAGAGGAGGCACTTGAACTGGCTTGTACACTACTGGAGGGGCAGAGGCGCAACCCCCCAGAGTCAGCACGAGAATTGAGGTCATTTTGTTTATTTGTGATTTCATTCTTTGCTTTCCTGAGTTGACCATTTGCTACAGCTAATTTGCCACTTAACTCTACTTCTTTTGCACGAGCTTCTGTATTAAGTCTGTCAATTTCTGCTTTATCTTCAGCAACCCTTCTTTCATAGCCATGATGATCTGCGACATAGTAACCTCCTGATATAACCAACAATAAACCCATGACCTTGCAGATCATGGCATGGGCTTTAAGCATAGGGATATACCCTATAAAGTTGCTTAAAACATACGCAATAGCACCACCAAACAAAGCAATGAGTGCTATCCAGTAAAACAAATCATCAAAAAACCATGAGAGCCAACTCATAATCCTGCCCTTGCTTGAGCCATTCTTTCACGCTCATGGTCAGCTTCTAGCGTTGGAGGAGAAATTGGAGCAGGAGGAGGTGTCCAATTAGGTGTCATCATTACCACAGGAGCTGGAGGAGGAGGGGGAGGAGCTACATAGGCTGCAGTATTGGCTTTGGCAGCATTCATCATGTTGGTAGCCTCATTGGTCAAACCCTTGGTCAAAATGCCTCCTATGCCCCCTACGATGAGCAGAACAATGTCGTTCAACATCTTGGTGTAGGCTTGGTCAATTGGGGCCATTGCCTTAATGGGTTGGCTAACAAACGTCACAGAATAAAGCAAAGCCATCACAATGAAAGCTAGGATTAGGGTCACCACAATGATGACAAATGACCTAACCCTGATCTCTATTTCATCTGCATTGAGTCGTTCCTTGGGGCTGTTGAGGAATGCTAGGAGTAGTTCCTTCAATTTTTTTCTCCAAAATAGGGGCTACAAGATATTCAGGACAATCTTGGTTAAATTCACACAAAGGCTTTTGGCAACGCTCAGACTTAAAGTTATCAGGGTCTTGGCAATAATACCTATAAGAGTCATGGCAACCTGTACACAAAAACGGAAAAAGTATACATATCAATATTAACGTGTATACAAAACTGCGTTTTTTAATCATTTGCCTTCAATCCTTTGTAGAGCCTTATCAACTCTAATTTCCAAACGTCTTATGTCTGTATACATCCAAGCAAGCAATGGTAAAAATAAAAGAACTACAATTAAAAGAACAATAATCAAAATAATGGCGAATGAGTCAGACTGAGAATCAGAATCCATGCGTACAGGAGCATCAGAGCTGTAGTTACTGTAACCACCACTCGATTTTGAATTAGGCTTGCCTTTTGCTGACGTTGCCATTTTTCTTGTCTTTCTTTCAGTAATTCTTCCCTTCTAGCCAATGCTTGTTTGGTTGCTATATCTCCAATCGTTGCGTTAATTCGAGTGTACAAATCCTTCAGCTCATTAGGTACTTGGTAAATCATAAAGTTACTCAAGTCTGCTGAAATCTTCTCCATTTGCAAAGTTGCTATGGTAATTTGTATTGCTAACGCTTGACCCTCCTCGTCATCAACATGCAACGATAACTCTTGCTTTTCTTTAACAAAATTCTTCAAACCATTGTAGGCCTGAAAGAACTTTGTCAAAGATTCTGCTACTTGTTTGTAGATCAGATTCTCATCAAACTCAGGAGGTTTTTCCTTCTTCTTCTTTTTAACAGGTGCTTTGACTTCTTCCTTTGGCTTTTCTTTTTCACCAAATAAAAAGCCTAAGAACCCAAGTAACCCCTTGGCTTTCTTTTGTACTGTCTTAACGTCTTTGACAACTCCATCAACTTCATGGGCAATGTCAGTAACAATTTGCCTACCTTCTTTATAGAGTTCACATGATTCCTTTATGATCTTGACAGCACTCGATGCTAATGCAACAAATGCGAGAGGCATTACATACCAAAAAACTTGTGAAAAAACGAACCAGCTACATTAGGGCCAAGCAAAACAAGCAACATCACACCATAGATCAAATACTCAATCTTGGTCATTCTTCTTTCACCTTCTTTAAGAGACTGCGCAATCTGCTCATATCTTTGGTCACATACTGCTACATGAACAGCTAACTTTGTGTCTGTATCTTGCATTAAACACCTCTAAGGAAAGCCACAGAGAATGTAGTTGCATTGCTAGAACCTGTCACAGTAGAAATAGTTCCACCTGATGATTGACCAGCAATACCTTGGATGTAATCAGTTGTTCCATTGCAATAAACAATAGTTGAACAAACAGGAGTTGTACCATCTGGGCCTGAAGTGCCAACTGCTGATGATGCTGCAACGTTATAGTCTTTCAACGTGCCATTTAAAGCAACTCCAACACCACATTGGTAACCTGTAGTTGTGGATGCAAATGTGCAAGATACGTTAACTTGATAGTAACCAGCTATTTGTGGTGTAAATGAATAATTTGAACTGACGTAATATCCATTTGTGTCAATGTCAGCAACGTTATAAGTCACAACTGTAAGCGTAGCAGTTGTAAATGATTGAGCAACAGACTGATGGGCAAAGAATACAGGAGGATTAGAAACACCAGTTCCTCCACTTGTTCTACCAATCACACCTGACAAACTGACGTTAGGTGTTGTGCCTGATGTAACAGTTATGGGGCTAGTTCCTGTGACTGCTGTAACTGCTGTTGATGGGCCATAATAACTAGACAATCCTGAAATGTTGTCATAGGTTGCTATTTGGTTATTCAAGGAATCAGTCAACACAAACTTGTAGTTGTATGCTGCTTGCAACCAAATCTCAACTTGAGGTCTACCATCTGTTCCCAATGTCAAAGGATTGGTGTTAGGAATAGTGCCTAAGTTATCAGAATAAGTTGCTAGTGGTGTACTAGAACCTGCTTGATAGGTATAAAGCAATCCACCATTAAGAGGTAGTCCTGTCGTAGTTGTTTGAGCAACTGCGTTAAATATGGGGGAAAGGTTTACGCTCATTGTGAATCCTTAATAGACAATCCTGTGTATGGGTTGATAGATTTCTCAGCAGTAGCACCACTTCTAACTTGCTTCATCTTTTCTTTGGCAAACTGTACAAATGGAACTGAAGCACCACCTGTTTTGGCAGCAAGATAAGATTCACCAACGTTTTGAGCAGCTTGACCTAAATAACCTGATAAAGTATTTGAATGATTAAATACTCCAGTTTTAGGTTGAGATACTTTAGCACCTAAAGCATTAATTTCAGCTAAATCTTGTGAACCTTCAGGGCCATGAATATCAAATAACTTTTCTTTTTGTTTATCAAGGAATTTGTTTAATGTAGCAGGAGTGAAGTTTTTACTTTCACCAATAAATCCTGCTTTTTCTTTGGCAGAAAGAATGTGCCCTGCTTTGACTGCTTCATGGGCTAAAGAATCTTGACCAACTTCATCAATCAATCTTCTAACTGCTTCTGGTGTTCCATTGGTTACAAACTTGTCATGGAACTTGGCAGCGTTTAGACTTTCCATGCCTTTTTCTGCTTCTTCAGGTGTAACAGCTTCTTTTACTGCAGCTTTATAAGCAGGGTTATTTTTAATAACATTCATTCTTTCAGCGTACAAAGCACGAGCTTCGTCAGCTAAAGGTTTGATGTTTTGTAAGTTATCAGGCAAAGGCAAGTTTTCTAATTGATCTCTGATGATATGTGCAGCAGCTCTAGCAGTTCCTTTGGTGTTGTCCCTCATTTCACTTGCTAAATTACTTCTGAGGTTTTCATAATCTTCAAATGTCATGTTGCCATTTTTAACCAAATCATCAATGTCTCTCTTAATACTAGACAAATGATCTTCATAAGCATTCTTTTTTAATTTAGCTTTTAATGCAGAATCAATATTTTCTTTTAACTTTGATACATCAATAGGAAATTGGCCTGCATTTGCATCTTCTAATTGTTTGTAAGCACCTTTAATAGCAGCTAAACGTTGATTATCTTTGGCAACCAAACCATCAATTTCTGCTTGCCCTATTCCACTTGGTGACCTATCAGTAATGTTAGGCGCGTGTTTATCCAATAGGTTATCAAAAGCCTCTGAAAATTGTTTAGGTTGATTATTGAAATGTTCACCTAAAGTATCTTGATGTTTGCTTCTGTTATTCCATTCTTCAGCATAACGACCTGTATCGTTAGTTCTTTGTCCAGCACTTAAATCAATTCCATGCTTTTCTTCTAGTTTTCTAGTTTCTAAAGCAGGTAAATTAACGTCTTGAACTGGAATATTTTTAGTAACTGCTTGCAATTCAGGGCTTGCATCAGCAAGTGCAGCTTCCACTTTTGTTGCGTGTTCTGTTGCAGCAGCTCCACCACTTTGTAAACCACTTACAGGTTCGATCCTAACTGTGCCAACTTTGTTTTTAATTGCTTTTGTAGCAGCATTTGGCAAATTTTTAAATTGACTAAAAAGTTGTTGACTAGCAGGGCCAACAGCAGGTGCTGTACCCATCAATTCAGGTAAAGGAGGAAGGTTTAAATCTTGTGCTTTTTCTTGCAAATAACTTAAATAATCTTGACCTTCTTTAGTTTGTGGCTGATAAGAAGGATGAGTTTTTAAGAATTGTGTTGCAATTCTTTCTGCTATAGGTTGTGGTGCTTGACCTGTACTAATTGCTTCAGGAATACTTTGTGCAATTCCTTTTACACCAGCAACAACAGGTAAAACTGCACCTGATGCCAATGACAAACCTGCTTCATATCCACCTGCTGCTTTACGCAACAATGAATTAAACATTTGATTGTATTGACTAGGTACTTCTGTTGTTTTGGATGCTTCTTTGGGTTTAAAAGTATTTAAAACAGCTAAGTCAGGGTCATTTTCATAATCGTGATACTGTAGATTAGGATTCCTACCTGACATTGTGCTTTTTTTAGGCGCAACAATATTAGCCTCAGAACCTACAGGAATGTAGTTTTTAAGGATAGATATATCAGGATCAGATTCGTAATCGTAAGCCATTAGAAATCACCTTTTTCCAAACGTTTCATGTTAAACATTTTAGTTTTGAATTTCTCAAATTCTGATGGACTAATACTATTTAGAATTTCACTAACTTCTTTTTGCTTAACTTTTGGAGCTAAGTTACTAGAATTGATGTTTTGAATCATAAATATTCTTGGGTCATAATTGTCTTTCCATGCTTCTTTGAAAGCTAAGGTGTTTGCATGACCATTGACATCGCCTTTCTTATTGATAAACATGCCATAGGCTTTGGCATATTTTTCAAATGCTGTGCTTGTAGCATCAGTTCTGTCAGCGATAGATTTAAGAGCACCTGCAGTAATGTTTTCACTACCATTTGCAAGTTGGTTAACTTGTTGCCCATGTACACTATCAACACCCATAATAGATGCTTGTAGTTGAGCATTTTGTGCAAGATTTTTGACCAATTTATCTAACTGCTCATCACCAGCAATCCATTTACCAGCACTTCTCAATACTTGTTCTGGTTTGCTTCCTGCTGTTGCTGCAATGTTTTGACGTATCAAATTAGTTGTTTGTTTAGCATCTTCAGCTAAATTTGCCTTGTCAATAACAGAATTATGATGAGTAACACCAGAATTGTAAGCATCTTGTTGTTGTTTATTAAGTTGTGTTACACCACCTGTAGGAATGCTCATCAAGTCCTTAACCAAAGGCTCAAACCTAGCTTTTGGCTCACCCATAGCTTGTGGTGTTACGCCTTTGGGCTGAACTTCATTAATATTTGTTGGGCCAGTTGAACCCACTTGTACAGGCTGACCTTGAGCATTCAACATATACTTAACACCATTCAATTCAAACATACTGCTAGGGTTGTTTCCTGACAATGTTTGAACTGTTCCTGCTAAAGGATTAACTTGACTAATTTGACCAGTTGCAGATGTGGCAACTGCAGGTGCTTGTTGGCCTAATAAACCAGTAGCTCCTGTCCCGATTCGTGTTGCATTTTGATACAAGTTAGGCAATTGACTTGGAGCTTTGTCAATGATATTTGTGATGTGACCAAATGATTGAAGGGCTTCATTAGGTGTTAGACCACTTTGAACAGCAGTTTGAAAATCATCAGCATTTAGTTCATGCAATCTATCTTTTGCTGCTTTGGCTATTTTAGGGTCTTGGCTTATAGCTAATTGAGACAAACCTAAAACCTCTCTATCAGATGCTCTAGCAGAAGAAATATCAAGAACCCTTCTTAACTTTTCACCACCTAATTTTAATTTAGATGATTCAGATTCTGCTTGGGCTTGAGCTATTTTGGATGGATTTGTACCTTCAGCAAGTTGAAGTGCAAGATCAGCTTGTTTTAAAAGTTTAGGCTTTTGTTGTTCAGCAAATTCTGTTTCAGCTTGTTGTTGACGCAATGCCAAAGGGTTAATTTGTTGAGCTTGTTGATAAGCCTGTGCTCCACGAGCAACATTAAGCATATCAGCAATGCTCATGCCTTGTGAGGGTTGCACTCTAGATGCTACGTCAGAAAAGTTAGCGTTAACTGTGGATGTCATGGTGTTGGCCTCACGTTATCCGGGGTACATACTAGGGTCATAAGGTGTTGGTGTAGGTGCTGTTGGTGTCTTAGGAGCTAATAAACTAGCTAAGAAATTATTTTGAGCCAAACTTTGTGCTCCACCACCAATTGCATTTGCTACTCCTACTTGTCCTGCTGCTTGTGCGTTAGCTGCACCAACACCCAAATTAGCAATATTGGTAGCATTGCCAGTAGCAAGATTAGAAAGACCTGTAACAGCATTTTGACCTATTCCTGCAATACTAGACAATCTGTTGAATATATTGCCTTGTTGAGTTTGATAATTGTTGAATGCGTTTTGATAAGCATTCTGTGCTGTATTTTGTGTGTAGTTCTGCAATCCTGTCAAAGCATTTCCACCAATCAAACCACCAGTTGCATTGTTAGCAGCGTTTGTTGCATTTTGACCTTGCTGCAGTTGGAAAGCATAGTTAGGTGCAAGATTTTGATTTAATTGCTCTGGCCCAAATGCTTGAGTTAAGCTAGGCAATTGACTAGCTAACTGATTCAGTCCTGTTTGACCAGTTTGAATGTATGGAGTGTAATTGGGTTGTAAATTTTGAAAGTTCTGCTGTAATTGCTGTTGACCAGCTTTTGCAGCATTAGCTTGAGTGTTTGCTGCATTTTGGGCAGCATTAGCCCCAATCAATGAACTACCAATAGTTGCTGCTGCTAAATATGCAAAAGGCATGATTAACTCCTAGAAATCAAAACTTCATCCACTTTGGAAACATCTGTTTCATCAGTCGAATGGATGCAAAACCATACACAATCTTCCAAGGCCTCAATCTGATGGTGAGTCTTAGCAATGATGTTCAAACAATATGGCGCTACTACTTCTTTATTATATTCGTCAGTCTTAATTAACGCACGTCCAGAAGCAAGAATACTCAAGTGGGAAAACACATGTTTGTGCATTCCAGCAATATATCCCTTGGGTATGACCATTTCCTTGGCATACAAGTTGTCAGAAAAATGATGCTTAACTTGTGGGTCAACATCAAATTTGCCCTCTAATTCTTTAAGGTAAGTCATAGTATGGAACTTTATATTGTTGACCATTTACAGTCACTTGCATGTAACCTGCTGGTTGACTTGGAAGTGCTGGAGTTGTGGATGTTGCACTAAAGTTAAGCAAGTTAATGAAAAACTGCTGCCAAGGTCTTGTAGGCCTCTTAGAAGCAGTATCCAAAAACTCACTTTGTGGGTAAGGATTGTTTTGAGGAGAACCATAAATGCTAGGCATCAATTCTCCCCTACAGTTGATTTAAGGTTGCTAGACACGATCGTAGCAAAAACAGGATCACTTACAACGACCTCAAAAACTCTGTCTCTAGACCACCCTAAACGTCTCCAAATGGCACGATTCTTATATTTACCTTGTTTGCCAATAGAAACCCAATGTTCGTTTGACCAAGTAGAGCCACCATCTGAAGACCATCTGAGCATAGCTTGAGGATTAACACCAGCAGTATTTTGGGTTGTAGCTCCTGTCGTACCTGCAATGGCTAGTCCTGCAATAGCAACACCAGCAATAGCACCTGTAGAAGACGTAGAAGCAGTCTGATTCAGGCCTACAGCAGGTTGAAATTGAATCTGTAACTCATCAAAATACTGTCTTTGTAGGTCAGAAACCAAGTGTGGTGCTCGTCTTAACCTGCGTATTTCCTGACCATTGTCTGTGTAATTTGTTGGGTCAAGATAGTAAATATTGCCATTTTGCCAATCACCAACGTAAACCTTGCCATTGAAGGTTGCAGCACAGTTACCACGATGTCTATGGTAATTGTTGTAGTTATCAACCCACAACCACTTGTGCCACATGCCAGTTGTAACGTCAAAGGCCCATGTCAAATCTAGGCTAGGAAAGCTAATAACGTAGACTTCATGGCCTTCTAGTTGGTAAGTCCAAGCCCTAGCATCATCAATTTTCTGATTAACTAAGGTGTTTTCAACAGCATGGGTACTGATTCGAGTAGGAACGTAGCCATTCATCATTACGATTTGGCCTTGGCCTCGTTGGTTTCTTGAGAGGTAAGCAAAGCTATTGCCTAGACGAGAAATGGAGAACTTGGCAATGATGCCATGCTGAGTGGAAGTACCGGGTATCCTCTGCAAAGGGAATGGATACGAACCCACATCCACCCAAACCTCAGAACTCGTCTCTCCCAGTAAGTAAACTTCTCTGTGGTCAACAATCAAAGACACCAATTGGTCAGGTGAGCCATCTTTGCTTGAGAAAGACAACGAATAAGTTAAGGTCTGCAACAGGTTAGATGTTGCAAACTCTTGGGAATTTGGCTTGTTATAGACAAAATAGTTGTCCACCACGTCAACTACATCAGCACCAGTAAAAGCACCATCATTGCTAGGCAAAATGGCAAAGTTATTGGCTGTGATCGTGATGGGTGTTGTAACAGGAGGGCTATAGTTAGCAGTTAATACAGCTCCAGTTCCTGTGCCTGAAACAGACAAAACAGGTGCTGAACCATAAAATGAACCAGCATTTGTGATGGTGTAATCGTTGTTTAGACCAAAAACGAGGTTAATTGTTGCCCCAGTTCCCTTGCCACCCACAAAAATAACAGGTGAAGTAGGAGCTGCAGAGTACACACCATTTCTAGTAACCTGATAGGTAACAATAGCACCACCAGAAACAGTCAGGACAGTTATTTGGGTTGCGATAGAGTAAGTACCACCAAATGCAGTTAAAACGTCTCCTACGCTGTATCCTGTGCCTCCAGTAGCCAATGTGGATGACACAACTGTAATCGAGTTCCAAGTGATCGTAGCTGTTGTGCCATATTGAGAATTGGCTACAGTTACTGATGGAGGAGATGTATAGCCACTTCCTTGGTTAAGGATTGTCACACCAGTTACAGTTCCATTGGTAACTGAGTTGTTAATTGTGTAAATACCTAAATTATTGGATGTTGATGGAACAGCAGTAATAATGGTGTTTGAAGGTATTCCAGTTCCTGACAAAGCCTGACCCACATGCAAAGAACCAGAAATGATGCCAGTTACATTGATCTGATTACCTGAAACAATGCCATAAGCAGAGGCAGTCAAAGTGGTAGAAATGTACCAAGAATAACGATTAGCACCATCTGTAATCATTACTTGTAGGCCATTATCAGAAATGCCTACTCTGCCATTAGAGGTCAATAACTGACCAATTTGAGTAACGTTGGAGTTGGTGTCAATGTAGTAAACGTATGAGCCACAGACTGCAACCATGTAAAGGCCACCAGAAAGGGTGCGTAAGCCTCTGACTTCTGCGTTGGCTGCTAGAGTGGTGAAAAGGGTAAGACCCGGTGTTGGGTAAAGGGCCACCACCCCACGCTGACCAGCTTGCTTGAGTGGGTCAACTTCAGGACGAAAATTGATGCACTCTTGGTCATCTTGGTAGATGGAAGGTGCACTATAACTAGGCCCAACAAAACCCATTTCAGGCATTTTTATTCCTTAAAGGTTAGCTGCATGAAGACGAGCACGAATTGACTTCAACTCAGCAACAATGTTAGCCATCATTTCAGGAGCAGACAAGTCAACCATCTGATAAATTGGATCACCTTTTGAGTCAACAGCATTAGGTTGACCAACCACGCAACCAGCTACGACTGCTTGAACTTCATCAGCAATAAAGCCAATATCCTGAACTCCTGTTCCAACCCAGTTGAATGTTCTAGGTTGCAAAGCATCAATGACTGCACCACTATTGGAATAGTTGATAATGTTGGTCTTTAACCTTCTGTCTGAAGTCGTACCATAGTTGACGCTAGTTGCAGTAGGAGAAGATATAGTTCCAGCAGCAGAATAGGAAGAAGGTGTACCAGTAAAAAAACCAGCATGGCTATTACCAGAATAGTTTTGAACCAAGGTAACTAAGGAAAGGTTGCCTGTTGAGCTACCGGGGGTGTAAAGCCCCAACCCATTTCCTGTTGATTCAATAAATCCTGTCGTTGCAGTCGCAAATCCTGTGGCAGTTCCTGAGTTGTTAACCACGAATCCTGCAAAAGGATAAGAAGTCGTACCCAATGAAACACCAGCAGCACTCACAGGAGTTAGGTTATTCCCTTGCAAAACAATACTTGTGCTTGAGTTACCAAAGCCAATGTCAGCATTGCTAGTACCAATTCCATAGACTGTTGTGCCTGAAATCACACCATTTGTAGCACCAACAATGATGCCATAACCAAATGAAGTCGCAAATGTAGCCTGTGAAGTCGTTGTGTTTCCTGCAGCACAAACAGCATTTAAGTTAGGTGTGCTACTAGAAGGGCTTGCCCAAGTTCCATCATTTCTCAGGAAAGTCGATGTTGAGCCTGATGGAGCACTAATGGCATAGCTATTCCAATTAAAAGCACCAGACAAATACAAGCTACCCCATTGGTAAGCAGATGTACCTAAGCTAAACGTTGTGCTTGTGCTTGGAATAAAGCCACTACCATAAAGATAAACTTGACCTGTTGAGTTACCAATACCAATGACAGAACTAGCTGAAGTGCCAATTCCATAAGCAGTACCAGTTGGCCCTGCAGAGCCTACACCAATCGTAACTGTGGAAAATGTGGCATCGTTAGTAGATGATCCACCTGCAGCTACAACTTGCTGTAATGTAGGAGTAGAACCACCACCAGAGCCATTAGAAGCTGCTGTAATACGTCCATAAGCATCAACTGTGATGTTTGCAGAAGTGTACGATCCAGCAGTTACAGCAGTAGTGGCTAAGCCAATAGTGCCAGTAGAGGTAATTGGGCCACCAGTCAATTGACCTGATACTGTGCCTACAGATGTGACAGTACCAATGCCAGAGCCACCGGGTGTCTGCCACGTCCCATCATTCCTCAAAAACGTAGTTGTTCCACCACTAGGAGCAGGTATCGCATACCCATTCCATGTGAAATTGGTCGTAGTCAATGAGGCATTAGGGAAAACACCTGTATAAGTAGCAGTATTAACATCATTAAGCCATGAAGACCTAATGACTGTTACTCCATCAGTAAAAGTAGTAGAACTCATTTTTATCCTTTAAATAAAGCCCCCATGGAGGATCCAGCCTGCATCTCTAGTTTTAGTAGAGGTAAGCACATTGTCGTAACGTGCAAGGATCACAGGACGCATATTGGTACGCTTAATTGTGCTCTTGCCCTGTGCTGCATACTGCTGAATCATGGCTATTTGCGTTGGACTAGCCTTGCCATACATAGGCATCAAACGCTCTGCCAAACACCATCTGAGAGCCATTGAATAGCCTTCTGGGAGGGCTATTGGATCATACATGGTTGTGCTTCTAGTGAATATGTTGTCACAGAAAACGTGCATCTCACCTTGAGCAGGATTAGGCCACAAATAAAGGTTACCCAAAACCTCAGTTGGTTGATAGTACAAAGCCTTGGGCCAAGGGCCATTCAAGGTTTTTAAACCAATCATCTCGTATTCTTCAACATTCAGAACAGAAACAGGGTAATCCAAGCCACCACCAGTTATGGCAACTCCATTAGAAGTGGTGTTTACCCTAACAAATGCTGAATTGATAGTTAAAGGACGTTTGTAATAGCCTGTGATCGTAGTAGATGCGACTGTTTGGCTGATGTTGACAGAATATGTACCAGCTTCGTTAACTTGACCACCAGCTCCTGTGCCAAAGCCTGTAATCATAGTACCAGCAGCAATGCCAGTTCCTGACAACATCATGTTTGTGTTGATGCCACCAGAGTTAATTGAGGTAATTGTCAGGATATTGCCTGAAATTGAACCTACAAAGTTAGCTTGAACTGAACCTGTAGGGCCAATGGTGTATTGGGTGACGTTTTGTACGACAGGAAAAATGATCTCAGTCTTGTAAAAGACCATCATGGACTCGTTAGACCATTGGTCTAGCATGTCTTGGAAAAGGTCATAAGCATCTTGTGCTGCTTCTGGTGTTGGGGTTTCCCCTGCTTCAAGAGCACCAATATCTTTAAGAGCACGAGTGATAATGTCGATTGAAGCAGTCATTAATGACTCCTAGCGTATTCGCCATGATATAAATCACGACCTTCTGTTGCGACTAATTCAGCTAATTCCAAATCTCTAAAATAACCTAATGAACGTATTTTTTGGTTTACATTCATTGAAACCCTGTATCTTTCATGTGTTGAACACCATGATACATTTTTAATGCCTAATTTATTGTCTTTTCTTAGGCTACTATTTAAGTTATTTTGAGAATAATTAACTTCTCTTAAATTTTCTATTTTATTGTTTAATTTATTGCAATCAATATGGTCAATATACTTAGGTAAATAGCCATAGTGCATAAAATAAATTAACCTATGTTCTTTGTACAAATGCGAATATATTTTTATATTCTTGTACCCATTTTGGTTAACATTTCCAGTTTTATCGCCTTTTTGCATTTTTCCACGACCAATTTTATAGATTAAATAACCATCAGGATGGTATTCAAACATTTCTTTTAATTGATCTTGGGTAGGCATCGTCATGGCTTTATCCTATGGTAGGTTTAAAAGTCTTGAAAACCCAAGGCAAGTCGGTTTTTTCCTTCTGCACTAGCTGTTTTTCTAGATTGGATTGTATAAGATTTATCCCATCTTGGCTAGTTTCTTGGATGATCCAATCAATTACATTTTTCTCTTTGACCTCAGACAATGGTGTTTTTAACTGAGGATTGTAAAAACTGTGTGTTCCTTGATGATCTACTGTGTTTTTATCGTCTGACAATGAAACATAGTAGTGAGCTTGGGTAATTAAATCACCATCTGTTTCAATTCCTGTTATTTTCCATTCCATTTAAACACCTACTATTGCCTTGATTTCGTCAGCAGTCAATCCCAAAGCAGTTAACTTAGCCAAAGCAGATGCCTTTACAGCTTCTTTTGCTTGTGCTTGAGCAGTTAAATTTGCTTGGTATGTTGTGTAAGCAGAATCTAATTGGGCTTGTGTAGGTTGTGTTCCTAGTTTTGCATCCCAATGAAGGATTTGATCTGCTTGACCTTCAGGCTGTCCTGTTTGGTAATCACCAGCATTAAAAGTAATATTGTTGACTGTTAAGTAAGCAATGATTTGATCGTTGAGTGTCATGCTTGTTCCTTAAGATGAAATGCCGTAAAGAGAAAAAGATCCAGTTGTTAAAGTTGCACTATTGTTTGTTAATATCTTTAATGAAGTTACTGGCCCTGAATGTGATGTTTGAGTTCCACCAAAAAATGAAGTTTCTAAGTAACCCAAACTGTTGTCGTAATAGCTAGATAATCCATTCATAGATGCAGGAAATGTTGAATTATTTGATAAGAAATTTGTAAATAGAGCATTCCCACTTGCAGGAATAAAATTTCCTATTGACTCACAAACAAGTGGATAAGCACTTGAAAGGCCACCACATCCATTTCCAGTTGTACTATTATTTGCATAAAATCCCCAAACTTGATAATTATTTGTGTTATATGTTGGTGTAGAGCCATATCCAATTTGAATAATAACAAAAGCGGTAGAACTTACAGTAATTCCACCAAATATCAACATATATTTATCGTAAGTGCTTAATCCTGTCCAAATAATTGAAGAACTTGCACTAGCAGTTTGTGTACTAATCAACGTCATAGCACCAGCACTAGGAGTAGACCAAGTAGGAGTTCCCGACCCAGCAGAAGTCAACACTTGCCCAGAAGTACCAGCGGCAGTGAAAGAAGTTGCACCACTTCCTGTTTGGAAAGGAATAACTCCAGCGCTACCACCAGCAAGATTTGTTGATGTTCCAACAGAAACAGAACTTAGACTAGTTTGACCAGTACCACCATTAGCAGTACCCAATACACCAGTTGAACTAGCACCTTCTGCTAGAAATGATAGATTGCGAGGAATAGTCATTATTTAGCTCCATTAGGATCAGTAGGCCAAGTCATAGTCCAAGGAAATCCTGCTTCTTTGGTCAAATCTCTCAATGCTTGTCTGTAAGTAGCCCAAGCAGTTTTTGTTGCACTAGCCATTGGATTGTCAGGTGCTTGTGTCCAATCGCAAGCAGTTAGCTTAGCATTTCTTTGTTTTCTAACATAGGATGCTTGATTTTCATTTCTTTGTGCAACTTCTTCCGAACTTGCTTGTGTAACATTCCAAACTTGAGTCCATATACCATTTGTTAAAACAGGTGTTCCTTCAGCAATATTTTGTGTTGTTGGATCAATAGTTGGTTGTGTTACTTGTGTAACCGCAACAAGCGTATATCCTTCTTGTCCAACTGTTGTTGTTGGAAATAAAGAAACCCAATCAACACTTGGTGAATAACTTGTATATGGATTATCAGCCTGAAATTCACCCCATCCGTAAGGATAAGTTACAAGTGCTGAATCTTTTATTTTTGCATACATGATTTATTCCTTATACGACAACGGTTGTTAATGATGTTGATCCAGTAGTAGAACTTACTGTTGGAGTGGTATTTGTTTGTGAACTTGTGCCTCTTGAAGTAATACTACCTAAATTTGGCGGTGTAAAAGTTTCACTTGTTACAGAAAGTGAACCATAAGTAAATGTAGCCCCAGAAAGCGTATATGTTCCTGTTAACGATCCATCACCGGGCAATACTGCTATGCAAGGATTAGGATCTCTACCTGAATCAAGTATTGGTGTAGCAACAAAACTAAAATAAATATCTCCAGTAGGTGAAATACTATATTTATTTATATTTAATATGTTATTTGCACCAACACCTAAATATCTTCCAAAAACTGAAGACCCAGAAGAATTGACTTTAACCCATCCACCGTAAACTGTACTGTGATTAGAAGCTAAACTATAATAAAAACTTACAAATGTATTTCCTGAACTATCCGTTGCACCATTTCCATTTGAAGATTGCACATATTGTGAAAATGCTTGACTATTTAACCAAGCAGAAGTCCATTGCGTTGTACCACTTGAATTGTATTTTATAACACTTAAAACAGCTCCAGTATTGTTATAGCCACCCTGATTTGTAACATAAACATTATTAGAAGAATCTACGCCAGAACCAAAAGATTGCAACGGTTTAGAATTACTTGATGTGCTTCCATATACATCTTCCCAAGTTTCAGTACCACTTGAATTTACTTGTAAAATTCCACCTTGTGAATATGCGTTTACATTATATTCAGTTGCAACATTTATATTATTGCTTGAATCAAGAATGAAAGATTGAGCATTGAATCCATTTGTGCTTGTAAAAGTATCACTCCAATAATAATCCCATGTTTTAGTTCCAGAAGAACTAAATTTTGTTATTCCAATTTTGTTATAACCGCCTGAATTCTGATAAGAACCTAACAAATAAACATTTCCTGATGAATCAAATTGTGCGTCATATCCATTATTACTTCCACTTGAAGGAGTTAAATATCTTGAAAATTGCAACGATCCTGAATTATTAAGAACAATAAGAAATGGATAAAGATTTGCCGCAGAGTTAAGATAATAATTTCCACTTATTGCAATATATCCAGATGATGAAACTGTAATGCTATTTGCAAAAATTTGGTCTACTGAATTATAAAATTTCTGTTGCCAAACAATTGTTCCACTAGGAGTTAATTTGATAACAACAATATAATTTAAACCAGTTGATATAGGCTCAAGTTGCAAAACTACATAAAGATTTCCAGATGAATCTGAAGTAATGTAATTTGAACCATTTTGTGTTTCTGTGCTTGGATAAGTAAATACACCTAAAAAATAATTTGCACCACCCAATGAAGTTTTGGTAAAACCAAAACCAGTAGCAGCCATTGATCCAATGTTAATAATACTTGGCATATTAGAACTGTGTTTGTGATGCTAAAACAGTATATGTTGCACTTCCAGTTTTAATAACTGTATAAGTGTAAACATCAATACCACTTGCGTTGCCTTTTGTTGGAGCACTTCCACCTTGCCAATAAGGTGTTACTGATGTTCCATCAATTGTTACAGCAGAATTGTAATAAGCAGTTGACCCTTGCGTTGATAACATGGCAATAGTCATTGATTGTCCAGTTGACATTGCTGAATTAAGTGATGTTCCAGAGCTAAATGCAATGTTTAAAGTCCAGTTGTTTGCAGCATTGGTTGTGTAATACTGAACTGATCCACTTTGAACATAAAAGTTAGTTGTACTAGATGGTGCTGACCCAACGACATTAACAGTTTCAGCAACATTTAACATCACTGCACTAAATGTGCTTGATGAGCCATTGAACGTCTGAGTTGCAGTCCATGTTTGCGCTGAACTCAATGATGGGTATGACAATGTTGACCAAGTAGGAGCACTTGTACCATTGCTTGTCAAAACCTGACCTGTTGTACCTACTGCTGTAAAGCTAGTAGCACCTGAGCCTGATTGGTAAACAACTTCACCAGCAGACCCACCAGCAATATTGGTTGAACTCGTAGCTGTTCCTAAAGAAACAACATTGTATGCAATGGTTTCTAAAATATCTCCTGAGTTAGCGCCAACCGCTAAGACAATAGATGTGCCACTACTTGCTGTGTAGTCAGAAGCATTTAATAAAACACCATTCAAATACACCTGAATGTAACCAACTGTATAAGTTACAGAGAATGTGGTTTGTGATGCTGTAGCAGTAAAAGATGTTCTAGTATATGTTGCTGACGTTCCAGTAGCAGCTTGCCATGATGCAGTCGTACCATTAGAAGTCAAAACATAGCCATTTGTACCAATAGCCAATCGAGTGGCACTATTTGTACCATTTCCAATGATTAAGTCACCAGTTGTTGTAATTGGAGACAAAGCATTGAAAGCAGCACTAGCAGTTGTTTGTCCTGTTCCACCATAACTAATGCCCAAAGCATTTGTTGGTGTTAATGTTGGAGCAGTAAACGCACCTGTTGAAGGGTTGTACTGTAACTTGGTAGAACTTGTGTAAATCGTACTTAAAGTGCCTGAAGTAGCACTTGTAAAGTTGATATAACGAGTTGCATTAGTCGTTGTGTCATCAGTAATTGTGGTTGCAACAGTCGTATTAGCCCATGCTGGAACACCACTCACAACAGTCAAAACTTGTCCTGAAGAACCAATACCTAGTTTAGACAGCGTATTTGAAGCACTTGCATACAAAGTATCACCAGTTATGTAGCTAGTTTGACCAGTTCCACCATAAATCGCACCAATAACATTTCCATTCCATGTTGCATTGGTAATTGAACCAGCATAACTCAACGTATTGGTTGACCAAGATACGTTAGCAGGTGCTTGGAAGTGATAATCCCATGTTCCTGCTGCTACTGAGTTGGTTAAAAGAATAATTTCAACAAAACCACCAGAAGGCACAGAAACAATCGTTGTTGATGAATTGTTTTGAACAGTAATTGCACCTGAAGTTTGATTGTTGTTAAAAGTGTATATAGCACCAGTAGGCAATGTTGTTGCATCAGGTAACTTATATGTCTGACCACCAGAGCCAGTCACTACAAAGTTAGGAGTTGATGCAGCAGTTAGCGTAGTTGTTGTACCAGCAGCAGCTACGTTGGTAAAACCTTCGTAAAAATCATTTGCACTAGTGTTTACGTTAGCATCTCTTAAAACAACGCTAGAAGCACCAGAGCTTGTGGTAACACCTGTACCACCATTTGCGACTGCAAGCGTACCAGCAAGCGTTATAGCACCTGTGGTAGCTGTGTTTGGGGTTAGTCCAGTAGTTCCACCACTAAATGAACTAACTGTTGTGATGTTTGCCCAAGTTGGAACACCACCAGACAATGTTAAATACTGTCCATTTGTTCCTGCAGCTAGGAAAGTCGTTGCTCCTGAGCCTGTTTGGTAAGGAATCGAGCCACCAGCTCCACCTGCTAAGTTAGTTGATGTCGTTGCACTTGTTGCAGTTGAGGCATTTCCTGTCAAAGCACCCACAAAAGTAGTTGCAGTCAATGATCCACTTGAAGGGTTAAAGTAAAGTGATGTGCTTACGTTTTCTGTACTGACAACACCACTTGTTGCACTTGTAAATGTCAAATATCTTGAGGCATTGGTAGTTGTATCCAATGCAATGGTCAAGCCACCACCAGAAGTAGCCCAAGATGCGTTAGTTCCATCTGTTGTCAGGTATTTACCTGAATTGCCTGTCTGAGTAGGCAATAGATTATTTAGAGCACCTGCGTTAGTTGTAGCTCCAGTTCCACCATTGGTAACAGCTAAAGTACCACCAATTGTAATTGTTCCACTTGAAACAATAGGGCCACCAGTAGTTGTGAGTCCTGTTGTGCCTCCTGAGACATTGACACTAGAAACACCACCTGCAGCAGATGTAAAAGGCAAACCAGCAGGGCCAATAAAAGTAATAAAGGCCAAAGTTGTTGGGTCATATAGTGCCTGAACAGGCAATATGTTGGTTGTTACTGTATTAGCAATGCTGTTGCTCATAATCTACCCTAAAAAAAAGGGGGGAATTGCACCCCCCATAATCAACTTTGGTCACCTACAGGTGTCACATACAGAATACCAGCAGTACCTGAGTTACTGATAGCAGTCATGTAAAAGGGAGTTGTAGGAGTTGCTAGAATCAATGGAGATGACATTCCTGCAGGAAGAACGAAATCGCCAAGTGTTGAACCATCTACAGGAAACA